>Ga0157375_10006040_pt1 | contig 10562 bp, 10 predicted proteins | sample M35metaG_FD_115311 | JGI IMG/M metagenome (GOLD analysis project Ga0157375, IMG submission 115311) | Miscanthus rhizosphere microbial communities from Kellogg Biological Station, Michigan, USA - M3-5 metaG | ecosystem: Host-associated > Plants > Roots > Rhizosphere > Soil | place: USA: Michigan... | reverse complement strand
CCTCAATGCGCAAAGCCTGGAACACCTGCGCCAGGTATTTATTTTCTTTCCCTTTCGGGATAAGACCGCTGATTGCATTTTTAAGATCAGCAACCGTATTGAGCGGCGCATTCAATCGTGCAGTTACAATTGACTTTGCCAGCGATTTAGCATTTTTGATCTCCCCATAAATTCCGAAGATGCGGTGCAGATCAGCTTCACTATAGGTATTCACCACCTCCCTGGCACTCAACCCGGAGGACTGATTCATGCGCATATCCAACTCTGCATCAAAACGAATGGAAAAGCCACGCTCAGCCTGGTCAAACTGGTAAGATGAAACGCCCAAATCAGCCAGAATACCGTCCACCGGGATTGCATTATGCAAACGGCAGAAGTTTTTCAGATACCGGAAATTTTGATCGATAAATTCAAAGCGGTCGTCTGCAATGATATTTTGCTGTGCATCAGCATCCTGATCGAAAGCAAGCAAACGGCCATCCTCACCCAAATGCTTCATGATCTCGCGCGAGTGACCGCCGCCGCCGAAGGTTACATCCACATAAGTTCCATCAGGCCGGATATTCAATCCTTCGATGCATTCTTTTAGCATCACCGGAGTGTGATAATTACTCATCCACCCTCCTTCCTGCTCCGCCCATTACCTCTTCGGCCAGGTTAGCAAAATTTTCGGGCTCATTATCCATCTGCGAATCATAAGCACCTTGTGCCCATACCTCTATTTTGTTGAACTGGCAAGCCAACACCACGTCGGCTTCAATACCGGCATACTCCAACAATGCTTTGGGCAACAACACACGCCCGGCAGCATCCAGCGTCAATTCGGATGCACCACGGGTGAAGTAGCGAATGAATTCGCGCGTTTTTTTCTCGTATGAGTTGAGCTTGCTGAGATCTTCAACAATTTTATCCCATTCGCGGCGGGTGTAAATAACCAAATGCTTCTCAAAGCCACGATTGATCACAAGGCCCTCTTTGTCAGCTTCAGGAAGCTGCTTTTTGAGACCAACAGGGACCATCATCCTGCCTTTGGCATCCAGTTTACATTCAAATTCGCCTAAAAAATGGGACATAGTTACTTTATGGCAATATTTCAAAGTAAAAGTAAAGTACTTTTTTCATTTTTTCCCACAAATTACCATTTTTTTACACCAAAAAGTTTTCAACAACTATTCGGCCTCTCTTTATCCCACACAGATACATGTAATTATTAAAAGTCAGTCATCCTCTTTAAGTTATGAAACACATCATCGCATTTGCAGAACAACATTTTTAAAGGTAATTTTACTAATAATCAATACACTGTACCCTTATGAAAACAGTTTTAACTATCTCCTTGGCACTTGTTTTAAGCTATTCTACATTCGCGCAGGATATATCTAAACCAACAGATATTGTTATGAAAGAAGCTTATGCACAAGCTTCAAAAGAAAACAAGAAAGTGATCCTTATCTTCCACGCTTCTTGGTGCAGCTGGTGCAGAAAAATGGAGGCTTCGATCAGCGATCCCGTCTGTCAAAAGATGTTTACCGATAATTATGTTGTTACGTATCTTGACGTGCTGGAACATGCCGGAAAAGAAAGCCTCGAAAACCCCGGCTCGCTCGAACTGCTTAAAAAATATAAAGGGGAGAACGAAGGTTTACCTTTTTGGCTGATACTGGATAGCAAAGGTACTTTACTGGCCGATTCAGAAATTCGCCCCGACGGAGCAAGCCTTGACACTCATGGCGAAAGTATTGGCTGCCCAACTACAGAAAAAGAGGTTGCTTACTTCGCTAAGCTATTAAAATCCACGTCAAAACTGAGTGATGCCGACCTCGCTGTTATCAGCGCCAGATTCAGAAAGAATGAGCCGGTAAAAACTGCCGGAACAAACTAATTTTCTTATTTGACAACTACTTTGCCGGCTTATTCATCACCAGATAAGTGAAACCAAATATTGATATCAGGTTACTGATCATGGAAGCCATCCGGTTCATATCCTGTGGCTTACTATCGGGCAGTTCATCACATAGTTTTGCACTTCGGGAAGTTGCCACAACAATAGGAACACCCTGGAATATTTGTCCTTCAGGCATGTCACGACATATCAAAAGACAATTACCACTTACCACTTTACAGTCCTGAAGGATGAGATTTGGATTTCCCGGATCTATAATTGACACCCGATTTGCTTTTAGACCGGCAACATCATTGCAAAATATGATCTCATCTACCACAGAAGACATACCGCTACTGCTGTGGACGACCAGGAGCCTTTGATCTTCGCTTTGTAATAGCATATGTGGCGATGTTTGATAAATATAAAATTGCAGCAAATGATCTCGCAAAAAAAGTATGTATCGGTCAATTCCTTATTTGTATCGACGAATCAAAGTTTAGTTTAAAATAAGCGTAAATTTCATCCGCAATTACCTATAATTGTGGTTCTTAATATGAATATGGTTATTGTTATACAATGTACCGACCAGGTTGGGCTGGTGGCCAAAATATCCGGCCTGCTTGCTGATGAAAGTTATAACATTCTGTCGATGCATGAGCATGTGGACAAGGTGGAGAACTTGTTCTTTATGCGACTGGAAGTCAACAAGCAATCGGAAGGATCGTCACTTGAGGAAAAGCTCCGCGAATTGCTACCAGAGGGCGCATTAATCAAGGTAAACCCAGATGCGGTAAAAAAAGTGATCGTGATGGTAACCAAAGAGTACCATTGCCTCGCGGATATATTAGTTCGGAACTATTTTAAAACACTGGGCGCCAGTATACAATGCGTCATCGGGAATTATACCAATCTGGAGGATATATGCCGACGGTTTGATGTGGCATTTCATCATGTACCGTATGAAGGTCCGCATCCCGAATCTGAGCAGCGCGTACTAAATATTATAGATCAATACGAATACGACTATATCGTTTTGGCCAAGTTCATGCGTGTTTTATCCCCTGATTTTGTGAGCCGCTTCCCTAAAAAGATCATCAACATACACCACTCCTTTTTACCTGCATTTGCCGGTGCTAATCCATACAAACAAGCCTATGAACGCGGCGTAAAACTGGTTGGCGCCACTGCCCATTTTGTAACCGATGAACTGGACGAAGGACCGATTATAGCGCAACAGATTATATCAGCTGATCATTCCCTTACCGCAGGTGATATGATGAAAGCCGGTAAAGAGATCGAAACGGCAGTATTGGCTAAAGCCCTGAAAGTAGTATTTGATGACCGGGTATTTATCTATAAAAATAAAACAGTGGTGCTGGAATAACATTAATCGAATTTAACAGTATCCGGCCCCGATATTTTGGCTACGTGGCAATTACAACCGCCTGAAATTTTAAGATTAACTGTTTTAGTTTGATTTGTTGCCGGGTCAGTGGCCGATGCCTTAATGATATCACCATCGGTTGAATAATCCATTTTATTATTGTCAGTCGCCACAATATAATACCCTAATACGAGGAGGCCGCCAACATACCCGGGGTGGAGTTCCTTATTTGAAGTTACATCAAACACAGTGAAATTGGTAACTGCAATCGGTTTACCTGCGTTATCGGCATAATGAATACCGACAGAGGCAAAAAGATCTGTACAAACCCGTGGCCCACAAGGTGTTTTTTTCTGTGTTTTATGACATGATCCAAGCGATACGGCTGCGACGAAAAGGATAATAAGCTTCTTATACATAGGTTTGAGTTTACCTTATATTACGCTTATGCCAAACTGTTTGCTACAGCGAGCCCAATAAATTATGAATTTTTAATGATTTTGATAATTGATCAAAATCACAAGGTCTTCCTTGCCCGTTTGCTTTACCCCATGCGAGCTGCCCGGCCTGGTCAGAATGGCGTCGCCTTCTTTTACCGGGAAACTTTTGCCGTTCATTTGCATTTCGCCTGTGCCACTGATGACATAATAGATCTCGTCCTCCTTTTGCAAATGATACCCGATAGCTGAACCGGGATGCAACACTCGTTTTCGAAATACCAGTTTTAACTCATCTGCTTTGGAAAAGAAACTATACCCTACAGTACTGCCGCCACCGTTGTGTGTACCGGGTTCATTTTGGGCGATGTCTTTTTCGTGTTCAAGGATATAGGGCTGGGTGGTTTGCGAGAAGGCGATGGATGTTGATAGAGACAACAGCACACCAAGTAATATTTTCATAGAGAGTGATTTGATAACAAAAATAATGATTGGCTTGGAAGTTATCAGTTAACCAGTGATTAGTTGATCAGTAATCTACATTGATCGAATCAAAACCTTAAAACCATGTAAATCAACGGTCTGTATCCGTACACTGCATGTATCAAAATCGAACAGGACTCAGACTCAAAATCGACATAACAATCTATCTAACAAACAGATACGACTTTGGCATCCTAATAGATCAACTACAGCCGTGTGACTAGTCAACACACTCAGCTGTCATGATCAAAAGCTACCTCAAAACCGCTATTCGCTTTTTGCTTAAGAACAAGACTTTCAGTTTCATCAATATTGTCGGTCTTGCTATTGGCACTATGTGCTGCCTGTACATCCTGCTATTTGTGCAGGACCAGTACAGCTATGACAAGCACCATAAAGATGTACGGAACATTTACCGGGTTACAACTTCACTGGGACTTGCAGGTGACAAGCATACAATGGCAACCGCATCGCCACCTATTACGCCTGCCATAAAACGCGATTTCCCGGAGGTTTTGCAATACGCGCGCCTGTTCTCTTCCGATCTTTTAGGGAACAATAACAGCTTGCTGAAATACAAGGACAAAACATTTTATGAATCAGGATTAGCGTTTGTTGATTCGACTTTTTTTGATGTATTGAGCTATCACTTTGTCTATGGCAAAAACACTCCTACAGTGCTTGCCGACCCATATTCAATAGCGATATCAAAGTCTACTTCTATCAAATTATTCGGCAATGATGATCCAGTAGGAAAAGTAATTACCATTGATAACGCCTATGGCAAGCACGACTTCAAAGTAAATGGCGTTGTGGATGAGAGCCTGGGCAAATCGCACATTAAGGCCAATATTTATGTGACCTTGCGCAGCGGTGGGTTTGGTCAGTACTTATATAATAATCATCAGTGGGCTGGCAATAACATAGCATGTTCTTTTGTTAAACTTCGCCCAGGAGCTGATCCTAAGGCACTGGAAAAAAAGTTGCCCGATTTTCTGAATAAATATGGTGCAAGTGACCTTAAAGCGTTGAGGATGAATAAGACGCTTCACTTACAGCCTGTCGCGGTTATGCACACTACACCCGGCTTTGAGTTTGAGGTAGGCAGTACTATCAGTCCCACCCTGTTGTACATATTGGCTGGTATCGCAATCATGATACAATTGATCGCCTGCATCAATTTCATGAACCTGTCTACCGCCCGCGCGTCTAAACGGGCCAAAGAGGTTGGCGTTCGTAAAGTGGTTGGCGCAGAGCGTGGTGACCTGATAAAGCAGTTTTTGGGAGAATCATTCTTACTGACCTTAATCGGTGTATCATTGGCTCTGCCATTCTTATCAATGGCTTTACCCTATCTAAATCAGATTACACAAACCAATATTCAGTTGATCTTCCTTAATCATTTCAGTATTTGGATATTGCTCGTCATGATCGTGCTGGTCACAGGAGTTGTGGCGGGTAGTTACCCGGCATTTTACCTATCTGCCTTCGAAGCCATTAAAGTGATGAAGGGCAACTTCACCAATCACATATCGGCATCAGGTATACGTCGCTCGCTGGTAGTGTTCCAGTTCTTTTTATCTATTGTGCTGATCACGTCGATTATCATTATATACAATCAGCTTAACTATATAAAAAACAAAGACCTCGGGTTCGACAAAAGCCAGAAACTGGTCTTCAGCTTCTATACCGGCGATGCCCGGAACAAAATGGCAGCTCTGGCGACCGATCTTCAGCAACTATCCGAGGTAAAGTCGGCGAGCCTGAGCGATAATTACCTGACCCATCATACAGCAAACGACTTCCCAGTTAACCTTGAAGGTGTCGATCCTTCGGCATCCGTTGACGCCATAAATATGGCAGCTGATGAAAGATTTGTACGAACAAATGGCATTAAGATCATAGCCGGGCGTGATTTTGATATAAAAGATACGTCAAGGACACTAATCAATGAGACTTTATGCAAACGCCTGGACCTCAAAGTTGAAAAAGCACCTGGTTTAAGGTTATACAGTAAAGACTTTGACGGTTCAATTCATTACTTTGAGATTGTTGGCGTGATGAAAGATTTTAATTATGAGTCGCTGCACGGAGAAGTCGGTCCGTTTATGATATTCCATAATGGCAATCCGGGTAACTATTTTTCTTATATGACGGTTTCGGTAACCAGCAATGATTACAAATCTCTTTTAAGCAAAATGGGAATCATCTGGCAAAAGAACCTGCCGGGCATACCTTTTTCCTACGCCTTCCTCGACCAGGAGGTACAAAAACAGTACCAGGCTGAAATAAGCCTGTCTAATATCATTAACTCATTCACGATAATGGCCATTTTAATCTCGTGCCTCGGGTTGTTTGGCCTGGCAGCCTTCAGCGCCGAGCAGCGTCAAAAAGAGATCGGTATCCGCAAGGTACTGGGCGCAAGCGTTGCAGGCGTTGTCGGTTTGCTTTCGCGTGAGTTCATTTGGCTGGTGGGCATAGCCTTCGTACTAGCCACGCCGCTGTCGTGGTGGGCCATGCATAAATGGTTACAGGGGTTTGCCTACAAGGTGCCTGTCAGTTGGTGGATGTTTGCAATTGCCGGGGTATTGTCGATCATGATCGCTTTGCTAACTGTAAGCTTCCATGCGATAAAAGCTGCTTTGGCGAATCCGGTGAAGAGTCTTCGCTCAGAATGAGCTATGGCTCTCGAAAAGAGTTTGACGAGTGAGTGATCGGTTAATCAGTGATTGCTTAAACTTGAGGTCGCAAAATACGACCTCAAGTTTGATATTGATCGCTATCAGTATTTTGACAATTCTTCTTTTATATCCTGGATAAATTCACTTTCGTTTACAACAAATCCGGTTTTATCACCTACATCTAATGCAGAAACTTTTTCAATTTCTTTGGGACTAATAATAACCATCAATTCATCACCCTCACCTTCAAATAGCTCGGATGCTCTTTCGAAGTATACACTTTATGAGTTTCCTTCTTAAAATCAGTATCCTTTGCTTTCATAATATCCTGGAACTGCTGCGTGTTGCGGTCGATCAGCGGGAACCAGGTGCTTTGCACCTGCACCATAATGCGGTGACCTTTTTTAAAGGTGTGCAGTACATCCTGCAGTTCAAAATTTACCGGGGTGATTTTACCGGGAACAAAAGCTTCGGGTTTATCAAACCCGTTACGGAACTTGCCGCGCATGGCTTCGCTGCGCACCATTTGTTCGTAGCTGGACATATAAGTGCCTTTTGCTGTAAACTGATTGTTTTTAGCGGAGTCGGGGTATATATCCACCACTTTTACCACCCAGTCGGCATCTGTTCCGGTAATGGCCACTTTCAGGTCGGCCCAGATATTGCCCGCGAGGGTCACATCATGGTCTAAAACATCAGTCTGGTAAGTCAATACATCCGGCCTGCTGGCAGCAAAACGCTGATCGCCTGTCATGTATTCGCGCTGCATACCCAATGTGGTGTAATTATAAAAAGGCACCGGTTTATTCGGGTCAGATATAAATTCATCAAAACTATCAGCCATGGCAGGAGCGTCAAATGATAATTTCCCTCCCGGCAACAGGTATAAATTCTTTTCCTCAGCTTCTTTTGGCGGCCAAACATTGTACTTCTTCCATTTATTATCGCCGGTTTCAAAAGCGGAAACTTTCGGCAGATCAAGATCAGTGCCTTTCAGGTAATGACTAAAAAATGCAAATTCTATCTTTTCGCGGTAGAAAGGCCCTGTCGGTCCGCCGAATTCCACATCCCCTAAATGATCACCGTCACCGCGCGACCACCCTCCGTGTACCCAGGGCCCCATAGTAAAATAGACTGGAGTGTTGGGGTTTTCTTTGACTAATGTCTTATAGGTATTAATGGCACCATAAAGATCCTCAGCATCATACCAGCCACCGGTAACAAGGGTGGGGGTTTTGATATTGTGCAAGTGGTACAATACATTGCGGTCTTTCCAATGCTGGTCATAATTCGGGTGATCAAGCATCTCGTTCCACAAACGGATGGTATCCTTATAATATTTGTCATTCGAGTTTTTTACCGACCCCATGTTCAGGTAAAATTTATAGCCGTCAGCGGTGCCATAATTAAACCGGCCGCCCTGGCGCTGGGTTGGCTTATCATCCTGCCGATTAGTAAAGCCCGGATAAAATCCGAAGTTGGCCGCCAGCATAAATGCTCCGTTGTGAAAAGCATCGTCACGATAAAGGTCGGCCATTGGCGCTTGTGGAGATGCTGCCGCCAGTGCCGGGTGCCTGCTCAATAAAGACGCCGTGGTGAAAAAACCTGGATAGGATATTCCCCATACCCCTACTTTACCATTATTATTTGGCAGGTTCTTGATCAGCCAGTCTATGGTATCATAGGTATCGGTGCCTTCGTCTACATCGTTTTTGGTTTTATGGACTTCCTTTTCGGGAGTCATTTCCTCAAAAGTCCCTTCGCTCATCCAGCGGCCACGCACATCCTGATATACAAAAATATACCCGTCATGCAAAAACAATGACGATGGGCCTAGCGAGCCTTTATAAGTATCCGGCCCGTAAGGCGCAACGTTATAAGGCGTTCTATCCATCATGATCGGATATTTTTTGGATTGATCTTTAGGCGCATAAACCGAGGTGAAGAGTTTTTTCCCGTCACGCATTGGTATCTGATATTCGTATTTCTGGTAATTGGCTTTTATATACTCAGCATCTGAGGTATTTTGCTGCGCATATGAGCAGAAAGCTAAAAGCATAAAGCTTAAAGCCAGCAGAAGATGTTTTTTCATTAATTATTGAAAGTCGTTAAAATATGAAAGGTAATGTAAAACAAAAAGCCCCGAAAATACAGGGCTGTCACAAATTTGTTACTTATTTAAGGATAAGCCAGTAAATAATATTGGCCCTCTTCGTTAAGCCCTTCGGACTTATAACACCAGCCCTGTGATTTATAAAATGCCAGGGCATTTTGATTATTGACCATGCATTTCAGGGTAATTGGTTTAATGGATTTTTCAATAACTTTACCCAAAAGCATTTGGCCAATGCCTTTATTTAAAAACTGTGGGTGTACATACAGATGATGAATAAAATTATCAGCCCGCCACAAGGCGATAAATCCTTTTAACATGTCATCATCTTCCGCTACCAAAATCTCCTCGCCGCTGGTGTCGTTATCAAAATCGGTCAACTCAAACAAAGCAGTGTTGAGCCAATAAAATGTTTGCTGTCGGGAGTATAAGTATATGCGTTGCAACTCCGGGCGATCCGCTTCTACAAACTCCCGAATTTTAACCATATTTTATTACTTATTCATTTATAGCTTTTACGCCAGGCAACTCTTTACCTTCCATGTATTCCAGCAAAGCGCCACCACCGGTGGATACATAGCTTACCTCGTTGGTCAGGTTGAATTTGGCAACCGCAGCAGCCGAATCGCCACCACCGATCAAAGAGAAACCTCCATTTTCAGTGGCTTTAACTACCGCATCAGCCACTGCTTTGGTTCCCTGTTCAAATTTCTCCATTTCGAAAACCCCCATCGGGCCGTTCCACAAAATAGTTTTTGAGCCTTCTACCACTTTGCTAAATGCTTTGATCGATGCCGGGCCGATATCCAAACCCATCCAACCATCTTTTATATTGTCATTCTGAGCTGTATCCGTATTGGCATCATTTGAGAAGTTATCAGCGATTATGGAATCAGTCGGCAATAACAAATTGACGCCTTTTGCTTTGGCTTTTGTTATCAGCGTGTTTGCCAGGTCGAGCTTATCCTCTTCAACCAATGATTTGCCAATATGGCCACCCTGTGCTTTTGCAAAGGTATAAGCCATACCACCGCCAATAATCAGATTATCTACCTTGTCCATTAGGCGCTCTATCAGTTCTATCTTATCCGATACTTTGGCACCACCCATAATTGCAGTAAATGGTTTTGCAGCGTCGTTCAATACTTTTTCAGCATTGGCTAATTCAGCTGCCATCAGGTAACCAAAACATTTTGCTTCGGGGAAAAATTGTGCAATAACTGCGGTGGATGCGTGCGCACGGTGTGCAGTTCCGAATGCGTCGTTTACATATACATCGCCCAATGCGGCCAGCTTTTCAGCAAACTCTATGTCGCCTTTTTCTTCTTCTTTGTAAAAACGAAGATTTTCCAGTAACAGCACTTGCCCTTTCGCCAAAGCTTTTGCTTTTTCGACAGCTTCCTTGCCGATGCAATCATCAGCAAACTCCACCTGCTGACCGAGCAAATCAGACAAATGTGGAATTAAATGCTTCAGTGAATATTTTTCAGTGGGGCCTTCTTTCGGCCTGCCCAGGTGCGACATCAGGATCACCTCGCCCCCATCTTTCAATATTTTCTTGATAGTAGGCAATGCAGCT
>Ga0157375_10006039_pt1 | contig 10562 bp, 8 predicted proteins | sample M35metaG_FD_115311 | JGI IMG/M metagenome (GOLD analysis project Ga0157375, IMG submission 115311) | Miscanthus rhizosphere microbial communities from Kellogg Biological Station, Michigan, USA - M3-5 metaG | ecosystem: Host-associated > Plants > Roots > Rhizosphere > Soil | place: USA: Michigan... | reverse complement strand
CGCGAGGCTTTTGCACATTTCCGGGTGCAAACGCGCGTGCAAAGCGCGCATGCGACTGCGGGTGAGGTCGGGCAGATCGCCCGGGTGCACAACCGGTTCGCCGTGAAAACCGGGAAAGAGCAGGCTGAGCAGTTCGACACAGGCCGCATCGATCGCCGGGCGCGAGGGGAGAGTCGCGGCGGCATCGAGATAGTTGATCCCGCCGTCGGCGCTATACGTGCGCAACAAAGCATCCGCGGGATCGTTAAGCGACTCATCCATCGGCGCGAAATATCGCCGAGGAGGCGCACTAATGAAATCAAAAAGCTGTCAACATCGTGGCCGCGCGGACTCCTTGGCTCCGGGTCGGCGCCCCGCGAGCATACGGAGGTCCGAAGTCATCCAGATCCATCGCATTCGATGTCTTCCGCGCCGCGCTCGAAGAAACTTATCCCGGCAAAGCCAAAGCCGTAGAAGTGATCGACTTCTTCGGGCGCGAAGAAGCCGGGCGGCCGTGGAAAGTTTCCTCGGGAAGCTTCGTCCCCCTTTTCCCTTCCCTAACGAGGGGATTTCTTCGCTGGGGTCTGTTGATTTCGCGTGAGCAAGCTATCGAAAATCGTTGGCACTCGCGCACCCTGCGTTATTCTTGAGGCCCCAAATGCCGTCGAAGAAATCTCCTACTGACCGGTCACCGCCGCTGCCCAAGGTTCGCACGGGGATTATGGGCTTGGATGAAATCACGGGCGGTGGATTGCCGGCAGGGCGCCCGACGCTGGTGGCCGGAAGCGCGGGCGCGGGGAAGACAATGCTCGCGGTGGAATTCATCGTGCGCGGCGCGACGCAGTTCGGGGAGCCGGGTGTGTTCATGATGTTCGAGGAGAATGCGGAAGAGCTGACGGCGAACGTGCGCTCGCTTGGCTTCGATCTGGACAAGCTCGTCGCGCAGAAAAAAATCGTGCTCGATTATGTTCGCATCGAGCGCAGCGAGATCGAGGAGACGGGCGAATATGATCTCGAAGGACTCTTTATCCGGCTCGGGCACGCGATTGATTCCATCAAGGCGAAGCGCGTCGTGCTCGACACGCTCGAGGCGCTCTTCTCCGGGCTGCCGAACCACGCGATTTTGCGCGCGGAGTTGCGGCGACTTTTTCGCTGGCTGAAGGATCGTGGAATGACGGCAATCATCACTGGAGAAGCGGGGGAAAAGACGATCACGCGTTATGGGCTGGAGGAATACGTGGCCGATTGCGTGATCGCGCTCGACCATCGCGTGAACGAGCAAATCTCCACGCGGCGGCTGCGCGTGGTGAAGTATCGGGGCTCGGTCCACGGCACGAATGAGTATCCCTTCCTCATCGGCGATCATGGGCTCTCCGTCCTGCCGATCACTTCGCTGCGACTCGATCACAAGGCTTCTCCGCAACGCGTCTCGCTCGGCGTGCCGGCGCTCGACGAAATGCTCGGCGGCAAGGGCGTCTATCGCGGCAGCAGCGTGCTCGTATCCGGTGCGTCGGGCACCGGCAAGACGACGATCGGCGCGACCTTCATCGACGCGGCCTGCCGGCGGGGCGAACGCTGCCTGCTCTTCGCTTACGAGGAATCGCCGTCGCAGATTATCCGCAACATGCGCTCTGTCGGCATCAACCTCGGCCGGTGGATCGACCAGGGCTTGCTCGAAATCCATTCGTCACGACCGACGCTGCAAGGACTGGAACAGCATCTTGTGATGATGCACGACGTGGTCGCGTCATTCCATCCGTCGGTCGTCGTCGTCGATCCGATCAGCAATCTCACCCTCGAAGAGAATGAATCGCAGATTAAACCGACTCTGATGCGGCTGATTGATTTTCTTAAGCAGCAGCAGATCACCACGCTTTTTGCCAGCCTCACGCATGGCGAAAGCAACAGCCTGGAAGTCTCGCAGGTCGGTGTCTCGTCGCTCACGGACACCTGGCTCCTGCTGCGCAATGTCGAGTTCGATGGCGAACGCAACCGCACCCTCTACGTCCTAAAAGCTCGCGGGATTGCGCACTCCAACCAGGTCCGCGAATTCCTGCTCAGTCGCGACGGCGTGGATCTCGTCGAGGTGTATCGCGGCGCCAAAGGCGTGCTCATCGGCTCGGCCCGCATCGCCCAGCTTGCCTCGGAGACGAAGACGAAAAAGCGATGAGCACGAAGAAGAAATCGGCCAGGCGCGATGAACCGGCCTTCCAGTTGCGCCTTTACGTCGCCGGCCAGACCACCAAGTCACTCGGCGCTTTCGCCAATCTCAAGCGCATCTGCGAAACGCATCTCGCCGGGCAGTATAGTATCGAAGTCATCGATCTTTTGAAAAATCCGCAGCTCGCGGCCGGTGATCAGATTCTCGCCGTGCCGACGCTGGTGCGGCGATTGCCGCAACCAATCAAGAAAATCATCGGCGATCTTTCCAACGAGGATCGGGTGCTCGTCGGACTCGATGTGGTGCCCGTAAAGACAGCGTGAGTCGCGATTTACTCAAGGATGCCGCGAAAGACTTCGATCACCCGGACGAGCGCCGCCACCATGAAGACCGCGCGGCGAGCGCAGTCCAAAGAGCGCTACCTTCTTCGGCTCTACGTCGCGGGTACGACGCCGCGGTCTAATCGCGCCATCGTCAACATCCGGAGAATCTGCGAGGAACATCTTAAGGGCCGCTACGAGCTCGAAGTCGTGGACGTGGTAAAGAATCCGGGCCTGGCGGCCGGCGAGCAGATCATCGCTGCGCCGACTCTGGTGAAGAAGCTTCCGTTGCCGTTGCGCCGCTTCATTGGAGATTTATCCGAAACGGAACGCATCCTTTTGGGACTCGATCTTCGAAGACGGGAAGGCACTTCCTGAGCCGATGTTGAAAAAGAACGCCCGCAGTCCGAAACCTGCCGTCACGCCCGAGCGCGCAGCGATGCTGCTGGCGGCGAATGCGGAGTTGCGCGTGCGCCTCGAAGAAGCGGAGGAAACTCTTCGCGCGATCCGCAGCGGCGACGTGGACGCCCTCGTGGTCGAAGGCCCCGCCGGATCGCAGGTTTTCACTCTGCAAGGTGTGGACGCGCAATCGAATCAATTCCGCGGCGAAATCCTCGCGCAAATCAGCGATGCGGTGGTTGCGGTCGATATGGAAGAGCGGATCACCTACCTTAACGCCGCCGCCGAGCGTCAATATGGAGTTGTCGCCTCCGAGGTCCTGGGCCGCTATTTGCGCGAGCTCTGGACCTCTCAGTGGCCCCTGGAGGCCGACGAAGTCGCGGCGCGGAATGCTTTGCGCGAAACCGGATACTGGCGTGGCGAAAACATTCACCGCAAACGCGACGGGGAACGCATCCACGTCGAGTCCGCGGTGATTTGTCTTCACGACACCGCTGGCGCGGAAATTGGTTTTCTGGCTACGATCCGCGACATCACGCAGCGCAAAGATACCGAGGAGCGATTGCGCCGCGCGGCCGAGGAGGCGGAGGCCGCTTCACAGGCGAAGGATGATTTCCTCGCCGCACTCAGCCACGAACTGCGCACGCCGCTGACGCCGGTGCTCATGACTGCGGCGGCGATGGAACTTGATCCCGAATTGCCGGACGCGACCCGCGAGCAGCTCTCGATGATACGCCGCAACATTCAGCTCGAGGCGCGGCTGATCGATGATCTTCTCGACCTTACCCACATCACACGGCGGACGTTGCAAATTCATCGGGTGGTGGTCGACGTTCATGAATTGCTCGGCCACAGCGAAGAAATCGTTCGCAGCGAAGCAATCGATCAGGGTCGTGTCGTCGAGTTTCGACTCGAAGCCCGCGAGTATCACGTCATGGCCGACCCGACACGGCTTCAGCAGGTCTTTTGGAATCTGATCAAGAACGCGCTCAAGTTCAGCGAAGAGGGTGGCCGAGTGACGGTGCGCACCTTAAATCCCAGCCCGAATCGCTTTGCGGTCTGCGTTGCGGACAACGGCATCGGTATCGCGCGGGAGGCGCTCGACCGCATCTTCAGCGCCTTCGATCAAGGCGATCTGAAAGGCCGTCATCGCTTCGGGGGCCTCGGCCTTGGCCTTGCCATTTCGAAGGGGATTGTCGATTTGCACAGCGGTTGCCTGCGTGTGGAGAGCGAGGGACCCGGACGCGGCGCTACCTTCACGGTCGACCTTGAGACCACCGTGCCGGAGGACAACCACGAATCGCCATCCCAGAATTTGCCTGCGCAGACAAGGCCCATCCGTCTGCTCATCGTCGAAGATCATGAACCGACTCTCTCTACGATGAAACGGCTTCTCGAACGCAGTGGTTATCGTGTTTGCACGGCGGCGGCGATGAGCGAGGCGCTGGCTGTGGCCTCTGCAAACAAATGCGACGTTTTGATCAGCGATCTTGGCCTGCCTGACGGCAGTGGACTCGATCTCATGCGCGAAATTCATCAGCGCTTCGGGTGGCCCGGAATCGCGCTCACCGGTTACGGCATGGAAGACGACATCCGCCGCGTCACCGAATGCGGCTTCGGCGCGCATCTCGTGAAGCCAATCGACATCGCGCAGCTTCGCGCGGCAATCGAGCGACTCCTCGCGCAGTCGGAGACGCCCGAGGAGCTTTCTCGTTTCGCCAAAAACGGAGGTGAGCGCACATCTCGGGCGCGCTCAGGAAATCTTGGCGAAAAGGAAGCTAAACAACAAAGGAGGGAGAATGAGCACTGAAGCGGTTGCAAAAAAAGTAGTGGAGTTAGTTCGGAAACAAGACTGGTACAAAGCCCTCGATACGCTATACGATGATAACATCGTCAGCGTCGAAGCGTTCAGCGTGGGTGGCGGTCCGACTGAGACGCGCGGCAAGGAAGGTGTGCGCGGCAAGGTTGATTGGTGGGTCAACGAAATGGAAGTGCACAGTTTTTCGGCAAGCGATCCCTTCGTTGCGCACGATCGCTTTGTTGTGCAATACGACGCCGATGTGACCGACAAGAAATCAAAGCAGCGCCGGCAAATGTCCGAAGTGGGTGTCTACACAGTCAAAGACGACAAAATTGTGCGCGAGGAATTCTTGCCTGCAGCGGGATAACGCTGAGGGACGAGCTGGAGCTCGAAAGCCTCTTTGGTTCTTGAGCTCCTGCTTGCGATCCTGGTGCAGTGTAGCAGTTAAATCGAGACCATCGTGGGGAACGATGGTCGGTCATCGCGTCTTTGAACCTCGAGCCGATAGCCTTCGGGTGTCCGCGGCGCGCCCCAGTCGGAGTCGCGTCGGTCTTGCTTCTTCTGTTATACTGCACCAGGGGATGACGGTCGGCACACTCAGCGGCGGAGATAAGGGCAACAAAGGCGACGACTCGAAATCCCAAGATTGCATACCAGGTCAGCTTTAGAGGGACTGATCCTCGTGTCTCGCTTCTCCCGCGAGTCTCCCCCTTTTCCCTGCTAGTTTCACGCGCCCGCAACTCCGGCGAAATCGCAGAAGGCGGCATGATGGGACCAATCTTCCAGTCGAGCGTCTCAACACATACGTGATTCACGTATATCGTCGAGGCCGAGTGCATCCTTCCTGGTCGCCGCAACAACCTAGGCAACGAAAGCTTGACGTTCGATTAGCGCGACAAGAGCACTCAACGCAAGAGTTCCGTTCCTAATGATATACGTGATTCACGTATATCGTCTAAGTCGAGCGCACCCATTTTGGTATCCGCAACAAACACCAAGCAGAGAGAAAGCTTAGCGTCCGATTAGCACGAGTAGAATGGAGTGCGCGGGCTTGGCACGACATAGACCTTCGCCCGGAGGGTGAGCGAGGTCGCGAGCGAGACGCGGCTGACGCCGACCTGTTAATCATGCTGCCGCCGGTTCGAGTATCCGGCTGAGACGGCGACCGAAGAGGGGCACAAGAAATCCTCCGCAGGCTGCGATGGCCGCGTGCATCGACCAGAATTCGGGGGGAGTGGCGATGACGGAGCGGTAACTGTTGCATTCGTTAGGCCGCTCGCCCCTGATGGTCAGCGGTTACGGGCCCGGGCTGGGAGCCGGTGCGGCGATAGCATTATCGCCGTTGTCATCGTGCTTTGCCCGGGCGGCCTCGGACTGCGCCTTGCCGTAGGCGTTGTTCTGGGAGCCGGTCGTCCGCGTGGTCGCGTCGCCCTGCTGATGACCGAAGGTAGAGTTGCCCGGCGCTGTGGCCGTGGTCGGGCTGACACCGGTGCCGTCCGATTTTTTCGAGTGCGAGGCGCCGGAATGCGAGCGATGACGCGCCGCCGTCCGCTGACCGTAGGCGTTGTTCTGCGAACCGGTCGTCCGAGTAGTCGCGCTTCCCTGACGATGGCCAAACGCGGAGTTCCCATGGTTCGTTCTCCCGTGCTGCGCCTTAGCCGCCATCCGACCACCCATTCCATGACTGGAACTCCCGTGCCGTGGATTCGCATTGACGATTGGAGCCAGAACGAGGCAGCAACTGGTCGCGAGCGCAACCTTAACTGATCTGCTGATTTTCATGACGTACCTTTCTTTGAATTGATCGCTGAGACCGATTTGGCGACTCGAATAGCGGGTTCATTTTGAGCCTTTTTTGTGCCACCATTGACCGTCACCACGCAGCAGCGGCGTCCCATCCCGCCGCCTCGCTCCGTCACCTCATCGGCCTCTATAATTCGCTTCTGTGTTCCGGTTTGGCCGTCCGTGCGGAGAAGAAAGCGGTAGACAACCCAGATTGCCGGAGAATCTCGGAATTCGACTGAATCGAAAGCTTTGCGGGAAGAACCTATCCTGCATCTTCCCGATCACGATGGCGTTGGATAGAGTGCTCGACTGAGGGGACGACCGAAGAGCATGACGAGCAGACCTCCGCCGGCGGCGATGGCTGCGTGCATCGCCCAAAACCCAGCAGGATTCATTTGACTCGCCCGTAAAACAGTACCGTTGATGATTAGAAAACAAAGCGCGCAGCGCGCCGGCTTCCTGTCAGCCTGATCGTCGCCGGCAGCTTCTTCTCGGCGACCGCGGTCTTCGCCGCGACGAAGCATGAGGTGATGGCGCATTACACGGCCCACTCGATTAGCTTCGCCGGATCGGAATGATAATCCGAGCCGACGACCTGCGACGTTGCATCAGACTCCTCTGCCGCTAACCTGTTTTGCGCCTCATGAGTTCATTTGCCATTCATCCCATCGACCCTAACGAGATCGCGGCACTCCTCCACGCTTCCCATTCCGATCCCTTCCGGGTGCTCGGCCCGCATCGCGCAGGCGAGGATTTGGTCATTCGCATTTTTCGTCCCGAAGCGAAGGAGATCCAGGTCGTGGCGGCCGACGACCGGAGCCGGATTTTCCCGGCTGAGCGCCTGCACGTGGAGGGTCTTTACCAGGTGACTGTGCCTAATGAGTCGCGCGATTTTTCCTATCTCCTCAAGATTCTCGCTTTCGACGGCTCGGAACAGTTCCTGCGCGATCCGTACAGCTACGGTCCGATCATGGGCGAGGTGGATCTGCATCTTTTCGCGGAGGGGAATCACAAACGCCTCTACGACAAGTTCGGGGCGCACCTGCGTGCAGTTGGGGGGGAACTCGGGGTTTATTTTGCGGTCTGGGCGCCGAACGCGAGTCGCGTCAGCGTGGTCGGAGATTTCAACTTCTGGGATGGCCGTGTCCACGCAATGCGGAAACTGGTCGCCAGCGGCGTCTGGGAAATTTTCATCCCCGGGGTGAAGGAAGGCGCCCATTACAAATTTGAGATCAGGACGGCGGCCGGGGCGCTCCTTTTGAAGAGCGATCCGTTTGGGTTCTTTAGTCAGCACGGGGCGCAGACTTCCTCGCTGGTTTACGACCTCGAGCGCTACCAATGGAGCGACGAGCAATGGATGGCGGAGCGGCCCCAAAAACAGTGGCATCGGAGCGCGATCAGCATCTACGAAGTGCATCTCGGTTCGTGGCAACGAAAGATCGAGGAAGGAAATCGATCCCTGAGCTATTTGGAGCTTGCACAGACCCTGCTGCCTTACGTGCTCGAGATGGGCTTTACGCACATCGAGCTGCTTCCGATCGCGGAGCATCCATTTGAAGGTTCGTGGGGCTATCAGGTAACGAATTATTACGCGCCGACGAGCCGCTTCGGCAATCCCGACGAGCTGCGGCATTTCATCGATGCATGTCATCGCGCCGGGATCGGCGTGATCATGGATTGGGTGCCGGCGCATTTTCCAAAAGACGCGCACGCTCTGGCGGAATTTGACGGCACCGACCTCTACGAACACGCCGATCCGCGACAGGGCGAGCACCAGGATTGGGGCACACTCATTTTTAACGTCGGGCGCAATGAGGTGCGCAATTTCCTGACCGCCAACGCCCTCTTCTGGCTCGACAAATATCACATCGACGGGCTGCGGGTGGATGCGGTGGCCTCGATGCTCTATCTCGATTACTCACGCGCGCCGGGGCAATGGATCCCGAACGCCTTCGGTGGCCGGGAAAATCTCGACGCGGTTTTTTTTCTGAAACAGACGAACGAGCTTTGCTACGAGAGTTTCCCCGGGGTGATGACGATCGCCGAGGAATCAACTGCCTGGCCGGGCGTGTCGCGCCCGACTCATCTGGGTGGCCTTGGGTTCGGTTTCAAATGGAACATGGGCTGGATGCACGATTTCCTGCACTACATGTCGCTCGATCCAATCTATCGGCGGTTCCATCAGAACAACGTCACGTTCTCGATCATGTATGCCTTCCAGGAGCACTTCATTCTTGTGCTCAGCCACGACGAGGTGGTGCACGGCAAAGGCTCGCTCATCAACAAGATGCCGGGCGATGAATGGCAGAAGTTTGCCAACCTGCGGATGTTCTACGCCTGGATGTTCGCGCACCCGGGCAAGAAATTGCTCTTCATGGGAAGTGAGTTTGGGCAATGGCACGAATGGAATCACGACGCCAGCCTCGACTGGGATCTGACTTTCCGGCCCCGCCACGACGGTCTGCGGCGGTTGGTGCAACATCTCAACCACGTTTACCGAAGCGAACCGGCCCTCTGGGATCAGGACGACACCTACGAAGGCTTTGAGTGGATCGATTTTCACGACGCGGACCAATGCGTGGTCGCATTTTTGCGCCGCTCGCAGGAAGGCGAAATTCTGGCCTTTGCGGTCAACGCAACACCGGTCGTGCGCTACAACTATCGGCTTGGGGTGCCGGGGGGCGGCTTCTACCGGGAAATCATCAACACCGACGGCGAAACGTATGGCGGGAGCAACGTTGGCAATCTCGGAGGTTTGGAGGCCGATGCGGTCGAATGGCAGGGTCGGACGCATTCGATCGTGATCAATCTCCCGCCCCTGGCGGTGGTGGGTTTCAAGCGCGAAGCGCCATTGTAGTCGGGATTGCTGATCCCGCCTGGCCTTCGCGTAGCCCCACTTTCTCTCACCCTATCGACTACCCGGCTTCGAGGGGTTGGCCCCGCCGCGGTAATGAAAAAGAATGCAATCGGTAAAAAAAACCCTTGACGCCCTTCGCCTTAATTAACATTCTCGGCCCATTCCAAGCCAAACAATATGAAAAAACCCACGTCTGCTTTCACCCTGATTGAACTGCTGGTCGTCATTACGATCATCGCCATTTTAGCCAGTATCGCGCTGCCAGTTTTTAACGGCGTGACCGAGCGGGCGAATCAAACCAAGGATCTCTCCAATGCCAAGCAGGTCGGCATCGCCATGAAGCTCTTCGCCTCGGACAACAACGGATTCTATCCGTCGAAGCCTTCCGCGGCTGGCGATTACGGCTCTGCCCCTGCCGGAACCGCCGCGAACTCCAACGATGCCTTCTTCTGGCTCTTCCCCAACTACCTCACTACGGAAGACATCTTTACGGTCGCTACTTCAAAATGGACTCCATCGGCTCCCGATAACAAGATCGATCCCGCAGGATCGGCGAGAGCCGACACGCTTAAGGCGGGGGAGAATACCTACTCTTACGTGACGAATCTGACGGACACCTCCAACCCAGCGTTTCCGTTGATCGCGGACGGCTTCGCTTCCGGGAGCGTCTACGTCACCAGCAAAGCGCAAAAGGGTGGCGTCTGGGCTGCCAAGAAAGCCGTCGTTATCTTCTGCGACGCCAGTGGCCAGATCATGAAAGTCGATCCCACCAGCTTGACCGTGAATCGTCCGGGTGTCACCCCTGTGGCCAGCCTGTTCGTCCCTGCTACTGACTGGCTCGATGCGACCAACACCGTCATCAATCCTCAGTAGGCAGCGCTCGACTAACTAACAGTCGACTCAAATTCACCATCGCGGACGCGGGTCTTGATCCGCGTCCGCGTTTTGGCTTCTGCGACCCGGCGAATGACTTTGCCCGCGGCATCCCGGGTGATGCTGTAGCCGCGTTCGAGGGTGGCTTCGGGTCCGAGGACGCGAAGCAGGCCGGCAGCGCGCTCCCAGCGTTGGCGTGCCTGCGCCACACGTAGCTGTGAAAATTCGCCGAGACGCCGCCGCGTTTCCTGGAGGTTTTGTTTCCGTGCCGTCAACTCCCGTGCTGGGTTGTGCGCTCTCAAGGCGAGTTGCGTGTTAATTAGGTGAGCGCGCTGGTTCGTACGCCAATGTTCGACTCTTCGCAAAAGCGAATCGCGCGCGAGATCG
>Ga0157375_10006035_pt1 | contig 10566 bp, 8 predicted proteins | sample M35metaG_FD_115311 | JGI IMG/M metagenome (GOLD analysis project Ga0157375, IMG submission 115311) | Miscanthus rhizosphere microbial communities from Kellogg Biological Station, Michigan, USA - M3-5 metaG | ecosystem: Host-associated > Plants > Roots > Rhizosphere > Soil | place: USA: Michigan... | reverse complement strand
CGGCGCGGCGGCGGCGGCCACGATCCAGCTCGGCGGGATCTATGAGCGGCGCATGGCGGAGAAGGAACTGCTCTATGTCGGCGGCCAGTTCCAACGCGCGCTGCTCAGTTACGCCGATAACACGCCGGTCGGCCAGCCGACGCAGCCGCGCACGCTCGAGGAGCTCGTGCGCGATCCGCGTTATCCGAATCCGATGCGGCATCTGCGCCGTGTCTATGTCGATCCGATGACGGGCAAGGCCGACTGGGTGCTGGTGCGCTCGCCGAACGGGCAGACGATCGTCGGCATTCACAGCGCGTCGCGCGAGCGGCCGATCCAGTTGCGGCAGTTTTCCGAAGAGTTTCGCGGATTCGAGGACCGGCGCAGCTACGCGCAATGGGTGTTCGTCGCGCGGCCGCCGCAACTGGCGCAGGGTCAGCGTCCGCCGAGCGCGACGGGGGCCGTGGTGTTGCCGGGCGGGATTTTCCCGGGCGGGCCGGTGCCGGTGGCGGGGGATGGCAACGGTTTGCCGGTGGGCGGTGTCGATGCGGCGGGCGGGGGAGCGCCGGCGAGTAGCGGGTCTGCGGCGGATGAGGGCTTCGGCACCGGCGGCGGGTTCGGGAACAGCGGGGGCTTTTCGAATGGCGGCGGTTTCGGGAGCGGCAGCGGTGGGTTTTCGAACGGCGGTGGGTTTTCGAATGGCGGCGGATTTTCGACGAACGGTGGGTTCTCGAACGGCGGTGGCTTTTCGTCGGGCAGCGGCATGAGCCACTGAGCGGCGCGGCCAGCCGCCTGCGCGGGCGGCACGCGTTATGCCGCCACCTCCACATCGCCGATTCCACCGGGGTCCGGAACACGCTGACCGTCTCCAGCAAGCGTTCGGCCTGCGAGACCAGCACCGTGTGCGCTAGGGCAACTGGCGCCGGACCAACTCCGGAGATTGAATCAACCAGAATCGGTTGAAACCCGCTACGCCGGAGTACATGAAATGATTGCCGCATTGCCAATGCACCTGCTTCGTCCCATCCTGTGAGCGATGATGTTGCGAGAGATGTACGGGCGAAAGGGACATGGATCGCAAGTGCTCACCTACGGGATTCACAAGCTGTTGAAACAGTGAACCTCCCGTAAAAGTTCACGCCGCCTGCGCCTCCGGAAAAAACACGTCATATCGCGCGCCGCATGCTTCGAGCGGAGCGCGGATGGCGGGATGCAAACGCACACCATGCGCGAGTTGTTCGGCGCGTCTGGCCATCGCACGGTCGCCGGGCAAGCGCACCGGGTCATCCATCACGCGCGGCGGATTGCTGCGGCAGGCGTCGCTCAGCCAGGCCATCTGCCTCTGGAATGCTTCGATGCCTCCAAAAGCATCCGGATCATGCAGCGTCATGAACACAGTCGCGCCCCAGCCTTCATGAGGATCCGCGCGGCCAAAGCCGGCGAGGCCTCCGGTGAGCGCTTCGATCATCAATGCCAAGCCGAATCCCTTATGACCAGCGGATAGTCCGCCAAGCGGCAGGATCGTGCCCGGGGGGTCGGCGAACAACACGCCGGGATCATGCGTTGCGTTGCCTTGCGCATCGATCATCCAGCGTTCGTCGAACAGTCGCCCGTTTTGGTGATAGCGTGCGCTCATCGCGTTCGTCGTTATCGATGACGAAATATCGATGAGTATCGGCGTCGTCGATGTCGGTATGCCGAGCGCGATGGGATTTGGCGTGAACAAGGCGCGCGTACCGCCGAACGGCGCGACGCTTTGCACGCTCGGATCGGAGCTCGCCAGCATCATCACGAGATTCATCTCGGTGGCGCGCAGCAGATACGCGGCAAGGCATGCGATGTGATGACTGCGTCGAATCACGAGCGTGGCAGAACCGAGTTCGCGTGCGCGCGGCGCGAGGGCATCGATACCCGCGTGCACGAGTGCTGGACCAGGCAGGCGGCGGCCATCCCAGAGCAACGCGGCAGGATAATCCGAGACGATGTGCGGCGAACCTTCGCGCGTCATCGCGCCCTGTTCCAGTTCCTTCAGATATCCGGGCAACAAAGCGAGTCCATGCGTGTCGTGTCCCAGCAAGTCGCCGTCCACGAGCGTGCGCGCCACGGACTGCGCATGACCGCTTGCAAGCCCCGCCTTGCATAGCAGGTCGGCTGCATAGTCAAAGAGCGCGCTTGCGTCGTAGCGGATCGGTTCCATCGCCATCTCCCGTGATGAATGTGATGCAGCAAACGCGCGAAAAAAATGCGGGTCCGTTGCGGTACGAGATGGACGATAGTCGATCGAAGCAACGCTGGGAAGACGTTGATTCAACGATCAAGTATTGTGCGCTGCATGGCGGCTCACCTAGACTGGCTTCGTCGATGAAGCAACAGGAGACTAGAGCCGTGAGCCACGAATACATCACCGGCAAGGTGAAAGCCATCATCGGTGCGCAGACCGATTGGGTCACGTCGACCCATCCCGTCGAAGCCAGCGAAGTGCGCCGCTTTCATCACGCGACCATGGACGACGCGCGCCGTTACTGGGACGAAGACTGGGCAGCGACCAGCCGTTACGGAGGTCTGGTCGCCCCGCCGGGGTTTACGGTTCATGCGTTTCGCCGCCCGCCCGCATCGCCCGATCCGCTCGATGACATGAACAAACCCGACTACGACGGCCTGAGCCGCAGCTTCAGCGGCCTGCCCGCAGTCGACGTGGAACTGCCGCGCGATCTGAACGGCGGCTACGAATACGAGCTTTATCGTTATGCCCGGGTCGGTGAAAAGGTGCTGCGTCAGGCGCGCTACAAGGACATCGTGCAGCGCGACGGCAAGAGTGGACCGATGGTGTTCGTCATCATCGAGGAAACCTATGTGAACGAAAAGGGCGAGAAGCTCTTGAAGGTCACCAACACTCAGATCATGCGCTAGGCGAGGACCATCATGGCCGGATTGTATTTTGAGGACATTGAAACAGGCATGGAGATCCCGCCTCTCGTCAAGGGACCGATGACCACGGCGCATATCGTGCGCTGGTCGGCGTCGATGGAGAACTGGCATCGCATCCATTACGACTGGCGCTTCGCGACCCAGCACGACAAGTTGCCCGATGTGATGGTCAACGGTTCGTGGAAGCAACACATCATGCTGCAATTGCTGACTGACTGGGTCGGCGAGAGCGGCTGGGCGTGGAAGCTCCAGTTCCAGTTTCGCGGCATGAACGTGCCGGGCGATCTGCTCACGGCATGGGGGCGCGTGACCGGACGCGAAAAGCGCGGCGGCTATGGTCTCGTGCATCTCGAGATCGGCTTGCGCAATCAGGAAGGCAAGGAAAGCACGCCCGGCAGCGCGACGGTCGTGCTGCCCTTGCGCAACGGTGCGCCCGTGCCATATCCCTTCGATCCCGCCGTGCTCGAAGAGGCCGCATGAACGCCGCCAACTCCACGTTGCAAGCACGCGCGATCGCCGCGCCGCTCGCCGGTGTGCGCGTGATCGAATGGAGCCACTCGATGCCCGCCGCGTTCTGCGCGCGCGTGCTGCGCGATCTCGGCGCGCAGGTGCTCAAGCTGGAGCCTCCCGGCACGGGCGATGCGCTGCGCCGCATCGGCCCGTTCGCGCCCGATGCACCCTATGGCAACGATGCCGCGCTCTTCGCCTATCTGAACCATGGCAAAGAGAGCGCGACGCTCGATCCGTCGCATCCGCAAGGCGCCGCGTTGTTCCGGCGTCTGATCGAAACCGCCGATCTGCTGATCACCTCAGATGCAACGGGTCTTGCCGAACTGCAACTCGACAGCGATACGCTGAGGCGAATCCAGCCCGCTCTCGTGACGCTCGCTGTGACGTCGTGGGCGACCCGTGCTGAATCCGGCACGCCCTCCGCGTTCACCGATTTCACCCTCACGCATCATGCAGGCTATGCGTTTCATCAGGCGCGGCCCGTGCATGCGCCCGATCAGCAAGCGCCTGTCGCCTGCGCCGATCGCGAAGTGGCGCTCGCCACCGGTGTCGCGGCGGCGAATGCGGCACTCTGGGGTCTGCTCGAAGCGCAAATGAATGGTCATGGCCGCAGTATCGAATGCGCGGAACTGGATGTTATCGCGCATCTGCTGATCGAACCGGTCGCCGATTACGGACGCGGCGAACGCAGCTTCAGCCGTCTGCGTGAGGAGCTGCAAGGCACCGAGGTCGCGGGCGGGCTAATCTGGCTTTTGCCATGCAAGGATGGCTTCGTGATGATTTCGCCGCGGGAACAGCATCAGTGGGAACGCTGGGTCGAGTTGCTCGGCAATCCGACGTGGTCGCGCGATGAAACGCTTTGCGGCGAACGCACGGCGCGCAACGAGAACTGGATGACCTTGCAGGACGAGATGTCGAAGTGGACGCGCGAGCACACGCGCGCCGACGTGTTCGAACGCGCGCAGGCGGCGCGCGTGGCGTGCTTCCCGGTAAGCGGTGCGCGCGATCTGCTGGAGAACGCTCAATTGAATGCACGCGGCTTTTTCGATCGCTGGCAGGGCGCAGGCAACACGCCGTTGTCGATGCCTGGACTGCCATTTTCCATGCGCACGACATCCGGCGCCGAGCTGCCGCGTGCACGCGAGGTGGTATCGCCCGTACTTGGCTCGGCCAATCGCGCCGTGTTCGAAGCGCGCCTCGGGCTGTCTGCGGAGGAAGTCGAAACCTTGCGCCGGCACGGAGTGGTGTGATGACACAGAAAACATTGGCGGGCTTGCGCGTCGTCGATTTCAGCTGGGTGCTGGCCGGCCCGATGACCACCAAGATGCTCGCGGGCATGGGCGCGGAGATCATCAAGATCGAATCGTCGACGCGGCGCGAACATACGCAGCGTCAGCCCTGGTGGGCCGTGGTGAACGCGGGCAAGAAAAGCTGCACGATCAACCTGAGCCAGCCGCAGGGCCCCGAGCTGATTCGCCGTCTGATCGCGCAGAGCGACATGGTTGTCGAAAATTTCTCGAATGGCGTGCTGGCGAAATTTGGCCTCGACTACGCGACGCTCGCCAAAATTCGGGCCGATCTGATTTTTGTGTCTGCGTCGGGAACGGGCCGCGAAGGGCCGCAGCGTGACTCGCTCGCCTACGGTTCGCTGTTGCAGGCGTACAGCGGCCGCGCCAGCGTGGTCGGCACGCTGAACGAACGCGTCGAGGCAATGGGCATTCTGCCCGCGTGGACCGATCCGATCACGGCGTTGTGGGAAAGCTGCGCGGTGCTGGCGGCCATTCGACATCGGCGGGTGAGCGGGGAGGGCGCTTACATCGACCTTTCGATGCTGGAGAGCACCGTCGCGCTGCTGCCGGAATTGCTGTTTCGCGAGGCGCTCGGCAGCGAGACGCCGACCGCGACCGGCGCACGCGAGCCGGACGCCGCGCCATCCGGATGCTTCCGCTGCGCCGGCGACGACGCCTGGCTCGCCGTCTCCGTGAGCGACGACCGGCAGTGGCGCGCCCTTTGCGACGCCATGCGCAAACCGGAATTAGCAGCCGATTCCCGCTTCGCCGATGCCGTCAGCCGCGTCACGCACCGCGCCGCGGCAGACGATCTGCTGGCTGCGTGGCTGCGCGTTCAACCGCCCGCGCGCGCGCTCGATGCACTGCAATCCCGCGGCGTGCCCGCGGCGCGTTCGCGGCACATCGGCGCGGTGATTGAAGACCCGTATTTCGCCGATGGCGGGCTGTTCCCCGTTCTCGCCGATGGCTCGCGCAGCATCGCGCTGCCGTGGCGCGACAGCGAAGGCTTTCGCGGCGACTTCGCGCCGCCGCCGCGGCTTGGCGAACACAACGACTACGTATTCGGCGAACTGCTCGGCCTAGATGCGCACGAAATCGAAACCTTGACCGAAGCGGGCGTGCTGCGTTGATGGCATCGGGCCCGTGGGAAGACCTATCCGAAGGAGCAGGGAAGATGAAAGAAAAAGTGATGATTTGCGAAGTCGGGCCGCGCGACGGCTTGCAGATGGCGCACGAGATCATGCCGACCGCGCTGAAAGCGCGCTGGATTGCGGCGATTGCCCAGGCGGGCGTCGGTGAGATCGAGGTCGGCAGTTTCGTTCCGCCGAAACTCGTTCCGCAGATGGCGGACACCGACGCCATCGTCAAGGCCGCGCTGCAGCAGCCGGGCTTGCGCGTGATGGCGCTGGTGCCCAATCTGCGCGGCGCGCAGGCGGCGTACGCAGCGGGCGCACATGGCGTCGGCGTACCGGTCTCGGTGAGCGAAGGCCACAGCCGCTCGAACACGCGCAAGGGCACCATGGAGCAGGTGGCGGAAGTGCGGCGCATCGTCGAATGGGCTCGGGAGCAGGAGCGGCCCATGGCGATCGAGCCGGGTTGCGCGACCGCCTTCGGCTGCGCGATCGATGGCGTCATTCCGCTGCAAAAAGTGATCGAGACGGCCGTGGCGCTGGCCGAAGCGGGCGTGGATGCTGTCGCGCTCGCCGATACCGTCGGCTATGGCAATCCCGTTCAGGTGCGCAGGATGGTCAAGGCCGTGCGCGCCGAAATCGGCGGCAAGCTAACCAAGCTGCATCTGCACGACACCATGGGGCTCGGGCTCGCGAATGCGCTGGCGGGACTCGAAGAGGGCATCCGTTTCTTCGATTCGGCGCTCGCGGGTCTGGGCGGCTGTCCGTTCGCCCCGGGCGCGTCGGGCAACATCGTCACGGAAGATCTCGTGTTCATGCTGGAGAGCATGGGCTTCGATACCGGCATCGACCTGGACCGGCTGATTGCCGCGCGCGAGCTGCTGCACGAAGGCCTGCCCGGCGAGCCGATGTACGGTCAGGTGCCGAAGGCCGGCATTCCGAAGACGTTTCGTCAAGAGGCCGAGCTTCATGTCTAGCGGGAGTGTGCGCTCGACCCTTCCTACTGGCATGACCCGATTGTGAGCGTTCACGCGTTTGATTATCTTGTGGTTCACTGTGCCCCCGTCCGGCGCGCTATTGCCGGCAAGGAGACCGAGGTGCAACCCAGCCCGCAAGATAGTCCGGGCGCGTCCCCCGACGCGCCCGGCGATTACCTGACGCGCGCCGAGACGCTCGCGCTGCTGCAAATCAAGCTGCAAACGTTGTACGCCTACGTCAGCCGCGGCTGGATTCGCAGCGTGCCGCAGGGCGACAAGGGACGCCGCCTCTACGCGCGGCAGGACGTCGAACGCATGAAGTCGCGCGCCGATGCCCGCAGCGGTCACGCGCCCGTCGCCGCGGCCGCGATGCGCTGGGGCGAGCCGATCATCTCGAGCACGCTCACCGAGATCACCGCAGAAGGCCCGCGTTATCGCGGCGTCGCAGCGCTCGAACTGGCCCGCAAGGGGCAATCCTTCGAACAGGTCGTGAAAGCGCTTTGGAATCCCGGCAACGACGTGACCTTGTCGTGGCAGCCGTGCGCGCGCACGCTGCGCTTTGCCGACGCCTGGTCGCGCACGGCGGGCCCGCAACCGCGCCGCGAACTCGTGCGTTTCTTTGCCGACATCGCGTTGCGCTTCGGGGGCGAGCATCTGCGCGCGTTGCAGGCCGGCGATGCGCAGTTCATCGAATGCAGCCGCATGATCGCGACCATGGCGCACTGTCTCGCTCATCTGCGCCGCGCGTCTTCGGGCGCCGCAGCCAGTCTCACGCGCAAGCGCACGGACGGCCTCGCGGCGACGCTCTTGACTGTGCTGGGCGGGACCGCATCGCCCGGGCACTGCGCCGCGCTCGATGCCGCGCTCGTGCTGTGCGCCGATCACGAACTCGCGCAGGCAACCTTCGTTGCGCGCATCGCGGCATCGGCGGGGGCGGATATCGGCGAATGCGTGGCGGCGGCGATCCTCACGCAAACCGGACTCACGTCCGCGCGATCATACGAAGCCACCGAAGACCTGTTGCGCGCGTGCAGGACGATCACGCAGGCGCAACGGCTCTTCAAGGAGCACTACGCCGCGCATCGCAATCTGCCGGGCTGCAACCATCCGCTGTATCCGGACGGCGACCCGCGCGCGAAGTATCTGATCGACCTCGCGCGGCGGCTCGAAGGACGACATGCCGCGGTTGAACCGCTCTTCGCGGCGCTCGATATCGCTGCCGGATATGGCTGCCTGCCGAGCCTCGAAATCGGCCTGACGATGCTGACCGTTGCATTGGGTCTGCCGCCGCGCAGCGCGTTTTCCTTGTTCATCATCAGCCGTTCGGCGGGGTGGGTGGCGCATATCATCGAACAGCGCGAGTCCGGTGCGCTGATTCGTCCGCGTGCCGATTACCTTCAGGCAGGGCCGGCGCAGGGAAGGGCGGAAGGCCAACAGTCCGTCGATGGCGCATGGTTGGCGACGATCTTGCCGCCCTGAACCCTGAGCACGACACAGCACGAGACAAGCGGCCCGCGCAAGGGCCGTTTTTCATTTGGCGCCTCGGCGCGCGCCACGCCGGGTTCATGTTGATTCAACGATCAAGTATTGTGGGCCATCGCGTGCGTCACTAGACTGGGCCAATCGAAAGGAGACAGCGGCCCGGACGGCGATTCAGACAAGCTCGCGCGCCACACGATGCGATGCAAGCCCGCAGGGTCCTCATCGAATAACTAGTCCCGACATTCACGACCGGCACGGTACGCCTTCGATATCCAGCCGGCTGCACAGGAGGAGAAGAGGATGAATACCCCCAACAGGGCCATCGGCGCGGATGTCGTCGGCTCGCTCGACAGCGCGGATTATCCGTCGCGCGTCATCACGGCTGGCGGCGTGACCGCGCGCTTCGACCGTCTGCCGATGACCGCCACGCTATGGAAGCTGCTCACCCTCGTCGCACTCGGCGGCTTCTTCGAACTCTATGACGTGTACTTCGCGGGCTATATCGCGCCGGGTCTGTTCCGCTCGGGCATCCTCACACCGACCACGGCCAGTTTCTTCGCGATGAACGGCCTCGCCGGCTTTCTGGCGTCGCTGTTCATCGGGCTCTTCATCGGCACGATCTGTTTCGGCAGTCTCGCGGACCGCTTCGGCCGCCGCCGTGTGTTCGCCGCATCGATGCTGTGGTATTGCATCGCGACCATCTTTATCGCGTTTCAGGACACGGCGCTCGGGCTGAACGTGTGGCGCCTGATCTGCGGCATCGGCGTCGGCGTGCAGTACGTGACGATCGATTCCTACGTCTCGGAGCTGACGCCGCGTCATGCGCGCGGCATGGCATTCGGGCTCGTGTACGGCGTGGCGCAAATCTGCGCGCCGCTGATCGCGTTTCTCGCGTGGGTGCTGGTGCCGATCGCACCGCTCGGCTTCGAAGGCTGGCGCTGGGTGATCGCGCTCGGTTCGGCGGGCGCGCTGCTCGTGTGGTATCTGCAACTGCGTCTGCCGGAGTCGCCGCGCTGGCTCGTGCAGAAAGGCCGTCTCGAAGAAGCCGAGCGCGTGATGCAGATGATCGAAACCCGCGTACGCCACGAATACGGCAAGGCACTGCCCGCGCCCACCGAAGCGCCAGAAGCCGAGGAGCAGAAGGGCACGCTGCGCGAAGCGTTCAGCCCGCAGTATCGCAGCCGCACACTGATGCTCGTCGTCGTGAACTTCTTTCAGACCATCGGTTATTACGGCTTCGTGAGCTGGATTCCGACACTGCTCATCGCCAAAGGCATCATGGTGACGCGCAGCCTCGAATACACCTTCCTGATCGTGCTGCTCTATCCGATCGCGCCGTTCATCGTCATGCTGGTTGCCGACCGTTTCGAGCGTAAATGGCAACTGGTGTGGAGTGCGATATCGGTAGCGGTGATCGGCGTGATCTTCTCGATGCTCAAGGCGCCTGGCTGGCTGATCGCGGTGGGTATCGCGCAGACGCTGGTGGTCAACTGGCTTTCGACGATCGTGCATACCTATCAGGCCGAGTTGTTCCCGACTCGCATGCGGGCGGGCGCGGTGGGCTTCGTGTATTCGTGGAGCCGGCTGTCGTCGATCTTTGTTGGCTTCTTCATTGCGTTCTTCCTGCGCGAGTTCGGTGTGCCGGGCGTGTTCGCGTTCATCGGCGCGGCGATGGCGATCGTCGTAGTTGCGGTTGCGCTCTTCGGACCACGCACGACGGGCCTTGCCCTCGACGATATCGCGCGGTGATCAGTCAGTCTTAGCGGAGCAGCCAATGGATTCCGTAGACCCCAGCGTCGTATCCGGCACCATCAACGGACGACTGGACCGCCTGCCGATGACCCGGCACATGTGGACGCTCGTGATGCTGATCGCTGCGGGCGGCCTCTTTGAGCAATATGACATCTACTTCACCGGCTATATTGCGCCGGGTCTGTTCCAGAGCAAGCTGCTGACTTCGACCACTGCGTCGTTTTTCGATCTCAACGGTCTGGCGGCCTTTCTCGCGTCGCTGTTCGTGGGCCTTTTCATCGGCACGATCTGCTTTAGCTATATCGCGGATCGCTTCGGCCGGCGCGCAGTGTTTCTCGGTTCGATGATCTGGTACAGCGTCACGACCTTCATCCTGGCGTTTCAGGGTTCGGTGCATGGTCTTGAAGTCTGGCGTCTGATAGGCGGCATTGGCATTGGTGTCGAGATGATCACGATCGATACCTACATCTCCGAACTCGCGCCGCGCGGCGCGCGTGGCCAGGCGTTCGCGCTGCACGT
>Ga0157375_10006032_pt1 | contig 10567 bp, 5 predicted proteins | sample M35metaG_FD_115311 | JGI IMG/M metagenome (GOLD analysis project Ga0157375, IMG submission 115311) | Miscanthus rhizosphere microbial communities from Kellogg Biological Station, Michigan, USA - M3-5 metaG | ecosystem: Host-associated > Plants > Roots > Rhizosphere > Soil | place: USA: Michigan... | reverse complement strand
CGAGGACGACGGCAGCCGCGACGATGGCCAAGTGGACGGCGATCAAGACCGTCGATGTGGTCGCCGTGAACGCCGCGTTGAAGGCCGCCGGCCTGCCGAACCTGGCTACGACGCCCGCGGCACCACCGTCCACGCAACCGGCCGCAGCTCCGCAGACCGCACAACCGGCCGCATCCGACCGCGCCGACGCTTTGTCCGAAGCCGCTCGTCGCGGCGACGCGGCAAAGGTGAAGGAGCTGCTCGACGCAGGCGTCGACGTCAACACGAAGTTCCGCTACGACCGTATGGCGTTGTCGTTCGCCGCCGACCGTGGGCATGTCGAGGTCGTCAAGCTGCTCATCGATCGCGGCGCCGACCTCAACGCCAAGGACACGTTCTACAACGCCACCGCCCTGACATGGGCCGTCAACCCGGCGATGGGACGCACGCCACAACACGCCGAGGTGGTGAAGCTGCTGCTGCAGCGCGGTGCGCAAGGGAAAGATCAGGCCCTTATGGGGGCGCTTGGCGATGCCGCCACGGTCAAAGCGATCCTCGAAGTGGGTGGGGTGTCGGCGGGCACGCTCTCCGACGCGCTGGAAGCGGCGACGCGTCGAAAGAATCAGGAGATGGTGACACTGCTCGAGCAGGCGGGCGCGAAGCCGCGGCCCGAGTTCAAGATGGACGCCGCGCAGCTGGCGCGCTTCGTCGGCACGTATCAAGGCACAGGCAACGCCGCGCAGGCCGCGTGGACGATCACGGTCGCGGACGGGCGACTGTCCGTATCGCCCGGCGGCTCGGCGCGTCTCACCCTCATCGCGCGCGATCAGACGACGTTCGGCATTGCGGAGCAGCCAGGCGCGACGGTGACGTTCCGCCTCGAGCAGGACAAAGCGATGGGGATTACGGTCAACGCCAACGGCAACACCATCGCGTTCACGCGGAGCGGGGAGAAGGAGCGATGAGGCGCTGGACCTCGATCGTTTCGTCGGTTGTCGTCTGGTTCACGGCGTGCGCCGTGCTGTCGGCGCAGAACTGGCCATCCTTCCGCGGACCGTCCGCGTCGGGCGTCGCCGAGGGGAAGGCGCCGACCGCGGTCAAGTGGAACGCGGCCACCGGCGAGAACATTCTGTGGAAGACGCCACTGCCCGGAGTCGCCGTCTCGAGCCCGATCGTCTGGGGCGACCGCGTCTTCGTGTCCACTGCCGTCAGCAGCGATCCGTCGTCCGGCATCCGCACCGGCCTCTACGGCGACGTCGAACCCGCGAAAGACGTCTCGAAACATTCGTGGAAGCTGGTCGCGCTCGATCGACGCACCGGCAAAGTGCTGTGGGAGCGCGTGGCGCACGAAGGCATTCCCAAGACCAAGCGGCACCCGAAATCGAGTCAGGCAACCGCGACACCGGTGACCGACGGACGGCACGTGATCGTCTCGTTCGGCTCGGAGGGCCTGTACGCGTACGATGTCGACGGCAAGCTGCTCTGGACGCGCGACCTCGGGGTCCTGAATGCCGGGTGGTTCTACGACCCGGATTACGAGTGGGGCGTCGGCAGCTCGCCGATCATCTGGAAGAACCTGGTCATCGTCCAGTGCGACATCCAGAAGAACTCGTTCATCGCCGCATTCGACGTCACGACCGGTCAGCCGGCCTGGCGAACCGCGCGCGAGGAAATCCCGTCGTGGTCGACGCCGGCGATTTTCGAGCACGACGGGCGCGCCGAGCTGGTCACGCAGGCCACGACGTTCATTCGCGGCTACAACCCGGAGAGCGGGAAAGAGCTGTGGCGGCTCGGCGGCAATTCCGAAATCACGATCCCCACGCCGATCGTCGGCCCCGGCGTGATCATCGTCACCAACGGCTATCGCGGCGTGCAGCCGATTTTCGCGATCAAGCCGGGCGCCAGCGGCGACATCACGCTCAAGGGCGACGCGACGACCAACGAGTTCATCGCGTGGAGCACGAATCGCGGCGGGCCCTACATCCCGACGCCGGTCATCTACGGCGATCTGCTGTACGTCCTTGGCATCAACGGCGTCCTCGCCGCCTACGACGTGAAAACCGGGCAGCGCGTCTATCAGGAGCGCGTCGCCGGCGGCGGGTCGTTCAGCGCGTCGCCGGTGGCCGCTGACGGCAAGCTCTATCTGACCAGCGAGGACGGAGACGTCTTCGTCGTCAGAGCAGGTTCGAAGTACGAACTGCTCGCGACCAACTCCATGAGTCAGGTGATCATGGCCACTCCGGCGATCGCCAATGGCGTCATCTTCATTCGCGGACTGAAAGACGTTTTCGCGATCGGACCGCAACGAACGTCACAGCCGTAACCGCCTCCGGCGGCCGGCCGAGCATCGACGACTCGAAACCAACGTTAGCTCGACAGTCACCAGTCCACCTCGACCACCGCAAAAGTCGCTCGCGGGAAGACTTCGCTGCGGCTTTAAAGACCAACGCGACGCCACGACGTCTGCTGGCAGCCCGCGACTCGGCTGTACTGGCGCAAGAGTGAATAAATTGTGCAGTCCTATGCCAAATCGGCAACTTACAGATTCGTGTTGTGTCTACACTCCCACCCACCAAGATTGGCGACACAGACTGGAAGGCACAACATGAAGACGATCATCTCTAGACTGGGAACACTCGGGGTCGGGTTGACGCTCGCGTTCATCGCGAATTCGTCTCCCACCGAAGCGTCATCGATCACGATTCAAAACGTGACGGTGACACAGGCAGTCGTTACTGCAACCGGCACTGATACGCGAACGTGGTGCATGGTCGGCTGCGTCTTCAATTCGGGTGCAGGGAACCTCTGGGCAGCCTTTGCCAACACCGTGATCAATTCTCCCAGTACGGGCGGGACGCAGTCGTTGGTTCTCACACAGAACCCTACGGATAACGTACCAGGGTTCAACTTCGATACCAGCGAACACATTTTTCCTGCGGGATCACCGGTCTCTGCGGTTTCGTGCGGCCAGGACGGTGGAGGTCTTCCATCCTGTGTAATGACGTTGAACATTCTCACCAACCTGCTCGGACTGGTGTCGGTTCCGCTGCCTCTTGCCAACGCCTTGAACAACGGCAATGCCGATCCGGGAGGGTTGCATCAAGAAGCACAGAACTGGAACACATCGGTCCTCAATCAGCCGGGTGGACTCCATGTGTGGATCGGCTACGCCGATAACGCCCACCCCGACGTCAATGGGTGCGGCGACAAAACTGGAACGATCGCGGGGAACTGTCTGCCGGACAATCCGTGGCAAGGTTCGCTCAACACCGTCTTTGCTGGCGCAGCGACCGGCGGTGCCGCCGAATGTGGCATGGGCGTTACCCCTTGCTTCGATGCTGGCGCCATCCGGATCGAGTTGAACGATCCCATCACGACGGCGGTTCCTGAGCCGGCGTCAATGATGCTGCTCGCGACCGGCCTCGCGGGATTGATGGCTCGGCGTCGCAGTCGCGCGCGGAACGAGCGCTGAACGGACGACCCCGATGGTGACGTCGGCGGGTGCCGCACTACCCGCCGACGGTTGCCCGGCGACTCGAGCTTCAGGGTCGATCATCCGCTGACCTGCCGAGCGCACACCGCGGTGCATCCAAGCTCCCTCGAGAAAATGACCGCCTTTCGCCAGCGCTATCTGTCGGAGCGTGTCAAGGAGCCGCTACGCGTCCTGGATGTTGGCAGTCAGGACGTCAATGGCAGCTACCGTCAGATATTCGCCGAGCCGCTCTGGTCGTACACCGGCCTGGATATGACCGTCGGTCTCAACGTTGACATCGTGCTTCGCACACCGTACGTGTGGAGCGAGGTGGCCAGCGAATCGGCTGATGTCGTCATTTCCGGCCAGGCGTTCGAGCACATCCCGTATTTCTGGATCACGATGCTGGAGATCGTGCGCGTGCTCAAGACGGGAGGCCTCTGCTGCATCCTCGCGCCGTCGAGCGGGCCCGAGCATCGCTACCCGCTTGATTGCTGGCGTTTCTATCCCGACGGCATGGTCGCGCTCGCGCAGTTCGCGCAGATGGAAACGCTCGAGGCGGTGACTCAGTGGGACGACCTGGGTGATGCCGTGAGCGATGCCTGGCACGACTCGATGCTGGTGTGCCGTAAGCCGGATCGCGGACCGTGGTTGAACCTTCGGCGTCGCTGCCGGCGCTGGGTTCAGCATCGAGCGAACACGATCGGCCTGAGATAGTCCCCGACAGCTCGTGAACTAGTGGCCTGTACCTGGCGAATCAGTAGCGCCGGGATCGCCACGAAAGCACGAAGACACGAAACAGACCAAAAGCACTACCGCGTCACGCCTGGAACGTGGGTGGTGGCATATCGATAACCTGCCTGACGTGCGGCAAACGGTAGCAGGCGCTCGAGTGCGTGCAGGATGGTTCCGTCGATTGGCACCGGCTCCGCCGGATAATCGCTCCAGTCCAGCCCGAGCGCGAGCAACGGCCGCAGCGCCTCGGTTCGCGCCCAGAACATGGTGCCGATCGGAAAGTCGAAGAACGGAGGCAGCGGTTCCGTGATTCCCATCCGCGCGGCCAGGCGCGCGGCGATCTCCTGGTTGTCGTCCCAGTCCGAAAGGTGCGGATCATCGGGAAAGACGATGCCCAACTCTCGATCGGCGGCGAAGCGACCGAGAATGAGATCCATCATCGGATGACAATCGCCGATCAGGTGCTGCCACAGAAACTCGCGCCACCGGTCGCCCATCGCCCCGTTGTCGATATCGAGGCTGCGTTTGCCATGGACATGCCCGATCACGTCGTAGCCGAGCAGAACGTCCTCCGCGAGCGCGGCCAGCAACGGACCGATATCGCGACCGAGATTCGGAACGAGCTGGATCTGCACGCTCCCCAGGTCGTAACTGCGAACGGCTTTCTCTAATACGCCCGCCTTGCGCTCGTCATCGGTCGTGATGAACAGATCGCACCGTGCACGGTTCGCGCTCAGCGCGCGCAGCAAATCGGCCGCCAGCTCCGGATAGAAAAAGTGGGCATGCAGAGCTACCTTCAGATCGGCGCCTCGCGCCACCTGACTGTCGCCGGTTCCCGGCACAATGACTTCGTGACGCCACGCACCATCCGGCCTGCCGTTACGAATGAAATGCGCGAGCGGGTTGACGCGTGAGGCATCGTAGCGATCGCGGTTCTCGTGCGCGTAGACCTGCGGGTGAAAGCCGACGCATGGGCGCCGGAACAAACCGTTCGCCGCTGGTTGCCGCAGCAGGCCCACGGCGAACCACCGCGCCAGGAACCCGTCGATGGCTTCGTCCCTCGTGGCGGTCGGGCGCTTCGGCTGCAAATAGACGCTGGCGTCGAACAGCGGATCGTCGCGCAACGTGTCGAAGTCTGCCTTTCGCTGCTGCATGATCCCTACGGCCTCGAGTCCCAACTCGTCCAATCGGCACACGTAGCGATCCGTGTCGAACGTCGCCTGGGCCATGCGCCTCGTCGCTTCCCCGATCGCGATCCGCTCCTGGTCGTTGTCGGCCAGCCTGGCGATGACACCGGCAGCCGCGGCGACATCGAGATACGGCACCACACCTTGGCTGGCAAGGGCATCGGCGGCAAGCAGATCGGCCATGCCCGTCGCTCCTTCGAAGCACACCACCGGAATCGCCCGCAAGGCCGCATCGATCGTCACGTTCGGCAGCGGATCCAGCCGCGAACTGAGGAAGAAGACATCAGCCAGCGCATACGCCGGTTCCACGTCGGCGATGGCATCGATCAGCGACGTGGTGGCGCCCAGGCCTGATCGCTCGATTTGGTCCGCGAGATAGCACGAGTAGGAATGATCGTGCTCCGGCTGGTAACCGGCGCCGATCCACACGAACCGCACCGGACGTTTCGGGCCGAGCCTGGCCACCGCGGCCGCGCACGCGAGAAACAGATCGACGCCCTTCCTGAGGTGCACCGTGCCGCACCCGAACACCACCAGCGCGTGCTCGCGGTCCTTCTGTCGGCGCAGCTCGAGCAGGGCCTCGACAGCGGGAACCACTTCCCCAGCTCCCTCGGCAAGCGGGGCAGGACACGTCCCCTGCGGCAGCACGTGAACGGTGCGGCCGCGAAGCGTGGGATGTTCTTTCTGAGCCGCGGCAGCGACCAGCGCTGCAGGGAACACCACCTGGGTCGACCAGTCGAGCGCCTGGCCCATGCTCCCGGCCGGGCGGGTATACGACGCGAACTCGTGGACGAGGGTGACCACCGGGACGTGAGCGTGCGCCAGCGCAGGGAGCACCATCCGCGTTTCGATGCTGTTCGCGATGGCGTAGAGCACGCGATAGGACGCGCACAGACGCGTCACCAGATGCTTGGCTTCCACGTCGCACCACTCGGTGTGGGGAATCGGTCCGACCACGGCAGCGCAGCAGCTCTCGAACACGGGGAACAGCTCGCCGGCACCGAGCAGCACGGCGACCACGTTGTATGTCTGCTGCAACCGCCGTGCGATGTGGTACGCAATGATCGGTGCGCCGGTACGAGACGCATCGTGGGCGAAGAGCAGAATCGTCTGGCGTGACGCATCCAGCCGTTGCCGATCGAAGGCCAGCGTTTCAGAGACGCTGATGCCGCGCCGCCCTTCCGCGCGGCCGTGCGCGAGGTAGTGATGGAACAGGTTGATCGCGGCCCCGGACAGATCGGGATTGCGATGTCGATAGTATTCGGGATCGAAGGCCGCTGACGGTGCGAGCCCGATGCTTTCGCCGACCAGGACGTAGTGCAACGCAGGATCGAGGCCTTCAAGACCGCCTGCGCGTGCGGTGTAGCCGGCGGCATCGAACAAAGTACTCGAGCCGACAACCGCCGCCGTCTCTTGCGCCTGTTCGCGCGAGGCATAGACCGGCCATCCCGCCGCGCGCACCATCAGATAGGTCAGGCCCGGAGGCCCTTCGAGCCCAGCGCTTCGGTAATAGGGATACAGGAAACTGCCCTCGAAACCCCGGCTGGGCTCGAGACCGGCACGCCAGCCATCCGACAGATAGTGTCTGGCCGCTTGTGCGTCTCGGTCCAGTCGGGCGGACGCACGATAGCTGCTGGCGTCGAGCAGTCCGCTTTCCTCGAGCAGCCTGCAATCGAGATCCCGGTCCCGCTCGGAGCCGTCGGTGCGATCCGTCACGATATCAAGCATGTCATCAGGCGCCTGGGCCCGCGCTCGCGGCCCTAAGGCCGGAGGCCCAGCAGGCGATTCTTGATGTACCGCTTGACCGGTGCCGGAATCACGTGCCGGAAGGTGGCCAGGCGGTTCACGAGCGCCGTCAGCGCCGGATTCTGACGAAACCCGGCGACCTCGCGCTGAAGGGCTGCGGTCGTGGCGATCTGTTGTCGAAGCAGTTGGGTCGCTCGCTCGCGCTGAGCGAACGCCTCCGACGTTTGATCGCGCGCACGACGGAGCTGTTCCTCGAGAGCCGCGACCTGTGCGGTCATCTCTTCACTGCTGCCGCGCGATGGATCGGCGGTGCTTCGTTGAGGTCCGATCTCGGCTCGCGCCGCCGCCAATTCCTCTGTCAGGAGCGCAATGCGTTCCGTCGCCTTCTGAGTGTCCATCCGACTGAGTCTGGCGGCGTCTGAGAGGCGTGCAAGCTCGGATCTGGCCGCGGCACACTGCTGCTGAAGCGCCCCGATGCTCTCGGTCTGGCGTGCCGCCTCGGCTCGGGACGCTGAGAGTTCCTGCTCGAGTGCCGCGACCGCTTCTGCCTGGCGTGACGCCTCCGCTCGGGACGCCGAAAAGAGCTCCTGCTGGAGCCTCGCCGCGGCTTCGGCCTGACGTGCCGCCTCGGCCCGGGAGGCCGAGAGTTCCCGCTGGAGCTTGGCGGCGCCTTCGATCTGATACGCGATGTCCGCTTTCGTTCTGGTCAGCTCGTCTTCGAGCAGGGCCACGCGGGCCGTGGCGTTTCCGAGCTCGAGGCGATACGAATCGGCAGCCTCGACCTGCCGACGGAGCTCCGCTCGCGTGGCGTCGAGCTCCGCTTCGCTGGCGCGCACACGGCTGGCAATGTCTTCCGCCTGACGACGTGCAAAGCGGTCGACGAGCGACGTGCCGAGCCTGGCGAAATACGAGCGAATCCGGCCGATCGCGTCCGGATCCGAGGCCGCCAGTAGCGTCCGGAGAGAGGCCGGCGGCGGTTCGCTGCCGACGTATGCGAGTCCCAGGCCATGTGAATGCACGAACGCCTGCGTCGGATAACGCTCGGCGATCTCTTCCCAGAAACGCCACACGCCGAAGTCCCGCTCACGCACGTTGATGTCGTGGAACAACACGACGCCGCGTGCGCTCATTTTCGGAAGCCAGTCCGAGAAGTCCTTCGCGACCGCGTCGTACGTGTGAAACCCATCGATGTGCAGAAGATCGATGCTTCGGTCCGAGAAATACGGCAGGGCTTCTTCGAAGGTGGCCCGGAGCAGCGTCGAGAACGTGCCGTAGAGCGGATCGTGATAGGCGCAGAGCTCCGCGTATACGTCGTCGCTGTAGTGATCGGAGTGTTCATCGCCTTGCCAGTGGTCAATCCCATGACATTGCGCTGTCAGCCCAAGGGACTGCACGCCTTGCAGGAACGCACAATACGAATTGCCGCTGTGCACCCCGAGCTCCACGAGGACGCGCGGTCGCAGGGCTTCTACGAGCCACAAGGCGAAGGGAATGTGACCAATCCACGGAGACGGCCACACCAGGCGTGCTGGGTACTGCAGCTCGATTCCCGTGCCGCCGGCGAACACGACGCGCCGTTCGTGAGAATCAACCGAGGAGCTGACGAGCGTCGGCTGATGTGCCTGATCCTGTTTCGCCGGACGCATGCCGCAATTATGGCACGCCTCGAAAGTGGAGCCACCGCCCTCTCGAATGTCAGATGCCGATGGTGCGTGAGGGTGCGAAGATCAGCGGGGTGCGAAGTCATGTGCAGCCGTGTGAACGGCGGCCCGGCGCTCGATCGTGCGCGATGGAGCGCTCGCTATTCCCCGTTGTGAATCACGATCGTCACCCCGGGGAGCACGGCGACATTTCCGGCCTTGTCGATGGCCCGGACGCTCACTTGGTGCGAGCCGTTCGCGTACGGTCTGGTATTGAGGGGGTAGGAGAAGCCAATCTGTTCTGCCGCGTACGGATAGACGGTCGCCACGTCGGGCCGGCGGATGCCATACGACGCGGTGCCAACAGGCGTCCCGTCGAGAAGGATCTCCACACGCGCAATCCCCACATCATCGAGGACCCATCCGGCGACGGAGACGACATCCGTGACGTCCTGATCGGCGAGCGGCATGTCCAGCGCGCCAAACGGCGGAAGGGTGTCGCCCGACGGTGGCTCCCCGTCGTGCATCGCCTCGATATCCTGCCGCGCTTGTCGGTAGTCGCCGGCGATGATGTAGACATCGCCCTCGAGAACACTCCCCGGCCCGAACATGAACGGGACGTGCGGCCGGAAATAGTTTGCCGCCGACCCGAATTCGCCCGACGTGCCAGCCAGCTGGAAACCGACCGCGTACGGGTATTGGTTCGGCACGTAGACCGTCAGACCGACGTCCTGGGCGTTGACCAGGGCCGCCCAGTGTTCAGAGACATATTGGACAGGCGCCGCCTGGCCGGGCGCTGACAGCGGGTTCGCAGTGACCGGACGGCCGGTCCACGGCCTGATGCCGGCATAGGACACGAAGCGGTCGTATTCCTGGTTCACCCATACCGCCGGGAACTCCTGCACGGCGGACGTATGGGTATCCGAATTGAGATGGGTGATTCGATAGTGGAGTCGCACCGCGTAGGGATAGTCAGGCACGAAGGACGCCGTCTGCTCGATCATCACATCCGAAGGTACCGGACGCCCCGGTCCGCCGCCCTTGTTGTCCGGATACCACTCGTTTGGCCGCGTGGCGATGTACACCGAGTCCGCCGTCACGTTCTTCGCGAGCAGCGGACTGCCGAAATTGTGGATGTCGCCGCCTTGCACCGGATCCCAGCCCCAATTGCCTTCGCAGCCGGAACAGCCATCGTACTTCGCGTTCCCGTCGTACAGCGCTGCCTGCACCTGCCGACCCGTGCAGTCGGCGTTGTTCACGAAGTTCCGGCCACGCCAGCTCACTTCGACCAGCGTTCCACCGCACCGGGGCTCCACGCCGAATTGGATGACGCCGTTGTCCAGACGCACGACGGTCGACTCCAACACGAACGTTTGTGGCTCAGCCGACAACAACATGTTGTCCGAGCCGACTCCAGAAACGGCAATTCCGTACGCGTACAACGTGTGGGGCTCGCCATCCCGGTACTTGCTCGGGATCGGGTAGCGGAATCCGTGGCTCCCCGCGACCGGCTCCGTCCTCGGCGCGTTCGCAGAAACAGCGGCGACGAACGTCCCGCCGGCGCCGGCGGTACCGTCTACGTAGAGGTGGACTTGAATCGAGAGCGAAGGGTTACTCAGATCCTGCGCCCATCCAGAAACGACGCCACTCGGATCGATTTCTTCGAGCGCGCCCTTCACGCCCGGGCTCGCCGCCCTCGTGGGTGTTGCCACAAGCAGCGGCGCGCATGCAATGACACAAAGGAAGCGCAGTGAAATACGGCGGGCCGGCGAAAACATCCGCCAACGGCAGGGCAAGGCGTTCGCCAT
>Ga0157375_10006031_pt1 | contig 10569 bp, 8 predicted proteins | sample M35metaG_FD_115311 | JGI IMG/M metagenome (GOLD analysis project Ga0157375, IMG submission 115311) | Miscanthus rhizosphere microbial communities from Kellogg Biological Station, Michigan, USA - M3-5 metaG | ecosystem: Host-associated > Plants > Roots > Rhizosphere > Soil | place: USA: Michigan... | reverse complement strand
GATGAAAGAAAGCTCACAGTCTATCTGGGTAAATTCAGGCTGACGGTCGGCGCGCAGGTCCTCGTCTCTGAAACATTTTACAATCTGGAAATAACGGTCGAATCCGCTCACCATCAGCAATTGCTTAAAGGTTTGCGGCGATTGCGGTAAGGCATAAAACTCACCAGGGTTCATACGGCTTGGCACCACAAAGTCGCGGGCACCTTCCGGGGTCGATTTGATTAGTACTGGGGTTTCCACTTCGATAAAGTTCAAACCATCTAAATACTTGCGTACTTCCTGCGCCATTTTATGGCGAAGCACCATGTTATTACGAATAGTGTTCCGACGCAAATCGAGGTATCGGTATTTAGCACGAAGTTCCTCGCCACCATCAGTCTCATCCTCAATCTGGAATGGGGGGGTTTTTGCCTCATTTAATATTTGTAGTCCAACTACCTCTATTTCAATCTCTCCGGTAGGTATCCTTGTATTTTTACTTGCGCGTTCAATCACCTTACCACTTACCTGGATCACAAATTCACGGCCAAGCGAACGGCTTTTATCGCGTAATGCACCGTCACTATCGGCATTAAATACCAATTGTGTTAACCCATAACGGTCGCGCATATCGATAAAAGTCAATGCACCCAGGTCGCGCGATTTTTGCACCCATCCGCATAAAGTAACCTGTTCACCTAAATGGCTGATATTTAATTCGCCGCAAGTATGTGTCCGTAGCATAACGTGTATTTATAAAAGTTTGCAAACTTACATTTTTGAGGTGAAAGGTAAAAGGTAAAAGCAGAAAGGTGTTTTGGCAGAGCAAAGAAATTATCTTCAAAAAATCAATTACTTTTAAGCCTATACTTTATCTCATGAATATTTTAGAAATATTTAGCAAAGATTATTTATTTAAGAAAAGTGGTAAACTTTTCGATAAGGGGTATATAGAATTTGAAAAAGGTAATTATCAAAAGGCACTTGACAATTTTTTAGTCTCCCTAATTATACTGGAAAAAGCAAATATCGGTCAATCCAAAAAAAATGAACTAATTGTGACCCGTCTGATTTTCATTGCCCAATCAAGAGGAAAAATAGAGCAATTTGAATTAGCGGAGCAGGATCTCATAAAAGCATTGACTCTTAAACCAGAAGATATAGGTATATATTGGAGTTTAGGTAGTTTGAAATTAGATCAAAATAAATTTGAAGAGGGAGTTCCGTTATTTGAAAAAATGATTGAACTAAATCCTCTCGATCCAAATGGCTATTTTTTTAGAGGCGCTTGTATGCTGGAATTAGGAAAATATAAAGATTCTATTCCTGACTTTGAAAAATCTTTTAGGCTTGACCCAAAAAACGACAATGCCCTTGTTGCACTTGGAGATGCCCATCAGGAATTACAGGAATTTGGAATTGCTGTTGAGTTTTATGATAAAGCGATTTCCCTTAACGATCGAAATAGCGCAGCATTTGTCAATCGTGGAAATTGCAAAGTTGAATTAGGGCTTCACATTGAGGGCTGTGAAGATTATCACCGGGCGTTAGAACTTGGAGATAGGCGGGTTCAGGAAAACATTGACGAATATTGCAAAAAGCAATAAATCCGAAATCCAACATCCGAAATCCGAAATCAAAATCCTACCTTTGCCCAATAATTCTCAAGGGGTGCCTTGCTTTGAGCGATCAAACTGAAAGACAGGCTGAGATCAAACCCATTGTTGTGAATTGTGAATAGTGAGTGGTGAATAAGTTTGACGAAACTAATGACCATTGACGACTGACCAATGACCAACATACACCTGATCCGGGTAATGCCGGCGTAGGGAGAGGTAAGAAGTTAAGTGTACTGTGCATTCAACCCTGGTGTACAGATGGTTTAACAAATTTTATTTATTCATTTTGAAATTTTTTTTTACGGTGTTATTTGCCCTGCTGTTACCTGTCTTGGCTACAGCCCAATTTTCCATTTCAGGAAAAATCACCGATCAGCAAACCGGAGCTACATTGCCCGGAGCTACCATTATTATTAATCCAACCCTAAGCACCGTTGCGGATGCGCAGGGGATATACAAAATCAGCAACATTCCGCACGGCAGCTATGTTCTTAAAGTAAGCTACATTGGCTATCAAACCATTGAAAAGCAGATTGCATTAAGTTCCAACATTACGCTGAATGTTTCACTCAATACCAGCACTACGTTAACCGAAGAAGTTACCGTAAGTGCTACGCGGGCATCAAACAATTCGCCTACTGCCTTTACTAACCTGAGCAAAAAGGATATTGAAAAAAACAACTCTGGACGTGGCTTTGAATATTTGCTTGAGCAAACGCCCTCTACAGTGGTTACTTCAAATGCGGGTGCAGGAGTAGGCTACACCAGTATCCGTATACGTGGTTCTGATGCTACGCGCACCAACGTTACGTTGAATGGTATCCCATTAAATGACGCCGAAGACCAGGGCGTATACTTTGTCGATCTGCCCGACCTGGCTTCATCTGTTGACAATATACAGGTGCAGCGTGGAGTAGGTACATCAACCAACGGTGCAGGCGCATTTGGTGCCAGTATCAACATACAAACCACCACCCGTCATGATACAGCCTATGCCGAATTGAATAATTCCGCCGGGTCGTACGGAACCATTAAAAATACGGTCAATGTAGGCACAGGCTTACTTGGTGGCCATTTCAGCTTTGATGGGCGATTATCAAGGATGAATTCCGACGGTTATATCGACCGGGCATTTTCACATTTTAAATCTTACTTCCTGAGCGGCGCTTATTATGGTAAAAATAGCGTTCTCCGGTTAAATGTATTCTCAGGATACGAGCAAACCTACCAGGCCTGGGATGGCGTTCCTGAGGATAGTGTAAGATATGGTAACCGCAGGTATAATGAACTGGGTTACATCAACTCGAGCAATAGTTATTATAAAAACCAGACCGATAATTACACACAAAACTATTACCAGTTGCTTTATGATCAGCAGATTAGCAGCAAGCTTTCATTTAGCGGTGCATTGCACTATACAAAAGGTTTCGGCTATTATGAAGAATATAAAAATGCTGAGCCTTTGGCAAATTATGGAGTTACGCCGGTTGTGGTAGGTGGTAAGACCGTTGATACAACTGACTTGGTGCGTCGCTTATGGTTGAATAATGATTTTTACGGCCTTACTTATAACTTAAACTATAAACCCAATAACAATCTTGGCCTGGTACTTGGCGGTGCATATAATGAATATAAGGGCAGGCACTATGAAAATATAGAGTGGACACAGGAAAGCACTAATATTCCGCCGGATTATGAATATGAGCGCGATAATGCTAAAAAAACAGACTTTAATATTTTCAGCCGTGCCGAGTATCATCTTGGTAATGTGTTGTTTTATGGCGATCTGCAGTACAGGCACATCTACTATTCATTCTTAGGTTTCGATGCAGCGCTGAACAGTGCACAGCAGTCAGTTGAGCTTAACTTCTTTAACCCGAAGGCGGGTATTACGTACGAGATCAATCAGCATAGCAACGTTTATGCATCAATTGCAGTGGGCAATCACGAGCCTAGCCGCAGTGAATATAGAGGGTCATCGCCGCAAGACCGCCCTAAGCCGGAAAACCTGAAAGACTTTGAGATTGGCTATCGCTATAGCGAACCAACTTTCAGCGCAAGTATAAACGGGTTTTATATGCTTTACAAAAATCAATTAGTATTAACCGGAAAGCTGGACACCGTCGGCGAAGCTATCCGCACTAATATAAAAGACAGCTACCGTGCAGGTATTGAAATGAGTGCCAGAGTTAAGGTGGCAGAGCCACTCACATGGTCAGTAAATGCGACGTTGAGCACCAATAAGGTAAAAAACTTTCCGCAGTACCTGCAAAACTATGATACCGGAACACTTGATCTGACACAGTATAAAAAAACCGACATTGCCTACTCGCCCGATTTCGTGGGATCGAGCGTGATCAGCTACCGCCCGATAAAAAATGCCGAGATCGCTTTTGTCAGCAAATATGTGAGCAGACAATATTTGGACAATACGTCGACCCAAAGCCGCTCATTGGATGGGTATTTGGTGAACGATGTGCGCCTGAACTATAATTTCAGTATAAAGGGCATTAAAAATGTAGGAGTAGGGTTGTTGGTCAACAATATATTCAGCAAGAAATACCTGTCGGACGGGGCAACCTATCCTGATATAGAAGGCGGCAATGTGGCGAACTATAATTACTTCTTCCCGCAGGCTCCGATAAATTTCCTTGCTTCTCTGAACCTGAAGTTTTAGAAATATGAATCTGCATTACTGGATACAGCTTTTTGTAGCTCAATTGCACGAAACCACCATCTGGGAATGGACTGCGGTGATTTTAGGCATAGCCGAAGTTTTGCTGGCTAAAATGAATAATATCTGGCTTTATCCAACAGGTATTGCAGGTACGTTTATGGGCATTTATATCTTGCTGACAGCAGGCTTGTATGCTGAATCTGCACTAAATGTTTACTACCTCGTCATGAGTTTTTATGGCTGGATATACTGGATAAAGAAGCGTGATCAGTCGCCTGTAAAGATATCCTGGTCAACCCGCAGGGAATGGATCATCACTTTGATGATCACATTTGCCGGATGGGCAATCCTTTATGCGCTGCTCAAAAAGTTCACTACATCAAACGTTCCTTTATGGGATGCCTGGGTATCATCAACAGCCTGGGCAGGTATGTGGTTGCTGGCCAGGCGAAAGCTGGAAAATTGGATATTGCTCAATATCTCCAACCTGTTTGCCGTACCGCTGCTGTGCTACAAAAAGCTTATCCTGCTTTCGGCACTTACTTTGTTTTTATTTATTGTTGCCTTTTTCGGATTTTTTGATTGGCTTGCCCTTTGGAAAAAAGACCAGGCAGCCGGGTTAGTTTTAGCAGATCAGTAAAAATGGAAAAAATACCCCTTCATCCTTCAAAGTTTATCTCTTCAGAGGATGTAAACGCAGTACGAAACACAGCTGCTGAAGCCGAGAAAATGGGTATGCTTCATCCTGACCAATTACAGGTAGTTTATAAAAATGGATGGTTTAAGTTACTGGTACCCCATGTTTATACCGGGCGTCAAATTACGCTGCCGGATCTTGTACGTTTACAGGAAGCCATAAGCTGGGCCGATGGAAGTACGGGCTGGGTGGTTACTTTGTGCAGCGGGGCAGGTTGGTTTGGTGGATTTATATCTCGCAAAATTGCACGCGAGGTATTCAACAGTTCAAATGTTTGCCTTGCCGGTAGCGGGGCAGCAAGCGGTACTGCTGAAGTTACAGCAACTGGATATATTATTAATGGTGCCTGGAAGTATGCCAGCGGGGCACACCATGCCACTCACATTACTGCAAATTGCATTATCAAAAAAAACGGGGAACCTGTTATAGGTGATGATGGTGAACCTTTGATATTGCCATTTATATTTGACAAAAAGGATGTGGCTATACTGCCTGCATGGAAGTATGTGGGGATGGTAGCTACCGGCAGTGATGCTTTTGAAATTAAAAATGTGCAGGTTGCACGCAACAGGCAATTTAAGATTGATCCGTCGGCTGCGGTTATACAAGACCCACTATATCAATACCCCTTTTTGCAATTGGCTGAAGCTACACTGGCCGTTAATCTATCGGGTATTGCTATCCATTTTATGGATTTGTGCGAGGATATTTTTCATTCGAGAGTTAAACCACCACGTTTTACCAGTGAGCAAAAAGCCATTGTAATAATCGATTATAATGGATCAAAAAATGACCTTAACAGGTTGAGGAAAGATTTTTTTAAAGCGGTTGAATGCTCGTGGGATGCAATTCAAAATGATAATGTTGTGGCCGGGGAGCTATTAATGCAGGTAAGTATCGCCAGCCGCAGGCTTGCTCATCAGGCAAGGGAAATTGTTGACAGGCTTTACCCATATTGCGGATTGGCTGCGGCAAGTACAGATACAGAAATTAACCGCACCTGGCGGGATCTTCATACAGCAAGCCAGCATTCGCTACTCACTTTTTCGGTTTAATTTTAAGTTGCCGTAACGCAAATATCACATTGAATTTTAATTGCTTTGTTGATATTTGCGTTTTTATTAAACTGATCACAGATGAAGCTAAAACATCTATTTTTAATACCTCTCGCTATCGCCTCGATAACTGTATCGGCACAAACATTAAAAAAGAAAATCTCAACAAAAACTGCTACTGCACCTGCCACTGCTACTACCGCCTTACCCCGTCCAAAACTGGTAGTTGGTATAATGGTAGACCAGATGCGCTGGGATTATTTGTACCGCTATTATGACCGCTATCAAGATAATGGCTTCAAACGTTTGCTGAAGGAAGGTTTTAGCTGTGAAAATACACTGATTGATTATATTCCAACGGTAACCGCCGCGGGCCATACCTGTGTTTATACCGGATCGGTACCTGCTTTGCATGGCATTGCCGGTAATGACTTTGTTATTCAGGCTACTGGGCAATCGGTCTACTGTACCCGTGATACTACTGTTAAAGCTGTTGGATGCCCTCCGGCTTTAGAGGGGCAAAATTCGCCGCGCAACCTGCTAACTACCACCGTGACCGACGAACTTCGTTTGGCAACCAATTTCAGGTCGAAAGTAATTGGTATTGCTCTTAAAGATCGTGGAGGCATATTGCCGGGAGGCCATACGGCTAACGCTGCTTACTGGTTTGAAGACAAATCCGGTAACTGGATAACCAGTACTTATTACATGAATGATCTGCCCCAATGGGTAAAGGACTTTAACGATCAGAAACTGCCGGAAACCTACTTGAAGCAAGACTGGATACCAGCCTACCCGATAGATTCATACGTACAAAGCACGGCGGACATCAATCGTTATGAAGGTAAATTTAAAGGTACCGATACGCCGAGCATGCCTGTAAAAACATCGGCTCTATACAAGAACAATCTGGGATTGGTAAGATCGACCCCATATGGAAATACACTAACATTGGATATGGCAATTGCGGCTATTAATGGTGAGAAATTAGGTCAAGGCGACGTAACAGATTTCCTTGCTGTAAGCTTTTCATCTACTGATTATGTTGGGCACCAATTTGGGCCAAACTCTATTGAGATAGAGGACACCTATCTTAAACTCGACCGCGATTTTGCTTCGCTATTTACTTTTTTAGATGCCAAATTGGGTAAAGGCAATTACACCGTGTTCCTTACAGCAGACCATGGTGCGGCGCATAATCCTAATTTCTTACTTGATCATAACATTCCTGCCGGGATGTGGAGCAGCAACACAGTAAGAACCGGACTGAATAAGTTTTTACTGGATAAATACAAGGTGGAGAACCTGGTGATCAGTTTTGCCAATTATCAGGTTAACCTTAACAATGCTTCTGTCAAATATGCAAGACTTGATGAAGAAACCATCAAAAAAGATTGTATTGATTTCCTGATGAAACAGGAAGGCGTAGCTAATGCCATTGATATGGAAAAAGTTGCAACTGCCAATATCCCTGATGAGTTGCGCACACGTATTATCAATGGTTATAATGTGGAACATTGTGGCGTAATACAGATCATTTTGAAACCCGGGTGGTATGATGCTTACGCCAAAACAGGCACCACGCATGGTACCTGGAACCCGTATGATGCACACATTCCGCTGGTATTTATGGGCTGGGGCATACCTCACGGTCACCTGAACCGCGAAACCCATATGACGGATATTGCGGCAACAATGGCCGCATTATTACACATCCAGGCACCAAACGGATGTATTGGTAAGCCGATAGCCGAGGCGTTGAAATAATTTCAAATCCCTCTCCCAGTCGGAGGGGGATTTTGGTTTTATCCAAATCTGTATAAGTTTTTATCTTTAGCAATGCTTAGTTCGAATAAAAGTTTCCTGATTTATGCAATCCCTTTTCTGCTGATCTTTAACTTCTATTTTTTGCCCGGTCTTACAGACGGTGAACAAACTACTGTAGTTTTTATATTAACCTCATTTATTCAAATAGGGCTAACATTTCTCGTTTTTAAACTACTAATGTATATCCTCAGAAAAAGAAAAAAAGAGCTACCAAACTGGGCGTACGGTGTAATATTATACGTACTATCGGAGTGTGTTATATTTATTATCTCTGGTGAAGTTTCTCTTTTTGGCATATCCTATAAACTACATCTGAACACTCAACCCGGAGACAGCGATATACTTGTATTTCGACAACAGCGCTGCTTTGCGTTTTCAATGTCATTTCTGATCGCAGCAGTTGTCTGTTCCGTTGCTCAAATATTTGGAGTCAAAGGAAAAGCACAAGGTGATATATCATAAATTATTAATTTTCAATACAAACTATTTACTTAATTTTCGGTTGAAAACAACTAGTCACTAATCACTGATTAACTAATCACTTAAAAGTGTCATCCCATCACATAGTCCGCGAAAAACAGGAGCCTGCATTACTGGTGTTGGGATTGGACACCTTTCCTGCTGAGATGCTTGGGCAATTGCTGGAATGGAACCCGACCGTGATTACCACGAGAGAAACAGCCCAACAGCTTATAGATTATGGTATTAAGATCGACTGGGTCATTACAGATAAAACGCAGCACCATCTTCAATCAGATGTAAAGTTTATGCCGGTTGGCAATGATACACCTGCCGAAGCTGCTTTAAAATACCTGGTTACCCACAATTATCCTGCAGTAAATGTTATTTGTGACGATCTGCAGTTAAAAGACTATCTTTTTTTCGCTGACAAGATCAACCTGGTGATATTTCATAACGATCAGAAGATATACCCTGTCCATTCAGGCTTTAGTAAATGGAAACCTGCTGGCGATAAGATCGAAATATTAAGTCATCCGCAGGAGGTCCGTTATAGTGGACTGGAGTCTTTAGGCAATCACCAATTTACCACTATACACGATGGTTTTTTCAGCCTGAGGTTTGAAGAGCCGCCGTTTCTGTTTATTGCCGAAAAAATTTAGAAAAAATCTGATCCCGTTCGCCGGCATTTTGTTAAATCAAAGCCATTGTTTCACGAATACCAACTAGTTTAGTATATTTACGTTTTACAAAAAGTTGGGTAGACCTTAATTATTTGTAAAAGGCCACATTTGCTGATTTTTTTAACTCACATATTAAACCTTTAATAATAAACTTAGTCAAACCAATGACTAAGCCGAACCCCAGCACAGTTGTAAAAAGGAAATCATTACACATAATCATGAAAAAGACATATAAATATTTGTTTACCCTGGCTGTAAACGGCATATTATGTTTGTTTATCGCCCTTTCGGTCAACGCCCAGCACAGGGGTAGCGGTGGAGGTAGTTCGTCCAGCGGAAGCAGCTCCTCAGGCGGAGGAGGCAGCTCACGTCCATCCGGAGGCAGTTCATCTGGTGGAGGAAGCAGTACCTTCAGGCCAGCTCCAAGTAGTTCAAGCAACAATGGTTTTCATCCATCTTCGAGTAACAATGGGGGCTTCAGACCGTCCGTAAGCAGTGTTAACAGACCAAGTGGTGGAGGCTATAGGCCATCGGGCAGCATTGGGTATGCAAGGCCAGGAGTTAATCCCAATAGCCGTGTTGCTATCGCGCCTCAACGTTTTGCAAACCCTAATTATGGTATCGCATCTACTCATCGGATGGGTGTTGTAAACCCAGGCGTAACTGCCTATGGTGGTTCTAATACCGCACGCAGTTATGTAGGCACCCGTGGATACATTGGTCAGGGCGGCCGAGCCTCAGTAGGCGTTGGTGGTCGTGGTTTTTATGGTCCTTCTTATTGGAGAAACCGTGGTTATTACCATTATTATCATGGTTATTACGGAACATATTATGCACCGCGATTAGGCTTCAGCATCGGATTTTTGCCATATGGTTATTATCCTTTCTGGTATGATGATGCCGAGTTTTTCTACAGCGGCGGCTTGTTTTATCAGTATGACAATAACGAATATACCGTGGTAGAACCGCCAGTTGGTGCGGAGATAAATACCCTGCCATCAAATGCTCAGTCTATTGTAATTAACGGAGAGCAGTACTACGAGGCTAACGGCGTTTATTACCAGGCGATAACTAAAGATGATGGTAGCATTAGCTACCAGGTAGCCGGTAAAGATGGCGAGCTGAATACCAACAATCCTAATGGTGATATGCAACAGCAGTTACCGCAGATCGGAGATATTATTCAGACACTGCCCCCTAACTGCCGCAAGATTAGCCTGAACGGAGAAAAATACTATGTGTCCGAAGATGGTTACTACTACCAGGAGGCACGTGACAACAACAATAATAAAGTATACAAAATTGTTGGCACACCAGACGACGGACCATCTGATCAACAATAATCAACAGGATAATATTTGAAAAGGGGGTGAAGTAATTCACCCTTTTTTATTGGTTTGATCACTGGTTAAATTGCAGGATAAGATTAGGGTCAGGAATATTTTGCAGATAATTTTCTTTTTCTGAATAATAACCCACGCCGGGATAATCGCCTTGTTTGCCTTCCATATCAAACATCAGCTGAAAGTGCAGATGCGGCGGCCAGTTGCCATTCACTTCATAACTGCCGAAT
>Ga0157375_10006029_pt1 | contig 10570 bp, 8 predicted proteins | sample M35metaG_FD_115311 | JGI IMG/M metagenome (GOLD analysis project Ga0157375, IMG submission 115311) | Miscanthus rhizosphere microbial communities from Kellogg Biological Station, Michigan, USA - M3-5 metaG | ecosystem: Host-associated > Plants > Roots > Rhizosphere > Soil | place: USA: Michigan... | reverse complement strand
GGGTCGAATTCGGCGAAACCGAGCAACTGGGGCAACAGGCGCACGGCTTCAATCAAGGTTTGATGCCCTTCGAAGAGCGGTACATGAAAATCCGCATCGACGGGCTCAAGCCGGGAACGCGCTATTTCTACCGCGTTCGCGCCGAAATCGGCAAGGCTTTCAGCAATTGGTCGATCGGTTTGGCAGTCAAAATCCCAGAGGCTGAAAATTGGTCGGTAAATCCGGTAAAAGATTATAAATCGGACGTTTTGCTTGCCGTTCAGCGCGCTTTGCTGAGAATGTGCGCGGCACGCGGCGATGTCTTTGCAGTTCTGAACTTGCCCGAACATTTTGAAGAAACAAACGCTTTCGAATATGTCGGAACGCTCAAAACGACCAAAGGATTTGCACCGGAAACCGCCGGAATCGAACCGTTCAGCGCGGATGAATTGCGCGCATTGAGCTTCGGCGCAATCTATCACCCATGGCTTTTGACGCACGAAGATGATTTTGAAGATTTTCGGAATATTCCGCCCGACGGCGCAAACTGTGGTGTGATGGCGCGGCGTTCCTATGAGCGCGGCGCGTGGATCGCGCCCGCGAACGAAAAACTGCAAGGCATTTTGGGGTTGGCAAAGGAAGTCCGGCGCGAAAGATATTTGGATTTTCAGGATAATCTGATCAATCTGGTCAGGCGCGAACCCGCCGGATTTTTTGTACTGGATTCCGATACTTTGAGCGATGAAGCCGATTGGCGTTCGATAAATGTGCGGCGGCTGATTTGTTTGCTGCGCCGTTTGGCGGTCAGACACGGTGCGGAATATGTTTTCGAGGCGAACAACGAGCGTTTTCGCCGGCAGGTTCAGCGCGGGTTTTCGGGTTTGCTCGATTTGATGTTCGTGCGCGGCGCGTTTGCCGGAGCAACTACGGCAACGGCTTATCAGGTTGTTGTCAGCGAGAAGGTCAATAATTTTCAAAGTCTTGAGCAAGGACGATTTATCGTCGAATTACGGGTTGCGCCGTCGCTGCCGCTGAAATTTGTGACCGTTCGATTGGTTAATTCGGGCGGTCGAAGCAATGTCTTTGAAGCGTAAAAAGCAGGAAAAAATATGCCTGGTGAAAATGTAAATTACCCGTTCATGGCATTTAATTTTGCCATCGAGATCAAGGTCGAAGGTGTCGCGATGCAGATTTGCGACGCGTCTTTCTCGGAATGCGACGGTTTGGAAATGACGATGGATGTCAAAACGATTCGCGAAGGCGGCAACAACGGCAAGCAGATTCGTTTGACCGGACCGATAAATTACGCTTCGCTGACCTTGAAACGCGGAATGACCGAAACCTTCGATTTGTGGAAATGGGTCGAGTTGATGCAAACCAATCCCGAAACGCGGGCGGATGCCGAAGTCGTCGTCTTTTCGCCCGATAAACAGGTCAGAGCAAAATTTTTGTTGTCGCGCTGCGTTCCCGTCAAGCTCAAAGCTCCGCCGCTCAACGCGAAAGATGGGGGCGTGGCGATCGAAGAATTACAGCTTGCTTACGAATCGTTGAAATTGAATACCGAAAGTTGAGGAAAAAGAAAAATGCCCGAATCAGTCAAATTAGTCAAAGCCGAATTACATGAAATTGATTTAGCCAAGCCCGAAGACGAGCCGAAATCAAAAGTTCCGGTGCAGTTTAATCCCGAAAGCCTGAAGGTTGCGTTTGCCAATACGATTCAAACGCCGGAAGGCGGTTCGGGCGATCAGCGCGGCGGTGCAGCGCAGCAGTTTGTCGGCGCGGGTACGACCAAATTGACGCTTCAACTCTGGTTTGATGTCAATGCGCCGCAGGAAGGCGAAGCGGTCAGAGATGTGCGGAAAATGACCGAAAAAATCACGAAATTAATCACGCCTGCGCCCGACCCGAAGGACAAGAAAAAGTTTATTCCGCCCGGCGTGCGATTTATCTGGGGTTCGTTTCAGTTTGACGGAATTATGGAATCGCTCGAGGAAAATTTGGAATTTTTTTCGAGCGAAGGAATTCCGCTCCGGGCAAGTATGACTATGAATCTGACGCAGCAAAAGATCGATATTTATAAATTTCCGAAAGATGCGCCGCCGAATCTGCCGCTGCCCGGAACGCGCCCGCTGACCCCTGTTTCGGAAGGCTCGACGGCGCAAGGGTTGGCTTCAAATGCGGGCAATGGCGACGATTGGCAATCGGTTGCCGCCGCCAACGGGATCGAGAATCCGCGCCAGCTCCAAGCCGGAATGCTGCTCGATATGAATGCGGGAATCGGTGTTTCGGGCGGAATCTCAGGTGGAATCTCGGGCGGGATTTCGGGCGGCATCAACGGCAGCGTGCCGCTCATGAACGACACGGGTGTTGCCGTAAGTTTTTCGGCGGAAGCGTCGTTTGGCACGGAGTAACACATTATGGCTGTTGTAATTAACGAATTTGAAGTGGTTCCCGAATCGCCGAAAACAGAAGGTCAGGCGGCAAAAAAAGAAGACAAAAAAGGCGGCGGAAATGACCAGCCGCCGACCGATTATGAAGTAAAACAGATGCTTCAGCGCCGGTTTGAAAGATTGGAAAGAGTTTCGGCTCATTAAAAGAAATCGGATTTGGGAATTGAGGCGGCGGATTTCAAAAAATCCAAAATCCAAAATCTAAAATCCAAAATCCAGAGTTATGCCATTAGACGGAACAGGATTAAGCAATTCACGCCCGACAATTTTTATTGACGGAAAAGAGGACACTTCGCTGGTCGGCGGAATGACTTATCTTTTGATCGTCGAGCGAACGGACGGGCTTTATCGCTGTGAAGCAAAATTCGGGAACTGGGGACCGAAGGACGATTCGACCGATTTTCTCTATTTTGACCGTAAAATTCTGGATTTCGGCAAGGAATTTCAAATCAAGCTCGCGCAGGATGAAATGTTCAAAGGGAAAATCACCGCGCTCGAAGCTGATTTTCCGCAAGGGAAACCGCCCGAAATAACGATTCTGGCGGAAGATGCTTTGCAAAACTTAAGGATGACGCGGCGGACGCGCTCGTTCGAAGATATGTCGGATGCCGATATTTTCCGTAAAATCGCGGGCGAATACGGTTTGACGGCGCAGATCAATGCCGACGGCGCGACGCATAAATCGGTTGCACAGGTCAATCAGAGCGACTTGGCTTTCATGCGCGAACGCGCGCGCACGGTTGATGCGGAAATTTGGGTTAAAGATAAGGACCTAAACGTCAAAACACGCTCAAATCGCGGGCAGGATAAAATTTCGCTTAAGTATAAAGCCAAGCTCCACGAATTTAAGGTGATCGCCGATCTGGCAAATCAACGAACCAGCGTGATCGCCGCCGGTTGGGACGTTGCGGGCAAGGAAGCAATCAAAAAAGAGGCGACGGATTCGGTAATTTCGAGCGAGCTCGGACAGGACACAAGCGGCATCAGCATTTTGAAAGACAAATTCGGCGACCGCAAAGAATCGCTCGTTCACAGCGCTGCGCTCAACAGTCAGGAAGCGCAAAGCATTGCCGAAAGTTTTATGAAAACGTTGGCGCGTCAGTTTGTCGTCGGGCGCGGCGTAACGGAGCCGAACGCCAAACTGCGCGTCGGTGCATTCGTCGAACTCGACGGGCTCGGGAAATTATTCAACGGCAAATATTACGTGTCGGAAATCGCGCATATTTTCGACAACAAAAAAGGTTTACGCACCGAATTTCGCGCTGAAAGATTGGGAATTGGGAAAACATAGTCCCATGTCTCAAGTCTCAAGTCCCAAGTCAAATTCAAACGACATAGAACTTGAGACCTGGGACTTGAGGCTTTGGACTAAAAAAACATTATGTTTGATACAACCGCGATAGAAACAATTGTGACGGAACGCATTCCATACGGCTTGGGCGGGCATTGGTACGGCGTTTTTCCGGCTTTGGTAACGGACATTAAAGACCCCGACGGACAGGGCAGAGTGAAAATTTCTCTGCCGTGGTCGCCCGATACGGACGGTTCAAAATACGAAGTTTGGGCGCGTTTGGCGACGATGATGGGCGGAAATAATCGCGGAAGCTGGTTTGTTCCGGATGTCAACGATGAAGTTTTGGTCGCGTTTGAAGCCGGAAATCCGCGCCGTCCGTTCGTGGTCGGTTGTTTGTGGAACGGAAGCGACAAACCGCCCGCAAGTATGGACGGCGGCGGAAATAATTATAAAAAAGTTCTGCGTTCGCGCAACGGCGTAAAAATTACGCTCGACGATCAGGACGGACAGGAAAAACTGATTCTCGAAACTCCGGGCGGACAAAAAATTACGATGAAAGACGGTCCGGGCGCGGTCGAAATCGAGGACAGCAACGGCAATTCCGTCAAGCTTGAAACTGCCGGAATTACGATTACGGCGGCGGCAAAAGTAACGGTCAATGCCTCGCAGGTCAATGTTTCAGCGGGAATGGTCAAGGTTGACGCGGGGATGTCGAAATTCAGCGGCGTCGTCCAAGCCGATACGGTCATCTGCAACAGCATTATCAGCGCGTCCTACACGCCTGGCGCGGGAAATATTTGGTGAGGGATTTATGAAGGATTTTATTCAATGGACAACACCTTCGCCGCTTTGGGAAACCGCAATTTCTCAAAATACGGTTGGGGCGCGCCGCGCGGAATTAAGCCGCCCGACGATTCTCAGGTTTGCGACCGATTCGTTTATGGACGATTTTATGAAAATGGCGGAAACCGACCCGAAAAAATTGAATCAATACGTCGCTCTGCCCGAAACGTGGCGCGGCGTATCGCCGATGCCGGAAGCCATCAAGCCGGTTCCCGCATTTGCCCGAAATCTAAAACGGCTCGGGATGATCTCGGCGCGGAAAAAAGCGAAAACGAGCGGAATTGTTCCCGTTACAAATAATAAATTTATAGAGTATGCAAATAGAACGACTGATAAACCGCTGAAACTTTACCAGCCCGCGCATCAACGTTTTTATATGATTTCGGCGTGTCTGGTTTGCGAACGTCCCGGTTTGCCCGACAAAATTCCCGACAGCGGACGCGAAGAAAAAGTAACATACGTTATTCGCCGGCTGTTTCCTAAAGACCTTTTAGAACTCGGAAAACCACTTCCGCCGCTCGATTCGACGTGGGAAGAATACGCCTACATCATGACCGATCAAGGCGCGCGTTGGAAGAAGGCTGCAAACAAAAACTCGCTCGTCGCCGACGAGGAACAACAACCGCTTTTTTCGGTCAATATTTTGGAAGACGACGGACGGCGCCGAAAGATTTTTGCCGGAATGATTCCGACCGGACGACGCGAAGCGTATATGGCGGCGAGTCAGGCTTCGGAGACAACTACGAACGGCGCGGAAGAACCGAATAAGCCGATTGATTCGCGCGTTTACGTAATGCGTTCGCAATTCCGCGACCCGTGGAAGAATCTTCTGCAAACCGCCGCGCACGCAAGGAAAGCCGCGCTCGCCTGGAAGGATTCGGACAGCGATGCCGATCCCCAAACCGCGCTTAACGACACTATCAAAACTGCGCGCGAGCAGATTCAAACGGTTTCGTGGCTGATTCTGCTCGATTTTGCCAATTATCTCGAAGAAAATTTGCCGAATGTTTGGGACACCATCAGAAGTTCGTCAAACGAGTCGAAGATGAATACGGAAGAAAAAGCGCTTTACAAATTGCTCGGAGAAACAAAACTCGAAACGGCTTTTGCAGACGATTTAAAAAAATACGCCTCTTATACAAAGGTCAGCGCAACTTTAAAAGATGCGCTGATTGCCATCAAGCCGCCGGGCGATGCTGCAGAAGCCGCCGAAATCGAAAAAAATCTTGAAACCGTGGTCGATGTCTATGCCCAGGATAAGCCGCATGAGCTCTATCCGGGATTTCTGTTTCCGCTCGCCGATCCGGGATTTGATTTGGTGACGAAGGCGGAAAACCCGAATTTCTTGTTGAAAACCACTTTTGACATCGTACCGGTTTCGATTACGCCGTCGGATTTTACAAAGACGAGTAAAAATCAGGCAGATCCGCCGCCGAATCCTAAAGTCACCGACGGCGAAGATCATGTCAATCGGATTGCGCAGTTAATCGAAGCCGCTCTGCCGCCGATGCCTGAAAACCAGCCTTTGCAGATGCCGCCGCTCGCTTCGCAAACGCCGATGGATATGCGGCAAGGCTGGTTTATTATGCGCTGCGTTTACGAACGACCGTTGTGCGGAGCAATCGACCCGCCGGTTTTGAGTGAGCCGACAAAGCCGTTTCAGATTGCCGGATTTTTTGACCCCGATGCGCCGGCGCGTCCGATTCGCATCGCTCTGCCGGTTGATATAACTCCGGCAGGCTTGCGGAAATTCGACCGCAATACGGCGTTTATGATGTCCGATTTATTGTGTGGGCAAGTTAACCGGATGAAGGGAATCACGTTTATGGATTTGGTTCTTTCGGTTTTGCCGTTTCCGTTTCATAAGGGTTTGGATGTGCCGGACTCGGGTGGTTGTAAGGACGGCGGACTGTCAATCGGAATGATCTGTTCGCTTTCGATTCCGATCATCACGATCTGCGCCTTATTTTTGTTGCTGATTTTTGTTCTCCTGCTCGATTTTATATTGAAGTGGATGCCGTTTTTGATGTTTTGTTTTCCCTTGCCGGGATTAAAGGCTAAAGATGAGTAACGCCGGAAAAATATTTGGTAAAGGAATCAGTTTTCCGCCGCGAATCGGGGCGGACGGACGAGTTGTCTGGTCGGAAGGCGAAACAAATATCCGCGAATCGATCAAGGTTATTTTGCTGACCGAATTGAATGAACGCCTTCGTCTGCCCGATTTCGGCGGCGGTTTGAACCGGTTTTTGTTCGAGCCGAACACGGCGACGACGCGGCAATTGATTCGCGACCGGATCACGAAAGCCTTGGCGCAATGGGAACCGCGTCTGGTTGTCCAATCGGTTTCGGTCGAACCCGACGCGCAAGACCCGCAGTTGGCAATCGCGACAATTCAATACAAGCTCGTTGCCACGCAGGTTTCCGAGCGCGTTAGTTTGAACGTCACTTTGGGGGGGTAAATCAGTCCCAAGTCCCAGGTCTCAAGTCCCAAGATATGGATTTCTGACTTGAGGCTTGAGACCTGGGACTTGGGACTTAAGAAAACTATGCCATTGCAAATTCCAAAAATTGATGACCGACGCTATCAGGATTTACTTGATGAAGCCCTGAACCGGATTCCGGTTCATAATCCCGAATGGACAAATTTTAACCGCAGCGATCCGGGCGTCACGCTGGTCGAGGTTTTCGCGTTTATGACCGAAAGCTTGCTCTACCGCGCCAATCTGATTCCCGAACGAAATCGGCTGAAATTTCTGCAATTGCTTGGAATTCCGCTTAATTCCGCGACTCCGGCGAAAGGTATTGTTACGTTTTTGAATGAACGCGGCTCGGATAAAACCATCACACTCAATTCGCAAACCGAAGTCAGCGCGGGACAAGTTCCGTTTCGTACCGAACGCGGGTTGGATGTTTTGCCGATTGAAGGAAAAGTTTATTTCAAACGTCCCGTGAAAAGTGAAGAAACCGACATTTTGGCGTATTACCGGCAGCTTTACGCTTCGTTTCAAGGCGCCGAACTTGAAGATGATGTTGAATTAACGCTTTACGAAACGGCTCTGCTCGATGGCTCGAACGAAAAGGGTATTTCTCTAGGCGATGAAACTATTGATAATTCGATTTGGATTGCTTTGCTGGCGAAAGAGGACAAAGACCTGAAAGCTGTCAGAGAAGAAATCGCCAATAAAACCTTGAGTTTGGGCATCGTCCCGTCGCTTGATGAAACGATGCTTGTTCTCCGCCCCGGCGGACAGGAAGCGAATAAGGAAAATTCTTCGTGGCTGTCTTATGAAATTCCGAAAATGCCGGCGGAGAATAAACTTCCCGTTGAGACAAATAAGCGGAAACCCGAATACAAACCGCTCAATGTTAACAGTACAAACGATATTCTGACCGAACCCGGAATTGTCGAAATCACTCTGCCGTCGAAGGAAGAGTTGGAGTTTTGGGAAAATCTCGAACCGCTCGAACTCGGCGCGGACGATTTCCCGCCGACGCTCGAAGACACCAAACTGAGTTCGCGCCTGATTACCTGGCTGAGAATTCGCGGAACCGCGACGGCTGTAAAATGCCGATTTTTGTGGATCGGAATTAATGCCGCGAACATTTCGCAGCGGACAAAGGTTACAAATGAAGTTTTGGGCGAAGGCACGGGCGAACCCGATCAGGTTGTTAAACTTTCGCGTGCGCCGATCGTTCCGCATTCGGTTCGGATGTTTGTAACAAACGGAGATTTAACCGAAGAATGGACGGAAATTGACGATCTTTTCGCAGCCGGCGCGGAAATCTCTGCGCCTGATTCGCGCCAGCCGCCGGGCGCGAAAACTCCGAAAGTGAAAAGCGCGAAAGTATTTACCGTCAATGCCGAATCGGGCGAAATAAAATTCGGCAACGGAATGTACGGTCAGCGCCCGCCGCTCAAATCAAAAATCAGCGTTTCTTACGATTACGGCGCGGGAATCGCCGGAAATGTCGGGGTCGGCGCAATCAATACGAGCGCGATTTTGCCCGCCGGTTTGAAGGTTTCAAATCCCGTTCGCACTTGGGGCGGAGCAAATTCCGAAAATGTTCTCGACGGCGAACGGCAGATAAAAAGTTATCTTCAGCATCACGAAAGACTTGTAACGGTGAATGATTTTAAAACGATCGTTTTGCGAACGCCCGGAGTTTTAATCGGGCGCGTCGAAATTATTCCGACCTTTAATCCCGATTTTTCGCCGAATGAACCGGGCGATGCGCCGGGCGCAGTGACCGTGATGGTGCTCCCGAAATACGATTCGAAACAACCCGATGCACCCGTGCCCGACAGGTTATTTCTGGACACGGTTTGCCGTTATTTGGACGAACGCCGCCTTGTAACGACCGAAGTTTTCCTGCGCGGCGCGGTTTATAAACAGATCTGGATTTCGGTCGGCATCAATGTCGTCGCCGAAAAATCGGTCGCCGAAGTTCGCGAAGCCGTCAAAACGGCGCTCTTTAAATTTCTCGCGCCGCTCGATCCGAATTTCGATCTGCTCGCGGCGGATAACGGCGAAAAAACGAATGGTTGGCGGCTTCGCAAACCCGTCAATGCCAAAGAATTATTATCTGAAGTCAGCCGCGTTTCGGGCGTGATGTTTGTTAATAACGTTTTGCTTGCCGAAGGTAATAATGCGGAAAGCGAACAGGTTCCGATGAATGGTTTGGAACTTCCGCGAGTAATGGGAATTTCGGTTTCCATCGGCGACGCGCTTCCGCTCACGCAGCTTCGCGGAACATCAACCGAAACGGGCGGAACCGGCGGAACGACCAAGCCGCGCAAAATAGTTCCGATTCCGGTAATTCCTGAAAATTGCTAAAAATATGGATGTTAACGGTACAAAATTTCATCTCCTGCTCACCCGTAAAGATTGGGGAAACTGCACTTCGGGGCAGATAAATGAAACTTTGCGCGAAATCTGGAAACGCCAGAGTGACGGCGAAACCGTCGCCGGGCAGCAGTTTGCCTGGGACGAAAACGCGGGCGAAATTACACTTCAAAAGCGAATTTTTAAATTTACGGCATCGCCGAAAGATAATAAACCGGAATTGGAAAATCGGCGCGGCGCGGCGCAAGACCGCTACGGAAATTGGTATTGGATTGACGAAACAGGTTTGAAAATCAAGGTTTTCTCGGTCGGTTCGAAAAATGTTTCGGACTTTTATCCGGCGGCAGCGGAAATTGAAGAAACGAAAAAACCAGGCGATTTCGAGCCCGTCGAACCAATCAAGCAAACGCCTGTACTGCTTCGCGGATTAGCCGTCACAATCGACCATTTTCTGGTGGTCGGAACCGTCGAGCCTGCCGGATTATGGATTTTCGATTTGTTTGCCGGCGGCGAACCGCGCCGGATTGTTTGGCGAAATGACACGAAATTTGTGCCTTTCGATATTTGTGCGCGGCGCGGCGGCGGAGTTTTTGTTCTAGACCGCGAAAACAAACGCTACTGGACGCTCGATCGGAGTTTTGACGCGGTCGGTGAAAAAACGACGGAAACCGAAGCCACGGCGGATGATTTTCAACCGATCAACGAATCGGAAGAACGCAAACACATCGAAAAAATCGCGCCTGAAAATTATTTTTCAGAATTGCCCGCAGCAGACGATCCGATCTCGATCGAAGCCTTGCCCGACGATACGGTTTTGATCTTAAATCTGCCGACCGCAACGGAAGAGTTTTCAACCATTTACCGTTATTATCGTAGTCGTTTGTTGGACGAGCTGAAGACTGAAAATATTCTAAAATCGGTTGATGAAACGGAACGCGAAATCATCTCGCCGCCAAAACGATTTCTGCTTCGCGGGTTTGATATTGCTTTTCTCGACGCGGACGAAGAAGAAAACAACGACCGTCTTTTTATTGTCACGGAAGAGGGAAATCAGGCTTTTTCGTTCCGTCTGGTTTGTCAGGATGATCTGAATATTCCGACCTCGCCGCCGCTGCCGTCCGGGATTGTCAAAAAGAATTTCGAACTTCAGGCAATGGACG
>Ga0157375_10006028_pt1 | contig 10571 bp, 9 predicted proteins | sample M35metaG_FD_115311 | JGI IMG/M metagenome (GOLD analysis project Ga0157375, IMG submission 115311) | Miscanthus rhizosphere microbial communities from Kellogg Biological Station, Michigan, USA - M3-5 metaG | ecosystem: Host-associated > Plants > Roots > Rhizosphere > Soil | place: USA: Michigan... | reverse complement strand
CGGAGTCGATTGCTCGTAAAGCCGGAGAATATTCAGCATCTCCTCTTTCCACGCATAATTGACTCCGGCGTCGAGCCGCTCCAACTCGCGCTTTCCGGCCCGGCGCAGAGCTGCGCCGTGCTCGGCGATGAAGGCAAAAGGATAGTCGCCTAACCACGCTTCGATATTTTCGCTCGTCCGGCCGCTAATGAGAGTGAGATCGAGATTCGGAAGGCTGCGCAACTCATTGAGCAACTCGCGCACGGGCGCATTGGGTTTCGCCGCGGCGGTCGATGAGATGCTGGCGCAGGGCGTTCGACCGGACGTCATCGTCCACGCGGGGTCGTCCGGCGGAACACAGGCCGGGATCGTTGCCGGCGTGGCGCGAAACGGATTGTCGACCCGCGTCATCGCGGTGAGCGCCGACGATCCGGCCGCGTCGGTCGAGACGACGGTGCGGAACATCGTCCGCGCCATTCCCGGCTGCGACGCGTTCGATGGGAAGATCGTGGTGGACGACACCATGGTCGGCGAGGGCTACGGCATCCCCACCTCTGCGTCCCGCGAAGCGCAGCAGCTCCTGGCGCGCAGCGAGGCGTTGTTCGTCGACCATACGTACACGGCGAAAGCAGCCGCGGCGCTCATCGCGTACGCGCGCGACGGGCGATTTTCGCCTGACGAGACCGTGCTGTTCTGGCACACGGGCGGTCAGGTCGGCCTCTTCGCCTGACCGCTCGGCTTCAGAGCTCTCTCAAGCTCCCGGAGGCTTCGGGCGGTCCGGAGCCTTCGTCATCGAACCGTCCGCCGCGACTCTGAGCGTGACGGCCGACTTGTTCGGCACCGGCTCCATCTCATCCGCCTCGACGCGAAGGCGATCCGGCGCCACCCGCGTTACCGACACGCGCGCGCCCTCGTGCATCCCGACGATGCCGTACTTGGCGGCCTTGGCCGGGTCGGCGAGGGAGACGGTGATCGACCGTCCGAGCTCGAAGTCGTCGGGCAGGTTTCCCGACGGCTTGAGCCCGAGTTTGTCCAAGGTCGATTTGACGGAGATCTCGACGGCGCCTTGCTGCTGGACCTGCGCCCGAGTGACCGTCGGCGACGCAGCGGTTGCGGCGATGCAGACAGTGAGTAGCATCAAGCCTCGAACCATAGGGCCTCCCCTATCGAACGTGCTCTACACTACTGGGGTCAGCCTGGTGTCGATAGGGCGAAGGCCCTATGCGCCGTCGGAGAAACATCGAGTACCTTCGGCAGGTATTGAGAACCATGCCCCTGCGCATCCTGGCGCTCGTCGCCCTCGTCTCTAGCCTGTTGGCCGGACAGGAGGACCGCGGCCGGCCGGTAGTACTGCTGGTCCATGGACGAGGAATGTCGGACCGTGACACCGCGGCGACGCGGAAGATGTGGCAGCAGGCACTCGCCTCCGGCGCTCGGACGCTGACGTCCGAGCCGGTCATCGCGGATCGAGATGTTCGCGTGGTTTGGTACGCCGACGTTCTCGATCCGCGTTCGGGCGCGTCCTGCGAATACGCCGCCGCGGACCCGCGCGCGCGCCGAGCGCGCGGCGACGACTCGGACTTCAGGTCGTTCCTTGGTATGATGGGCGGCATTCTCGGCGTGTTCAGCTCACTCGTCGACTCATCGGAAGGGACTACGCAGCTTCGCGCTCTCGCAGGCGACGCCTCGTTCGTCGCCGATGCGGGCAAGCGGTGCGCTTCGGAGCAACGTCTGGCGACGGAGATCGACCGCGCGAAAGCGGAGGGTCGACCGATCGTGATTGTCGCGCACAGTCTGGGCGCGGTAGTCGCGTACGACTACCTGTCGTCGCGGCCCGATTCGGCTCCGATGGTCGACCGCCTGGTCACGATGGGGTCGATGGTTGGATATCCGGAGCTCCGCCGGTTGCTCATCGGCGGCAGTGCGGCGGATTCACTGACCCGTCCTCGCGGCGTCAAGGCGTGGGTCAACCTTCGCAACGGTCAGGACGTACTGGCGGCGCCGCTGTCCGTCGGCCGTGACGTCGTTACAACACCGCCACCGGATGAGCCCGATCCCCACGAGCTCGTCGGCTATTTACGATCGTCCTCAGCGGTTCGCGAGATCCTGGGTGGTTGGTGCGAGGCGTTTACCAGTAACCGGCCCCGAGGTTGCAATGAGGTGGCCCCGAAATAATCCCGGGGTCCAGTCGTGCAGGTACGCCGCTCGTGGTTCGCCGTTTCGCTCATCGCGCTGACGCTTGTTTCTACGACCGCGCACGCCCAGCGCGTCGGTCGTGATTCGGCGACGCGCCTCGTTCGCTTCGGACGCGCCGTCGCCTACGGAGCAGCGATGAGTTTCGTGTACTCCGGCGTGAATCAGATCAACAATGAGCCGGCGGAGTGGGGAAAGGGCTGGAGCGGCTACGGAAAACGCTACGCCTCGAATCTTGGTGAGTTCGTCATTCAAGAATCGGTTACCGACGGCATCGCTGCGATCATGAAGCGTCCGCTCGACTATACCCCGTGTCATTGCACAGGCACGGACCGGCGAATTGGCTACGCGCTCGCCGGCGCGGTGACTGATCAGATGCCCAACGGCAGGCATCCGATTGCCGTGCCGCGAATCGTCGGCGCGTACGCGGGGGCTTATGCGCCGACGACGTGGACTCCCAATTCGCGCAGCCGCCTCAATCAGACGCTGCTCAACGGGACGACGTCGCTTGCGGTCGGGGGCTTGATCAACATCTACCACGAATTCAGACACCGCTGACAACAGCGCGCGTCTATTGGTACTGGATGTAGATCGGCCGCGGACGCAGCGCGAGCACCTCGCGCGGCGAGAGAATTGGGTCGCCCTTTCTCGTATCGTTGTGATAGAAGAGTTTGAACCCGGTGAACTGGACGGGTTCGGCGACCTCGCAACGTGCATACGTGTCGAACTTGAGCCATGGCTGTCCCCACCCGTCCATGTTGATCACGATTTGGACACGTGGGTCGAGTCGTATCTGCTCCGCGTCCTGCAACATGTTCGTCGTGAACCGGTGGACGACGAGAATCTTTGGCGGCAGGTGGTACTTCGTGACGATCCCGGCGAGGTAGTCGATGACGTTGTTCACGTCTGCCGCCGTCATCGCGCCGATCTTCGTTCCGGGGGACCGGCCTTCACGATTGTGGTGCATGTTGAACTCCGGATCGACTCCGAGGTGGACGTCGGGCCGCGCCAAAAAGCGCTCGATCACGGGAAGCTCTGCTTGAAGCGTGCTCTTGCCCGTCTGAATGTCGAGGATCGTGATCGCGCCGCGCGATCGCGCCAGCCCATACACTTTCTCGATCAGATCCGGATCCGAGCGCTGGCGATACATGCTGTCTTTGCCCGGCTGTCCCTGCGCGACGGAAACGATCAGGTGCAGCGCGGGTTGCACGGGGAGCGTCGGATCGGCAGTGCGCCAGAGCGCGACGGTCGAATCCAGTTTTCTAAGCATCGCGTCGTACGGGATCTCGCCGAGGATTCCCATTTTCTTCGACAGCGGATTGCCGTAATACGCGACGATTCGCTTATGCGGGAGAATCGATCCAGCGAGCGGCGGCGCGGCTTTGACCGGCCACCCCTCGTGTTTCAGGCCGGCGCGAATGGCGGCGACGAGGGAAATGCTGTCCGCGATCGTGCGAAGCTTCGGTTGCGTCGCGATCTGAAGCAGGATGGCGGAGTCGGGAGGAGAGGGTGTCTTGCGCCGTGACTGCGCGGTGGATGTGCGCGCCGGCCCCGCAGTGGTGCGCGCGGCGGCTGTCGATTCAGGACGCTCGGCGGAGTCGGGCACCGTGCCGGCGGAGGCCTGAACCGAATCAACCGGCGTCGCCGCCCGCGGCGACGGGTTTCGGTCGCTGCACGCGGCGAACGATGTCGCGAGAGAAACGATGGTGAGCGCTCTGAGCAAAGTCATTGGGGTGCGTCCATGCAACGGACGCACCCCAAACTTCGCTACCCACGTCAGAACAAACGAGGGTACCGGCTCAGCCCACCGCCAAACCGGTACCCTCGGCGGCTCTAGCGATGCGTCCGCTCGAGCCACGCTCCGGAATCGTCACGAGCCATCATGTACACCACGCCGCCCTTGCCGAAGCCGACGATCTGGCGACCGCTCGGGATCTGCACGCGGTCGATCAGCTCGCCTCTCGTTCCAATGACGTCGTAAATCGGCCCGCCGCCGACGGAACCAGCACGCGTTGCGCTCGTGCGAACCCAGAGGTTGCCGTCAGCGTCGCCGCGTGACGAACCCTGCGAGAACACCGGGCGATAGTCGGGCAGCTCGCTGGCGCCGACGAAGCTCATCTGCGGTCCACCCGCTTCGCCGGTGCGAATTCCACCGCCACCGGCACCGTCGCCAGTTCGAGTGCTGAAGTTCATGACGACCATGCCGCCGCCGCCGGGAGGACCACCGCCGCCGGGTCCGCCGATCACGGTGTTACCGCCGGCCGGCGCCGCGGCCCGCGCGCGCTCGAATGCCGCCTTGGCAGAATCGATGATCGCGACTTTGTCCTCATCGGTCAGGCGCTGCCAGTCGTAGGCGATCTTCGGCGACGACGAGGTCGAACCGTCCGCCCGAATGAAATCGACGTGATAGTCCTGACCGCGAATCAGCGCGATCGAGCCGTCGGCGAGAACGGCCCAGTCGTCGACCGTCTGCAACGGGTTGATCTCGGTCGTGACGCTCATGCCGCGGTCGTTCTGCTGCACGTTCATCTTGTTCTTGGGAATCTTGAAGAACGCGGCCGTGTCGAGCTTGCGAGTTGCGAGGTCGACACGAACCAACGCGGTGGTGTCGGGCTGCTCGAACATGCTGGCCATCGCCGCGGCGCGAGACGCGGCGTCACCGCTGCCACCGCCGGCTCTCCCTCCCGCTGGGGCCGGGCCCATCATCACGCGCCCAAAGCCGCCTCGATAGACGAGTCGGCCTTTCGCGTCGAGGCCAGGATTGCCGAGCAGGTTGCTTCCAAGTGCCATCGCATCTTGCGACCGCGGGACGGAGGCAACGCGCGCGATCTTTCCCGCCGGGTCGATGACGAACATCGACAGCCCTGCCGGATCGACGAACAGCGTCGAGTCGGCGAGGTATCCGATCAATCCGCCGGGCCGCACGCCGTAGGAATTCGCGGTGCCGCTCACCGAGTCGGCGATGGTCGTGGCCGAGCCGAGGGCCGGATCGAGCAGCGTGAGCTGACGCTTCGCGATGTCGTTGACGAGAACTTTCCCGCCCGGAAGCTGGCGGATGGCGCCGACGGCGCCGAAGAGGTGCTGGGACGACGCGTCGGGCGCGTTGATGAGACGGACAGCCGGTGTTTGCGCGGCGATCGCGCCTGCCGGGAGCGCCGCGGCGATGGTCAATAAGAGTTTACGCATGTGAGTAGTGGGAAGGTTGATCACGGAGTTCCAATACGAATGACCTGTACGTTGCCGCCGCCCCCGGCGCCGACCGCGGCGGGCATCGCCATGCCGCCCGGCATCATCATCATGCCGAGGCCGCCGCCCGACGTGCCGGAGCGCACCGACGCGAGGTAGCGCGTGTCGAGGAACGGCGTGACGAAGGTCGGAAGCTTGCGCCACTGGTCAGCGGTCAGCAAAGACTTGATCACCGGCGCGATGCGGATCAGCGCGTCCACCGACGCTTCGCGAGACGTGCGGTAGCGGTCGTAGACGTCGCCCTGGTCGTAGCGCTCGGGCAGCGCGGCGAAATACTTCACGACCGGCGACCAGATCGAATCGAGCTTGATCGTATAGTTGCGGTTGAGCACCGCGACACTGTCCGCCTGCGCCGGCGTGAGCTCGAGCGTGTCGGCCGAGCGAAGGATCTGCGCCATCGGGTTCATCACGCCGCCGGATCCATAGAACGCGCGGAGCATCGGCTCGGACGCCTTTTGGCCGGACGACGAGCGGCCGCGATCGAGGAGCAGCGTGAGGTCCTGTCGCTCGCGCGTCGGTCCGACGTCGACCCGCATCATCGCCGTGAGCGTCACCGGCGTGCGCGTCACGGTCTGCGCCAACGCCGTAGCGCCGAACCGCTGGTTCACTTCGTATTTGTAGCGCTGCGTCGTCTGATCGAAGCCGCGCACGTACAGCAGCTGATTGTTCGGGATGAACTGCTGTCCCCAACCATGGAGATGCCCGTCGCCATGGAGCAACGCGTCGGCCGCGCCCAGCGGGTTCGAGAGCTGGAATGAGATGTTGGCGCGCTGCGGCATCCGCACCTTCACCGGGTTGAACGAGAAGGTGAGGTTGGCCGTCGTGAACCACGGGCTCTGACAGCTGTTGCGCGCCGCAATGTGTCCGAGCTGGCTCTCGAGACATTCGCGCGCCGAACCGGACCCCGTGGCGAGCAACGAGCGCATGCCCGAGGCGAGCGCCGTATCCGTCGTCGCCGTGGGGTTGAAGATGAAGGCGCGGTCGTTCTGGTAGCCGTCGCCATTGACGTCGCCGGCGACGATCGGGGTGTACGGCGTGCCGGAGCGGAACGAGCCGTACCAGCCGAGCCGGATGAAATCGAAAGCGTTGTAGTTGAAGGTGTAGATGATCTGATGGCGCGAGTCGAAGCTCGACCTGCCCCACGACGCCTCGATCGGATTGCCCGCCGTGTTGTTGAAGCCACGAATCCGCTCGCGCGCATTGGCATAGACGTACGACAGGCTCCAGGTGAAGCCCGAGCTGAACGAGAAGGGCCGGAGCTGCACGGTGAGCTGCTTGGCGTCGGACTGCATGTCCGACCGCAGCTCGCTGACGCGCGAGAAAGCCGACGAAACGCGCGCCTCGCCCGGCGCGATCGTACCGGTCGCCGGGACGATGCTCGTCGGACGCGCGTACACCGGGCGGCCGTCCTCGTTATTCAGCGAGAACTGCTGCGCGGGATTGAAGTTCAGGTCGAACGTGCTCGCCTGGTTCATGTTGCGCGAATACGTCGCGTCGACCGTCGCCGACAGGCGGTTGTCGAGGATCATGCCGTTCCACTGAAGGTTCGAACGCAACGCGCGCGGGGACGTGTAGTCCTTCGCGAAGAGCGTGACGTTCGGGGCGGCACTGGAGAACACCGTGCCCGACGTCCCGTCGGCGCACTGCGTCGGGATCGACCCCTCGTTCGCCGCGTACGCTGCCCAATCCGGCGTCGGCGCCGCGACGCCCACGCACGCGATCTGCTGCACCGCGCTCGGCAGGCCGGTGTTGTCGAGTGCCGAGCCGATCGACTGCGCGTTGGGTGTGCTCTGGAAGATGCCGATGCCGCCGCGCACGACGGCGCGCGGTCCGCGCACCGCGCCCTGGAACGCCGCGATCTGCGCGGCGGTTCCGTAAGTCCAGGAGAAGCCGATGCGCGGACTCAGATAGACGTGGTTCGGCACGTGATCGTTCCGCGAGCCAAAGAGCTGCTCGACGGACGAATTGTAGAGCGGCTCGGAGGAGAAGCGGTTGCCGTCGAGGCGCAGACCGTACTGCAGCTGCAGGTCGTCGGTCGGGCGGTAGGAGTCGCCGAGCGACATGCCGCCGATCCATTGGCCCTCGCTGCGCGCGCGCGGCGTGAGCTGCCGCGTGAATACGGCCGGACGCCCGGCATCGAGATCGGCGAGCGAGTTGAAGCTGAACGACCCGAGCTGATTCGCGGTCAGGTCCTGCGCATACTGATCGTGACGCAGCTCGGTCGTGAACTTGAGGCGATGCTTGTTGTTCTCGCTGAACCAGGACAGAGAGTTCATGAACTGTCCGGTCGTGGTCGTCGAGCTGATGTTCATCCCCGGATTGCCGCCGAACGCCACGGTCTGGACGCCGGAGAGTCCGTCAGCGAGTGCGGAGTTCACGCGCACCGAGCCGTTCGGCAGATCAACGAACGGCGAGCCGGAGAAATGCATCCGGTTCACGCCGACGCTGGTCTCGGTCAGAATACCGAAGCCGAAGTAACTCGAGTGCCGGCCCTGCACGCCGCCGTAGTAGTTACTGCGTTCGCCGCTGTGCGCGGGCAGCTCGGTTGTCGTGATGCCCGAGGGATCCTGCCGCGACCACGAACCATTGAACGTCAAGTTGAACGCCTGACCGGTCGTCGACGACGGCGGTGTGAAGTCGATCGTCCCAAAGAGACTGGCCTGGTCTTGCAGCCGGGCATTCGGAATTCCGGCGACCGTCGCCGGCACGTGCGAGCGGTCGAGAATGCTCAGCAGGCGGCTGACGGAGTCGCGCGCGAGGCCGGCGGTCTGAAGGCCGAGCGCGTCGGTGTTGAGCAGACTATGAAGATCCTGCGATCGTCGTCCCGCTTGGTAGGCGACGGAGAAGAACGCCTTGTCGGTTTGAATCGGCCCGGACACCAGCCCGCCGACGGAAAGGTTGCGGTACTGCTGGCCGAGTGAGCGGGCGGCCGCATCCGTCCACTGCATTTGCGGCGCGTCGACGTTGAGGCTCGTCGAGCGGATGATGTAGTTATTGCCGCCGCGCGACCGCACGTTGAGGAGGCCACCACTGAAGTTGCCGCGCGACACGTCGTACGGGCTGGTGGCGAGCGACGTCGAGACGTTCGCATCTCGCGGCAGATTGGAGCCGCCGAAGGCCATGCCGTTGAGCGTCGTCGCGTTCTGGTCCGGCGAGAGGCCGAGCACCGAGAAGCCTGACGGCGATCCGTCGGCGCTGGGAATGAGCTGGACGCCGGGAAGCGACGCCGCGAGGGCCGCGAGGTCGCCCATTTGATCCGCGGACACCGGGTTGCCCACTACGCTTCGCTCGCTGCCGCTGATGTCCGGAAGGTCGTTTCGGCCAACGCGCTGGCGGTCGGCGTTCACCTTCACGGCGTCGAGTTGCGCCGCGACCCGTTGGAGTCGTGCGTCGGCGACGAGGATCTCTTGATCGCCGGTGCGTTTGACCTCGAATCGCTTGGTCGCGAAGCCAAGCGCCGCGATGTTGACGAAATAGTCGCCTTCGTCGCCGGGGAAGGTGACCGTGAAGCGTCCGCTCTTATCCGTCCGAGCACTGCGCGAGACGTTCCCGGAGAGCGAGGTCACGGTGATCGTGGCTCGCTCGATCGGGACGCTATCGGGGCCGGTGATCCGGCCACGAATGACGTCCGTTTGCGCGAAGAGCGAACCGGGATGCACGATCGCGGCGCCAACAACCGCGAACGCGACCGAAAGAAGTCGACGTAAACGCACTGAGAAACCCGAGTTGGAGTGGGGAGGGGTGCGACCGCCAAAAAACGTTTGGAGCCTACGGATACTCAGACTGCGACCGACTGCCACTGCGGTGAATCCACGGGCTTAGAGTCGGGCGAGGTTGGAAAGGGTTTACTGCGTTTTTGTCGGCGGGAGACGGGCGATGGGCGACGGGCGATTGGCGGTGGGCGGCGGCGCGACGGTGAATCTATCGCCCGCGCAGATCGGAGCACCGCGGGGACCTGGAAAGGATTTTGACAGCTCTCTAAACAGGCTGGTGCGGAAAGTCACCAAGGGCGTGTGCGAGGAGCCATAGGCCCAGCTCGCATGCTTAACCACTTTAGACTCGTTCGTTTGCCCCTCTTTCCCGAGCCCCCTATGCGTCGCTTTCTCTATCTCGGTTTAGCCTCGGTCGCCGTTGCGTGCTACTCGCCGCGAGACAAAGCTCGCGCCGACAGCGCGCAGGCCCTCGTGTCGCAGCAGCGTAATCTCATGGACAAGCTCTCCGCACAGCGCGACTCCGTGTCGCAGCTGCTCGGCGACGCCAATGTTTTCATCGGTCACATCGACAAGTCGATCTCCCGCGTGAAGGGTCTGAGCGCGGCGTCGAATTCCAAGAAGGGATCCGAGAGCGGCCTGGAAGATCAGCTGCGCGCCCGTAAGGACATGCTGCGTCGAGTCGACGCGCTCGTCGAGCGTGCGCGTGAGACGGCGGGCGAAGTCACCGCCCTCAAGAAGCGCCAGGCTGAGCTTCTCGCGGACAATGCCAAACTTGGCGGAGAGAACAAGGTGCTGAAGGATTCGCTCGCCGCCGACGAGCAGCGGATCGCAACGATGATGTCGAGCATCGAGCAGCAGGCGCAGACGATCGCGCTGCTCCAGACGCGACTCGACGATCTCGGTAAGGATCTCGCTACCGTCCGCACCGCGTACGCCAAGGCGTACTATGTGATTGGCACGGAAGACGAGCTACTGAAGAAGGGCGTGATCGTGAAGGAAGGCGGCGCCAACCTTCTGATCAAGCGGGTCGGCCGGACGCTTGTTCCGGCGCGGGAGCTGCCGGCTGACGCGTTCAGCGCGATCGACACTCGTGAAGTGCATCTCATTCCGATGCCGGACACGACGAAGAAGTATCAGATCGTGTCGCGACAGAGCCTCGATGATGCGAAGGTCTCACTTCGGGACGGGAATCAGTTCCGTGGGCCGTTGGAGATCGCGGAAGGGGAGAAATTCTGGGCGCCGTCGAAGTTCCTCATCATTGTCCAGAGATAAGAACGAAACGCGCAGGGCCTAACCGCATCCAGAAGAACGAAAGGCGCACGGCCTAACCGCGCACACGCCAGATAGCGCGGGTGCCGAACGGCGCGGCTGCCAAACGGCGCGGCTGCCAAGCATCGCATGCGCCTTCGGCGGTAGAAGCAACTTCAAACGGCGACGCGG
>Ga0157375_10006025_pt1 | contig 10573 bp, 7 predicted proteins | sample M35metaG_FD_115311 | JGI IMG/M metagenome (GOLD analysis project Ga0157375, IMG submission 115311) | Miscanthus rhizosphere microbial communities from Kellogg Biological Station, Michigan, USA - M3-5 metaG | ecosystem: Host-associated > Plants > Roots > Rhizosphere > Soil | place: USA: Michigan... | reverse complement strand
CGAACCTGACCGTGGTGACGCCGGGGCGGAGCGACCTCGTCGCGGCGCCCGCCGCGAGCGCGACACAGCGCTCGCCGCCCCCACCGGGAGCGTCGAGGCCGATGCTGACCGGGAGGGCGTGGACGAGCACCACGTCGGCCTGCCGGCGACCGTTCTCGTCGGCCTCGGCCAGCTCCTCCTGGCTGTAGGCGGGCGAGCCGTATTCGTCGACCGCGGTCAGGTACTCGCCAGCTTCGATCTCGTTGAGGAAGCTGGTCCCGGCGATCTCGGGGGGCAGGGCAAACTGCGGCGACACCGTGTCCGCGGCGATCTCGATCGCGCCGAGGTCGGCCCGGGTCAGCGTCGTCTGCTGGCGGAAGAAGTCGCGGCCTTCGCGCAGCGGCACCAGGTTGAACCCGACCACGGCCAGGGTCGCCGCGGCCGCCGCCGCCAGCCCCCAGCGGTTGAAGCGCACGCCCCGCAGCAGGTCGGCGGCCAGGAGCAGGACGAAGAGCCCGCCCACGTACAGGTAGCGGCTGGACCAGGCCTCGCGGCCCGGGATGGCGTTGAAGCCCGCGAGCAGCCAGAAGGACGCGGCGGCGGCGGCGACCGGCCAGAGCCGCGGCGAGAAGCCGGGCCGGCGCAGCTGCCCGTAGGCGATCAGTGCGACCAGCAGGCCGAGCGCGACGTAGCCCCAGCTCGAGCGCCCGATCGCTTCGTCGAAGACGGTGGCCAGCGCCAGCAGCGACCCGACCGCCGCCGAAACCCCTTCCAGCAGGTAGCGCGGCGAGACGAGGACGTTGTGCAGCGAGAGGTGGCTTTCGGCCTTGTGCCCCCAGCCGGCGAACCAGAGCGCGTAGAAGGCCAGCGGCGCGGCGGCGACGTAGAGGCGGCGCCAGCCGCGGGCGCGGCGGCGCTGGAGGACGTCGACGGCGGCGGCGAGGGCGAAGGAGATCCCAAGGCTGGAGAAGCCGATCGAGACCGCCAGGCAGGCGCAGGCGATCCGGTCCCCGCGCCGGTCCCCGGCTTCCAGCGCCAGCAGCATCGCGACGCCGAACAGGGCGGAGCCGACGAACCCGACCTGGAAGGGCCAGAGCAGGTCCTGCCAGGCCGGTCCGAGGAAGAGCAGGAGGACGGCGGCGATCAGCGCCGGCCAGGGCCCGAGCCGGCGGCGCACGTAGACGAAGACCAGCGTCGCCGTGCCCAGCAGCAGGGCGGTCAGGACGACGAATTCCGGCAGCGTCGAGCCCATCCCGAACAGCCGCAGCAGCAGCTGCTCGATCAGGACCGGGATCAGCACGATGTGCTCGTTGTGCGGTTCGAGCAGGGCGTCGAGCGTGAAGGCCCGGCGGTGCATGAGGAACTCCCAGCTGTCCTGGAACGGGGCCAGGCCGGAGCTGTAGGTCAGCAGCACCGCCGCTGCCGCGGCCAGGGCGAGGCCGAGCAGGAGGGGCGCCGCGTGCCGCCTCGGGTCGTCAGGGCCGGAGTCGGCCACCGGTCAGCGCCACGAACGCCCGCCAGGAGGGCTTGGGATGGAAGCGCGGGCCTTCGCGGAAGAAGCCGACGGAGTCGCAGAAGTCGCAGGAATCGGCCAGGTCCCGCCAGGAGAACCAGTAGACCTGCTTGAGGTTCAGCCGGCGCTGGTTGGCGAGCAGGTAGCCGTAGGAGGCGCGCAGTTGGCGCACCTGGCCCTGGGGCCCCTGCTCGAAGGCGTCGTTCTGGAAGTTGTTCTCCGACCCCCAGCCCATCTCGGTGATGTAGAAGCCCGGGCGGTCGTGGTTCTTGACGCTGACTTCGTGAAATTCTTCGACCAGTTCTTCCAGCGTTTCCGCGTCGACGGCGTAGGGGTGGAGGTCGACGCCGTCGAAGCGCGTCTTCAGGCCCGGCACCCGGTAGAGCGCTTCCAGGAACTTCGCCGCCGGCATCCCCTTGTTGCCGCTCGCCGTCGGTTCGCCGAAGAGCCCGGCGAGGATCACCTTGGCCCCGGGCCGGACCGATTTGATCGCCTGGCTGGAGATCGTCACCAGCTTCGCGTAGCGGGCCGGCGAGACCGGGAAGGCGAAGTAGAAGAAGTTGGACTCGTTCCAGATCTGCCAGGTCTTGATCGGCATCGTCGGCACCGGCGGTTCGGGGGTGTAGGTGGGCCCGGGGCCGATGCCGCCGGTGACGTGCTGCTTCCAGAAGGTGCCGCCGGGCCCGTAGCGGGCGACCGCCGCGCGCAGGAAGGCCTGCCAGGCCCGGCGCTGCGTGGCGTTGTCGATCGGCATCGTCGTTTCCCTGTGGACGAGCCATTTCGGCGGCGAGCCGACCGAGGGCAGGACTTCGAGGCCGGCGCGGGCGGCGGCCGCGACCTGGGCGTCGAAGCCGCCCCATTCGTAGGGGCTCCTGCGGGTCGGCTGGATCCCCGCCCAGGGCAGGGAGATGCGGATGCTTTCGATCCCGCCGGCTTTCATGTAGCGCAGGTCCTCCTGCGTCAGCCCCGTCTGCGGGACGATCCCGAAGAAGCCCTTCGGGGCCAGCGGCGGCGGCTTCGCGGCGTCGGTCCGGGCGCTGGCGAAGAGGGTCGTGCCGAGGAGGGCGAGCAGGCAGGCGGCTGGGATCAGGCGTTTCATCGAGTCGGGAAAGGTAGCGGTCGCGTCACTCTGCAACACGGCGCGGCGCCGCATGTAGCGAAACTGTCACGACCAGGGAAGGCCTCAGTAGGTTCCGCCGAGCTTGCGGTGGTCCCAGCTCGCCGTCCGCACCGGCTTGAGCTGGATCGCGACGCGCTTGGGCGCCTGCGCTTCCAGCGCCGCCTTGGCGTCGCCCTCGACCGCCGAGATGCCCTCGGCGTAGCGCAGCGTCAGCTCCTCGGCGAAGCCGATCACGGTCTCGAAGTCGCGGTGGATCAGCGCCTCGGCCTCGATCATCGCCCCGCGCAGCTCGCCGTACTCGTGCCCGGTCTCGACCAGCACGGTCGCGCGCGGGTCGCGTTCGAGGTTGCGCACCTTCTGCGACTTGCCGTAGGTCCAGATCCAGACCTCGCCGGCACGGGGGACGAACCAGAGCGGCATCGAGTGGGGCCAGCCGCGCGGGCCGAGGCTGGTCACGACCGCGATCCGCTCGGATCCGAGCAGCTCCAGCAGCTCGGCGTCGCTGAGGACGATCTGGTCGCGGCGGCTCACCCGCCGAACGCTACCGCCCGAGCGCTCGCAGCAGGGTCGCTCGCGGGCCCGAGTAGTACGAGCGGAAGGCGGCGACCACGGCTGGGTCGAACTGGCTGCCCACCTGGTCCGCGAGCACGCCGAGCGCCCTCTCGGGGTCCATCGCGGCGCGGTAGGGACGGGCCGAGGAGAGGGCGTCGAAGGTGTCGGCGACGGCGACGATGCGGGCGCCGAGCGGGATCTCTTCGCCGGCGAGCCCGTCCGGGTAGCCGTCGCCGTCGAAGCGCTCGTGATGGTGGCGGACGATCGCGGCCAGCTCGGGCTGACCGAGGGCGACGGCGATCCGCGCTCCCGCCACCGCGTGCAGGCGGACGATCGCGAACTCGTCGGGGCTGAGCGGCCCCGGCTTGTTGACCAGACCGGCCGGCATCTCCAGCTTGCCGATGTCGTGGATCGCCGCCGCGCGCCGCACCCGCTCGGCCTGGGCGCGGGGAAGGTCGAGCTCGCGGGCGATGCCGACCGCGTAGCGGGCGACCCGCTTCGAGTGGCCGCCGACGCCCGGCACGCGCTTCTCCAGCCCGGCGTTGAGCTCGCGCAGCGACAGCGCCGGCTGCGCCTCTGTCGGCGCGCTCCCGGCGGCGTTGGATCTGAGCAGTGCTTCCATGTCGGAACCCCCTGGGAGCCCACGCGCGGCGCGAGCTCTTCCTTGGCTATGCCCCAAGTCGGCCAGCCCAAAACCATCGTGGCAGGCACTACTTAATTTTTGTATCGAACATTCAGCTATTTTACGAAGGTCGGGCCGCCAGAGGCCTGAAAGAGCGGCGATAGGCCGTCGGCGTGGTCGCCGTGGCGCGGCGAAAGTGCTCGCGCAGGGAGGCGGCGGTGCCGAAGCCGCAGCGCCAGGCGATCGTCTCGACCGGCAGCTCCGACTCCTCCAGCAGGCGCCGCGCCTCGAGCACCCGCCGGGCGAGCAGCCACTGCAGCGGCGTCGTCCCCGACTCCTGGCGGAAGCGGCGCGCGAAGGTGCGCGGGCTGAGGGCGGCGTGGCGGGACATCGCGGCGACGTCGAGCGGCTCCCCCAGCCGCTCCGCCGCCCAGCGGCGGGTCGCCTCCAGAGAGCCCGCGAGCTCGTCCGGCGGCCGTTTGGCGAACTGCGCCTGCCCGCCCTCGCGGTGCGGCGCGGCGACCATGTGCCGGGCCACCCGCTCGCCCGCCGCGGCGCCGAAGTCCTTGCGGATCACGTGCAGGCTGAGGTCGATGCCGGCGCTGAGCCCGGCCGAGGTCATCACCGCGCCCTCGTCGACGTAGAGGGCCGCCGGCTCGACCGCCACCGCCGGAAAGCGGCGCGCCAGCTCCCCCGCCCAGGCCCAGTGGGTGGTCGCCCGGCGGCCGTCGAGCAGGCCGGCGTGGGCGAGCGCGAAGGCGCCGCTGCAGACCGAGAGCACGCGGGCGCCGCGGGCGGCGGCGGCGCGGAGGGCGGCGAGCGCCGGCTCCGGAGGCGGCTCGAGGATCGCCGCGTAGGCGGGGACGACGACCGTGTCGGCGTGCCGCAGGCGCCCGAGCCCGGCCTCGGTCCCGATCCTGAAGCCGCTCGTCGTCCCCACCTCGCCGCCGTCGATCGAGCAGGTCGAGAAGCGGTACAGCGGCTCGCCGCTGGGCCGCGCCGCCAGCCCGAAGGCCTGGGCCGGCGCGGTCAGGTCGAAGGCGACGAGCCCGTCGAGGCAGAGGGCGACGACCTGGTGCATGGCAGAAATCTATCGAACATTGGCATTCCTGCCTCTGGCGCCGACCCCCGACCGCCGCCAGGATGACGGCATGGAAATCGCAATGCTGCTCTTCGACAAGCTCGCCCCCCTCGACGCCGTCGGTCCCTTCGAAGTGATGCGCAACGTCCCCGGCTGGGACGTGCGCATGGTCGCCAAGGAGAAGGGGGAGGTGCGGGCCGAAGGCGGTGCCCTCGGCCTGCTCGCCGACCACGCCCTCGCCGAGGTGGGATCGCCCGACGTCGTCCTCGTTCCCGGCGGCATCGGCAACCGGCCGCTGCTGGAGGACGAGGAGGTGCTGCAGTGGCTGCGCGACGTCGACCGCGGCACCACCTGGACGACCTCGGTCTGCACCGGCTCGCTCGTGCTCGGCGCCGCGGGGCTGTTGAAGGGCAGGCGGGCGACCTCGAACTGGCTCCTGCTCGAGGCACTGCGCGACTACGGCGCCGACCCGGTCGGCGGTCGCTTCGTCGAGGACGGCAAGTTCGTCACCGCGGCCGGGGTCACGGCCGGCATCGACATGGCCCTGCACCTGGTCGCTCGGGAGGCCGGCCCCGAGGTCGCGCAGGCGGTTCAGCTCGGGCTCGAGTACGACCCCGACCCGCCCTTCGACAGCGGCTCGCCGGAGAAGGCGCCGGCGGAGATCGTCGAGCTGGTGCGGGCGGTCGCAGCCGCCTCCGACCCGCTACTGGGGGCTGGGAGCTAGCTCCAGCTCCGACCAGGGGCCGGCGCCGGACATCGGCTGCGTCCGCCCCTCCAGCCAGTCGACCTGAAGGTCGTCGTAGTGGGGGCTGGCGGGATGGCCGGACTGGCCGGTGAACATCTGCCAGCGCGAGCGGTCGGGGGCGGTCGGGTCGGCGACCATGCGCCAGCTCGGCGCCCAGACGGCCTTGTAGGGGTCGTTGGGGTCGTAGGCGATCTGGCTCACGGTCTCCTGGGCGCCCCCGGTCCGCAGGCGGCGGTTGAGCAGGCGTCGCAGCAGCGGATTGGCGTCGCCCAGCGGGTGCGGGAACTCCATCTCGTGCACGCGGCCCCAGCGCCAGCCGGCGGGGTCGGGGCCGAAGCGCTCCTCGAGGTCGTCGAGGGCGCCGGCCAGCGCCTCCAGCACCAGCTCCTCCCACGGCCTGCCGATCAGCTCCTCGTCGCCTTCCTCCCAGAGCCCCATCAGGTGCGAGTGCCAGCGCCAGGGCGAGGTGATGTGAGGCGTGAAGCCGTTGTCGGCGCGGTCGAGCCAGCGCTCGCAGAGGTCGCGGTCGCCGATCGCCGCCCGCGTCACCTCGCGCGCCAGGCGCAGCAGGAACGCCTGGTAGATCGTGCCGGCGACGGTCTCGGGGTCGAGCCGGCCGTCCCAGCTGCGCAGCCGCTCGACCGCGCTCAGCTCGCGCTGGCCGCGCGGGTGCAGGCGGCCGAGCCGGCGTGCCGCCTCGAGCCCCGGCAGCGAGAGGTCGTCCGTCTGCATCGCCTCGAAGCCGTCGAGGTCGTGCTCCTCGCTCTCCCCGAGCAGCTGCTCGATCCGCTTGGCGCGGAAGCCGTCGAGGTATTCGCTGGTGATGTGGTGCGGGTACTCGTCGCCGACGATGCGGTTGTTGGCGGTGACGAGGAAGCCGCTCTCGGGGTCGACGAGCGCCGGCAGCTCCTCGTAGGGGACCGTCCCCTCCCACTCGAACTCGCCGCTCCAGCCCGGCTTCGGCAGGTCCGGGCAGCCGCCGCGGCGGCGCGGCAGGCGCCCGATCAGCTTGTAGCCGATCGAGTCGCGGTCGGCCCAGATCAGGTTCGAGGCGGGCGCCGTGTGGCCCTCCAGCTTGGCGACCAGGGCGGGCCCGGAGCCGATCTCCAGCAGCTCGAACATGCCGGCGAAGGCGGTCGGTTCGCGCAGCGCCTGCCAGCTCAGCGCCAGCGGCTCGTCGGCGTCGGCGCCGAGGGCCTCGTTGACGATCGGGCCGTGGTGGGTGATCCGCACCTCGAGGTCGACCGGCTCGGAGCCCTTGACGGCGATCTCCTCGCGCACGGTCTCCAGCGGCCGCCACTCGTCCTCGAAGTAGTAGCTATCGCCCTCGATCCGCTCGACGAAGAGGTCCTGGACGTCGGCCATGACGTTGGTGAAGGTCCAGCAGACGTCGTTGTTCTGGCCCATGTAGATGCCCGGCAGCCCCGGCAGCGAGGCGCCGCGGACGAACCGGTCGCCGTGGCGCAGGCCGACCTGGTACCAGATGCCCGGCATGCTCGGGGGCAGGTGCGGGTCGCCCGCGATCAGCGGCGAGCCGGTGGCGCTGAGGGCGCCGCTGACGGCCCAGTTGTTGGAGCCGCTGGCCTCCGCTGCCAGCCCCATCGAGCGCCGCACGGCGTCGATCTGCTCGACGATCGCCAGCCCGTCGCCGCTCCAGGCTTCCTGGTTGACGATCGGGTTGTCGGCGGGATAGGCGGGGTCCAGGCGGGCGGTCAGCTCCGGCCCCAGCGCCCGCAGCATGTCGGCCCGCAGCAGCTCCCGCTCCCAGTTGGTCGAGAGGCCGAAGGCGAGCAGCTTGCCGAGCCCGAGGATGTCGACCGGCCGCCAGGGGGCGAAGTCGAGCCGCAGCAGCTGCATCTCGAAGGGCAGCGCCCTGGCACTCGCGGCGGCGGCGTTGACGCCCGCGCAGAAGCGCTCGAGCTGGGCCCGCAGGTCCGGGTCCAGCCGCGCCTCCTCGTCACGGGCGATGCGGTGGATGCCGAGCGTGCGCAGCAGCCGGTCGATCGGCAGCCCCTCGGCCCCCGCCATCTCCGCCACTCTGCCCTCGACCACACGGCGGTAGAAGTCCATCTGCCAGAGCCGGTCCTGGCCGTGGACGAAGCCCTGGGCGAAGTAGAGGTCGGCCCGCTCGGTGGCCTCGACGTGGGGGACGCCCCAGCGGTCGCGGCGCACCCGCACCGGTCCGGTCAGCCCCCCGAGCTCGATGGTTCCCGTCTGCTTGGGCAGCGGTCGCCGCGCCAGCCAGTGCCAGGCCGCGGCACCGGCGGCCGCGGTCAGCCCGGTTCCGGCGGCGCCGGCGAGGAGCCCGGCCCGGGCCGCCCTGCTTTTGCTCAGACGACTCATAGCGATTGTTTATCAGTTGGCTGGCCGGCCAGGAAGCTCGCCGAGCGATGCCCGGCCGGCTAGGCGCCGAGATCGTCCGGCAGCAGCCCCTCGCTCTCGAGCTTTTCGAGATGCGCCTCCATCGCCATCGCCGCCATCGGCAGCAGCTCCAGCGGGATGTCGTCCCAGGCCTCGGCGAGGAGGGCGGCGCGGGACCGCTCGCCGCGCTCGAGGGCCGCGAGCAGGCGCCGCTCGCGCATCTCGCGGTGCTCGACGTACTCGGCCAGCTTCGCGGCGGGGTCCTCGATCCAGGGCCCGTGGCCGGGGGCGATCAGGTCGATCTCCTCGCCCTGCAGCAGGCGCAGCGAGGCCATGAAGGCGGCCAGCGAGTCGCCGCCGGGAGGGACGATGGTCGAGCCCAGCCCGAGCACGAGGTCGCCGCTGAAGCAGACCCCTCGCTCGCTGAGGAAGCAGACGTGGTCGGCGGCGTGGCCGGGGGTGGCGAGCACCCGCAGGCCGGCGTGGACCTCGCCGCCGCCGGGCAACAGGACCTCGGCCCCGAGCTCCTCGGCGCCGCCGCTGTGGTCCTCGTGGGAATGGGTCAGGAGAACCAGGCCGATGCCGCCCCGCGCGGCCGCCGCGGCGCGGATCGCCTCCAGGTGGGCCTCGTCCCCCACTCCCGGATCGATCACCGTGCAGGGGCCGCTCCCGTGCAAGTAGGTGTTCGTCCCTTCCAGCGTCATCGGCCCCGGGTTCGGCGCGACGATTCGCTCGACCTCTGGATGTCCGGGGGCGTTGCTCACGCTTCCAGCATTGTGCCCCCTATAGGGGGCAGAAAACCGGCAGCGCGGTTACTGGTCCGCGACCTCTTTGGCGATCGCCTCGCGGGCGTCGTCGGGCTCGAGCACGACGAGGTCGCCGGCGCCGCGGAGGATCTCCCGCACCAGCCAGGGCTTGCCGGCGTAGGGCAGCTCGACGACGACCGCGCCGTCGGCCAGCTCCTCGACCACGGTCCGCTCCTCGCGCAGCCAGCGGGCGCGCTCGGGCGAGACCCAGACGCGGGCGACGTCGGCGGTCGGCACCTCGCCGTGCGTCATCCAGCCCTCGACCCCCGCCAGCTCCTCGACTTCCGGCCGCGGCTCGAAGCTCTGGCCGGAGAGGGTCGCCTCTTTGATCCGGTCGAGCTTGAAGTGGCGGACGCCCTCTTTGGTCAGGTCGTAGCACTCCACGTACCAGCCCTCGCGCCCGTTCTCGAGCCGGTAGGGCTCGACCCGGCGATCGGTGAACTGGTCCTCGTTCTCCTTGTAATAGGCGAGCTCGAGGACCTCGGAGCCGGCGATCGCGTCGTTGACCATCCGCGCCACGGCGGCGTCGCCGCCACCGGCGGAGGCGATCTCCAGCCCCTCCTCGGAGGGGTCGTGGCCGAGCGCCTTGACGATTTTGCGGCGGGCGCTCTGCAGGTCGGACTGCGGCAGGTGGTCGCCGAAGAGGTCGATCGCCGCGACCAGGGCCTTGGCCTCCAGCGGCAGCAGCCGCGCCGGGCGGGCGAAGTTGTCGCCGTAGGGCTCGGAGTCGACCTCGATCTCGTCGCCGACGTATTCGGCGTAGAGGACGTAGGTGCCGCCGCCGAAGTTGACGACGTTGAGCAGCTCGACGTCCTCGCGCAGCTCCTCGTCGGTCAGTTCGAGGCGCTGGCGCAGCTCTGCGATCTGCAGCCGCTCGCCCTTTTTCGCGGTTTCGATCAGCATCCCGGCGAGGGTGACGAGGCGGGCGAAGCGCTCCGGCCGGATCGCCGCCTCGCCGCGGCCGTTGGAGCGGGTGCGGCGGGGCGCCTCGTGCAGCGGGCGGTCGACGACGTCGGCCGGCTTGAAGCCGTTCTCGTGGCGGTCGCGCAGCAGCGCCAGCCGTCCCTCCGCCTCCTCGCGCAGGTCGTCCGGCGCCAGCACCTGGGCGTTCTGGCGCCAGCGCAGGACCCAGGCGATCAGCTCGCGGTGCGAGGCGTAGCTGGTCTCGAAGACGCGGCCCTTGCCCGGGGCGCCGTCGGCTTTAACCGCCGGCCGCAGCTCCCCGTAGGAGCCGTAGTCGCGCTCGATCAGCCAGGCGATCCGCTCGCGGATGAAGATCTTCGCGGTCCCCCGCTCCTCCCCCAGCTGCCAGTCGGCGCGGCTGCCGTAGTCGCGCCGGTCGAAGTTCTCGGGGGGCGAGAAGTCGTGCTCGGCCTTGGAGGCGTAGCCGACCTTGCCCTGGATCCGCGAGAGGCGGAAGACCCGGACCGCGTCGCGCTCGTGCGAGTGGCCGATCAAGTAGAACTGGCCGCCGCGGAAGACGAGGTGGAAGGGGTCGACCTTGCGCTTCTCGGTCTCGCCCCGCTCCATCGTGTAGTAGGTGAACTCGATCGTCTTGCGGCGGGAGATCGCGGTCTCGATCTTGGAGAGGCGCTGGGAGAGGTCGCGGCCGCCGGCGGAGGCGGTCATCGCCATCTCGACCGGCGCCCGCTCGCCCTCGTTGAGCGGGTTCGGGTGGCCCCAGGCGACCTGCTGCAGCGCCAGGCGCAGCGGCTCCGCGTAGGCAAAGCCGCCCTCGGCCAGCAGCGACAGGGCCGTGCGCAGCGCCGCCAGCTCGTCGTCGGTGAACTTGAT
>Ga0157375_10006022_pt1 | contig 10577 bp, 7 predicted proteins | sample M35metaG_FD_115311 | JGI IMG/M metagenome (GOLD analysis project Ga0157375, IMG submission 115311) | Miscanthus rhizosphere microbial communities from Kellogg Biological Station, Michigan, USA - M3-5 metaG | ecosystem: Host-associated > Plants > Roots > Rhizosphere > Soil | place: USA: Michigan... | reverse complement strand
TCCATCTTCAGCCTCCTGGACACCGTCCTCTTCCGCCCGCTCCCGGTACATGAGCCCGGGCGGCTCGTCCAGCTCTTCGGCACCGTGCACAAAGGTGCCGACGTCACCCTCCAGTCCTACCTCAACTATAAGGATTATCGCGATCGCAACACCGTCCTCGAAGGTCTCTCTGCGTATGCCTTCGTCGTGAGCAGCCTGAGTCACGGCGGCAAGAACGAGCGCGTTTCGGGCTATCTCGTTTCCGGAAATTACTTCGATCTCCTCGGCGTGAAACCGGCGCTCGGCCGCGCGTTTCTGCCGGAGGAAGATGCGACGCCGGATTCACGTCCGGTCGCCGTCCTGAGCTATGGATGCTGGGAACGCCGCTTCGGCTCCAATCCCGCCATCGTCGGACAGACGGTGCAGTTCAATGGCCACCCGTTCACTGTCGTGGGCGTCGCGCCGAAAGGCTTCACCGGCACGGAGGTCGCCTTCACGCCCGAGATGTGGATCCCGACGATGATGGCTGGAGTGATCGAGCCCGGCTCGAAGTGGCTCGAGCGTCGGACGAGCGACAATCTCTTCCTCGTCGGCCGCCTCAAGCCGGGCGTGAGCGAGGCGCATGCGCGCGCCGAACTGGAAATCATCACCGCGCAGCTTGGGAAAGATTATCCCGAGAACGCCGGCCGCGGCTTGATGCTCGGCAAACCCGGCCTGTTCCTGCCCGAGATCAAAAATGCCGTTTTCGGCTTCGCCGGAATCCTGACCGTTGTGGGCGGGCTCGTGCTGCTGCTCGCCTGCGTGAATCTTGCGAACCTGCTCCTGGCGCGCGCTACCGAGCGCCGCAAGGAACTCGCCGTCCGCCTCGCGATTGGCGCCAGCCGGACTCGACTCGTTAGGCAATTGCTCACCGAGAGCCTTATCATCTCGCTCGCCGGCGGCGCCGCTGGCGTCGGGCTCGCCGCTTTCGTCAACCACACCGTCCGCAACCTCCGGCTGCCCACCGAGATCGCGCTTCTCTTCGATCTGCGCGTCGACTGGCGCGTCCTCACCTTTACCCTCGTCCTCTCTATCGCGACGGGAATCCTCTTCAGCCTCATCCCCGCGCTCCAATCATCGAAACCACAGCTCGTCCCGGCGCTCAAAGACGAAAGCTCGATGGCCGGATTTCGCCGCTCGCGTTTGCGGAATGCGCTTGTCGTCGCGCAGGTCAGCCTCTCGTTAGTCTTGCTCATCAGCGCGGGCTTGATCGTGCGCGGATTGCAGGCGGCGCAGAAGGTGCGACCCGGATTCAATCCCGAGAACCGCGTCGCACTTTCCTTCGATGTCGTCTTGCAAGGCTATGACGAATCGCGCGGCAAAGCGTTTTACCAGCAGGTGCTCGAGCGCGCCCGCTCCCTCCCGCAGATCGAGAGCGTCGCGATGACAGATAATCTCCCGCTCGGCCTCCATTACAACTCGTCCCGCGTCTACATCGAAGGCGCCGAGTTCACGAGCGTGAGCAATTTGCCCGGTGTGGTGCCGATGGCCGCGAGCCCCGGCTACTTCGATGTCATGGGCATTCCGGTCCGCGGCCGCGATTTCCGACTCGATGAAGACAGAAAGGAATCGCGCGCTGCAGTCGTCAACGATACCTTCGCGCGCCGTTTTTATCCCGGGCAGGATGCGATCGGCAAACGGTTCAACTTCAGCGGGCCTAACGACCCGTTCTGGGAAATCGTCGGCGTCGTCCCCGATGGCAAATACACCAGCCTCGGCGAAGATCCGAAGCCGGCCGTTTATATGCCGTTGTTCCGGAACTACGAAGGATACGTCACGGTGATCGCCCGCACCCGCGGCGATGCGCAGGCGGGGCTGAACGCGTTACGCACCGCCGTGCAACAGCTCGAGCCGCAGCTACCGATCTTCAGTCCGAAGACGCTCACCGAGCACATGGGCCTGTCGCTCTTTCCGGCACGCGTCGCCGCGATCGCTCTCGGCAGCTTCGGCGTCCTCGCGCTCATCCTAGCCGCAGTGGGCATCTATGGCGTCATGTCGCACGTTGTCGCCGGGCGCACTCGCGAGATCGGGTTGCGCATGGCCCTGGGCGCGCAGTTCTCCGATGTGCAAAAGCTGATCGTGCGTCAAGGCATGTGGCTGGCCGCGATCGGCTCAATCATCGGCCTGGCAGTCGCACTCGGTGGCGCGCGGCTCCTCAAGAGCTTTCTCTACGGCGTCAGCGCGACCGACCCGATCACCTTCACCTTCATCGCCTTCCTGCTCCTCACGATCGCCTTCCTCGCCTGCTGGATCCCCGCCCGCCGCGCTAGCCGCGTCGATCCGATGATCGCGCTAAGGGCGGAGTGACCGCGTAAAAGGCTTCGCCTCACGCGGCTCCAATCAGAGTGACCGAACGCCCGACTAATGAGCCACGTGAGGCGGAGCCTTTTACGCGGACGCGGCGTGATGTATCGATTATCAATATATAACTTGACGACAATCGATAAATAATTTATCGATAAACAATGAATAAATTATCCGCCGCGCTCCGAATCGCGCGTATCGTACTACGAATCCTCATCGTCCTGAACTGGCTGGGCGGTGCAGCGATCCTCGCCCTGCTGGTTGCCATGCCGAACGAGCAATGGATCATGGCCGCCTTTAAACTCTCTCCTTCACCCGACGCGGACCGGCTGATTATGGGTCTGCGTGCAGTCGCCGCGCTCGGCCTCGCCACAATCCCGCTGAACTACGTCGTCCTCAAACGGCTGCTCGCGATCGTTGAGACCGTTCGTGAGGGCGACCCGTTCGTCGCTGCCAACGCGTCCCGTTTGCAGACGATCGCCTGGTCGCTGCTCGCGCTGCAGCTTTTCAGCCTCGTCATTGGCGCGATCGGCAAGGCCGTTTCGACTCCGGCGCACCCGGTCCATCTCGATGCCGGCTTTTCGATCAACGGCTGGCTCGCCGTGCTCCTCACGTTCCTGTTGGCCCGCGTGTTCGCGGAAGGCACGCTCATGCGCGAAGACCTCAAAGGGACCGTGTAACATGGCGATCACCATCAAGCTTGACGACCTGCTTCACGACCGGCGGATGACGCTGACCGAACTCGCGGATCAGGTCGAAATGACCCTGGCCAACCTCTCGATCCTCAAGACTGGCAAGGCGCGCGCGATCCGCTTTTCGACGCTGAATGCGATCTGCGGGGCGCTCTCATGCCAGCCTGGCGACATTCTGCGGTTTGAACCCGGCGAAGAACGCGCGATAAAACAATGAGGTCGCGTGAGGCGTAGCCTTTTACGCGGCGCCGAATTAAAGAGTTCATAGTGCCATCGACGAAATGAGTGATCATTTTTGGCCGATGTAGATCTCCTGACGGCGCCTCAAAAATCCGTTGTATTCAGCTTCCATGGGCGAATAAGGCCAGACTGCTTTTAAGTTGGAAAGCGACGCGGATTGCCTGAGGCAAGGCGGCTTGCTTGCAGAGCGCGCGCGGGCGAGGCACAGTTCATTTGAACATGGGTATGAATCTCGCCGCGAAACTCGCCATTCTCGCTGACGCCGCCAAATATGACGCCTCTTGCGCGAGCAGCGGTACGACTCGTCGGAACTCCCGCGGCGGCGGAGTTGGTTCTACCATCGGCAGCGGCATTTGCCATAGCTACACGCCCGACGGCCGGTGCGTGTCACTCTTGAAAATTCTGCTCACGAATTTTTGCGTTTACGACTGTCTCTATTGTATCAACCGCCGATCCAGCGCCGTGGAGCGGGCGCGATTCACGCCAGAGGAAGTTGTTCAGCTCACGCTCGATTTTTATCGGCGCAATTATATTGAGGGCTTGTTTCTCAGCTCGGGAATTATTCGCAATCCCGACTACACGATGGAGCAAGTGGTCCGGGTCGCGCGCATTTTGCGAGTCGACCATCAATTCCACGGCTACATCCATTTGAAGACGATTCCGGAAGCGGCTCCTGAACTGATAGAGGAAGCGGGTAAATGGGCGGACCGCATCAGCCTGAATGTGGAGCTGCCAACGCAAGGAGACTTGGAAAGACTTGCGCCGGAAAAGAACCTCTCTCGAATCGAAACTGCGATGCACTCGATCAAGGTGCGCGTCGAACAATCGAAAGCCGAACGCCGTGAAAACCGCAAAGCGCCCGTGTTCGCACCAGCGGGTCAAAGCACGCAAATGATTGTGGGCGCGACACCGGCCAGCGACGCCACCATTTTGGCGCGCGCTTCTTCTCTCTACGGCAGGCAGGGGCTGCGGCGCGTTTACTATTCTGCGTTCAGCCCCATACCAGACGCGTCCAGTAAGCTGCCGCTCGCCGCTCCGCCGCTGGTCCGCGAACATCGTCTGTATCAGGCGGACTGGCTGATGCGTTTCTATGGATTCAAGGTGGCGGAGCTCACGACCCGCGCAGAACCAAATCTGCCGCTCCACCTCGATCCGAAGCTGGCTTGGGCCTTGCGCAATCGTGAAAAATTTCCCGTCGATTTGAACAAAGCCCCGCGCGAACTACTCCTGCGCGTGCCGGGCTTGGGTGTGCGCAATGTGGATAGGATTATTCGGATCCGTCGCTGGCATATTCTTCGACTCGCCGACCTGACCCGGCTCCGCGTTGCTTTAACTAAAGCATTGCCTTTTGTCATCGTCGTCGATCATTCGCCGAGGGTTCTGGAAAGCGATGCGGCCATGCGGCGATTCGCCGCCGCCGAACAACCCGATTTATTTGAGCTCGCGGCGTGAAGGAGCTGGCATCTCATCGCATTAAACGACCGATCGAACAGGTCACGTTTGTGCCGACTTTTCCCAGCTGGCAACAAGCCGCGCGTCGCGCGCTGGCTGATCAGCGTCCGCCCCAAAGCATCGTGTGGGAGGAGCTGAGCGACGTTCAGCCTGGCCTCGCGATGTTCGACGAACATCCGAATCACAACGGCGCGACGGACGGGCGTGCGCGCGTTCCGAAAACTTTCGTCGAAGCGGCCGCGCGTGTGGCCTGTCATCGCGACGCCCGACGCTGGGCGTTGCTTTATCGATTACTTTGGCGGCTGACCCACGGCGAGCCGCGATTGCTCGACATTGTGATTGACTCCGACGTCCACGATTTCATGCGCATGGACAAAGCTGTCCGCCACGACGCCCACAAGATGCGCGCGTTTGTTCGCTTTCGCGCGGTCTCGCACCAGAACGAGACCTGGCATGTGGCGTGGTTCGAGCCCGAGCATCACATTGTTGAACTCAACGCGCGTTTTTTTCGCGATCGCTTCGCGGGTATGAACTGGTCCATTCTTACGCCCGAGCGTTGCGTTCATTGGGATGGAAATAATCTCACCTTCACAGCCGGCGTTTCGAAAAACGAAGCGCCTACGGGCGATGCGATGGAAGAACTTTGGCGAACCTATTACGGCAGCATTTTCAACCCCGCGCGCGTCAAGACCAAAGCGATGCAGAAGGAAATGCCGAAGCGTTATTGGAAAAATTTGCCTGAGGCGGAAATCATTCCCGTGCTCCTGGAGGCTGCACCGGTTCGCGTAAAAAAAATGCTGCGGGAGAGTCAGGCGCAGACCGATCCGGCGAGCGAATACTCAATCGCGCAACCACCGACGACTGATGACTGGGGACACGTTCGCGACGCGGCCTGCGCCTGTCGGTCTTGTCCGCTTTGGAAGAACGCGACGCAAACCGTCTTCGGCAACGGCCCACGAAACGCCGGGATCATGTTGCTCGGCGAACAGCCGGGCGACATCGAAGACCGTGAGGGTCGGGCCTTTGTTGGCCCAGCGGGGCAATTACTCGATGAAGCGTTGCGCGAAGCTGGGATCGATCGCGCGAAGGTTTACGTCACGAACGCGGTCAAGCATTTCAAATGGGAACCGCGCGGCAAACGGCGGATTCACCAGAGACCCAACAGCCGCGACATCGCGGCGTGTCGTCCATGGCTTGAGACCGAACTGCGTCTCGTCCAACCGCGCGTTTTGGTCTGCCTCGGAGCAACGGCGGGGACGACGATTTTCGGCGCCGGCGTCCGCGTGTCGCGTGATCGCGGCCAGTTACTTCCCTCTAAATTTGGCGCTCGTACCATTATTACTTTTCATCCCTCCGCCTTGCTCCGCGCGCCCGATGAAGCGACGCGCGAGACGCAGTACGCCCAGTTTGTTTCCGATCTTCGTGTCGCGCGCGAAGTGGTCCGCGAATAATTCGCGGGTAGGGGAGTAGTCTCCCGCCGCTTCACGCGCCACGCGGGAATGCACTCCGACCCAGAATCAACGCCATCACCGGCGCGAAAGCGCACGAAACAGAACGCCGCAGAGAATCGCGGCCAGTCATTACGATTTCTTTTTTCCGGAATTGCGGGCGCGCTGTTCCTTAGCCGCATTCATGTTGTCGACCAGGCTCGGATATTTTCGGCCAGCCTTCTTGGCCGCGGCCTTGGCTTTGGCTTTGCTTCTTGCGGTCAACTCCGTGTGGCGACTTTTTTTAGGCGCAGGTTTGTCCCACGGTGGTGGTTTCTTTTTACTGGCTGGCATACCAGAGATTCGTTGGTGGCGAATGAGTAAACTAACTGTTCAAAACCGAAGACGACCTTCGATCGAATCGTCGAGGGTTTTACCAATGGCCGCGCCGATCAGCATTTTTACTCCGGCTACAGCCGTGCCGTGTTTGGTGTCCCAGTAATAACCGGAGTTAGGCACGACCTTGATGACCGTAATCCGGGGATCGTCTTTGCCTTCGGTAAACCAGGTCTTGATGACCGGTTCCCAAAGCTCGTCGATCTTCGTCTTGTCGCGCGAAAGGCTGGCGTCGCCATACAAGACAAGGAAATCGGAATGCGCAGAGCCTTGAAAATAGAGAGTAACGGAAGGATTGGCCGCGAGCTCCGCATTCTTATGACTGTCATCTGCGCTGAGGAACCAAAGGTTGCCACCCTCGTCCACTTGCTGGACCGACATGGGTCGGGTTCCGTTGGAGCCGGTTGTCCGGTTTCCCGTGCAAAAGAAGCACGTTTCGGCCTTGTCGATTAGTTCCCTTATCTTCTCGATTGCTCTCCCGCCGTTTAAGTCTTCTCGATTTTGTTCGGGCTGCTCTTGGTTAATTGAATCCATGGTTTGCCGGTAATTCGAGTTTGGGCTGCGATCCGGTCGCTATCTCCACTGCCCCCGCAGTGAGCGAAAGCGCTACGTGCGTTTCGAGCCGCGGAAAGAGGCTCCGGCGCCGCGCGGCTGATTTGTGGAGCGTCCGGGTATCACGATCAGAGCCGCGTGCGGCCGAACCCTTTACGCGGAGACGTCATCTGGTGCGACACTTGGCAGCCACCGAGTTTTCAGGAATAGTACTTCGGGATGGAGGCGGAAATTAAGAGCGAAGTCAAACTCGAGATCGTTCATGTGCTGTTTCTCGACATCGCGGGATATTCCAAACGGCTGACCGACGAGCAACAGGCGCTTGTTGACGAGCTTAATCAGATTGTTCGCGGTTCCAATGAATTCCAAAAGGCCGCGGCCGCGGATCGGTTAATCAGAATTCCGACCGGCGACGGAATGGCACTGATTTTTTACAACAGTCCGGAACAGCCCGTGCAGTGCGCATTGGAAATAAGTCGCGCTTTGAAAGGGAAATCGAATTTAGAGGTCCGCATGGGCGTGCACAGCGGCCCCGTGAGCGCGGTCACGGATTTGAACGATCGGGTAAATGCAGCCGGCAGCGGGATCAACATTGCCCAACGGGTGATGGATTGCGGCGATACCGGGCACATTCTGCTTTCGAAACGCGTCGCCGAAGATCTGCAACAGTACGGCCGGTGGCGTTCGCACTTACACGATCTCGGCGAAGTGGAAGTGAAACACGGCGAGCGCGTTCACGTTTTCAATCTCTATACTGATGAGGCTGGCAATTCAGATCTGCCAAAGAGAGTAATCGGCGCGGCGGTTCAGTCGCGAGCAGTTGTCGCACCGCCGGGAAAGAAGGCGGCAACGGAACAGCGCCCCTCCGTCTGTGTGCTGCCGTTCGCGAACATGAGCGGCGACCCTGAGCAGGAATATTTCAGCGATGGCATTAGCGAAGACATCATCACCGATCTGAGCAAGATCTCCGCGCTCCATGTTGTATCGCGGAACACCGCTTTCACCTTTAAGGGAAAGGCAGTCGATGTTGGCCAGGTCGCCGGTCAACTCAAGGTCAGCCATGTTCTCGAAGGAAGCGTGCGCAAAGCAGCCGGCCGGGTTCGAATCACCGCCCAGTTAATTGACGCGGCGAACGATGGCCACGTTTGGGCGGAACGGTACGATCGCGATCTGAACGATATTTTCGCTATCCAGGACGAAATCTCTCACGCCATCGTCGACGCTCTGAAGGTGAAACTTCTTCCGGACGAGAAAAAAGCGATTGAACAGCGCGGCACCGAAAACGTCGACGCTTACAATCTATTTTTGATGGCACGCAAGACTTTCGACACCGGGTTCGAGGGCGACGCTCGACGACTTGACGCCATTATCCGGATCTGCCGGCGGGCGGTGGAGATTGATCCTAACTATGCCGATGCCTGGGCTTTGATCGCGTTGGCGGAAGTGCTCTTGCGCGCCAGCGTGGGCCGGCAGGGCGGCGACGGCGGGCTGGCAGCGGCGGAACGATCACTCGCGCTTAATCCGGACTTGGCCGAAGCCCACGCGGTCAAGGCGCGAATATTGGCCGAGGAAAATCGCTACGATGAGGCCGACCGCGAAATCAATATCGCCCTTCGGCTCAATCCCGAATCTCATCAGGTCAACCGCTTCGCGGGTGTGCTGAGATTCCGACAGAAGAAAATAGAGGAAGCCGCGGCATACTGGGAAAAGACGCTGACTCTCGAGGAGGGTGATTTCGGATCGGCTGGGATGCTGATTACCGTTTATACCGCTCTCGGCAAGCATGACGCGGTGCAGCGTGCTGCAAAAACAACGCTGGAGAGGTGTGAAAAGATCTTGGCCCGGGATTCGAATAACGGGGCGGCATTGGGCCACTCAAGTATTGCGCTGACGGTGTTGGGCCAGCACGAGCGAGCCAAGGAATGGATGGAGCGGGCATTGCTGGTCGATCCCGACAACCTGACCATGCGCTATAATTTTGTCTGTCTCCTGGCCACACAATTCCACGACAAGGATGCGGCTTTGAAGATGCTTCAGCCAGCCTTCGAACTGGCTGGCAGTGGCCTGATTGCTCACGCCAAGGTGGATCCTGATCTGGATAGGATTCGTGACGACCCGCGCTTCAAAGAGATATTGGAAGCCGCCGAGCGGCGACTCAATTCCGCGTCGGGCTAGCCCCGTTTACTGAGCGAGAAGCTGGCGTCTGATCAAACCGGCGCCAAACTCGGAAAAGGAGATGGCCTTAGCGCTTGTGCCACATAAGCGGTAGCTCTTACGCCATCCTTTTCATTCATGACCGCCTTCTGCACGCGCGGAAATGAGCGCTTCCTTAGGACTGACCCTTTCCCGCTCTTCACGTGCGATCCTCTCCTCCAAACGCCGAGTGTCCGAAAGTCAGAAGTCGGAGCTTTGGACGAATTCGCGACGGCGGCGCCGAAACGATCTTTTCTTTCTGCTCCAGGATTTGTAGGCTGCGTCATGCAGTCGGTTCCGCTCACCTCGATAATCTCACTTTGTATCTTCGCAGTGTTCGCGGCGAAATCTGTGAGTTTGATCTTCAAATTTAGTTGGTCGGTGTCGCTCCCGAATCTCAGATGACGCGCCCGCGTGAGAGCGTAGCTGAGTTCACGCTTAAAGCGGTGGTGGCCGGCGCCATATTGGGCGTGGTATTTGGTGCGGCTAACGCTTACATCGGGTTGAAGGTGGGCCTGACGATTACGGCGTCGATCCCAGCCGCAGTGATGACCGTGGTGGCGTTCCGGGCCCTGCGCCTGCGCTCCACCGTCCTCGAAGCCAACATCTCGCAGACGATCGGGTCGGCCTCCACGGCCCTCGCTACCGGCGCGATTTTCACACTCCCCGCGCTTTTCCTGTGGGGAATCTTGCCGCCTTACATGCAAATCACGGCGCTCACGTTCCTCGGCGGGGTGCTGGGGATTTCGGCAATGATCCCGCTCAGGCGCATTCTCATCGTGGACGCACACGAGGAGCTTCCCTACCCGGAAGGCACCGCGTGCGCCGAGGTCCTGCAGGCCACCGAGAGCGGGACGCATCACGGCGCATGGATCTTCTGGGGGATGGCGCTCGGCGGTGCGGTAAAACTCGGCCTCTCCGCTGGCTTTCTCATCCCCTCAACGGTCGCGATGGCGGTGCCGCTGTTACCAAAGGCCGAGATCGCCTTCGAGCTTGCGCCGGCCCTGTTGGGCGTCGGTTACATCCTGGGCTACCGCCAGTCGGGTGTATTGGTCGCGGGTTCGATCGTGTCGGCACTGGCCTTGACGCCGCTTATCGCCATCGTGGGTGCGCACCTCGGTACGCCCCTGGCTCCGGAGCCCATCAAGCTGGTGTCCGCCATGACATCGAGGGAGATATGGAGCCATTACGTGCGCTACATCGGCGCCGGCGCGGTTGCCACCGCGGGAATCCTGACCGTGGTGGCCGGCATGCCAACCATGTGGAGAGCGCTCTTGGGAGTGTTGAAGGGGGTCGCGGGATC
>Ga0157375_10006020_pt1 | contig 10580 bp, 6 predicted proteins | sample M35metaG_FD_115311 | JGI IMG/M metagenome (GOLD analysis project Ga0157375, IMG submission 115311) | Miscanthus rhizosphere microbial communities from Kellogg Biological Station, Michigan, USA - M3-5 metaG | ecosystem: Host-associated > Plants > Roots > Rhizosphere > Soil | place: USA: Michigan... | reverse complement strand
TGAACCATGATTCCGGCGCGTTCGAGCTCTTTGGCGGCGAGCGTCGCTTCGGGCGTTTGGACAAAACCTTTGACGATTTCGCCGAATGAATCGAGCCCGGTAAAGTTAAATCCGCCTTCCGAGCGCGATAAATTCGAGGCATTTGCGGAATTCGTCTGGTTGGCGCGGGTCGTGTCAAAATAACGGACATTATTTTGAATCGGCGTAACGCGCCGCGTCGCCGAGTTTAAAGGTCGAACGTTGGTGCTTCCGGTGGTGTTGTTTTTTACTTCGCTCATAAAAAATTGTATTCGTAAATCATCCTTTTTGAAACAAAATCAAGGCGTCTCAACCGACGATTTCGCCTTCGATAATGTCTTCGTGATGACTGATAGTTTCCTGCATCGATTCGGAAACCGCCGCCTTTTCCGCTTCCGCATACGAGCGGTTGGTAAACTGCCTTTTGCTCTCAACCAAACCGAGCACGGCGGCAACTTCCATCTCCGACGTAATTCCGGCAAGCACCTTTTCGCGCGCTACCGTTTTGATCGGAATCAGGTAACCTTCGCTGATCGCCCTTTGCACAACATCGCGCGCCGAAAGATTGCGGTCTTGAATCCATTCCTTAACCTCATCGTTAAAATAAAGCAATTCCGCCATTGCCGTGCGTCCGCGGGTTCCTTTGAAAAAACAATCAGGACAGCCCGTCGCTTTATAAATCACTCTTTCATAGGCTTCGGACGGGCGCGTGTCAACGATCTTGCAACGCTCGCACAATTTTTTAACGAGCGTTTGCGCTAAAATCAGGTTCAAACCGGTCGCCAGATTTTCACGCGGCAGACCCATCTGAAACATTCTCGACAGAGTGTCTTCGACGCTCGCCGCGTGAAATGTCGAAAGCACCAGATGTCCCGTCAAGGCAGCGTTGATCGCGACCGAAACGTGTTCCGCCGAACGCAATTCGCCGATGCCGATAATATCCGGATCAGCCCGCAAACACGAATAAAAAGCGTCCCACCAGCTAAACGGCGAATTCGGACGCAGGCTCATCTGCGTGCGGCGCGGCGAACGAATTTCGATCGGTTCGCCGATTTCGATGATTTTGAAAACATCCTGCTCTTCGAGCGCGGCGTAAATTGATTCCAAAGTGTTTGTTTTTCCCGAACCGGTCGCGCCCGTTACCACCAGAATTCCGCGTTTTTGTGAATAAGCCGCTTTCAAATCGGCAATCTGGCGCGGCAAAAATCCGACTGAATTGATATCCCGGATCGGTTTGAGCTGTGATCTTAGAACAACCGACGGCGAATAAAGCGTCGGCTGAGAAGCAAAACGAAGCTCGACATCCGCCGGATGCCCGTCGCGCAGCGCACGGACTTTGATGGTCGAATCAATATCCTTAAACTTCATCTGCGTCGCATCTTTTCCGGCAGTTTCCGCCATTCCCATCGCGAGCTGCTTGATCTTGACAAACGGAATATTGTCCCAGCGCGTAAACATTTCGCTGTCGTAACGAAAACGGATGCGTCCCGTCGGCTGTCCCGCTTCGATGTGCATATCGCTCGAACCGGAGCGCAAAAACTCCATCAGGATCAAGCGGATAAATTCCTGCGTCGTCAGCTCGGATTCATTGCGTTTGATATTGCGCTCGTATTCTTCCTTGTCGGTCAGATCGATCCATTCTTCCGATTCGTTGACAAAATCGGCATCCGCCGTCGCCTGTGCCGAGAGCATTTCTTCGGCGGTCAGATGGGTTTCGCCTTCGCCCCATTTTTTGGTCGTCTGCGATTGTTTTTTCTGCTGATGTTCGAGCACCAGCGATTGTGTCTGCGGATTGTAGATATTCGTGTGCAGATAGCGGAAAAAACTGTCTTCGAGCATCACGAATTTGACGTGCAGCGGACTGACCTGCAAAGCCCGCACAACCCCGTTGCGGTGGTCGCCGTTGATAATATGAACGACGCCGACCTCGAAATGAAGCGAGCCGAATTTATCCGTCCGTGAATTCAGCACGATCGCTTTGTAGCGGTTTGACGATTCTTTGTTGAAATATTGTGAAAACTGCTGGAGATTTTCAACCGTGTATTGATTCTCTAAACGCTGCGGCGCAACCAACGCTTGCGGCATCGGCGGTAAATCATTTTCAGGCGACGCATGGTCGTCCGTATTTTCATCGGCAGGAAAATCCCAGTTCTCCTCATGATGTTCTTTATGGCGACGGTTCGGGTCGCTGTTCTTGTAAAACTCGTCTGGCATAAAACTCTTCCCTTTTGTTCGCGTGATGCCCAAAACCCTAATTTTGCCTTGCGGAAAAATCAGAGGGAAAAGTGTTTCGGGGGTAACACGCTTTTTACTGCAAATTTACTACTCTAAATCTACTACTGGTCTTTATTTTCGTTCTTTTTCTCGGTTCTCGTGACCGCCGGTTTAACCGTCGGAATATCCGTCGTCGCGCCCGGAACTTTGACCGGCTCAAGCAAATCGCCATACGGCACGACCGTTACAGAGAGTGCAAAATAAAGACGGTTAATCTGATCGGAACGCACCTTTCGTTTGAACAGATAACCCAAAAGCGGAATATCGCCGAGTCCCGGCGTTTTTGAAACCGAATCGTTGGTTGAATCAACCGTAAAACCGCCTAAGATAACGGTTTTGTCCTGACTCAGAATCAGCCGCGACTGTATCGAACGCTCATTGACGGTCGGAATTCCCTGACTGATCACCGAAACATCAACTTCGTTCGATTGAAGCAAAAGCTCCAGATTGACCGCGATCGGATTTCCGTTATCATCGTCAATGACGTGCGGCGTGACCGAAAGTTTGTTGGTCGCGCCGATAAATTCGAGATTTCCGGCATTGCCGCCGACGACGCTGCCCTGCGTCAAAACCGGAATCTGCCGACCGACTTCAAGCTCCGTCTGATCGCCATCCAAAACGATCGCAAAGGGACGCGCTTTGATCGAAATAATTCCGTTTTGCTGAAGCGCAGATGCCTGCACATTGAAATCTACCGTTCCGATCAAAGTCGAAAAATCAAACAATGTTCCGGCTCCGCTGATCGGATTGCCGATAATGCCGCCGCTCGTTCTGCCGTCAGCGGTCGAAGCAACGATACTTGTCTGCACACCGATGTCGCGCAAACGGTCGATATTTGCCGTATAAACCAAACCTTTGACAATAATTTGAAACGGCGGACGGTCGGCAAGAGCGATAAATTGTTTGATTAGCTTTAACTGTTCCGCACTTCCCCGAACAACAAGAATATTACGCCCGGGAATCACTGCAACTGCGCCAGACCTTGGAACTGGAGTATTTAGGTTTTCTCTCACTGTATCTTGACTGCCATCGGAGGAAGTATAACTTCTAGCGGCAGAAATTATATTTTTGGTATCGTGAAGACCAAGAATATTCTCAATCTCATATTTTAGTTTTTCAAAATTACCGCAACCACTTCCACTATTTACCCCGCCGTTATTGCCTCCTCCATTACCGCCAACATTTCCACCACTGATGCCTCCGCCACACTGCCCATTGCCGCCTTGTTGATTATTGCTTCGACCAGCAAGGTCAACTGAGCCGCTAGAGGTAGGTTGTAAATATTTGAGTTTGATAAATTCGGTTTGCAGTTCGGCATTAGTAAATTGTTCGTCATCAAGCTCTTTTCTTTGCTTACTTTTAACCAACATCATTGTATTTTCATTGACACATTTTGTGGTTACGCCGGACAAATACAATTGTGAATCTAAAAGCACTTTCCAGGGCAAACTGCCGCTTCTGACATCGATTGGCAAATCTTTTACACCATCGCCCAAAAGAAAATTAACCCCGAACCGTTTGTGGATTTGATAAACCAAATCATCTATTCGAAGCGGCGCAGTTGTCGAAAAGCTCAGTGAGTCACCTTGATAATTCGGGGCGCAAACATTTGTTCCGCGTTGTTGGGAAGCAACAGTGGTTTTTACCGGAACAGGCTGCTGCTGCATCGGTTGTGCATTTGCGCCATACGGAATAAACAATACAAGAATTAAAAAAAGATATTTTTTCATTTAATTTATTGATTAATGATTGGACGCGCCGCGATTTTCTTTTTGCCGCCGCGCATTTTCGCCAAACTTAATTACTTCCTCCCGTTATTACCGCCCTATCAGGCAAGGTCGTGACCGAAAGGCTTTCGGAGCATCCGGTTTTGACAGATCTGCCCCAGGCGCGCATCCGCCGCGTGCGGTATTGGTCGAAAAAGCCGAAAACGACGCCTTCCGGGCGCGTCGAATCGAACCAACCGTCATAAAATTGCGTGCCGACCGGAAAGCTGAAAACGCGGCAGGCTGATTCCGAATAAAACATCACTTCATCTTTGCCGTCGCCGCCGCTCACCAAACCGACCGGAAGCAGATCGTCGATCGCAAAAGCCGCCGATTCCGGTCCGCCGTCTTCACCGAGCCGGATTCTCTCTTCGCGAATTTGCAGGCGTGTTTTGGTATCCATCTGCGGCTGCAGCGGATTAACTTTGGCGCTGTTTTGCACCGTTCTTGCCGCTAAATTCTGCTGCGGTTGATTTTTTTGCGGATTGGTTTGTACCGTCGAAGCATTGACGGGCTTTGTTGAAGAAGTCGTCTGCGGCGCATTTATTGAAACCGTCGTTGAATTGAATTTATCACTGATTCCGCCCTGATCGGCAAACGGATTTTTTATATCAGCCGTATTTTGAGCATCGTTAGATTCTAAAACCTTTGCCAAATCGGTTTCGATTTGCGGGTCGATCTTGATCACCGACGCCTGTTTGGATGCCATCTCATCGACCACAAGATTTTCGCCCGCCGAAAGAAGCAAATCCCAGAACAACAATCCGATAAAGACTGTTAAAAACGAAGCGGTAAAAAGTGCGGTTAATTTCAAGCCTATGCGGCTTTTCAAAGGTGCTGCCGAAGATTTCACTGGGGGTGACTGCATTATTTTATTTTTTAACCTCCGTATTTTGACTCGCCGTCAGACTGCCCTGAATGATAGGCTTTTCTCCCGGCGGCGGCGCGTGAAAGGCGATCAGCGTAAATCCGGCGGAAACATTATCTTTTAACGAAACGACCGAATAATCGCGGATCACGAGAATGCGCGGCATTCGCGAAATGTCGGTAAAAAATTTGACGACCTGCGGATACGACCCCGTGACGAGTGCCGGAATTTCGCGTTCGTAAAGTTTTTCGGCGCGCGGCGATTTGACGGATTCCTTAACCGCCATCAAGCCCGTTAAAGTGACGCCGTTGCGCTGCGCGGCGGTTTCAACCTGCCCGAGAACGTCGGAAATCTCGGTTTCTTCGGGCAAAAGCGGTTTTGCTTCCTGATAAAGCCCGACAATTTTGTCGAATCTTTCCTTGAATTGCTCTTCTCCGGCAAGCAGATTTTCGGTCTTTTTATTTTCGATTTCCTTCAGTATGATTTTCTGCCGGTAAGCTTGATTGGAATCCGCCCAACCACTCAGCGAGTAGGTGTCCAGAATCAGCGGCGAATAGATCAAATAACCGATCCCGACCGAAAAAATTGTCATCACGAGCAGCGTGACAAACGTCCCGTATCTTTGCGACTCATACAAAATATTGTCGCCGACTGCCGAAAGTGAATTTGGATTTTTATTTGTTCTCATACATTCAAACTTCTAAACAAACTAAAACTTCAGACAAACCGCGTCCGTTACGGATTCGTCTTCGGCGCGATCTGCGGCGGCGGCTGATTGTTCGGCGCCGCAGGATTCGGCGGATTCGGCGCACCCGGCTTATTCGCCGCCATCTTTGCCGGATCGGGCGGAATAAATTCAGTCATCGGTAAATAATTACCTTTAATGCTCCACGCAATAATTCCCGGCGCGGGTTTTGTTGCTCCCAGATTCGAACCTGCCATCGTCGGAAGAGTCGCCTGCCCGTTCGGCACCGCTGCCGTTTGCGCGATGCCTTCCTGCACTTCATAGGTCAGGTTGCTGAACAGTTTTTTTCCGCTTTCGGGTCCGCCGGCAAATTCCATCGACCTGATAAACGAAGTCACCGCATCCTTATTCCGCGCCAGTCCTTTGATCTCAACTCCGCCTTCTTTCGTTAGTTTCAATTCGGAAACATAAAACGCCGGATCGACATTAAACGGATAATTCGGATTCAATTCGTAAAGCAGCCCGATCCCGACCGGCTGTTGACGGCGTAAACTGCTGACCTGTTTGATAAATTCCTGATACCATTTGAGATTCACTTCATAAGAGTTGCGGCGGTCAAGCGCCGGTTTTAGTTCGAGCGCCCGCGCATCGGCTCTTTGTTCGCGCAAAGTCAGCGCAAATTCCGAGCGGACTAAATTGGCGACATAGGCTAAAAGACACGCCAGCACAATGACCGGCACCGCGACCAGCGATAAAACGGCGCGGTTACGGCGTTTTTGTACATATCTTTCTTCGAGCCGCCGCTGTTCGACTTCTTCCGTATCGGCGAGCACGAGTAAATCGCGCGCCAGATTGACAGGCGGCAGAATTTCCGCGCCCGCGACGGCGTCATCACCGAAATTGAACGACCCGAAAAGCAACCCTCCGGCGACCGTTTCATCGACCGGAACACCTATTTGAAAAAGGTCTAAGCCTGTTTTTTCAGCATAATCGGCGGCAATTACGGAAACCGTTTCCGTCAGCCCGAGCTCGGTTGCCCAAACTACCCGGGAATAGCCCGAAAGTTGAAGTTGTTCGAGTTTTTCCGGCGAAAGATGGAGAAAAAGCTGATCAAAGGCGTGCCTGATATAGGATTGCAGATTTTCAGAGTCACGCAGATTGTCACTTTCGTTTGCCGAAGAAGCGGCTTCCGCCTTACCGTCAATAATGCGGACTTCGCGGGTAACGGTTTCATAGGGCGAAGAGCCGAATTTATAAAAATCGTCGCCCTGACGATTGATTTCCGTCGGAGCCAGAAAAGCGTATTCGCTGAAAAGTCCGGCGGACGGACTCCACAAACCGTAATTGAACCCCGATTTACTGACGAGCAAAAAAGCCGTCACTTCCGATTCTTTTTCCGATCTCAAGGCAATCGCGCCCTCGGGCAAAGCGGTTAAATAGTAGCGCGCCGCGCATCTGAGCGGGGTTTCAACCGTTAAATTGAAATTTGCGGTAAACGAATTTCCGGTCAAAGGAATGATCTTTTCCCGCGTGGCTTCGATCAGAGAGCGCGAAACCTCGGTCATTGCCACTTGTCCGTTCGGCAGACGGATGATCGTGCAGGCTGTATCCTGAAGCGCGGTTTCAAAAACCGGATGACTGTCCGTCCCGAGAATCATTTGACGTTCGGCTTCGATCAGCCATTCCGCCAATTCGTCATCGCCGAGCGCCAAGGTGTTTCCGTCAAGCGCCAAAATTCGCGTCCGCTCGGTAAAGCTCGGCACGACCGTTAAATAAAGGGTTTGTTCGGAAAGCGGCGGGACATCGAGATTTTTCTCGCGGCGCATATTGAGCGCGGCTGACAGATCAAAATCAGCCGGCAGCCGCGTAATGTCCATATCGAACGAACCGGGAACATCGCTCGAAGCGGGCGAGGCGGCAATCACTTCGCCCGAATTATTCCAAAAAACAGCGATCTGGTCAGGCGATGATGCCTGCGAATCAGGCGAAAATCTTTTTTCCCAATCAAATCTGCCTTTGCCAGATTTTTTAATATCGAAGGGGGTTTTCATATTAAATCTCTATGCGGGAGAATTTCTATTTTTCAAACTTTCTTTGTTCGTTTAATATCGAATTTTTCGATATTTCTTTCAAAGCGGATTTAAAACCATTTGGAACATAAATCTTTTGATTTAGATCTTTGGATTTCAAAAAATCAAAATATCTTTGTTCGTTAAAAATTTATCCTCAAAAAAATAAATTTTTCACTGAATCACAGGTTTCGCAATATTTTTGCGTTTATAAAGTTTCAAAGACTGTTTTATTTCAAAATATAAAGTCCTTACGGGCATCGTCAGACTTTTCGCTGACCGGCTTGGTTAAACGAATTAAATCTGGACACTGCACTCGAGGAAGCAAAACCGTTTCCCGCTGTGACCTGATTTGCGCGCCCGCATAATTCTTTTAATTCTTCCTCGTTTTGCGATATGGCGAGCGCCGTTTCAACGGTAATCAAGCGTTTTTGATAAAGTCCGGCAAGCGATTGATTCAGCGTCTGCATTCCGTATTTGTCCGCGCCTGTCTGCATCATCGAGTAAATCTGATGAATTTTATCTTCACGAATCAGGTTGCGAATCGCCGAATTCGGCACAAGAATTTCGAGCGCCATCGCGCGACCGTCGCCCGAGGCTTTCGGAAGCAGCGCCTGACACATAATTCCTTCGAGCACGAGCGAAAGCTGGGTGCGAATCTGCGCCTGCTGAACCGCCGGAAAAACGTCAATAATCCGGTTAATGGTTGAAGCTGCCGTGTTGGTATGCAGCGTGGCGAGCGTTAAATGTCCGGTTTCGGCAACGCGCAGCGCCATCTCGATCGTTTCGACATCACGCATTTCGCCGACCAGCACGACATCCGGGTCCTGGCGAAGCGCCGAGCGCAGAGAATCGGCAAATGAAAAAGTATCACCCCCGACTTCGCGCTGCGTGACGACACAATTTTTATGATTATGAACAAACTCGATCGGGTCTTCGATGGTCAAAATATGTTCGTGGCGGGCGATGTTAATTTTATCGATCATCGCCGCGAGCGTCGTTGATTTACCCGAACCGGTCGGTCCCGTGACCAGAATCAAACCGCGCGGTTTGCGGCATAAATCCGAAACGACGGGCGGCAAACCCAAATCGTCGAACGAGCGAATTTCATGCGGAATGGCGCGCATCACCGCGCCGACGGTTCCTTTTTGATTAAAAATATTGACGCGAAAACGCGAAAGTCCTTGGATTCCGATCGAAAAATCAAGTTCCAGATGTTCTTCAAACTGTTTTTTCTGCGCTTCGGAAAGAAACGTATAGGCAAGCTGCTTGGTATCAAAAGGTTTAAGGATATGATACCCCTCAAGCAACTGCATTTTTCCGTGAACTCTGACTTGCGGAGGAGTATCAACTCTTAGATGGAGGTCGGAGGCACCAATCCTAATCATTTTTTCAAGAAGTTCAGTTAGAGAAATCTGTGATTCACCAGTTAAATCCATGGCGTTTCCCCAAGAATGTTAATTCTTTAAAAATTTAAAATAAAAACAACTATAAAAAAATACAAAACTCGTCGGCACAACAAGTTTTTCCTTCCCTTGTCCTTGTTCTTAAACTTTCTCAAACTTTTTGCCCTATCATCAAAATTGATTGTTTAACGCAAAAGTATTGAAAAAATGCTTATTTTGGGTATGTCGATACTATTACATTTTTTTTATAACGATGTCAATACTTTTTTAATTCGGCTGTCGAAGTTTTTATGAAATTATTAAAAATCCCCGTAAACTGCTGCGCAAACAATGTTTAACTATCGTATTATTGAATGATTTTGCATTCCCGTAATTTATTTTTTTACAAAAATGATAAGCCGCTTGTGAAGATTTTTATTGCTTTTTTTTCAAGAAGAGATTATATATTTAGCGTTACTTTCTCCATCTTATGCGCGTTCAATTTACGGACGGGACAGATTCACAAACGCTGCAAAGAGTAATCTGAAAATCTTTTCGAGAGGTATGTTCAAATTAAACAAAAACCCTGCCGCTGCTGTTGATTCCGACACATCAAGCGGCAAAATAAAAGGATTGATTTTCGGTCGAATCGCCTTGATTTTTCTGCTTCTTCTGGCAAGTTGGTGGTGGAACACAAATTATCTCGAACTTTCCGAAGATCATTTTCCGGGCGGATTATTTCTGGTTTTTGTGTTTTCCCTCGCTCTGACGGTTTCTTATCTGTTATTTCTGCGTTTTAATCAAAACTATCGCCGACAGGTTCGCGTTCAGTTTTTGATTGATGTGATGCTAATTACCTGCATTATCTGGCAGACAGGCGATGTCGTTTCGCCGTATGTGACGCTTTACATTATTTTAACGAGTGTTGCCGGATTTTTCCTGAGCCGCAATGAAACCGTATTTCTGGCAGTTTTTTGCGCCGCCTGTTTTTCAACGCTCGCGACGCTTTCGGCAAAATCGTTGATCTACACCGTTTCAAGCGCGATTCCGTCGCCGCGCTTTATGCAGATCGTCGCTTTTAACAACGTCGCGATTTTGATCGTCGGTTTGCTTGCCGGACGTTTTTCCGAACGCCGCCGTGTCAACGAAGAGCTGCGCGAAACGATCGAGCTTTTCGCCGATCTGCATATTTTGCACGAAAGAATGGTCGAATCGATTCGCTCGGGTCTGATCACAACCGATCTGGAAGGCAAGATTTACGCGTTTAACCGCGCGGCTGAAGAAATTTCGGGACTTCCGGCAGGAAAAGTTATCGGGCAGAGCATTTTTTCGATCTTCGGCGAACAGATTCGCGCGATTGTCGATCTCTGTCTGGGTTCGGTGCAGAGCGACGAATTTCAGGTCAAACACTTTGAAGCGGAACTTTCGATCAATGCGGCGCGGCGTGTGGCGGTTGCCTGCACGATTGCGCCGCTCGTCGGAAAAACCGGAAAAATAACCGGACTAATTTTGAAT
>Ga0157375_10006019_pt1 | contig 10580 bp, 8 predicted proteins | sample M35metaG_FD_115311 | JGI IMG/M metagenome (GOLD analysis project Ga0157375, IMG submission 115311) | Miscanthus rhizosphere microbial communities from Kellogg Biological Station, Michigan, USA - M3-5 metaG | ecosystem: Host-associated > Plants > Roots > Rhizosphere > Soil | place: USA: Michigan... | reverse complement strand
GTCCACCAGGCCGGCCTTCAGCAATGCCCCACACAGCGTCGCACCCGCTTCGGTCTGCACTTCATTGATGCCTCGCGTGGCCAACAGCTTCAACGCCGCATCGAGATCGAGCATCCCCGCATGCGCGGCAATCATCGCGCGGTCGCGCTTGCGCAGGTACGCGGCCACGCGCGCATCGGGCGCATGCAGCAGCAACGTCGGTGCGCTGTCGTCGAGGATGTGCGAATCCTCCGGGATCGCAAGGCCCGGATCGAGCACCACGCGCAGCGGCGCGACGAACGCCGCATCGTCGACCATGCGCACGGTCAATCGTGGATTGTCGGCGAGCACGGTGCCGCTCGCGGTCAGCAAGGCGCCGCAGCGCGCGCGCCAGCGCTGCACGTCGGCGCGCGATGCCTCGGAGCTGATCCAGTGCGATTCGCCGCTCGCGAGCGCCGTGTGCCCATCCAGGCTCATCGCGAGCTTCACGCGCAGCCACGGGCGACCGCGTTCGATGCGCGCGAAGAACCCGCGGTTGAGCATGCGACCCTGCGCTTCCATGAGCCCGACTTCGACCGCGATGCCGGCCTTGCGCAGCATGTCGAAGCCCTGGCCCGCAACGTGTTCGAACGGATCGCGGCACGCGGCGACCACGCGCGCCACGCCGGCTTCGATCAAGGCTTGGCCGCACGGCGGCGTGCGTCCGGTATGCGCGCATGGCTCCAGCGTCACGTACGCGGTCGCGCCGCGCGCGCGTTCGCCCGCTTCGCGCAATGCGAAGACTTCCGCGTGCGGTTCGCCCGCGCGTTGGTGGAAGCCTTCGCCGACGACTTCGTCGCCATGCGCGATCACGCAGCCGACCATCGGATTGGGTTTGGTGGTGTAGGCGCCCTTCTCGGCCAGCCGCAGGGCGCGCGCCATCATCACGTGATCGGTCGCGGAGAAGTCGGGACTCAGGCTGGCGGACATCAGCGCCTCGCCTTTGCCGGTTTCGGATCCGGCTCGGGCTCGTCCAGCAGCGGCAATTGCAGGCCCTCGAGTTGCGGCAGGTCGCGCTCGAGGCGTTCGATTTCCAGGCGGAACGCATGCACGTCCTCGAAGCGGCGATAGACCGACGCGAAGCGCACGTACGCGACCTGGTCGAGCAACTTGAGCTCGGCCATCACGTATTCGCCGACGCGCAATGAATTCACCTCGCGTTCGCCGCTCATGCGCAGCGCATGGATCACGTGACGCACCGCCGTGTCGATCTGTTCGGGCGATACCGGCCGTTTCTGCAACGCGCGTTCGAAACTTACCCGCAACTTGGCCTCGTCGAATGCCTCGCGACGCCCGTCGTTCTTGACGATCGCGGGCAACTTGATCTCGGCGTTCTCGTAGGTGTTGAAGCGCTCGCCGCACGCCGGGCACTCGCGCCGCCGCCGCACGGTCGCGCCGTCCTCGGTCAACCGCGAATCGATCACGCGGGTGTCTTCGTGCTGGCAGAAGGGGCAGTGCACTAGAGGAGCGTGAATGGTGAATGGTGAATGGTGAATGGTGAAGAGCGTGCGCGCCCGGGGTATCGGGCGTTTCCGAATCCCGATTCCCGATTCACGATTCCAGTCTTCTCAGCCATAGACCGGATACTTCCTGCATTGCGCCGTCACCTTCTCGCGCACGGCCGCGATCACCGCCTCATCTGCCGGCGCATCCAGCACGTCGCAGATCCAGTTCGCAAGATCGATGCAATCCTGTTCGAGATAGCCGCGCGTGGTCACCGCCGGCGTGCCGATGCGCAGGCCCGAGGTCACGAAGGGCGAGCGCGGATCGTTCGGCACGGCGTTCTTGTTGACCGTGATGTGCGCCTTGCCAAGCGCGGCTTCCGCATCCTTGCCGGTGAGTTCGCGGCCGATCATGTCGACCAGGAACAAATGGTTTTTCGTTCCGCCGGACACGATGTTGACGCCGCGCGCGATGAAGGTCTTGGCCATCGCCTGCGCGTTCTTCGCAACCTGCTGCTGGTAGGTCTTGAATCCGGGTTCCAGCGCTTCCTTGAACGCGACCGCCTTGGCCGCGATCACATGCATCAGCGGCCCGCCCTGGATACCGGGGAAGACGATGCTCTGCAATTTCTTGACGAGGTCTTCGGATGCATTCTTTGCGACGATGATGCCGCCGCGCGGGCCGCGCAGGGTCTTGTGGGTGGTCGAGGTGACCACGTGCGCGTGCGGCAAAGGACTCGGGTACACGCCAGCAGCGATCAGGCCGGCGACGTGCGCCATGTCGACGAAGAAGATCGCGCCGACGCTGTCCGCGATCTGCCGCATGCGCGCCCAGTCGACGACCTGCGAATACGCGCTGAATCCGCCGACCAGCATCTTCGGCTGGTGCTCGGTCGCGAGGCGCTGGACCTCGTCGTAATCGATCAATCCTTGCGCATCGACGCCGTACTGCACCGCGTGGAAGAGTTTTCCGCTGATGTTGACCTTGGCGCCGTGGGTCAGGTGGCCGCCGTGCGCGAGCGACATGCCGAGGATCGTGTCGCCCGGCGACAGCAGCGCGAGGTACACGGCCTGGTTCGCCTGCGAGCCCGAGTGCGGCTGCACGTTCGCGTAATCGCAGTCGAACAAGTTCTTCACGCGCTCGATCGCGAGTCTCTCGGCGACATCGACGAATTCGCAGCCGCCGTAATAGCGCTTGCCCGGATAGCCCTCGGCGTACTTGTTGGTCAGCACCGATCCCTGCGCCTCGAGCACGCGCGGGCTCGCGTAGTTCTCCGAGGCGATCAGCTCGACGTGGTCTTCCTGGCGCTGGCGCTCGTTGGCGATGGCCTGGGCGAGTTCGGGGTCGTAACCTTCGATGCGGCTGTCGCGGGGGAACATGGTCGAACCTCGGAACGCTGGGCAAGACGCAAAGTGTAGCGTTGACGCGGGTTTGCGGCCACAACCCGTAGCGCCAAGGGCGCGCTTGCGGGATAATCACGGACATTCCAAGACCTTTGCGGTCGCCCGCCATGCGGGCCGGCCCCGGTCCCCTTGCGGAGCCCCGAATGCAATACATCTACACCATGATCGGCGTGTCAAAGATCGTGCCGCCGAAGCGGCAGATCATCAAGGACATCTCGCTGTCGTTCTTTCCGGGCGCCAAGATCGGCTTGCTCGGCCTCAACGGTTCCGGCAAATCGACCGTGCTGCGCATCATGGCCGGCATCGACACCGACTTCCAGGGCGAAGCGCGCGCGCAGCCCGGCATCAAGATCGGCTACCTCGAACAGGAGCCGCGCCTGAATCCCGAACACACCGTGCGCCAGGCGGTCGAGGAAGGCGTCGGCGACCTGCTGCATGCGCAGGCCCTGCTCGATGCGGTGTACGCGGCCTATGCCGAGGAAGGCGCCGATTTCGACAAGCTCGCCGCAGAACAGCAGCGCCTCGAGGCGATCCTCGCGACCGGCGACGCCGACACGCTCGAACACCAGCTCGAAATCGCCGCCGACGCGCTGCGCCTGCCGCCATGGGAGGCGATCTGCGGCAAGCTTTCCGGCGGCGAGAAGCGCCGCGTCGCGCTGTGCCGGTTGCTGCTGTCCAAGCCCGACATGCTGCTGCTCGACGAACCGACCAACCATCTCGATGCCGAATCGGTCGAATGGCTCGAACAATTCCTCGCCCGCTTCCCCGGCACCGTGGTCGCGGTCACCCACGATCGTTACTTCCTCGACAACGTCGCCGAGTGGATCCTCGAACTCGACCGCGGCCGCGGCATTCCGTGGAAGGGCAACTACTCCGCGTGGCTCGAACAAAAATCCGAGCGCCTGAAGCTCGAGGAATCGCAGGAAAAGTCGCGGCAGAAGGCGCTCGCGAAGGAACTCGAGTGGGTGCGCCAGAACGCCAAGGGCGGCCGCAGCAAGGGCAAGGCGCGCATGCAGCGCTTCGAGGAACTCAACTCGCAGGAATACCAGAAGCGCAACGAGACCAACGAGATCTTCATTCCGCCCGGCGAGCGCCTCGGCGACAAGGTGATCGAGTTCAAGAACGTGACCAAGTCGTTCGGCGACCGGCTGCTGATCGACGATCTGTCGATCACGATTCCCCCCGGCGCGATCGTTGGCATCATCGGCCCGAACGGCGCGGGCAAGTCGACGTTGTTCAAGATGATCACCGGCGCCGAAAAACCCGACAAGGGCGAAGTCGTCATCGGCCACACCGTCAAGATCGCCTACGTCGACCAGAGCCGCGATTCGCTCGAGGCCGACAAGAACGTCTGGCAGGCGGTGTCGGGCGGCTCGGACATCCTGACCATCGGCAAGGTCGAGATCCAGTCGCGCGCCTATATTGGCCGCTTCAACTTCAAGGGCGCGGACCAGCAGAAGCTCGTCGGCACGCTGTCGGGTGGCGAGCGCGGACGTTTGCACATGGCGAAGACGCTGCTGCAGGGCGGCAATGTGCTGCTGCTCGACGAGCCATCGAACGACCTCGACATCGAGACCCTGCGCGCGCTCGAAGACGCACTCCTCGAATTCCCCGGCTGCGTGATGGTGATCTCGCATGACCGCTGGTTCCTCGACCGCATCGCGACCCACATCCTCGCGTTCGAGGGCGACTCGCATGTCGAGTTCTTCCCGGGCAACTACCACGAGTACGAAGAAGACAAGCGCCGCCGCCTCGGCGACGAAGGCGCGCAGCCGCATCGGTTGCGGTTCAAGGCGCTCAAGTAACGGGAATGTCGGTGACTTTCATCCAGGCCCTACAGCAGCGCTGGCACGAGTCGAACTCGCTGGTTTGCGTCGGTCTCGATCCGGAGCCGGCGAGATTCCCGGTGCATCTGAACGAAAGTCCCGATGCGGTGTTCGCGTTCTGCCGCGCGATCGTCGATGCGACCGCGGATCTCGTGTGTTGCTTCAAGCCGCAGATCGCGCACTTCGCGGCGCTTGGCGCGGAAGACGCGCTGCAACGCCTCATCGCGCACATCCACGCCGCGCACCCGGGCGTGCCGGTGATCCTCGACGCCAAGCGCGGCGACATCGGCAGCACCGCGCAGCACTACGCGACCGAGGCGTTCGACCGTTATGGCGCGGACGCGGTGACCGCGAATCCCTACCTCGGTCGTGATTCGGTGCAACCCTTCCTCGACCGCGCCGACAAGGGGGTGGTGATCCTGTGCCGTACCTCGAATCCGGGCGCTGGCGATTTCCAGGATCTCGACGCCGGAGGCAAGCCGCTCTACCAGCACGTCGCCGACACGGTCGCGCGCAACTGGAACGGCAACGGCAATTGCGCGCTGGTCGTCGGCGCGACCTGGCCCGAACAACTCCGCGAAGTGCGCGCGATCGTCGGCGACATGCCGCTGCTGATCCCGGGCATCGGTGCGCAGGGCGGCGACGTCGAAGCGGTCGTGGCCAACGGCCGCACGACCGATGGCAGTGGCCTGATCATCAGTTCCTCGCGCGCGATCCTCTACGCGGGATCGGGCGATGATTTCGCCGATGCCGCGCGCAAAGCCGCTCTGGACTTGCGCGATACGATCAATCGCTACCGCTGAAGCCGCGCACGCAAGAGCGCGCGTGGCGCGGCGATGAAGCAATGCGTCCATAGCGCGAGCCACAGCAGCACGCGCATCGGCAGCGAGGTCTGCGCCGCCTCGAACTTGTTGAAGTAACGCCACATCCCGCGGTGCTTCTGCCACTCGACCCACAGCGGTCGCCGGCGGCTGGAGACTCCGCGCAGGTGCGTCACGCGCGCGTCGTTGGCAACGCAGACCCGATACCCCGCATTGCGCACGCGCCGGCACAGGTCCAGGTCCTCGGCATGCAGCCGATAGCCGGAATCGAAACCGCCGACCCGTTCGAACACCTTCGTCGGCATCAGCACCAACGCACCCGAGAGCGCGTCCACCGACTGGACCGCACTCCCATCGCTGGCGACATGCAGCACGCCGCGCGCGCCGCCGGCGAACAGGATCTGGCGCAAGGAAGGGTCGTGGCGACGCACGGCGGCATCCTCGACGCCATCGGCATCGACCTGCACGCAGCCCAGTGCGCCGATATCCGGCACGGCGTTCGCATGCGCGAGCAAGCGCGCGAACGTATCGGCCTCGACCATGCAGTCCGGATTGACGAAAGCGAGCCAAGGCTGCGCGCAACCCAGGGCGCCATCGTTGCATGCGGTTGCGAAGCCGGGATTCTCGGGATTGACGCGCAAGGTGATGCGCGCTTCGCCCTGCGCGAACGGCAGCGCGCGCGCGACGGTATCGTCGTCGGAACCGTTGTCGACCAGCACGATTTCGGCGATCCCGGGCGCCGCAAGCAGGCGTTGCAGGCAGTCGACGATCGTCGTCGCGCTGCAATGCGTGACGACCACGGCGCGGATGCCGCTTGCCTCGGCAGGCGCCACCGTCAGTCGTTGCGACGCGACACGGTCACTTGCCCTTGGGCGGCGTCTTGAGCGGATCGAGCGCGCGGAAACGGCTGCCGTATTCGTCGGTCAGCTTGCGCGCGTCGCCCGGGTCGCGGATCACGGTCGGCGTCACCAGCACGATCACTTCCTCGCGCTCGTTGGTCACGCCCTGGGTGCCGAACAGGCCGCCGAGGATCGGGATGCGACTGAGGTACGGGATGCCATTGCTGTTGGTGCCCTTGGTTTCCTTGATGAGTCCGGCAAGCACGACGGTTTCGCCGCTTTGAACGGCGACCGAGGTCTTGAGCTTGCGATCGTCGACGCTGATGTTGCCCGCGATGGTCGGCCCCGACGTGCTCGGCGAGCTCACGTCCTGCTCGATGTCCATGAACACCATGCCGTTGCTGGCCACGCGCGGCTTCACCTTCAGGCTCACGCCGGTCTGCCGGAACTGCACTTGGCTGTAGGTGTTGAGGTTCGGATCGGTCTGGCCTGGCGGCAGCGGCGTGGGATTCACGCCCGAGGAGGGATTGAAGATCGTGCTCGCGACGGGAATCTGCGTGCCGGAATTGAAATCGGCCTCGACGTTGTTGCGCACCAGCAGCGACGGCGCCGACAACACCCGCACCTTGGTGACCTGGTCGAGCGCCTTGACGACTGCGAGCGAGCTCGGGCCGAGGAACGTGAAGCTCGCGCCCGGCGAGTTCGGGTCGCTGGGCGGCAGGATGCTGCCGGCGATCTCGCCCATGCCGCGGCGGTGGGCGGCAATCGCGCGCAGGGTCGGGTCGGGGATCGCGTTCTGGAAATACCAGGTGACGCCGTAACTCAGGTCGCCGGTCAGGTTGACCTCGATGACCTGCGCTTCGATGTGCACCTGCAGCGGCATCGAGTCGAGCCGGTCGATGGCGCGGCGGATCGATTCCCATTGCGCAGGCGTCGCGCGCACGAGCAATGAATTGCTGTCCTCGACCGACGTGATGCTGACGCCGCTTGCGCCCTGTCCTTGCGCCCCGCTCGCCCCCGATCCGCTGACGCCGCCGCGCGCACCGGCGCCCGATGCGTTCGAAGGCATCGGCGCAGAAGCCTGTGCGGCCAGCGCCGCCGCGGGCTGGCTTCCCTTGTCGGAGCCGTAGGTGCTCACTTCGACCGGCTCGAGGCCCGGCATCGTCGAAACCGGCGGCGCCGCCTGCGCCGGCGCGGCGTTGCCGTACAGCGTGCCGAGCTGGGTCGACAGGTCGCTCGCCTTGACGTTCTTGACCTCGTACACGTACAGCCGTGGCGTTTGGCCGTCGCCCTGGTCGAGGCGATCGATCCAGGTCTGAATTTCGTTGAGGTAGCGCGGCTGCGGCGTGATCACGAGCACCGCATTGATGCCCTCGAGCGGCATGAAGCGGAACATGCCCGCGACCGGCGTCTTGCTGTTGGCGCCGAACGCGGTTTCGAGCTGCGTCACCATGTTGACCGCGCCGGTCTGCTGCAACGGAAACACGCCGACCGACATCCCGGCCAGCCAGTCCACATCGAAGATCTGCACCGTGCGCAGGTAGTTTTCGAGTTCGGCGCGCGTGCCCGCGAGGACGATCAGGTTGCGCGCCGAATCCACGCTGACGATCGCATTGGTGCGCGCATACGGCACCAGCAACTTCTGCATCTCGGTCGCGGAAATGAAATGCAGCGGCACCGCGCGCACTTCATAGCCGCGCACGTTTCCGATCGGGCCGGTGTGCGGGCCGAGGCTGCCGGAAACCAGAGCCTGGTCGGCCGGCACGATGTTGTAGCGGCCATCGGCCCAGATCATCCGCGCGTTGTTCCAGCCCAGTACCATCTCCAGCAACGACAGCGCCTGGCTGGCATTGACCGGGCTCGGCGTGGACAGGGTGACGGTCCCGCGCACGCCAGGCGAGATCACGTAGTTCTTCTGCAGCAGGTCGCCGAGGATCGCCTTGATTACCGCGTTCAGCGATTCACCTTCGAAATTGAAGGTCGTTTCGCCACCGCCCGCATTGGTACGCCCCGGCGGTGGCGCCGAAGCGGCACCGGAATTGATGGTCTGCCCGGTCCCGGCGTGGATGGTCGGGGGAATCCTCGGCGGCGGCGCGGCGCCGAAGGACTTGCTGTCGTCGTCGATCGCCGGGGCTGCGGGTGGCGGCAGCACGGCGTTGCGGTCCATGCGCGCGCGTGGCGCGCTGAGGCACCCGGCGAACAGGGTCAGCACGGCGCAGCACAGGATCGTCGCGATGATATTGCGAATGCGGATCGTCAATACCACGTGCCGCATCGATGCCGCGTTCGGGGTCTGTCGGGGGGTGCCGATGAAGATCATGCGGGTCACTGTACCTTGTCGTTCGTTGGCGGCGTACCGCCATCCTGGGCTTGCGCCTGCTGGCGACGCTGTTCGATGCGCCGGCGGATTTGTTCTGCCTGTTGTGCGGCCTCGGTGGCCGCGTTGTTCGCGGCTTCGTTGGCGGCCGCGGCATTGAAGGCGTCGGTGGACGACTGGGTTTGCGGCGCGTCGGGCGGTTGCGGAGCGTCGGGCGGTTGCGCGGCGTCAGCATTGCCGTTGCCATTGGCTGGTGGACGCGGTGTCGCGGTCGCGAATGCACCACTCGCGATCACCTGCGGTGTCAGGCCCATCTGGGTCGGCTCTTCGCCTCCCTGGCCGTCGAACACCCGCAATTCAAGCGTCGTCTGTCCCTGCGAGCCACCGTCGAACACTGCCGAGCGCGGGGTTATCGCGACCATCTTCCAGCCCGAATAGCTGCCGCCAAGCGCCTGGCCTTCGCGCACGCGCAGGCTTTCCTTCGTCTTGTTGTCCTGCACGATCGCCATCTGCATCGATGGTGTGATGAGAATGCTGGTGAGGGTGACATCGAGCGGTTGCGCATCGGCGCTGGCCTGTCCGGCGACATGCACGGCGATCGGTTTGCGATCGGGATAGAACAACGGGCGGTTGGCGGCTTCGGCATAGGCTTCCAGCGGCCCCAAGGGCGTGCGCGCGCTGGAGAGCGGCACTTTCGGAAGCGGCGGCGCGAGACCTGGATCGTCGGGAAGCAGGGTGTAGCTTCCGCCGAATCCGCCAAGGGCAACGATCGCGCACAGCAATGCCCAGCCGGCGACGGCGACCAGCAGCCAGCTGCGTGGATCGAGCCTACGGAGCATGGGCCGTCCCCGGACGCAGGTAACCATAGAGGTCGAAAGCGATGTCCAGCGGCGCGCCCGGATCCGTGCCTGAATTATCGGGCACGAACCCACGCCGGCTGATGATGTTGAGGTTGGACAGGAACAGCTGCGGGCGCCCGTTCTCGAACGTGTGCAGCAACGCGCTGAATTCACCCATGCCGCACAGCAATCGCACCTGCACCACCACGCGCTGGTAGCGTTCCTGCACTCCCCAAGCGGTCGGCGTGCGCTGGCTGATGGTGCAGGCGCCGTGGTCGGGACTGACCTCCTTGATTTGTGCTTCCATGCGCTGCACGAGTCCGGCCTGCGCGAGTTCGACGGTCGCCTCGGGCAGGAACCCGGGGTTCGCCGCCTCGATCTGGCGCATCGCGACGAGTCGCTTCTCGATGGCCGGCCGCTCCTGCGCAAGCATGCGCATGCGCAGCTCCTGGCTTCGCAGATCGTCCATGCGCGCACCCATCGACAGCATGGGTGCAGTCCACCACCAATGCAGCGCGATCAGGTACGAGAACGCGAGCGCCAGCACCAGCAGGCCCAGCGCATACGCACGACCACGACCGTCAGGGCGGAAAAGGCTGGGCATGCGCCGCTCCGTTCGAGGGTGGCACTTTCGAGGATGGCCCGGCCAGGTCGGCGACGAGGGTGAAGCGATCGCGCTTGGTCAACGCGTCCGGTTGCACGCTGCCGCTGAGCGCGGGCGAGCGCAACAGTTTCGATGCCTGCAGTTTCGCGACGAGGCCCGCGGCGTCGGTGCTCTGGCCCGTCAGGTAGATCTGTCCTTCCTGTTCGCTGAAGCGTTCCAGCCAGGTGTTATCGGGGATGCGCGCGCTGATATCGGCGAGCACCGCGAGCATCGGTGGTTTCATCGCGCGGGTCTGGGCGAGGAAATTGGCGCCCGCGGATGCCTCCTCGAGCTGCTTGGCGAGGGCGCCGACCAACCGCGCCTGCTCATGGCGCGCGGCGACTTCGGATTCGAGGCGCTCGACCGCATTGCGGCGGTTGTCGAGCATCTGGTTGAGCGAGAACAGCAATGCGACCAGCGCGATGACGGCC
>Ga0157375_10006013_pt1 | contig 10582 bp, 7 predicted proteins | sample M35metaG_FD_115311 | JGI IMG/M metagenome (GOLD analysis project Ga0157375, IMG submission 115311) | Miscanthus rhizosphere microbial communities from Kellogg Biological Station, Michigan, USA - M3-5 metaG | ecosystem: Host-associated > Plants > Roots > Rhizosphere > Soil | place: USA: Michigan... | reverse complement strand
TGACACGTCCGAAGCAAACCTATCGAGAGTCCCTCTCCCCGCGGCGAGCGGGGAGAGGGAGACACGAAGCGAAGCGGAGTGCGGGTGAGGGGTGGTGCCCGACTGCGCAGTCTGCGCAAGCTCGGCCCCCTCATCCGCCTGTCGGCACCTTCTCCCCCGCTGAAAAACGCGGGGGAGAAGGACTCTCGATGTTAGAACCGTGTCATCTTCTAATGACACGTCCGAAGCAAACCTACCGAGAGTCCCTCTCCCCGCGGCGAGCGGGGAGAGGGAGACACGAAGCGAAGCGGAGTGCGGGTGAGGGGTGGTGCCCGACTGCGCAGTCTGCGCAAGCTCCGCCCCCTCATCCGCCTGTCGGCACCTTCTCCCTCGCTGAAAAACGCGGAGGAGAAGGACTCTCGATGTTAGAACCGTGTCATCTCTACTTCACCGGCGTGCAGTGCTTCGTCGACCTCGCGAATCTTAGGGTAGATGGTGTTTCGGTCCGTTCAATGAGCGCAATCCATCCGGCTTTGCAACCATCCACTCTTGCGCAGATGAAAACAGTCACTTCACCTGATAACCGGCGGCGATCAGCGCATCCCGAATCGGCCCGGGACGGTCGGTCGTGATGGTGTTGATCCCCTGCTTCACCATATCGAGGGCGATCGACGGATCGTCGACGGTCCAGACTACCGGGCGGAGGTTCTCGGCGAGCAGGCGCGTGATCAGGGACGGCGGCACCGCGAAGCTGGTGTCGATGCCGGTCAGGCCGTATTGCTTCACCAGCGCGATCAGGTCGTCTTCGACGTAGGCCTTGGTCACGGTGCGGAAGCCGGGGCCTTCGTCGTAGAGAACGTTCCAGCTGCCGTGGTCGTAGTCGGCTTCGAAGACGACGATCAGGAGGCAGTCGTTTTCGGGCATCTCCTGGCGGGCCAGCATGATGGTGTCGATGTCGAAGCTGATGAAGACGACCTGGCTGGCTTTGCCGGATTGGCGCACGATCTCGGCGGTGGGGGGGACCACCTGCGGGCCGTCTTTCAGCTCGATGAAAAGCTCGCAGCCGTCGGGCATCGAGTCCAGCACATCCTCGATCAGCGGGAGCCGCGTGCCGGCGAATTTCTGCGCTTTCCAGCGGCCGGCGTCGAGCGAGCGAAGCTCGGCGGCGAAGCGGTCGCGCACGGTCCAGCTGGCGTTGGTGGTGCGGTTGGTGGTGTCGTCATGGATGACGATGACCTGGCCGTCCTTGGTCAGATGCACATCGAGCTCGCATGCTCTGCAGATCTTCCATCCCTCGGCGAACGCGGGGAGCGTGTTCTCCGGCGGCGCGTCGGGCTGCACGAATCCCTGGCCCATGCCGCGATGGGCGACGACCTGAACGATCTGATTGGCAGGCGGCTTACTCGTTGACATAGACCGTTACCTTTCTGGCGGGGCGCGGGCCGTCGAGCTCGATGAAGTAGATGCCCTGCCACGTGCCGAGGAGGAGCTGGCCGTCGCGGTAAGGCCAGGAGAGAGAGCAGCCGATGAGGAGGGAGAGGAAATGGGCGTCGGAGTTCCCTTCGCCGTGCGCGAAATGCACCTTCGGCACGAGCGCGCGCAGGGCCTTGGTCAGATCGGCCGGGACATCCGGATCGGCGTTCTCGTTGACCGAAATCGCGCAGGTGGTGTGCGGCACGACGATGGTGGCGATGCCGTCGCCGTCGGTGAGCGCGCGCAACGCCTTCTGCACCTCGGCGGTAATGATGAGGATCTGCTCGCGGGCGGTGGTGCGGAGAGAGAAGGTCTGCTCGCGGAGCATGGGGGAATGGTAGTTGATCGTCGTGAGCTGGGTTTGAAAACGAATGTTGAATGTCGAGTGTTGAATGTTCAATGTTGAATGAGAGCGCCTCGAGTTTGAATCATTCAACATTCAACATCGAACACTCCACATTCAACATTCCGCCTCTCTCCTGACCGCAGGCGCCGCGTCCGACTGCCGCAGTTATAATCGACGATACTCATCGAACCCATGCCCTTCTTCTGCATCCACTGCAGGTCGGAAATCGATTCGAAATTCAAGGCGTGCCCCTACTGCGGGGAGCCGATCACCGATTTCCTCCGGAAACACCTCGAGCAGCCTCTCGACGGGAAGTACCAGATCCTCTCGCGGCTCGGCATCGGCGGGATGGGGGAGGTCTACAAGGTCCTCCACATCCATCTGAACTCGATCCGGGTGATCAAGCTGATGCGGACCAGCATCGCCGGCGAGCCGGGGGCGGATGATCGTTTTCTCCGCGAGGCGCGGCTGGCCACGCGCATCCATCATCCCAACGTCGCCGCTCTGTACGACTTCTCCACGCTCGAAGACGGCTCGCGCTACATGGTGTGGGAGTACATCGAGGGGACCAACCTTCACGAGCTGATCGAGACGCATGGCCCGCTTTCGCCGAAGTACGCGGCGCGGCTGGCCATCGAGGCGCTGCACGGGCTCGAGGCCATCCATCGCGCCGGCATCGTCCATCGCGACATCAGTCCCGAGAACATCATGATCGCCCGCGACGAGGACGGCGAGCAGCACGTCAAGCTCATCGACCTCGGCATCGCCAAGCAGGGGGACGGCACCGAGGGGAACAAGACCAAGACCGGGATGTTCGTCGGCAAGTGGAAGTACTGCTCGCCCGAGCACCTCGGCATCCTCGACGCCGGCGAGCGCATCGACGGCCGCGCCGACATCTACTCGTTCGGCATCGTCCTCTACGAGATGCTCACCGGCGTGCCGCCGTTCCAGGCGGACACGCCGCATGCGTACCTGATGCTGCACTCCTCGGAGAGGCCGCGGGCGCTGCGCGAGGTCAATCCCTCGATGCCTGCGTCGCCGGAGCTGGAGGCGCTGATCTTCAAGGCGCTGGAGAAGGATCGGAAGAAGCGCTTCACCTCGGCGCGGGAGATGAGCCGCGCGCTGGAGTTGCTGGAGCCGTCGCTCGACGATCAGGTGGGCGCGCCGCCGCCGCTGCCGAAAGCGCTCGAGGTGACCGAGGAGCCGACGAAACTGAGCACGCCGACGGTGCCCAGCGGCGGTATGCCCCCCAAGCGCGTCGATCCGAACGCCTCGACCGTCCTCACCGCGAACGGCGAGCCGATGGCGCGCGAGCTGCGCAAGGTGTCGGCCACGAACGTCGTGCCGATTCCGGAACCGCGGCGCACCGGGATGTGGATCGCCTTTCTGCTGGCGCTGGTCGTCATCGCCGCGGCCGCGGTGATGATGATGCGGAAGCCGGAGCCGTCGACGCCGGTGGTGAAGACGGATACGACGATCACGACCAGGCCGGCTGACAAATCGCCCGTCCCGCTGGCGCAGGGCCGCATCGCGCTGAACGCGTTTCCGTGGGGTGAGGTGACCAGCATTCGCAACGTGGCCAATGGCGCGACGGTCGATCTGAAGGTGGTGACGCCGGCGCCGGTCGATCTGGCGCCGGGCCGGTACGAGATCACGCTGTCGAACCCCGCCTTCCGCTCGCCGATCACCCGCACGGTGGATGTGAAGGCGGGGGAGGAGCAGCTGGTCAACATTCAGTTCGCCGATCCGGCCACGGCCACGTTGCCGCCGCTCTCCGGAGGCGCGCCGTGAAGCGTGCGGCGCTCGTTCTTCTGCTCGTTGCGTTGCCCGCGGCCGCGGCGGAGAAGTGGGTGGAGGCCTACAACCGAGGTGTGAGTCAGGTTCGGGCGTCGAGCTTCCAGGCCGGCGCGCAGTCGTTGCAGCAGGCCATCGGCGAAATGCCGCAGGAGAATCAGGCGGCGCGCGTTCGCGATCAGATCTTCACCTACACGCCGCACTTCTGGCTGGGCATCGCCAAACTGAACCTCGGCGATCCCGACGGCGCGCTGCGGGAGTGGAGGATCTCCGAGGAGCAGGGCGCCATTCAGAACACGCCGTACTTCGCGCAGCTGCGCGATCTGATCGGCCGCGCCAATTCCGAGAAGCAGAAGCGCGCGGTAGGGGCGGCGACGCCGAGCAAGCAGGAGGCGAATGGTGCCATCGGCCGGGCGTTGTCGGCACAGATGGATGCCGTGACCGCGGGCGGCGATCGCAGCGACACCTATCATGCCGCGCAGCGCAAGCTGGCCGAGGCGAAAGACACGAATGCGAAGGCCGGCATCGACGTGCGAGCGTACAAACGCGCCGGCGAGCTGGCCGATGAGGCGCGCGGCCTGTTCACGGCGGCGGCCGAGGAGGCGAAGAAGCAACGCGCGTCGCGACCGGTGAAACCGAATCCGCTGCCGGCACGGAAGCCGGCGACGGGTGAGGTGATCATTCCGTTTCCCGATCTTCCGGAGCCGAAGCCGCCCGTTGCGCAGCCGCCGGCACCATCCCCATCACCACAACCGGAGGCGTTACCGTTCGGCCCCGAAATCGACGACACGCCGGAGAGCAAGGCGCTCGTCGACGCGCGGATCGCCGTACAGAATTACCGGCGTCGCCTGATTTCGCTGAAGCTCTCGCCCGCGGATGCGCAGCGGCTGGAGCGTCAGCTGACGCCGAAGAGCGATGAGAAGACCATCAAGCACGTGGTCGATCAGGTCGCGGCCAAAGAGCGCGAGCTCGATGCGCGCAAGCCGCCCGAGGAGATCGTCACCAAACCCGACCCGGCGCACGAACAGCTGGAGTCGGCCTATCGCGCCTTCGCCGCGGGCGATCTGGCGGCCTCCGATCGCGCGCTCACGCAACTCCTGGCGACGAAGGAAAGCGCCGAGGCGTATCTGCTCCGCGGCTGCGCGCGCTACACGCAGGCGATGCTGTCGCGCAATGGGGAGCCGCTGCTGGCCAGCGCCACCGCGGACATTCAGACCGCGCTGCGTCTCAATCATTCGCTCCGTCTCGACGCCGCGGCCTGGTCGCCGAAGCTGGTGGCGTTTTTCGAGAACGTGAAGGGGCGCTGACAGGCTTTCCCCATCTCTAACCCAACAACTCCTCCAACGCCTCCATCAGCGCATCGGACTCATACGGCTTCTGCAGGTACCCGATGTGTTTTCCGACGCGGTGGTTCTTGAGCACGTTTTCGTCGCCGTGGCCGGTGGAGAAGAGGACGGGGAGGTCGGGCCAGCGGGTGGCGATTTCCTCGTAGAGCTTGATGCCGTCGACGTCGGGGAGGCCGAGGTCGAAGATCACGGCGTCGGGGACGCGGGCGGCGATTTTCTCGACCGCCTCGGCGCCGAGGCGGACCCAGTCAACGGAGATCCCTTCGAAATCGAGGATGGCGGCGAGGCCGGCGCCGACGGAGTCGTCGTCCTCGATCAGGGTGATGCGGACCTCGGGCGGGAGCCTGCGGCGGCGCGAGGATGGCGCAGGCTCGCTCGGCGCGGGTTTCGTCGACGGCTCGGGAGCCGAGGGGATGAGGATGTGGAAGGTGGTCCCTTCGCCCAGCGCGCTCTCGGCGTAGATGTGCCCTTCATGCTGCTGTACGACCTGTAAGGCCACGGCCAGGCCGAGTCCCGTTCCGCCCATTTTCTTGGTGGTGAAGAGCGGCTCGAAAATGTAGCGCAACGTCTCCTGCGCCATTCCCAAGCCGGTGTCGCGGATGGTGAAGTGCACGGCGCCGACGGGGCGATCGTTGCTGTTGCGCGTGGTGCCGGCGACGGCGCGAACCTCCAGGATCCCGCCATGGGGCATGGCGTGATGGGCGTTGACGACCATGTTGGCGAACACCTGCCGCAGCTGATGGGCGTCGGCGAGCATGGTTAACGACGGGTCGGCGTCTACGGTCACGGTCACGCCGAGGCCGGCCAGCTGCTCCAGCTCCGGCTGGAATGCGTGCAGCCAGTCGGCGACGTTCAGGGCCGCGCGCGCCGGCTCGGCGATGCGGGTGAAGCGAAGGATCTCCTGCGTGATCCGCTTGCCGCGCGCCACGGCGTCGGCGATGCGCGGCGCGGCCACTTTCACCGTGGAATCGGAGCCCGCTTTCTTGATGAGGAGATCGACGAAGGGCTGGATGCCCATCAGGACATTGTTGAACTCGTGGGCGACGGATGCCGCAAGCCGCCCGAGGCTGGAGACGCGTTCGGCCTGGAGCAGGCGGTTTTCGAGCCGCCGCCGTTCGGTGATGTCCTGAACGACTCCCGCGATGCGCACGGCGTTTCCGCGGGCATCGAGGACGCGCTGGCCTCGCAGGTGAAGGATGCGCTCGGCCCCGCCGGGAGTGCGCTGGCGATACTCGACGTCGAGCGGCAGATCTTCCGCGCGCGCCGTCTCGCAGGCCTCCGAAAGCCGCTGCCGGTCCTCGGGATGCACATAGAGAGTGAGCAGGTCGGTGAGGGTGAGATGCCCGGCTGGATCGAGGTCGAGGATCTCCAGGAGATCGGACGATCCCTCGATGGCGTCGCTGGCGATGTGCCATCCCCAGCTGGCGATGCGCGCCGTCTGCTGCGCCTGCCGGAGCTGCGCTTCGCGCTGCCGGAGCTGCTCGCTCTCGCCGACCGGCAGATCGAGGCCGTCGAGCGGCGCGGCGACGATGACGAATCCTGAGATGCTGCCGTTTTCGCGGATGGGGGAGGCGGTGAGGAGGAGCAGCGAGCCGTCGTGATCGGCGCGCCGCGCGGCCGACCACGACCGGCCGGCGCGCAGCTCTTCGAAGAGCCGTGAGGGATCGGCCAGCGGATCGTTCTGCGGCACGGCCTCGCCCAGGGGACGGCCGATGACTTCCTCGGTATTTTTTCCGTACAATTCGCCGGCGGCACGGTTCCAGGACACGACTCTCCCCTCCAGGTCGGTGGCGACGACCGCCTGGGAGAGAGAATCGATGACGGTGTCGGAGCCGAACATCAGATGTGGCTGGTCCTCGGGCTCGAACTGATGCGCAAACTCCTTGCTGAGCTACCGAGGCAGCATATACTTACGGACGTAGTGAAACAAGAACGAGTTCTGATCGTCGAAGACGACCGCGCCGCCGAATTGATCCTGCGCATCCCGCTGGAGCGGGAAGGCTTTGTCGTCGATTTCGTGGAAGAGGGCTACGCCGCCATCGAGAAACTGCGCGCGCACCGCTATGCGGCAGTGATCCTCGATCTGATCATTCATCGCGGCCTGAACGGGTTCGGCGTGCTGAATTTCATCGAGATGGAACAGCCGGAACTGCTCGAACGCGTGTTCCTCATGACCGGGATGTCGGAGCAGACGGTGATGAACACCGCGCCGCGGCTGCTCTCGCGCCTCTTCCGCAAACCGTTCAGCTATCGCAAGCTCGTCGCTGCCGTGGCGGCGGCGGTGCGGCCGTTCACCGCGCAGGAGGCGGCGGCGCAGAAGCGCCTGCTGGTGGTGGATGACGACCGCATGTCCGCCGAGCTGGTGGCGGTCTTCGGCAGACGGTTGGGGATGGAAGTCGATCTCGCGGAAAACGGGAGGGAGGCGATCGAGAAGATCGCTCACACCCGCTACGACGCCATCGTGCTCGATCTGCTCATGCCCGGCATCGACGGTTTCGGCGTGCTGGAGTACCTCGACCGCTGCCAGCCCGAGCTGCTGTCGTACACCATCATCTCCAGCGGCCTGCCCGGCAAATACCAGGAGCGGCTGATGGAGTACGGCGTCCGCGGCATTCTCCCGAAGCCACTCGATCAGGAACGGCTGCTGGAGATGATCGAGGGCTGCATCCAGCCGCAGGCCGCGGATGAGGATCCGAAGCGCGCGAACGGGTCGTGAGACTCGTAGCGCCGGCGAGCCGCCGGCGCTACGCTACATCGTTAGTGCGTCTCCGCCTGCGACTGAATGCGCATGCCGTAGAACGAGCGGTAGACGAAGATCATCGAGATGATGAAGAAGGCTACCGAGAGAATGCGGGTCAGCCCCTGCTGTCCGTTCTTGGTCATCTCCACGGCCAGTTCGACGGCGAGGAGGCCGAAGAGGGTGGTGAACTTGATGACCGGGTTCATGGCCACCGACGAGGTGTCCTTGAACGGATCGCCGACGGTGTCGCCGATGACGCAGGCGGCGTGCAGCGGCGTTCCCTTCTCCTTCAACTCGACCTCGACGATCTTCTTGGCGTTGTCCCAGGCGCCGCCGGCGTTGGCCATGAAGATGGCCTGGTAGAGCCCGAAGAGGGCGATCGAGATCAGGTAGCCGATGAAGAAGAACGGCTCGAAGCAGGCGAAGGCGAGCGTGGAGAAAAAGACGGTCAGGAAGATGTTGAACATCCCCTTCTGCGCGTACTGCGTGCAGATGGCCACGACCTTCTTCGAGTCTTCCACCGAGGCCTTCGTGGCGCCGCTGTCGAGCTTCATGTTCTGCTTGATGAACTCGACCGCGCGATAGGCGCCGGTGGAGACGGCCTGGGTCGACGCGCCGGTGAACCAGTAGATCACCGCGCCGCCGACGACGAGGCCGAGCAGGAACTGCGGATGGAGCAGCGAGAGCTTGTCCATGTCGGTCGTGAGCTTGTTGGTGAGCATGACGATGATGGAGAAGATCATCGTGGTGGCGCCGACGACCGCTGTGCCGATGAGCACCGGCTTGGCCGTGGCCTTGAAGGTGTTGCCCGCGCCGTCGTTGGCCTCGAGGAAATCCTTCCCTTTTTCGAATGACGGCGTGAAACCGAAGTCGCGCTTGATCTCCGCCTCGATGCCGGGCATCGATTCGATCGTCGAGAGCTCGAAGACCGATTGGGCGTTGTCGGTGACCGGGCCGTAGGAGTCGACGGCGATGGTCACCGGTCCCATGCCGAGGAAGCCGAAGGCGATGAGGCCGAAGGCGAAGATGGCGGGGGCGATCATCAGCGCGCCGGCACCGACCGGGAACATGCTGCTGATCCAGGCGCCGATGCCCATCAGGCCGGCGATGGTGATGCCCATCCAGTAGGCGCTGAAGTTTCCGGCGATGAGGCCGGCCAGGATGTTGAGCGAGGCGCCGCCTTCACGCGAGGCGGTAACCACTTCCTGCACGTGGCGCGATTCGGTGGAGGTGAAGACCTTCACCAGCTCGGGGATGATGGCGCCGGCCAGCGTGCCGCAGGTGATGATCGTGGAGAGCTTCCACCACATGGAGGCGTCGCCGCCGAGCGTGGGGATGAGCAGGTAGGAGACGGCATACGTGACGCCGACAGACAGGATCGAGGTGATCCACACCAGCGACGTCAGCGGCGCCTCGAAGTTCATCGAGTCGGCGTTCTTGTAGCGGGCGGAGGCGACGGCGCCGTTGATCCAGTAGGAGACCGCCGAGGTGATGATCATGAGGACGCGCATGACGAAGATCCAGACCAGGAGCTGCGTCTGCACGATCGGGTCGCTGACGGCGAGGAGGATGAAGGTGATCAGCGCTACGCCGGTGACGCCGTAGGTCTCGAAGCCGTCGGCAGTGGGGCCGACCGAGTCGCCGGCGTTGTCGCCGGTGCAGTCGGCGATGACGCCGGGGTTGCGGGCATCGTCTTCCTTGATGTTGAAGACGATCTTCATCAGGTCGGAGCCGATGTCGGCGATCTTGGTGAAGATGCCGCCGGCGATTCGCAGAGCAGCCGCTCCGAGCGATTCACCGATGGCGAAGCCGATGAAACACGGTCCGGCGTAGTCGCGCGGGACGAAGAGAAGGATGAAGAGCATCAGCACCAGCTCGGTGGAGATGAGCAGCATGCCGATGGACATGCCGGCCTTGAGCGGGATGTCGTACGTCGGGAACGGCTTGCCGCGCAGCGAGGCGAAGGCCGAGCGCGAGTTGGCGAAGGTGTTGACGCGGATGCCGAACCAGGCCACGCCGTAGCTGCCGGCGATGCCGATCAGGCTGAAGATGATGATGATCGAGGTCTTGGTAACGCCGTAGTGCCGCAGCACGCCGAAGTAGAAGACCATGATGACGCCGATGAAGAGCTCGAGCAGCAGGATGAATTTGCCCTGGGTCTGCAGGTAGGTCTTGCAGGTCTCGTAGATCAGCTCCGAGATCTCGAGCATCGACTTGTGCACTTCGAGCTTTTTGAGCTTGACGTACATGACGAAGCCGAAGAGCAGACCGAGGAAGCAGACGACGAGGCCGTAGAGAAGCAGCCGCTGCCCGGTGACGCCGAGAAACGAGACGCTGCTCAGGTCGGGCAGCACGAGATTGGCCTCGGTCTGCGCCTCGGCAGGCTGCCCGGCCAATGCCGATTCCTGTGCCGCGACCGGCGCGTTTCCGGCCGGATGGGTTGTGTCCGCGCTTTGCGCTTGCGCAACGCCGGCGATGCAGACCATCAGCATCGCCAGGACCAGCGTGCGCGTGATCCATGACTTCATAGGTCCTCCAAAGATTTGTTCGAGGTGAGATCCGCGAACCCAAGGGGGTCCGGGTAAGGGCGCGGATTGTAACAGACGAGGGAGTGGGGGTAGGGTGTGGGGGTATTAGCCTTCATGAGCGCCGGCTGGCTCGGCGCGTCCGCGCCGCCGTTCCACCTGTCGTTCCTCGCGTCGCTTCTAATGACACGTCCGAAGCAAACCTATCGAGAGTCCCTCTCCCCGCGGCGAGCGGGGAGAGGGAGACACGAAGCGAAGTGCGGGTGAGGGGTGGTGCCCGACTGCGCAGTCTGCGCAAGCTCCGCCCCCCTCATCCGCCTGTCGGCACCTTCTCCCCCGCTGAAAAACGCGGGGGAGAAGGACTCTCGATGTTAGAACC
>Ga0157375_10006012_pt1 | contig 10582 bp, 6 predicted proteins | sample M35metaG_FD_115311 | JGI IMG/M metagenome (GOLD analysis project Ga0157375, IMG submission 115311) | Miscanthus rhizosphere microbial communities from Kellogg Biological Station, Michigan, USA - M3-5 metaG | ecosystem: Host-associated > Plants > Roots > Rhizosphere > Soil | place: USA: Michigan... | reverse complement strand
GTTCTCATTCCGTCCGGAATGACGAGTGGTACCCAGAGCCGAGAATCCTCTGACGGAAAGGCAAACGCCTTGGGCATCACCCCAATCACGGTTCGCTTTCGACCATTCAGCTCGATTTCCTTTCCGATGACGGCACGGTCACTCGCGTAATTCGCCTGCCACAGCCCGTAACTGAGGATGACGACTCCGTCGTTTCCAGTCTTCTCATTCTCCGCCGTGAAGAGTCGACCCACGATCGGCTTGACTCCTAGCGCATCGAACGCTTCCGCAGGTAAGGCACCACCAATGATGCGCTGCGGCTCACCGGTCCCGGTGAGATTGAACCCGACAGTGTTGTAGGCAGCGAGATGCGACAGCACCTGATTCTGCGATTTGAGATCGGTGAGATTGGGAATCGAGTGGATGTCCTCGCGAACGCCCAGCTTCCGGTTGTCCATCCACACCGCGACGATGCGATCGGCTTCGGGATAGGGCAGCGGCTGGAGAATCAGCGCATTCACGACGCTGAAGATCGCGGTCGTCGCGCCGAGTCCGAGCGCGATGGTGAGACCGGCGACGGCGGTGAATCCTGGAGAATGACGGAAGGTGCGCAGCGCAAACCGAATGTCCTGACGCGCCATATCAAAGAATCCTAATCCGCTCATTGCTCGCGTCTCCTCGGCGTAGTGGGTGACGTTTCCGAATCGCCGCCGGGCGGCGTACCGCGCATCCCCGCGGACCTCTGCGTCCGTGGCCGTGGACTCGGTCTGCATCGCTTCGAGCGACAAGTGAAAGTCGATCTCCTCCTTCAACTCGCGCGCGAACGCGTCCGCCCGGAACAGCGCGCGGAAGCGATAGCGAAGGGCGGCAAACATACCCATCGTTCGGGCTCAGCTTCCTGACATGACACCGTCAATTGCCGCCAACACTCGATCGAAGCCGGACACTTTCTCACCCAATCGCCGCCTGCCTGATGCGGTGATGGTGTAGTATCGGGCACGGCGCTTCGTCGGAGATTCTCCCCACTTGCCGATCACCCAGCCGTTTGTCTGTAGCCGAGCGAGTGCGGGATACAGCGATCCGTGATCGACGGCGAACACGCCGTTGGAGAGTCGCGCGATGTGTTGTACGATCGCGTACCCGTGCATCGGCTGCACGGTGAGTGACTTCAAGATCAACATCTCGAGCGTGCCCTTGAGCAGCTCGTCCTGTTGAGATTTGGCGTTTTTCGGCATGAGCGGTTGCAAAAGGTCGACAGGTAGAAATCCCACCTATAAATAGGTAGTGATTCTACCCGTTGAGCGCCAGACCCGAGATGTCGGGAAAGGGTTGCTCCTGGCCGCCGTTCGCCGCCGGTCGCAAATTGACGCCTCGACCTCAACTCCCGCTCGCATGCCTCGTCTCCGTTCCATCCTCCTGATCAGCGCGATGTCAGCCGCAGGTGTCGCCAGCCCAATCGTTGCACAAGTGCCGCCGACACAACCGCCTGCCCAACAACCCGCCGCTGCGCCTCCGCAGGGTGGCGCGCCTGCCGCTCCGCGCCGGCCCCGCCCCTACAACCAGGTGATCACGGATCGCGCTCAGACAGAGCGTGGTGGCATCACGGTCCACCGCGTCGATGACAAATGGTTTTTCGAGGTGCCGGACTCGCTGCTCAATCGCGACATCCTGTTCGTCTCGCGGCTGGCGGGCGTGCCGGCCGGCGTCGGCGGGTTCGCATTCGCGGGCAACGAGATTGCGCGTCGCGTGGTGCGTTGGTCGAAGGTCAACGACCGGATCAACCTCGCAAGCATCAGCTACGCCGCGGTCGCCGACGACTCGCTCCCGATCTCGATCAGCGTTCGCAACAACAACTATTCGCCGATCCTCGCGGCTTTTCCGATCCAGGCCTATACGCGTGACAGCACGGGCTACGTTCTCGACGTCACGGACTTTTTCAGCGGCGACACGCCCGGTATCTCCGGACTAAATGCCGCCCAGCGCCGGCAGTATCAGGTTCGTCGCCTCGATCCCGCGCGCAGCTATGTGAGCAGCGTGCGCTCCTTCCCGATCAACGTCGAAGTCCGGCAAGTGCAGACGTTCGACGCCGCCGAGCCGCCGGGCGACCGCGGAGGAAGCACGATTTCGCTCGAGGCTCGGCAGTCGATGATTCTGCTTCCAAAAGTCCCGATGCGTCCGCGCATCGCGGACGAGCGTGTCGGATACTTCTCGGTCGAGCGCGTCAACTATGGGCTCGACGAACAGAAGGCCGCGACTGAGACGTTCATCACGCGCTGGCGTCTCGAGCCGAAGGATCCGGCCGCGTACGCGCGCGGCGAGCTCGTCGAACCGATCAAGCCGATCACGTACTACATCGATCCGGCCACGCCCACAAAGTGGCGCCGCTACGTGAAAGAAGGCGTCGAATCGTGGCAGAAGGTGTTCGAGAAGGCCGGATTCAAGAACGCGATTCTCGCCAAGGATCCTCCTTCGAAATCGGTGGACCCCGATTGGGATCCGGACGACGCCCGATACTCGATGGTCCGCTGGACGGCGAGCCTTGTGCGCAACGCAGTGGGGCCCAGCACACCTGATCCGCGCAGCGGGGAGATCATCAACAGTGAAATCGCGTGGTATCACAACCACATGCGGTCGTATCGCAACCGGCTCATGATCGAAACTGGCGCCGCGAATCCGGCCGCGAGAACGCTCGACATTCCGGAAGAGCTCATGGGCGAGACGATGCGTCAGGTGATCGCCCACGAGATCGGTCACGCGCTCGGTCTGGAGCACAACATGGTGGCGTCGTCGTCGTTCCCCGTCGACTCGCTGCGCTCGCCAACGTTCACGAGCAAATACGGCGTCAGCGCAACGATCATGGACTACGCGCGCCAGAACTACATCGCGCAACCCGGCGACGGGCTCAAGCCAAAAGACTACATTCGCCGCCTTGGCCCATTCGATGACTTTGCGATCAATTGGGGCTACCGCGTCATCCCGAGCGCGAAGAACGCCGGCGACGAGCGCAAGACGCTCAACAGCTGGCTCGTCAACCAGAATGCCGTTTTTCCCTACCGCTACGTCGGCCAGCAATGGGGCAGCGTCGATCCTCGCGCTCAGACGGAAGATCTGAGCGACGACCCGGTACGCGCCACGGACTACGCGCTCAAGAACATGCGCAAGGTCGTGCCGCAACTCGTGTCGTGGACGACACGCCCCGGCGAGGACTTCACAGATCTCGAAGAGATCTATGGGGAGACGATCGGTATGTGGTCCACATACATGGGCCACGTTTCCACGGTCATCAGCGGCGTCAACGTCGACCTCAAGAGCGCCGAGCAGGGCGGCGCGGTGTATCGTGTCGTGCCGAAAGCAAAGCAGAAAGCAGCGCTGGCGTTCCTCGATGCCAACGTCTTCGCGACGCCGTCGTGGCTCATGCCGAAAGACATCGAGTCGCGCATCGGGCCTTCGGGACTTCCGACGCGTCAGGCTACCGTGTTGACGTCGCTGCTCGCCACGCCTCGACTCGGACGTCTCGCCGAGGCGGAGCAAGTTGACCCGGCGAACGCGTATCCGCTCGCCGAATACCTTACCGATCTGAAGACTGGCGTGTGGGGCACGCCGGGCAGCGGCGCTCCTCCGGACGCGAATCGACGGATGCTGCAACGCGTGTACATCGAGCGTCTCGCGCTGATCATCAACCCGCCGCCACCGCCGGCGCCGAATCCAGCGGCTGTACCGGCTGTACCGCCACAGGGCCCGCCTCAAACGCCCTCACCATTCATCGGCGCACCAAACCTGCCGCGGAGCGACATCCCCGCGCTCGCCCGTGCTCAGCTTCGACAGATTCGCGATGAAGCCCGTCGCGCTGCGTCCGCGGGCGGCGCAGTGTCGCGCGCGCATTGGCAGGATATCGTCGACCGAGTGGACGACGTACTCGAGGCAAAGCGGCGCTAACCGCCGTGCAACAGCGACTGGCGGCTCGAGCTCCGCAATTGCCTCAGATCGAGAATCAGTCCGCTCGCAGCGCCGCGAGCGGATCGATTCGAATGGCGCGCCGTGCTGGAACGCTGACAGCCAGAATCGCGACGACAATCATTGTCGCCGCGGCGCCGGCGAATACCGGCACATCGCCCTTACCCACGGCGTAAAGCATCGAAGAGACCAAGCGCGCGACGCCCACCGCACCGCCGAGGCCGAGCACCAATCCAATGAGGATGAGCGAGCTGGCCTGCACGCCCACGACGCGAAGTACATCGCCCGGCCGCGCTCCCAGCGCAATACGGACGCCGATCTCCTTCGTGCGTTGCGCCATCGCATACGACACAACGCCATACAGGCCGATCGCCGCGAGCGCTGCGGCCACGCCGGAGAGCAGCGCTAGTAATCGCGCGGCCATCTCCTGCCCCTGCAGCGGACCAGCGATGTAGTCGACGAGCGGCATCGCATTGAACACCGGTACGGTCGGATCGATCGCGCGCACGGCCTGGCCGACTAGACGGACTGCCTCGTCCGGAGGGACCTCGCTTCGCGCGAGGAATGTATAGCCATGCTCCGGGCGGTATACTTGCCTCACTGGGACATAGAAGTACGGCGTCGGCGAGTCGGTGAGACGATACGTCTTGACGTCCTTCGATACGCCGATGATCGTGAACCAATTGCCCCACCCTTTCACGCGGGCCCCCAGGGCCGCGCGACCGGACAGAAAGCGTCGGACAAACGCTTCGTTTACGATCATGACTCGTGCATGCGCCGAGTCGTCGTCGAGCGTGAAGTCGCGGCCGTCGAGCGCGATATTGAGCGTTTTGAAATAGTCTGGACCGATCGCCGCGCGATACAATTTCATGTTCTCGCCCGGTTCCGGCGTGTAGCCTTCGATGCGCAGATCCTCCCACGATCCTGAGCCGAGGCTGAGGGGCACATGGTCCGTGTAGCTCACGGCGGACGTGCCCGGCTCGCGGCGCATGCGCTCGGCGACGTCGCGAAGCAAAGTCTGCGCGCGCGCCGAGTCGTAGCCGGCGAGGGTGACGCTCACGGCAGACATCGCGACATGGTCGGCGTTAAAGCCAGGAGACACCGCGCGCGTCCGGCGAAAGCTGTCGTAGAAGAGTCCCGCAAGCACAAGCGACACTACAGCGAGCGACATCTCGGCAATGACGAGCGCTCCGCGCAGCCGCGACGCGTGAACGGTGCCGATCGCTCCGCGGTTCATCCCCTCGACGAGTGCCTCACGCGAGGCGTGCAGGGCAGGCGCGACACCTGCAAACAGCGCGACCGCAGCAGTGAGAGCGACCGTGAAACCCAACACCGCGACGTCGACGTGCGGATCGAGGACCGACGACGACGCGAATCGAGGCAACAAATAGCGTAGCGAGTGCGTCAACCAGATGGTCGCCGTAAACCCCAGCGCCGACCCCGTTACGGCGAGTATCGACGCCTCTGTGAGCAACAACCGGATGAGCCGCCCGCGTTGCGCGCCGAGTGCGAAACGCAGTCCGAGCTCGCGACGACGACCAATAGCGCGGGCAAGAAGCAAGTTCGCGGTATTCACGCTGACGACGAGGAGCATGAGTCCACACGCGGCGAGAAGCAGCAGCAAGGGAGCGCGCAGTCCGTCCTGAATTCCCCAGTGTGATTTCCAGAGTGGAAGCAGCATCCCACCCATGCCCTTGCTCACGTCCCCGTTGGCTTTCGCCATACGCGCCGTGAACGCCTCCACTTCAGCTCGTGCCGCGCCGGTCGTTACACCGTCCTTGAGCCGCGCCAGCACGCGGAAGGTGCGCGTGCCGCGATCGCGGAGCCACCAGCCGCCAGTGGGGACGATCTGACCAAGCATGGCGGCCGGCACCCACACGTCGATGCGCTCGGCGGGCATCGAGCCATGAAAGGAGGATGAGGCAACGCCGATTATCGTGAATGGATAGTGATTTATGGTGACGACGCGGCCGACGATTGTGCTGTCCCCGTGCCATCGCGCCTGCCAATAGTCGTAGCCAACGACAGCGGTCGGTTCGGCACCTTCAGCCTCGTCGCCGTTCGACGGAAAGAATCTGCCCACGGCAGGGCGCACACCGAGTACGTCGAAGAAGTTCGCAGACACCAGCTCACCGCGGCGCAGCTCGGCGTGCGAATCCTCGCCGACGGCGAACGAGGTCGGGAACGCGGCGGCGAGGCCATCGAACGACGTCAGGTATTTCCGGTAGTCGCGGTAGTCGAGCCACGAGGTAGGCGTCCAACTGCCCGATGCCGTGGTGGTCTCGAGAGCCAGCACACGATCGGCGTCGGCCGCGCCGCTCAATGGATTGAGGAGCACACTGCGCGTCCAGCTGAACACCGTCGTCGCGGCGGCGATGCCGACGGCAAGCGTGACGACAATGATCGCCGAAACCGTCGGGGCGCGACGCAGCTGGCGGAGCCCGTAGCGGACGTCAATCAGCAACGAATCGAGCGCGGGCCATTCCCACGTTTCGCGGCCGCGTTCTTCAATAGATGTCACATTGCCAAAGGCGCGCCGCGCAGCGTCGCGCGCTTGAGCGGGCGACATGCCGCGCGCCTCGAGCTCGGCTGCCCTTTCGTCGAGGTGGGCGCGGATCTCGTCGGCGAGGTCGTCATAGAGGCGCCGACGGTGGAAAAGCTGTGTGAACCAGCTCATGCGCGCTCCAACGTGAGCACGAGGTTGATCCCCTCGAGCATGCGTTCGAAGCTCGTAACCTCGCTGGTGAGGTGTTTGATGCCGGCGCGCGTGATTCGATAAATACGGACGCGACGATTGGTGGCCGACACGCCCCACTCCGCCTCGACCAGCCCGTCCTTCAGCAGACGCTGAAGAGCTGGATAGAGCGAGCCTTCCTCGACTTGGAGGAGATCGTTCGACGCTTGCTGAATGCGCTGGACGAGCGCGTAGCCATGCATCGGCTCGCGTTTGAGAAGCCGCAGCGCCATCATCTCGAGCGCGCCGGGAAAGAGGTCGCGGGATTTGGTGTCGGTCATCGATCCTAATCTGCTCAAGGCCTAGAGCAAACTAGGGTGATTGCCGTAATCACGCAAGAGTGACCTGCCCGGTGCGCGCTGGCCTCGGCCGGCCCGCGCGCATCGGCTCGCAGCTCACCGTCGAAACGCCGGCGTCAGCTGGTGCGCCGCCCGTCGAGCTTCCACTCGTGCTTGCCTTCGACGATAGAGCCCGTGACGTCCTTGTCAGAGAACTGAAACGATACCGTCGCGGTGCCGGTCGACAACCGCAGCGAGCCCTTTAGCGTATTCTCCGTCAGCGACAGCCGGTCGATGATCGCCGGCCCGACGCCGTCCGTCACGAACGTCACCTCGAGACAGCCTTGAATGTTCTCGAGCACCAGCATCGCCGCGCGGGGCTCGTTGCCCTTCTTGCTGATGGCGAGAATGCGATACGTGCCAGTGCGCGCCGGTGTGATGCAGGACTGCGCGGCTGCGGAATCAACCGGGATGGCCCGTGCGTGAGCCGATTCGCCACTGGTGAGTGCGAACGCGAGAAGTGCTGTCGCGAGTGTCATGAGCATCCTCCAATCGAGACGACTGTAATCGTGCCTTCGACCATGTACGATCTTGGACACGCGGAGGATTCGATTTGGTTGTTCGCGCTTTGTACGAGATGTGCGCGCGGTTCAGTCGTTCAGTCGCCCATCGCTTCGTAGGCTATTAGCATTCTCTGAATCTGCTGCGGAACGTCTCGCACGTAGACGCCGAGGCCATGACGAACGTCAACCAGGCCAAGCATCTCGAGCTTCGTCAGCGCCTGTCGCACCGTCGGCGCGCCCACTCGAAACTCACGCGCCATGCGCGCGATGGGCGGAAGCCGCTCGCCGGGGCGAAACGCACCGGATCGAATCAGCTCGAGCATGCGTGCCGCGAGATTGTCGGTCAGTCGCTCGCGACGAATCGGCGAGAAGTCGTCGTGCATCAGCCGCCTCGGAGTGCGCGGACAACCGGGATGCCCGCGGCGCGGCGCGCCGGTATCCAGCTCGCCAACACCACCGACGCCACGAGCATGACAACGATGCCGACGAGCGTCAGCAAGTCCGTCGGTTCGACGCCATAGAGAAGCGAGCGGAGCAGCCGCGTCAGTCCTACGGCTGCCGCGAGACCAAACAGCCCGCCGACAGCGGCCAACGCGATTCCCTGCCCCACCACCAGGCGAATGACATCTCCCGCCGTCGCGCCGAGTGCGATGCGCACGCCGATTTCACGCGTTCGCTGCGCCACCGCGAATGAGATCACACCGTACGTTCCCATCGTCGCGAGCGCCAACGCGAGCGCGGCAAAGATCGCGAGCAATACCGTGCTGACTCGCGCGTACGCCGTCGCAATCTGCACTTGATCATCCAACGGACGTACATCCGAGACTGGAAAGCCCGGCGCGACTTCTCTGAGCGCGAGCCGCGCGGGCAGGCTTATCGACACGGGATCGACACGAGTCTTCAAGAAAAACACCATGCGATAGCTGAACGGCACCTGATAGTATGAGACATACACTTCGGCGCCGGGCGGCTGGTCCAACGATCCGTAGAGCACATCGCCAACGACGCCTACCACGTACGCTGTATCCGGATCGCCAATGCTCAACGACCGGCCAATCGGCTCTTGATCCGGCCAGAACGTGCGGGCCGCTGTCTCGCTGACCAACACCGCGCGTCGACGTCCGACCACATCGCTTCGAGTGAGCATGCGGCCCCGAATCAGCGGGATGTGAACCAATGACGGCCAGCCCGGGGTGATCCAGTGCGTTCCCGCGCCGATGCCCGGATTAGCGAGTGGTGTACGACGATCGTGCAAGACCACGCCCGACCCCGCGCAACCAACGAGCGGCGGACAGTCGGCCATCGCGACGTCCACGACGCCCGGCACCCGCGCCAATCGCTCCAACGCAACGTCGTAGAATTTGCTGATCGAGTCGCGTGACCAGTTCGGCGCACGATTCACCTGCATCATGAGCACGTGATCGCCGTCGTATCCCGTGCGGACATTCAACAGATGATCGAGGCTGCGCATCATCAAGCCGGAACCGGCCAACAGGACGACGCACAGCGCGATCTCGAGGACTGTGAGCACGTTGCGACTGATCAGTCCGCGACCGCGCACCCAGCGCGGTGCCGCGCCGTCGTCTTTGAGCGCGTCGGAGAGCGCGGGACGTGTCGCCTGTAACGCGGGCACGAGACCGAATAAGATTCCCGTCGCGATCGCGACTGCGGCGGTGAAGAGGAGCGCTGTGGTATTCAACTGGATCGCCGAAAAGTTGACGACGCCGAGTCCGGACACGTTCTGCGATCGGAGCGCGCTCGCCGGCTGCAGCGTCGAGAGCGCCTTTGTACCGATCCACGCGAAGGCAACGCTCGCCACTCCGCCGGTCAACGAAAGCAGAACGCTTTCGACGAGAAGCTGGCGAACAAGCCGCCAGCGTCCAGCACCGATCGCCAGACGCACTGCGATCTCGCGACGGCGACCCGAGGCGCGCACAAGGAACAGATTTGCGACGTTGGCACACGCGATCAACAGCACAAGCCCGACTGCGCCGAAGAGAATGAACAGGGTTCGTCGCACGCGTCCGTCGACGCGCGCTGCATCGAGCGGGCGCGCCGTTGCTCCCAGCGTGACAAACGGCCGCTTGTCAGGATATGTGCCGTTGATCCGTTGCCCGATCGCGCTGACTACCGACGTGGCGCGGGCGGCGGATACTCCCGCCGCCAAGCGCGCCACGGCAAAAAAGTTGTGATTCCACGGATCCGCGACGTGCCACGCAACGGGCATCGACGCGATCGGCATCCATAAGGCTGATTCCCCAGAAAGCCCGCGAAACGCCGGTGGCGCAACGCCAATGACGATGTACGGAATGCCATCGACGTCGAGCGTTCTGCCCAGCGCCGTCGATTCGGCGTTGAACATCTGCTGCCAGAGTTGGTAACTCACCACGACAACGTGCGCGCCGCCGAAATCACCGTCCTCGGCCCGCGCAAACGTGCGGCCGAGAATCGGCTGGATCCCGAGTGTCGGCAGATAGTGCGAGTCGACGAACTCGCCTTGCACACGTAGGGCTTCGTCGCTCGCGCGCGCCGTGAACTGCGATGGGCGCCAGAGTGAGAGATCGGCAAACACATTCTGCGCGCCCTTCAGAACCTCGAACTTCGCATAAGACCATACGAGGTCATCGCGCGCCCGGCTGTCCCGATCCTCGGCGCGCGTGAGACTCACCGCCATCAGCTGCTGCGGCTCACGGAACGGGAGTGGGCGAAGCAGAAGCGTGTCGATCGCGCTGAACATCGCCGTGTTCGCGCCGATGCCGATCGCCAGCGTGAGTACCGCGACCACCGTGAACAGAGGCGCGCCACGAAATGTGCGCAGCGCGAATCGAGCATCCTGGAGCAGCGTGTCGAATGCCTCGAGTCCTGACGTTCGACGCATTTCCTCTTGATAGTACGTGACATTCCCGAAGCGACGGCGGGCCGCATACCGCGCTTCTTCTCGCGAATTGTCATCGTGCGCGACATGCTCGCGCTGCATCGTCTCGAGGTTCACGTGAAAGTCCAACTCCTCGGCGACCTCCTGCTCGTGCTGACGTGGGTGCGTCAGCACCCGCCAGCGATATCGGAGCACGTCG
>Ga0157375_10006011_pt1 | contig 10583 bp, 10 predicted proteins | sample M35metaG_FD_115311 | JGI IMG/M metagenome (GOLD analysis project Ga0157375, IMG submission 115311) | Miscanthus rhizosphere microbial communities from Kellogg Biological Station, Michigan, USA - M3-5 metaG | ecosystem: Host-associated > Plants > Roots > Rhizosphere > Soil | place: USA: Michigan... | reverse complement strand
GCCTACCGCTGGTCGCAGGCCCAGTACTACGTCGGGGTCGACGGGAAGAACGTCGCGATCTACCGCGGCCTGACCCAGGACGTCGGCCCGGTGCGCACCTCCAGGCTCTACCGCCACGTGGACGTCGCCCTCGTCGACCTGCCCGCCTACCAGCAGGAGCGGGTCCGGGCCTGCATCGCGACCGACGGCCTGGCCGACGCCACCCACATCGTCGGCACCCTGCGCGACCAGGCCGAGCTCTGCCGGTCTCTGCGCACCGCCACGCCCACGCCGTCCGTGTCCGTCCCGGCCCCCTCGGGAACCACCACGCCCGCGCCGACGACGACACCGACACCCACCACCACGCCGACGCCCACTCCGACGAGCACCGCCACGGGCGGCGTCGACGCGAGCGACTGCGGGACCGGGCCGTGACGCCGCGCGCCGCGAGCCGGTCACGCAGCCCGCGCACCATCGAGCTGGTGCTGCTGGTCTTCTCCATCGGGATCTCGATGGCTGCCTACGCGTCGGTCGGCCTGGCCCACGACGGCGCGCTGCCCGCCGGGATGCTCGGGTACGGCGGGGGCCTGGCCCTGCTGTTCGGTGCCGCGCACGTGGCGCTGCGCCGTCTCGCGCCCGACGCCGACCCGATCATGTTGCCGGTGGTCACGGTCATCAACGGCCTGGGGCTCGCCGTCATCCACCGGCTCGACCTCGCCTACGCCGACCGGGCCCGCCAGCTCGGCCACGACGTGCCGTCGGCCGCGGCCCCGGCCCAGCTCACCTGGACCGCGGTCGGCGTCATCCTGTTCATCGTCGTGCTGCTGCTCGTGCGCGACCACCGGGTCCTCCAGCGGTTCACCTACACCGCCATGCTCGCCGGGCTCGTGCTGCTGGTGCTGCCGCTGCTGCCGGTCATCGGCAGCACCATCAACGGGGCCCGGATCTGGATCCGGGTGGCCGGCTTCTCGTTCCAGCCCGGCGAGCTGGCCAAGCTGGCACTGCTGATCTTCTTCGCCGGCTACCTGGTGGTGAAGCGCGACGTGCTGGCGCTGGCGAGCCGCCGGATCCTCGGCATCGACCTGCCGCGCGGACGGGACCTCGGGCCGGTGGTCGTCACCTGGCTGGCCAGTCTCGCGGTGCTCGTCTTCGAGCGCGACCTCGGCACCTCGCTGCTCTTCTTCGGCGTCTTCGTCGCGATGCTCTACGTCGCGACCGAGCGACTCTCCTGGCTGCTCATCGGCATGACGCTGTTCCTGTTCGGCTCGTTCCTGGCCTGGTCCTCGTTCAGCCACGTGCACCAGCGGGTCGACATCTGGCTGCACGCGTTCGCGCCGCGCAACATCGACAGCGACAGCTACCAGCTGGTGCAGGGCCTGTTCGGCATGGGCTCCGGCGGCCTGCTCGGGAAGGGCCTCGGGCAGGGCCGGCCGGACATCGTGCCCTACGCGCAGACCGACTTCATCGTGGCCGCGATCGGCGAGGAGCTCGGCCTCACCGGCATCATGGCCCTGCTGATCCTCTACGCCATCGTGGTGCAGCGCGGGCTGCGCACCGCGATCTCGGTGCGCGACTCGTTCGGCAAGCTCCTCGCGACCGGGCTGGCCTTCAGCCTGGCGCTGCAGGTCTTCGTCGTCGTCGGGGGAGTGACCCGCCTGATCCCGCTGACCGGTCTCACCATGCCGTTCCTGTCCTACGGCGGGTCGTCGCTGGTCGCCAACTGGATGCTGATCGCCCTGCTGCTCCGGATCAGCGACGCGGCCCGCCGACCAGCCCCACCGCCCGCGGCGTCGATGGCGGACGCCAAGACCCAGGTCGTGAAACTGTGAGATCCCCACAAAATCGCTCGCTGCGCTCGCGATTCCGCGGGGGCCCCGAATGAACGCCCCGCTCCGACGGCTGTCCGTCGCCGTCATGCTGATGTTCGGCCTGCTGCTGCTCAACGCGAACTACCTGCAGGTCGTGCGCGCCGACGCCCTGCACCACGACAGCCACAACCCGAGGCTGATCGCCGAGGAGTACTCCCGCGAGCGCGGGCCGATCCTGGTGGCCGGCCGTCCGGTAGCCCGCAGCGTCGAGACCAACGATCGCCTCAAGTACCTGCGGCGATACACCGACGGCAAGCTCTACGCCCCGGCGACCGGCTTCTACTCGATCGTCTACGGGGCGAGCGGGATCGAGCAGGAGGAGAACTCGGTCCTCGCCGGCACCGACGACAGCCTCTTCGTCCGCCGGGTGATCGACCTGCTCACCGGCACCCCGCCCAAGGGCGGCAGCGTCGCCCTGACCATCAACCCGGCGGCCCAGAAGGCCGCGTATGACGGCCTGCTCGCCCTGCACGCCCGCGGTGCCGTCGTGGCTGTGGACCCCACCACGGGCGCGATCCTCGCCATGGTCAGCACCCCGTCGTACGACCCGAACGACCTGTCCAGCCACGACACGGCCGCGGTCCGGAAGAACTACGACCGACTCAGCTCGGCGCGGTCCCGGCCGATGCTGAACCGCTCCATCCGGCAGACCTATCCGCCCGGTTCCACCTTCAAGCTGGTCACCTCGGCGGCGGCGCTGGAGAGCGGCAAGTACACGCCGGACAGCCCGATCGACAACTCCTCGCACCTGAACCTGCCGCAGAGCACGGCCGTGCTGCCGAACGAGAACGGCGGCCCGTGCACGAGCGGCCAGCCGACCCTCACGGTCGCGCTGGAGAACTCCTGCAACGTGGCGTTCGGCCGGCTCGGGCTCGAGCTGGGGGACGACGCACTGCGCGCCCAGGCCCAGAAGTTCGGCTTCGACCAGGCCTTCGAGGTGCCGATGCGCACCGTCGCCAGCCGGTTCCCGGAGAACCCGGACCTGCCGCAGACGGCGCTGTCGGCGATCGGGCAGTACGACGTCCGGGCCACCCCGCTGCAGATGGCACTGGTGGCGGCCGCGATCGCCAACCGGGGCGTGCTGATGAAGCCCTACCTCGTGGACGAGATCCGCGACCCCAAGCTGTCCATCCTCGAGAAGACCAAGCCGGAGCCGTTCGGGACGGCCGTGAGTCCGCAGACCGCGGCCTCGCTCACCGAGATGATGATCAAGGTGGTCGAGGACGGGACCGGCACCAACGGCCAGATCCCCGGCGTCAAGGTGGCCGGCAAGACCGGCACCGCGCAGCAGGGCGGCGGCCGCACCCCGCACGCCTGGTTCGTGTCGTTCGCGCCGGCCGACACCGACCCCAAGGTCGCGGTCGCCGTGATCGTCGAGGACGGCGCCAAGCAGGCCGAGATCAGCGGCAACGGGCTGGCCGCGCCGATCGCCCGCGACGTGATGAAGGCCGTGCTGGGCTCATGAGCGGCCGGACCGACCTGATGCTCGGCAGCCGGTACCGGCTGGCCGAGCGCATCGCCGGCGGCGGCATGGGCGAGGTGTGGCGCGCCGAGGACACCGTTCTCGGCCGGGACGTGGCCGTGAAGATCCTGCGCCGGGAGTACGCCGACGACCCCACCTTCCTGGCGCGGTTCCGGGCCGAGGCCCGCCACACCGCCGGCCTCGCGCACCAGGGCATCGCGGCCGTCTACGACTTCGGCGAGGGGGACCCCGACGTAGCCGCCGCCGAGCCGGGTGCCGGGTCGCCGTACCTGGTGATGGAGCTGGTGCCGGGGGAGCCGCTGTCCACCCTGATGTCCCGGGAGGGCCCGCTGACGCCGGAGCGCACGCTGGACATCGTCGGGCAGGCGGCCAACGGGCTGCAGGCCGCGCACGACGCCGGCGTCATCCATCGCGACATCAAGCCGGGCAACATCCTGGTGACCCCCGACGGCGTGGTGAAGATCACCGACTTCGGCATCTCGCGGGCCACCAACTCGGTGCCACTGACCCAGACCGGCGCCATCATGGGCACGGCCTACTACATCTCGCCCGAGCAGGCGTCCGGGCAGTCGGTCACCCCCGCCAGCGACATCTACTCGCTCGGCATCGTCGCCTACGAGTGCCTCACCGGCCGCCGGCCGTTCGCCGGCGACACGCCGGTGTCCGTCGCCCTGGCCCAGGTGAGCCAGGAGCCGCCGGCACTCCCGCCGGAGCTGCCCGCCGCCGTCCGGGACCTGGTCATGCAGATGCTGGCCAAGGGTCCGGCCGACCGGCCCACGAGCGCTGGCGATGTCGGCCGGGCGGCGATGGCGCTGCGGCCGACCCTGGCCGCGGCGGCCACCGAGGCGCTCGACCCGCCCGAGCCCACCCGCACGCTGCCCGCGGTGGGAGCGGGGGCCGCCCCGGCGTACGCCGAGGAGACCACCGTCGTGACACCTCGGCTCGGCACAGACACCGACCCGGGGTTCCGGCTGCCCGACATCTCCCGGGTGCCGCGCTGGCTGCCGTACGCGATCGCGCTCGCCGCGGCCGCCCTGGTCGTGCTGCTCGCGGTCCGGGCCTGCGGCTCGGACCCCACCTCCACAGCCGGTACGACGGGGGCCTCCGCCAGTGCCGCGGGACCCACGGCCGCGGCCACCGTGGACGTCGTCGCGCGTGACTACCTGGGCCGGCCGGTGGCCGACGTCCGCGCCGACCTGGTCGGGCTCGGTCTCGCCGTGGACGTCCAGCAATCGGCCGGCGGCGGGGTTGTCGGTACGGTGAAGGCTGTGGCGCCCACCGGCACGGTCAAGGCCGGGACGACCATCAAGCTCGACGTGGTGGCGACGCCGCCACCGAAGGCGAAGCCCGGCAAGGGCAAGGGACACGGCGACGGCAACGACCAGGGAAAGGGCGACTGAGTGAGCAGCGCAGTGCCCCCTGAGCTGGGTGGCCGCTACGAGATCGGCGAGCTGCTCGGCCGCGGCGGCATGGCCGAGGTGCACATCGGCCACGACACGCGGCTCGGTCGCACCGTTGCGGTGAAGATGCTGCGGCCCGACCTGGCCCGGGACCCCACCTTCCAGGTCCGGTTCCGGCGCGAGGCCCACTCGGCCGCGTCGCTCAACCACCCGGCCGTCGTGGCCGTCTACGACACCGGCGAGGACCAGTTCGCCGGCAACCCGGTGCCCTACATCGTGATGGAGTACGTCGAGGGCTCGACCCTGCGTGACCTGCTCGCCTCCGGGAGCAAGCTGGTCCCCGAGCGAGCCCTGGAGATCGTCGACGGGGTGCTGGCCGCGCTGGCCTACAGCCACCAGCAGGGCATCGTGCACCGGGACATCAAGCCCGCGAACGTGATGCTGACCCGGGCCGGCGAGGTCAAGGTGATGGACTTCGGCATCGCCCGGGCGATGGACGACATGGGCGCCACGATGACCCAGACCTCGGCGGTGATCGGGACGGCGCAGTACCTGTCGCCCGAGCAGGCCCGGGGGCAGCAGGTCGACGCGCGCAGCGACCTCTACTCCACCGGGTGCCTGCTCTACGAGCTGCTCACCGGCCGGCCGCCCTTCGTCGGGGACTCGCCGGTGTCGGTGGCCTACCAGCACGTGCGGGAGGAGCCGGTCCCGCCCTCCCAGATCGATCCGGACCTGTCGCCGGCCGTCGACGCCGTGGTGCTGCGCGCCATGGCCAAGGACCGCGAGCAGCGCTACCAGAGCGCCGACGAGATGCGCCGCGACGTCGCCTCGGCCCGCGCCGGCCGCCCGGTCGCGCCCGTCGTGCCGCCGGCACAGGCCACCCAGGCGATGTCGAGCACCACCGTGCTGGCCGGCACCGCCGCGATCCCGCCGGTGGGCACCGGCCCCGGCGCGCACCGGGGTGGCAATGACGGCCGCGGCGGCCGCGTGATCGGCTACACCCTGCTCGCACTCGCGGTACTCGCGGTATTCGTCATCGCGGCGCTGATCGCGCGGTCGGCCTTCGACGGGTCCGGCGGCTCGCAGGTGGCGGTGCCGGACGTGACCGGTCTCACGGTCGGCAAGGCCACCAGCGAGCTGGAGACAGCCAAGCTGACGCTCGGCCAGCAGACGCCGAAGGCGAGCGACACGATTCCCGCGGGCAGCATCATCGACCAGAACCCGGAGGCCGGCATCCAGGTCGACGAGGGGCGCGCGGTGTCGGTCACCGTGTCCACCGGGGTCGCAGAGACCGCCGTTCCCTCCCTGGTCGGGCTGTCGCTGGACCAGGCGCAGCAGGCGCTGCGGGACGCCAACCTGACCGTCGGAGACACGACATCGGTGCCGTCGGACCAACCACGGAACACGGTCACCAAGGTCAGCCCCAAGGAGGGGGAGACCGTCCCGGCCGGCAGCAAGGTCGACCTGCGCTACGCCAGCGGCCAGAACAAGGTGCCCGACGTGGTCGGCAAGGACGAGGGCACGGCGCGCAACATGCTCGAGCAGGCCGGCTTCACGGTGCCGACCGCCCAGCAGCAGGCGACGGCCGACAAGCCGGCGGGCACGGTGCTGTCGCAGTCACCAGCAGCGGGCGAGACCAGCCGGCTCGGCTCCACCGTCACGCTGGTGGTCGCCACGACGCCGCCGACGCCGACCGAGACGCCGACACCCACCGAGACGCCGACACCGACCGACACCATCCTGCCGACCGGTTAGCTCCGGTCAGGCCCGGGTGACGACCGGGGAGAGCCCCACGGCCCGGGCGGGCGCGTCCGGGTCGCCGCAGGTGACCAGCCAGGTGGCCAGCAGCCGGTGCCCGCCCTCGGTGAGCACCGACTCCGGGTGGAACTGCACCCCCTCCAAGGGCAGGTCGCGGTGCCGGACCGCCATCACCACGCCGCTCGCGGTCCGGCCGGTGACCTCGAGCTCGGCCGGCAGGCTGTCCTCCCGGACGGCCAGCGAGTGGTACCGGGTGGCCGTGAACGGCGACGGCAGGCCGGACAGGACGCCGGTGCCTTCGTGCAGCACCTCGCTGGTCTTCCCGTGCAGCAGCTCGGGTGCCCGCTCCACCACCGCGCCGTGGGCCACCGCGATCGCCTGATGGCCCAGGCAGACCCCCAGCACGGGAACCTCGCCCGCGACCTCGCGCACCAGGTCGACGCAGACGCCCGCCTTCTCCGGCGTACCGGGTCCCGGACTGAGCAGCACCCCGTCGTACCGGCGCGCGTCGGCAGGAGCCACCTCGTCGTTGCGCAGCACGGTGCACTCGGCGCCGAGCTGGCCGAGGTACTGCACGAGGTTGAAGACGAAGCTGTCGTAGTTGTCGACGACGAGCACCCGCCTGGCCCGGACGCCGGTCAGCGCGCTCACTTGTCCACCGTCACCTTGAGGAACGGTAGCGAGTCCTCGGCCCACGGGAAGACCGTGGTGAACAGCAGCACCACGATCGCCGCCACCAGCGCCCCGGCGACCAGGGTGCGGACCGGCCACGGCCCCGGGAGGTGCCGCCAGACCCACGCGTACATCAGGCGCTCCTTGCCGGCCGGAGCAGCACCGTCGGCGGGCCGTCCGCCTTCGCCCGGGTCTCCTGGAGATGGCCGAACACGATCAGCCGCTGGTAGGACGCCCAGCGGGGGTTGCAGGTGGTCAGGGTCAGCAGGGCTTGGACCGGCTTCGCGGACGGCTTGCCCGGGACCGGGTCGAGCACCCAGGTCGACGTCGGCGACACGATCTTGGTCCGGTCGATCACGTAGGTGAACCACTCGGTGCGGGTCTCGGCGACCACGAGGTCGCCCTTGCGCACCTTGTCGAGGTAGGCGAACGGCTCGCCGTTGGTGGCCCGGTGCCCGGCGACCGCGAAGTTCCCGATCGCGCCCGGCTGGGCGGTCTTGGGGTAGTGCCCGACGCCCTTGGCGAGGTCCGGCAGGTCGACGCCTTCCACGACGGGGATCGTCCAGTTCTTGCCGAGCCGCGGGATGTGCAGGAAGGCGAAGCCCTTGCCGAAGTCGACCTTCTTCGGCCCCCGGGCCGCCGCGGGGCCGGCGCCCGAGGGGTTCGGCCGGTCCCAGCTGTCCCGCAGGTCGCTGGCGACGCTGTCGGTGGCCTTGTGCGCCTCGTAGTTGGTCCACACCAGCTGGTAGGCGACGAAGAGCAGGACCACCAGCCCGGCAGTGATCAGCAGCTCGCCGGTGCCCCGGACCGCGGTGCGGATCACGGCGCCACCTCGGCGTGCAGCAGGTCCAGCGAACCGTCGTACCCGGGCAGCTTGGTGCTGGTGTCCGCAGCCACCTGGTAGATCAGCCCGTAGGTGTCCACGTAGTACCGGTAGGTGGCGACGTCCGCCGAGTCGTCCAGCGCCTGGGACAGGCGCTCCGGGTCCCCGATCGCGGTGATCTTGTACGGCGGGGAGTAGACCCGACCCTGCAGGATCAGGGTGTTGCCCACGCAGCGGACGGCGCTGGTCGCGATCACCCGCTGGTCCATGATCTGCATCGCCTCCGCGCCGCCGCTCCACAGCGCGTTGACCACGCCCTGCACGTCCTGCTGGTGCACGACGACGTCGTCCGGGGTGGTCCCCTCGGGCAGCACCCGGTCGGCCGAGCGGGGCGCGTCGGACAGGGTGACCGTGACGCTCGGCCCGACCACGGGCGCCGTCCCCGCGGCCAGCTCCAGCCCGTGCGCGCGGCGCTGCTCGGCACCGACCCGGCGGTCGGCCGCGCCGGCCTGGTCGGTGGCCGCCTCGACCTCTCCCCGCAGCCGGTCGACCTGCCGGGTGAGGGCGTCCGCGCGCTGCTGCTCGGCCCGGATCAGGTCACCCAGGTCGCTGCGGGTGCCCCGCAGGTCGCCGCCGTTGGCCGTGCCGGCGCTGGTGGCGAACAGGACGCCTGCCGCGGCGAAGGCCACCGGGGCGGCCACCCGCCAGAGCGCTCGCACGGGTGGTTCCTTCCTGTCGTACCGGTGGGTGGACGAGTACCGTCGGGAGCACGCGCCACCCGCTCCGGGTGGCCGCGAGGTCCGAGATGGCGCTGCCGACTACGCTAACCGACGAACGGCGCCCGTCGGTGGTGCCCGTCTGAGCTCGTCCGAGGAGTACGTCCGGTGCCCAAGTCCCGCATCCGCCGCCGCAGCGTCTTCACGCCGCCCCCTTCGGACCAGGCCAAGGCCGCCCGGATCGGCAGCCCGCGCTGGCTGGTGCCGCTGATGGTCGGCTGCTTCGTCCTCGGGCTGCTCTGGGTGGTCGTCTACTACGTCACCCAGGCCGACTACCCGATCGGCAGCATCGGGCTGTGGAACATGGCGATCGGCTTCGGCTTCATCATCATCGGCTTCGGCCTGTCCACCCGCTGGAAGTAGCCGCGCGCCAGGTGACCGGCAGGCATCGACCACGTGTCCAGCCGATGAACCCGCGCTGACCAGCGGAAACACACCCGTGTAAGTCATCCACACCCCTTGTCCCCAATGTGGACAACCCCGCCCCTCTCCCGAAATGATCACGGTTCCGTGATCGTTGGTGGTCGACCGCGACGAATTCACCACGGTAGGAGTGTGTTCGTCGCGGTAGGAGCCGCAGGCACCGGCGGGGGACCCGGCGGGTCATCTGGCCCGCCGATCGGTCATCCGGCCGGGCGCCGCCTCGCTGCGCGCGCGAAGGCCGCCTCGAACCGCCCGCGGATGGTCCGATCATGGCCGTCCAGCTCGGACCAGGTCCAGCGCACGACCTCGGCGCCGTCGGTGCGGCTGTCGTCCTCCCGCCGCTTCTCGGCGAAGAGCACCGCGCCGAGGTCGACGTCGCCGAGATCGCCGGACTGCTCGTACAGCGCACGGCCGTACTTGACCTTGCCGTCGAACTCGCCGACGGTCTGGTGCGCCTCGATCCAGAAGTCCGTGCGTGCATAGATCTCACCGTCCGGCCGGCAGAACACCTTCTGCAGGTCCGGCGCGGGCAGGCCGATCCGGGCCAGCATGACCCGCGATCGCGACTCCCCGACCGTTTCCGCCCGCGGGTCCGCGAAGCCGATGACCCGGCCGGCCGTGACGGCTCCCGGCCAGTCGCGCTCGTCGTCGCGCACGATCTGATGCAGTCTCTGTACGTCGGGAGAGAGGTGGCGCAGCACTGCGTCACCCAGGACGACACCGGCCTCGAACGACACGGTCCGCCCGGCGTCGGCGAGCGCGAGCTCGGGCCGGCAGAGCATCACCCCGTCGCTTACCTCGACGTCGCGGTCTGCTGGCGCACCGACGTGGTGCACCACTCCGGCGTCGGTGCGCGAGGTCCGACCGTCGTCCCGGTAGACGTGGACCTTGGCGAGGTCGACACCCCACAGCGGCACGTCGCGCAGGGCCAGCGCGGAGTAGTTCGCGACCACCACCTGACCGGTTAGCCCACCCACGACGATGCGCACCAGCAGGGCGTACCGCTGGCTCGGGCTCATCTCCCGATAGGCGGCACCGAGAACGTACGCCCCGCGGCGCGGAGCCACCCAGTCCCGCAGCCGCAACAGTCTGGCGACCTCGGCCTCGCGGTAGCCGCAGTCCAGCGCCTGCCACCGGTAGACGAAGCCGCCCTGCAGTGCGGCGATCCGTGCGAGTTCACCATCCATCACGTCACCGTGCCGGTGATCGGCAGGTCACGGCACCGACGTACGCCGATCTGGGGACGAGACCGAGCCTGTGGAGGCCCTCCCGGCCCACGCACCACGACTATCGCCCTACCGCGACGAACCCACACCTACCGCGACGAATTCAGCACGGTCGACCACCAGCGATCACGGAACCGTGATCATTTCGCCGGGGAGGTGGGGCAGCGAGCAGGAG
>Ga0157375_10006010_pt1 | contig 10584 bp, 11 predicted proteins | sample M35metaG_FD_115311 | JGI IMG/M metagenome (GOLD analysis project Ga0157375, IMG submission 115311) | Miscanthus rhizosphere microbial communities from Kellogg Biological Station, Michigan, USA - M3-5 metaG | ecosystem: Host-associated > Plants > Roots > Rhizosphere > Soil | place: USA: Michigan... | reverse complement strand
AGTGTAAGGATAAATGGAATTAAGTAAGGAGCAGATTTTGATCAAACGTCTTCTGTCAAAGGAAGAAACTGCCTGGAAGGAGCTTTTCGAAGCCTACTCCGGGAACCTTACTTATGTTTGCTCACGTTATATTATCGAGAGGGAAGATGTGCATGATGTGCTGCAAAACAGTTTTATTAAAATGTTTCGCTCGATCGATGCTTTTGAATACAGAGGAAGTGGTTCTCTGAGAGCGTGGATGAGCAGAATTGTAGTGAATGAATCATTAAAGCATATTAAGCAGAATTCTAATTTTAAACTAATTACGAATGATTCTGATCTACCTGATATGTTGGATGAAGAAGAGCCAAACCTGGAAGAAATTCCACAGGAGACAATTATGAAAATGATTCGCTCTCTTCCGGAAGGTTATAGAACGGTTTTCAATCTTTTTGTGTTTGAAGATAAAAGACATAAGGAGATTGCAGAAATTTTAGGAATTGCAGAAAACTCTTCAGCATCACAATTTCATAGAGCTAAAGCTATGCTTGTTCAGAAAATTAAAGAATATAAAATGTCAAAAACAGCGCAATATGAGTAATCAGTGGCTGAATAATGTGCGCAATAAAATGGAAGATCACACAGAAGATGTTCCGGATGGGTTGTGGGATGATATCAGAGATGAATTATTCAGTGAAAATGAAAAAAATACCATTATTGGTCCTGGAAATGATCTGAAAGCTCAGGATAAAAATATTTCCAAAAATTTATGGTATAAGGTTGGAGGAGTTGCTGCTGCGATTGCTGTTTTCTTCATTGGTGGAAGGCAGTTATTACAAATGTATCAAGAAAAAGAGACTTCCCAAACAATAGTAAATTCAACCGGAAAAGGAGAAAAAGGTTCTTCAGATAATCAAATTGAGATTGTTATCCCGAAAGAAAATATTGAACAGCATATTGAAAAAGTTCAGAATTTAAATTCAAATATTACCGGAAAAAAAATTGCTCAAAAAAACTCTGTTTTTTCAAATATCATTCATAAAGATTTAAATGAAATTTTAAATCCGCAAAAAGTTAATTTATTTGAAAATCAATTAAATACAAGTCTATTTAAACAGGAAGAGAAAGTCGCAAATCAGGAAAATTCAATTAATAATAATCAATCAATTAATGAATTAAAAGAAACCGAACAACTTCTTACCAAAGAAGAAAAAATAGTAAAGGAAAGTCAAAAATTAGCAAAAAATAATCAGAAAAAATCATGGATGCTGAGTATGCTGACGGGAAGTGCCTCTCAAAATTCCGCGACACAGTTTCCGGGATACGCAACCTTAAACGGGGCTACAATGAGCATCAGCGATGAAATCTGGACTGCAGGATATGAAGACGATCCTTTGATGGCAATTCTTTTAGCAAATCAGAATAAAGAAATTGACGCAAGAATCAGATATAAAGTACCGGTTACTTTCGGGCTTTCCGTTTATAGAAGTTTAGGCAAAAGTAAAAAATGGGGGATCGGAACGGGTATAAATTATACCAAACTGTCAACGGAGCTTCAATCCGGAAGCACCTCTGATTTTATTAAAAGTGATCAGACGGTGCATTATGTGGGAATTCCGGTTCAGATCAATTATAATGTTATTCAGAAAGGTCGATTTACGGGATATGTGACAGCCGGAGCACTGGCTGAAAAAGCAATTTCAGGAAATATTAAAACAAAATACATCGTAAACGACGAAATAAAAGAAGAAACAACTGAAAATGTGAATAAAAAACCTGTGCAATTCTCTGTGAATAGTGCTTTGGGTGTACAATTTAAAGTTGTTGATAAAATTGGAGTGTATGCAGAGCCGGGCGTAGGATATCATTTTAAGGATAATAGCTCTTTAAACACGATTTATAAGGATAAACCATTCAATTTTAATGTGAAATTCGGGATCAGAGTGCTGATCGATTAGTAAATAATTAATAGAAATATCAGAAATACAGAGACTTATTTTTTTTATAGGTCTTAAGGAAATGTTTTTTCCTTTCTGATCATTGGACGTAATATAACAAACACTAAATCAACTATTTAATTATATAAGTATGAAATTAAAACTAATCTTTTTAACATTTTTATTGGGCTTTTTTAATTTAAAAGCACAGTGTACACCTACGATTACAAGTCCGAGACTGGGGACAATGTTTGCTGACGAGGTTGTTTTTTGCAACACTGAATCTGAAATTCTTTCTACGACGCAGACTTACGCAACGTATCAATGGTACAGACAACAATGGGATTGGCAGACACCTAACAATAATCCGTGGGAGGTCATTCCTGGAGCGACTGCTCAGAGTTTAACGATTGACGGGGCAAATGATATGCTTTATTATTTTAAAGTGGCAGTTACCCAAGGTGGTTGTGAAGCTGAAAGTACGCCGATTCTTGCAGACGGCTATGTTTACGGGCTTCCGTTTTTGATGGCTGACTTTACACCCGGAACTTACGAAGAAGTGAATGGGGAATACAACGTTTGTGAAGGAGCGACAGTACAGTTAAATGATGGATTTCCATTGGTTTACGGAACTCACACGTGGTTTAGCTGTGTGCCAAGCAGTAATCCGCCTTCACCGACAGAACCTTGCATTATTCCGGGAGCCACTGGGGACTCTTATACTGCCAGTCAATCAGGACAATACGGGTTCTATGCTTGTACGGAATATTGCCCGGATCAGTGTGAAATGTTGGGTGATTTTGCTTTTATTAAATTAAATTTTGGAAACTGGAGCTTCTGTAATTTGGCAACGGGAGAGACGAAACCGAAAGAAAATAATTTGAGCATCTATCCGAATCCGACTTCTCAATTCATTTATATCGGAAGAGCATCTGATAAAAGCTATCCTGAAATTTCGATCATCGATATGTCCGGAAGACTTGTTCTTCAGAAAAAAGATCATAAATACAACCAGGCAATTGACGTAAGCGCTCTTGTACCGGGGAATTATATTATCGCATCAAAAAGCTCAGACGGAAAAATTTATAAAAATAAGTTTATTAAAAAATAGTATTATCATAAGTCCTTTGAGTGGATTTAGTTAGTTTTTTCAGTAATGGTTATGGTTGGCGCAAAATTTATTTTGCGCCATTTTTATTATGATAAATTTTTATTTAAATATTAAAATAATACGTGTTTAAAGATTTATCAAAAAATATTATGAATGGGATTGCGGGAGTTTGTAAAATAAAATATTAATTATTTTTACGCCAAAACACAATCATGCTGATCAAAGTATATGGAAGCGCCATTTTTGGAGTTGCAGCTCAGACGATTACTATTGAAGTAAATATAGACACAGGTGGGGTAGGATACCATCTCGTAGGTCTTCCCGATAATGCCATCAAGGAAAGCAGCTACAGAATTTCTGCCGCACTGAAAAATGTAGGTTATAAGATTCCCGGAAAAAAAATAACCATCAATATGGCTCCTGCTGATCTCAGAAAAGAAGGAGCGGCATATGATTTAAGTATTGCAATCGGAATTTTAGCTGCCTCAGATCAGATTTTAGCGGAAAATATTCATGATTATATAATTATGGGTGAACTTTCTTTGGACGGAAGCCTGCAGCCGATCAAAGGGGTTCTGCCGATTGCGATTCAGGCTCGGGAAGAAGGTTTTAAAGGAATTATTCTCCCTAAACAAAATACGCGAGAAGCCGCAATTGTCAACAATCTAGATGTTTATGGTGTCGAGAACATTAAAGAAGTCATCGATTTTTTTAATGAAGGAAAGCCTCTGCAAAAAGTAGAAATTGATACGAGAAAAGAATTTCAGGAAAAGATCAATGATTTTCCGTTTGATTTTTCTGAAGTTAAAGGTCAGGAAACCGCAAAAAGGGCAATGGAAGTCGCTGCAGCGGGCGGTCACAACATCATTCTGATTGGTCCTCCAGGAAGCGGAAAAACAATGCTAGCGAAAAGGGTTCCGAGTATTTTGCCCCCGTTGACTTTGAAGGAGGCACTGGAAACTACAAAAATACATTCTGTAGCAGGAAAAATGGGAGCCGAAACTTCATTAATGACAGTTCGCCCTTTCAGGTCACCGCACCACACGATTTCAGACGTAGCTTTAGTTGGTGGCGGAAGTTATCCTCAACCGGGAGAAATTTCTCTCGCGCACAACGGCGTTTTATTTTTAGATGAAATGCCGGAGTTTAAAAGAACTGTTTTAGAAGTGATGAGACAACCGTTGGAAGATCGTGAAGTAACGATTTCAAGGGCAAGATTTACGGTAAATTATCCTTCAAGCTTTATGTTGGTAGCATCGATGAATCCCAGCCCGAGCGGATATTTTCCTGATGACCCGAATAACACCTCATCGGTTTTTGAAATGCAGCGTTATATGAACAAGCTTTCGGGACCGCTTTTAGACAGAATTGACATTCATGTTGAGGTGCAAAAGGTTGAATTTGAACAGCTTGCAGAGAAAAGAAAAGGTGAAAAAAGTGAAGATATCCGAAAGCGGGTTCTAACGGCTCGTGAGATACAAAATGAGCGATATAAAGATTTGAATATCAGCTATAACGCTCAAATGGGGTCGCGTGAGCTAGAGAAATTCTGTGAGCTTGATGATACATCTTTTACCCTCATCAAATTAGCAATGGAAAAATTAAATCTTTCAGCAAGAGCTTACGATAGGATTTTAAAAGTCTCAAGAACAATTGCAGATTTGGAAGAGTCTGAAAACATTTTATCTCAACACGTCGCTGAAGCAATCCAGTATAGAAGTTTAGACAGAGAATTTTGGAATGTTTGATTCTAATATTCTGGATTTTAAAATGTTTTTTTAGGGTTAAATTTGCTTTAATTTTTGTTGTTCTAAACTCATTTTGACTGAAATAATTATCCTTTATTTTATAATAAAGGAATTAAAACTCGCTGACAAAAGTAATTCTCTTTTTTGTGAAAAATTGATACTTTGTTTAGAGGCTTATTCTTGAAAATAGACCGGAATTTTCTATTGTCTAATCAATTTTTAAAAGTTGAATTTAAAACACATTTAATAATAAACTGGCCTATTTTTTTTGTCTTTTGTCTTTAAAAATCAACACAATTTAACCGAATAATTATAATTATATGACAAAATCAATGGCACATATCACGAAAAATAAGGACGCTATCGGAAAGAAATTTAATCTTATCGCCAAACCGGAAACCAATTTAACGCTGGAAGATTTCTTTGGTTTACTTAAAGAATATTATCCACATGAGTTGATGCCTCTTTCGTATAAAGATTGTAGAAAACAATGGGAAAATGACAGCAAAAACAGGCTATATCCTTTAACGAGCTTGTTTAAAGATAATATGCATGAAGGTCTGTCTACCGTTGAGCTTTATCAGGATACCTACGTTTGAGATTGATCGAATGTAATTTAATTCTTGGAAGGATCAGGAATTGAAGAGCCTGTTTTTGATAAAAAATTGCTGGATTCTTATTTAAAATATTTGGGAATTGCCATTTCATAAATGATGAATTAATATAAAAAACCGGACGATAATTGTTGTCCGGTTTTTTAATGTTTGACAGAGTTTTATATTGGGTATGAGAATTCCTTTAATGTTTAATTATGGATATTCAAAACCAAATATGATTTTATAGACCTTATTGCCCTTTAAATAGAACTCCATAAAATAAGAAGGCATTTCATACTGTTTTATTTTTGGGTCTTCAGAATCAATTGTATATCTGGCAATTTCTTCATTAGATTTTTTTTCAGTTTTATAATCACCGCCTTTTAAATTGGTTATTTCTTTTAAAGTCATACCTAATTTCAGTCCTGATTCTGTCTTAAAATCATCATATTTAGTTTGCACAAAATATTCCTCAAGTTTAGGATCATCTTTTAAATATCCTAGCTCAAAGCAACTAAAACTATTTTTTAAATCTCCCTCATATTGATAAGTAAGTATTCTTTTTTTTCTTTGTCTGTAAAAACAGTCACAGGAGAATATCTTAAATTGGGTAACAATCTTATATTTTGAGGATAAAAATTAGTTAGAGAACTTTCTTCTCTTAATTCTAATTGATTTATTTTAAAATCTGGTTTAGAAAATTTTTCTGTGACAACAGTTTCGTTTTCTATCTTCTCTTGTGTCTTTTTTCCTGATTGCTGACAGCTAAAAAGAACAAAAAGGGACATTGAAAAACTACTCATTAACGTTCGGTACTTTTGCTCCACTTCTACCATTATTATTAGGATTATTTTTAATGTTAATATTAACAGGAACAGGTCCACCAGTTTTTATCATACTATTAAGTGTATTTCTAAATGTTGTAAGTACAATTATCTCCAGACATTCCAATACAACCAAGAGTTCCTTCCTTATTTCCATCAGGGTGTATTCTTAATAAAGTTCTTCCTGTATCAAACTGTGGATTTAAATTATAACTAAATCCTATACCGTATGATTTTAGCTGTTACATCATCTCTCCAAGTAATTCCTCCATTAGCTGCTTCAATCCAATCCATTCCGTCAGGATCTACAAAATGAATAGGATTATTATTTGTATACATCATGGGATTTAAATCAGGGTATTTTCTGCCAGCGGATCTACAACACCCAATCTTCCGATATTAGCCATATACATTCTTGCTCCTTAATCATACATTCCAGGCTCTTGCAGCTCCTTACCGTTGTACTTGTACTGATATGAACTTGCAACTATTTTATTTCAAAAGGAACATTCTTTTTAAACTCCTCAAAAATATCTATATGCTCCTTTGGTGGATTTGATAATAATTCTCCTTTATAGTTAATATAGTATTTTACAGTATTTACTAATTTCAAATCCTCTTTACTATTAACGCTTTTTAGATCTTCCTTATACTTATATGCCTTTTCTATGACCTCAATTTTTGCAGGATAAAATTTATAAATTAACTCTGCTTGACCTGTTTCTCCATAAATATTTATTTTACTTTCATAAATCTTTTTACCTTTATAGGTAACTACTGCTTCTGCTCCCTCAGCAGCAATAGCATCGATATTATAAGAGATTATAGTATCTTTTTTTATTAAGCTTTCTTGTAGTAAAGAAACCGTTTCAGAACTTGTGTTATTGTGATCTTTTGCATTGCAACTTATCACTGTCAATAATAAAAATATTATATTTTTCATCGTCTTAATATTGGTAATCCATTCTTTTTTGGTAAAGCTTGTAGCTGTTTTAATGTCTTTCCTTGTAAATTTTGGAAGTGAGGCCTATCTAAAAATTTCCATCTACCTCCCCATTCAAGACCTCTGCTTTCTCCTATTCGACCAATTAAATCCCAATTCTTTGTTTCCCAATTCAGTTTTCCATTTTCCATAGGAACTACATCAACTGCTAATCCAAAATTGTGATTACTTTGACCTCCTTTTGCTTTTGTTACAATACTTCCAGGTGCGGTTCTGCCTTTTGCATATAATTTATCTTGTTCTTCAACTGATCTAAAACCATCCGTTACTCTTAAATCTACATCAAATCTATATTTTGCCATTAACAAGAATGATTTCATCTGATTCTGAATAGAAGGGTGGAGAGAAGCTATTTTTTTGTCAGTAGATTCACTACCGGTACTAATATCTTCATATGCTTGCCAAGTTTGATTTGCTTTATATCCTTCAGAAGTTAGAGTTGTCATACCTCCTGCTCCAAAAACATATGCTGTTTCTACAGTATTTTCTCTAGCTACTTTATTTCCGTTTTTATCTGTATTATAATCAACCCAACGATATCCTGCTATATTTTCTTTATTGCTGAGTTTAACAACTTCACCTTTTTTATTTATAGGCTCCCAAGATTCACCATTAGGATCTATTAAATTAATAGGGTCATTTGCCGTATAAACATATGGTGAGTCATTAAAATATTTCTCTGCTAAAGGATCTACAACTCCCCATCTTCCTAAATCAGGCATATAAAATCTCGCTCCGTAATCATACATCCCAGATTCCTGCTGTAATTCCTTACCGTTATATTGATATTTATAAGCTGGATTTCCGGCTAAAGCATTATATCCTTCATGTTTTAAACCAAACGGATAATAGTTGTTTTCTTCAAGAACTTCTGCGCCCGAACCATTGTTCAAGTAGCTGATACGTACATTTCCCAAATGGTCTGTATAGTTGTAAATATACTTATTATTTTCAAAATTAAAATACCCTTCTGCTGTTGGAACAAATTTTAGAATAGGAGATGTTACATTCTGGATTGTCTCATATTGGAAACCATCCAAATAATCTATAGTTTTCTTTTTATATACAGAATTTTCACTGTATCGATGCTCTTTCTTAAATTTTATACCGTCAGCCCTGTAGAAATTATATACATTTTCATTTGACCATTGATTTCGGGTAAAGTACTGTCTGTCAAATTCTAAATAATTCGGTAAATTTAAATAATTATACCGAATTTGTAGAATACCTTTATCTTTCTGGTTAATCATGTTTCCGTTAGCATCATAAGCAATCGTATTTCCCGATACATCAGGATAACCTTTATAGTTGGTAGAACCGTCAGTCACTGAAGTTAACTGATTGCCCAAATAAATATATGTCAATCTATCAATCTGCTCTGCTAAGCCATTTGTATTCTTAGAGTTCCTGTATAGCTTTGATATATTTCCATTGATATCATATTCTAAAGATTCGCTGAAAAAATTATTTTCCGGAACAGATGCATTAGGTTCTGAATAGAGTCCATTTAAAAGTCTGTTTAAAGGATCATACTGATAAGAATATCTCTTCAAAACATCATCCTGTGAGGTTCTCCAATCAACTTCGGCGATGTTTCCGTTATGCTTTCCTGTAGCAAGGGAAGTGTTAGTAGGATTGTTATATTTCATTTCATAGGCGAACAATTTACCGTTAAGATTTGTAGGATTATTAACTTTGGTCATCCAACCACGGATATTGTAGGTATAATCAACAACTTGGAGTGGAGTGGCAGCATTTGTTCCTCCAACTTTTTTTGATTCTACCTGTGATAGCTCATTATATTTATTTTGAGTTAAAATTTCTTCAGTATTATTATCAACCTGATGCTTATGAGTTAACAATCTGTTTTGATTGTCATACTCAAAATTCTCAGTAATGACTTTTTCTGTGTCTGTTGAAAGTCTCTTATGATACGTCTTGGTTTGCTTAGTTACTCCCGCAAATCGACTTGAGATTCAGTTTTAGTATAACCTCCAATGTGATTGATAGAATGAGTTCCAATTGGTCTTCCTTTAACATCATAATAAGAGTAATTTTTCGTCCAGTTATCATCTTCGATGTTTTTAACCAAACTTATGACGGGTAAGCTCTTGGTGCTGATTCCTCCATTGTTGGCAGGATTATCTGTTATTACTGTATTTCCTAAAATTGTTGACGGAAAAGCAGGATTGAATGTATAAGCCGGATAGGTGTCATAATAATTGATGCTCAGGACGGTAGTGAGATTTGAAGTAAAATAGGTATTCGAATAATAGACATTCATCCCATTTTTTGTAAACCCTGTAGTATCTCTTGATTCAATAATAACCAAATCATTAACTATGCTTTGCCAAGTTGCTCTATCTCCTCCGGAATTGACAATCCCTGTATAAGTGACTCTTCCCAACTGATCATATTTGGTCATAAGCCAGTTGTTTTGGGCTTTCATATTGGCATCCTGAGTCAGAACTAAGCGATCTGCTTTATCGTAGACTATATATTCCCAACCTTTTCCTGGAAGTTTCTTTTCAACCAAACGGCTTCTGCCATCATAGCGATAGACATAGCATAATTCTTCCTGTCTGTCAACACTTGTGGCAATATCTCCACGGATGCTTGCCAATGGTGGAACTACATAAGTCAGTTGGTTGTATTCATTGTAGACATAATACGTATCTGCATACTCATCATTGGCAATTACTTTTCTTACCAAAATGGTTTGTCCCTGTCCGTTTTTAAATTCTACTGTTTCGTTACCATCTTCATCTTTTACAGAATTTTTGTATAGCTGTGCATCGGTATACAGCCAGTTTTCACCAAGCGTACTTTTTGTTGCACCATTTTCCCAAATAGTAGATGTGGTAAATTTTCTTACTCTGTCGGCAACTGTATTGGCATCATAGCTAAATTTGACAGGCTTTGTGCTCCAATCTGTTCCCACCTGTATCTGCTGCTGGATTCTGTCTAATGGTGAGTTTTCTAAAATCTTTTCAGCATAGATCTTTTCGTTTCCATACACCGATGCAGCATTTCCCAGTGGTGTCGGGACAATAGCTCCATTTAAAGTTCCTGATTGAGGAACAGGAAGATAGTCTTTGGTCTGTCTTCCGAAACCGTCATATTCTATGTAGCTGACAACATCTTTTCCCAAAGGCGATGCTTTTACGTTTACCACCTGCTTTGGCCTTCCCAACCCATCGATATACTGAACAGTTTCCGCTACTTTAACGTTTGGAAGAGTTGGATCTGATAAATATGTCTTTGTATAAACGTAATTTTCTGTCGTACTCGGTGTCGTTGTCTGGGCATGGGATAATCCTGCTAAAAACAACATACTTACCGGGATGATTATCTTTTTCATATCTGTGATTAGTTTTTATAATTGT
>Ga0157375_10006000_pt1 | contig 10595 bp, 8 predicted proteins | sample M35metaG_FD_115311 | JGI IMG/M metagenome (GOLD analysis project Ga0157375, IMG submission 115311) | Miscanthus rhizosphere microbial communities from Kellogg Biological Station, Michigan, USA - M3-5 metaG | ecosystem: Host-associated > Plants > Roots > Rhizosphere > Soil | place: USA: Michigan... | reverse complement strand
TTGCAGATCAAGCCATCGGTCGCGGAAGCGCAAAGCTTTAATTCGCCCATCACGAACAATGCCCAGGCATATCAGCTTTACCTGAACGGAGTTTTTTATCGCCGAAAAAACGGCGACGAAAATTTCAAAAAAGCCATCGAATATCAAAATCAGGCAATCGCGCTCGACTCGAATTTTGCCCTGGCTTACGCCGAACTCGGTTTCGATTATTACAATTTGGTCGCCGGCGGCATGGTTAGTGCGCAAACGGGATTGCCGCCGGCGCGTCAGGCGATCGAAAAAGCATTGAGTCTGGATGAGAAGCTTGCCGAAGCTCATGACCTCAACGCCGGTCTGAAAGCGGCGGAATTCGATTGGGCGGGCGCGGAAATTGAAACTCGCCGCGCCATCGAATTGAATCCGAACCTCGCGTCGGCGCGTTCATTTTACGCGGAAATGCTGACCATACTCGGACGCTCTGACCAGGCTTTGAGCGAAATCCGGCTGGCGCGGCAGCTTGACCCGCTGAGAATCAATCTGGTCAATTACGAAGCCGACACTCTCTTTCGCATCCGGCGTTATGACGACGCGCAGGCGGTCTATGATAGTGGAAACCCGGAAGCGACGGGCGAAATGTACGCGCTCGTCAACCGCGCCCGCATCGCAGCAGCAAAAAATCGTTATCCGGAAGCGATTGCTCTGCTTCAGAAATCGCTCAAAGACAGTGTGACAACGAGAGGTTTAATTCATTTGGGACGGATTTATGTCCTCAACGGCGAACGCCAGAAAGCGCTTGACATCCTCGACCGACTGAAAAAAATCGAAATTTACGTTTCGCCCGCCGAATTGGCGATTTTTTATACGACGCGCTCGACAGGCGTGAACTCGCCTTTGAGAGTCTCGAACGAGCCTTCGCCGAGCGCGACCTGCTGCTGCCTTTTATAAACGTCGATCCGGAATACGATACTCTGCGCGAAGATCCGCGCTTTTCCGATCTGCTCCGGCGCATCAATCTCAAAAATTAGGAACTAACAAATTGATATTTTTAATAGAACTTTCAATCAGTATCTTCATTTTATGTCCTGGTAAACATTAATTCTAAAACCAAAATCTAAAATGCAAAATCGAAAGTGTTCAAGGTTTTGCACAAATCGTGCATCGTCGCTTATAATTTCTAAAGTATAGATTTCAAAAAATCTGAAAATTTTTAGAAAAACCAAAGGCATTTGGAGGAAATAGATTTGCCAAAAACAGCAACTCGCCAAAAAGAAGAAACCAAGACGACGAAGGCTTCGGCGAATGGTAACAACAAAGCCGTCCAGCCGGATGCGCCTGAAAACGTAGTCATTGAACCCGAAGTTTACGATGTCAAAGAAGCGCAAGCCGAATTTAACAAGCGTAAAAAATCGCAACTCGCGGCGATCAAAAAACTCGACAAAGAATTATTGCGCGAAATGCTCTACCAGATGATTCTCGGGCGTCTTTTCGAGCGCAAATGCGCCGAAGTTTACCGTATGGGCAAGATCGGCGGATTCTGTCATTTATATATCGGACAGGAAGCGATTGCGGTCGGTTCGATGATGGCTCTGAAAGAAGGCGATTATTCGATTACCTCTTACCGCGACCACGTGCAGGCGATGATCGCCGGAATCAAACCCGAAGCCGTGATGGCTGAGCTTTACGGCAAAGCGACCGGAAATGTCGGCGGCAAAGGCGGCTCGATGCATATGTTCTCGAAAGAAAAAGGTTTCTACGGCGGACACGGCATCGTCGGCGGACAGATCGGCGTCGGGACGGGCATGGCTTACGCGCAGAAATATAAAGGCACGGATAACGTGACGCTTTGCTTTTTCGGCGAAGCGGCGGTCAATCAGGGAATTTTTCATGAATCGCTGAATATGGCGCAGCTCTGGAAACTTCCCTGCATATACATTTGCGAAAATAATCAATACGGCATGGGAACTTCGCAAAAACGTGCGATGAGCATTTCGAGCATCGCGAAAAAAGCCGAAGGCTACGCGATGGCTGGCGAATTTGTGGACGGAATGGACGTGATGGCGGTTCGCGAAGCTACCTTAAGGGCAATCGAACGCGCGCGCAAAGACGGCTCGCCGACGCTTCTCGAAATTCGCGCCTATCGCTATATGGGACATTCGATGAGTGATCCGGGCAAATACCGGACGACCGAAGAGATCAAAAAATATCAGGAACGCGACCCGATCATTTTGTTTCAGGATTCTTTAAAGGAAGCAAAAGTTTTCGCCGACAAGGATTTTGAAGCGCTCGTCACACAGGCAACCGCCGAAGTCGATAAAGCGGTCAAATTTGCCGATGAAAGTCCGTTTCCCGATGAAAGCGAATTGTTCACGGACATATTTGCTTAAAAAGTAAGCGGTGAGCGGTAAGCAGTAAGCAGAATTTATGGAAAAACCCCATAAAAAACTAATTGCTTGGCAAAAAAGTATGGATTTAGTTGTTTTGATTTATGAAATAACTAAGAATTTTCCAAAAGAAGAAACCTACGGATTGATTTCGCAAATGCGTCGAGCAGCGGTTTCCGCTCCATCGAATATTGCAGAAGGCGCGGCTGACCGTTCGACAGAGCAATTTAAGAATTTTTTAAGTATCGCTGTTGGTTCGTTAAATGAGTTAAGTACACAAATTGAAATAGCTTTGCGAATTGGCTACATAAATCAAATGAGTCAAGACAGAGCACAAAAACTTTTAGATGAATGTTTAGCAGTAACCTACGGTCTTAAACGAAGCATCGGGCAAAAATAGACTGCTTACTGCTTACCGCTTACTGCTCACTTGAAAATATGGCAGAAATGACAATCCGCGATGCGCTGAATGCGGCGCTGCGCGAAGAAATTTTACGAGACGAAAATGTCTTTATCATGGGCGAAGAAGTCGCCGAATATGACGGCGCGTATAAAGTGACGCGAGGTCTCTGGAAAGAGTTCGGCGACAAACGCGTTGTTGATACGCCGATCACCGAGCTTGGTTTTGCGGCGATCGGTGTCGGCGCGGCGATGGCTGGACTGCGTCCGGTGGTCGAGTTTATGACGTGGAATTTTTCGATTCTCGCATCCGATCAGATCATCAACCACGCGGCGAAAATGTATTATATGTCGGGCGGACAATTCAATGTGCCGATCGTTTTTCGCGGTCCGAACGGCTCGGCTTATCAGGTTTCATCGCAGCACTCGCAGGCGCTCGAAGCGTTTTACGCGAACTTTCCCGGCTTAAAAGTCGTCATGCCCTCGACGGCGGCAGACGCGAAAGGACTCTTGAAATCGGCGATCCGCGACAACAATCCCGTAATGTTTCTCGAACAGGAAACCATGTACGGGATGAAGGGCGAAGTTCCCGACGACGAAGATTTTACAATTCCGCTCGGCGTGGCTGACGTGAAACGTGAAGGTTCTGACTGCACGATCGTCGCGCGTTCGTTTACCGTTCCGCAGGCTTTGCAGGCGGCGGAGATCATGCAGAAAGATTTCGATATTTCAGTCGAAGTCGTCGATCCGCGCACGATCAAACCGCTCGATATTGACACGATCGTCGCGTCCGTCAAAAAGACGAATCGTCTGGTCATCGCCGAAGAATCGCACGCTTTTGCGTCGGTCGGCGCGGAGATTTCGCATCAGGTGATGGAAAACGCTTTCGATTATCTGGATGCCCCGATCAAGCGCGTTTCGACGGTCGAAGCGCCGATGCCGTATGCGCGAAATCTGGAAGTTCTCGCACTTCCGAGCGTCGAAAAAATCGTCGCGGCGGTCAAAGAAGTTTGCTATTTGTAAATGAAAACCATTTATTTAGTAGTTCCGGGCGTCACGAATTCGAGTCCGCAGCATTGGCAAAGCGTTTGGGAAAAGCAGTTTCCCGAACGCTTTCGACGCATTGAGCAAGCCGAATGGAATACGCCGGTTTGCAGTGATTGGACTCGAACGATCGAAGCGGAAGTCCAAAAAGAATTGCCCGAACGTGTCGTTTTAGTCGCCCACAGTTTAGGCTGCACGGCAGTCGCGCACTGGGCAAAGCAATTCGGAACACGTATTAAGGGAGCGTTTCTGGTTGCACCGAGCGATTGCGAAGCGGAAACTTATAATTTTGACACGAAAGGTTTTGCACCGATTCCGCTTGAAAAATTACCCTTTCCGAGTTTGGTAATTGCGAGCGAGGACGACGAATATGTTTCTCTGACGCGCGCCGCACAGTTTGCCGATGCGTGGGAAAGCGAATTGATCAACGTCGGCGCGAAAGGTCATATCAATGCAGGTGCGGGTTTTGGCGAATGGAACGAAGGCTTGGAACTTTTGAAAAGATTGGACTAAAGTTTTGACTGATGAATAAAAAGGATTTAAAGCGCGAATATCTGGAAACGAAAATTCCGATGGGTGTTTATCAGATTCGTAACCTGACAAACGACAAGGTTTTTATTGGTTCGTCGCTCAATCTGAGCGGTATTTTCAATCGCTATAAATTTGCGCTCGTTGCCGGAAATCATCCGAACAAAGCACTTCAAGCCGATTGGAACGAGCTTGGCGCGGATAACTTCGCGTTTGAGATTTTGGAAGAGCTCGAATCGCGCGCGAATCTCGACGACAAGACGGAATTAGCCGTGCTTGAAGACTTATGGCTTGAAAAACTTGCGCCTTACGGCGAGCAAGGCTATAACGAACGAAAACTGACGCGCGAAGAAAGACTGCGAATAACTGCCGCAAATAAAAACAAGTAAAAAATTTCTATTCCCGAAATCCCGTTTCTCTTTATTTTTTCATCGCTTTTATTCATCGGTTTCTTTCGAAAATCCGGAAATATTCCAGGGCGTATAAACATTCTTGAATGTTTGCAAACTATCGAGAAAAGCATTGCTTCCGGTCAGTCTGCCTTGTCCGGTACCGAGTCTGCCTTGTCCGGTTCCCAAACGCCCTTGTCCGGTTCCAAGCCGACCTTGCCCCGTGCCCAAACGTCCCTGTCCGGTTCCTAATCTGCCTTGTCCGGTTCCGAGTTTGCTTTCCGGGTCGTGGGTGATCGACAATAATTCCTGTTCACTCATCTCGTCGCTTTCAAAAGCCGCCCAATTGTATTTTCGTTTTGGTTTTCGAGGATCATCCGAACTGCGTCGTGCAACTTCGCCTAAATATAAATCAAGGAAAGAAACCCAGCTTATTTCCCTGGTTTCGGGAGCCAAGATTTTATAAAAGTAAAGTGCTTCATAATTGTTTCGCACCGTATCGAATGTTTCGTACGACCAAGGGAAAAACAACGAAACGCCGTTTGAATATTGATATTTTCCGCCGCTGTATCCGCTGATGATGACGAATTTTTTGAGTTTGTCCAGAACATTTTCACATTCTTTGACCAGATTTTCTAAGAACTCTGTTTCCTCGTCCGAAAAAGCCGCCGCGAAATCTTTAATCAGCGATTTGCATTCTTTTCTTAACAGTTCGCAAAAGTCTCCGAGATCGATGTTTTGATCGAACATATATGATTGACAATTCCAGTGAACCTGCAAAAGAATACGCTTCATTTGCCGGTAAATAATGTCCTTTTCTCTGAAACATTCCTGTAAATTTGCCGACAGATAGCCGACCGCTTCGACTAAATTATCAATTCCGGGATACCAGATATTGCCGTTCGCATCCGTTTCGGGTGTAAAATCCCAAGCCGACATATCTACCGAAACGCCGCCGACTTTGTACGCATCCTGACATTCGATAAATTCGATGACAAATCTTTCGGCAATTTTTTTCGTTTCGAGCGCGGTATTTTTCGCTAAACATCCGAGAATTTTGCTGTAGGTCCAACCGGCTTCCGGTACGAGACCTTCGGAAGCGATCAGTGTTTCGGTAAACGGCGAAAATTGATAAGCGACTTCGAGCATTCCCATCACGCAGCTGTCGAAACCGAGAATCGACAACCTTTGTCCGAGCAAAACGGTTGTCTCCTGATCGTATTCTTCAGCACTCATCTCAGAGATCCCGCGTTCCTCATATTGCTTGTTCAATTTTGCGGCGTTTTCGATCAACTCTTCTTTTTTGTCGGTAAGCCGGCAAAAAAGCTCATAGAGATAACTCATACTCATTGATTTTTCCGCCGATTCATCTCTGAACAATCCTTTGTCCAGAAAGCCCGCCGAATGTCCGCTGATGATCAATGCGTAACGGCTCGCGCGGCGACCGTGAGCGGTGTCTTCGCCGCTTTTGACTTCGACTTTGTTGACGCACCAATCAACGAAATTGAGGATCGAGTCAAAGTCCGCCGCATCTTCGTTTCTTTTTACTTCTACGGGCGGATAAAGTTTGTTCGGTATTTGGTAGGAAGGTTGATAAACGGGATTTTCGGGGTCGGAAAAATCACAATAAAGAGTTGGGATCGAAGGAGAATTGCCGTCATAATAAACAAATAAATTCGGACTCGCCTGGTCATTGCCCGCGACTTGTTTGATTTGCTCCATCGCGTACGACATATCAACCGCCAGATTGTTGTCGCCCGCCATATAAACCATGATCGTCCATTCTTTCTCACTCATTTTTTTGTTCTCCATATTTATCTTTTTTCAGTTTATTTTCGAAGCCCAAAAGCTGATTTGCGGGAGAAATCCGTTTCTAATTCTTAAAACGTCATTTTCATTAATACAGGGAACTTTTTATTGGGAAGTTTTTTTGCGTTTTTTTGAAAAAGGAAGGCAATAATTGACGATACCATCAATTAAAAAATCAGCGAAGCGAATCAATCAGCTATTCTAAATACGCCCGGAGCCAAGCCTTGGCGATAATCCATTCCCGCTTCACGGTTGATTTTGAAATGTCCAGAATCTCGGCGATTTCATCCATCGTCATCCCGCCGAAATATTTGAGTTCGACGATTTTTGATTGGCGCTCATCGAATCCGGCAAGTTCTTTGAGAGCTTCATCGAGGGCGATCAGATCAACCGGCGAACTTTCCGACGACGCAATAAAAAATGTTTCTTCAAACGGAAGATTTTCATCCCTGCCGCCGCGTTTTGCGCGATTTCGATAGCGCGCGTAATCGACGATAATGCTCCGCATAACCTTTGAGGCAATCGCTAAGAAATGATTTCGGTCCTGCCATTCGATGTCGTTCCGGTCAGCCAATTTAATAAACGCCTCGTGCACCAGTCCCGTGGTTTGCAATGTATGCCCGGGACGCTGATTTCTCATATACGCCGACGCACGATGCTTCAAATCCTCATAGACAAATTGCATCAGCTTATCGAACGCCCCTTTATCTCCATCTTTCCATTCATTTAGAAGTAGAGTAATGAATGGCTGATCAGGAGGGTTTTCTTCCATTTTCATATTTGAAAAGAGGTTATTCTTTTTACTATTTCCAGTCAAGAAAAAAAGACCCTTTTTGTTCATTTTTGCCGTTTATTTAGGCAGGGGAAACCAGAATTCCCGCGTTTTCGGAGAAAAGATATTATTCAAGATTTGATATATACCTTTTCTTATATGATAAATGTAGTAATTTATGTAATTATGTCGGTAACTTAATTTATCTACGAACGCCGAGCGCGGGAATCATCCGGTAAATATATGACTCCGCAGAAATGGAAAAAAGTAAAATCCGTATTTTCCCGGATACTAGAACTGCCGCTTGAGCAACGCCCGGATTTTTTGGAACAAATCGGCGCAGACGATGCGCAGTTGCGGCGCGAGGTCGAGCAACTTCTCGTTTCATATAACGAAAACGATCCTTTTCTGGAAAACTCCGCCATCGAAGAAATCGCCGATATAATTTTTGATGAGGAAAAACGAAATGGTGATTTTTTCTCAGCGACGGAAAACCCGCATTTCGAGCCCGGAACCGTTCTGAGTGGGCGTTATGAAATAATTCGCCAGCTCGGCAAAGGCGGGATGGGCGAAGTATATCTGGCGAACGATTCGAAAATTAACCGCCATGTCTCACTGAAAGTTCTTCAAACGGATGTCGCTTCAAGCAAAGAACGCCTTAGAAGATTCCATCAGGAAGCCAAAGCAATTTCCGCCCTAAATCATCCGCACATCATGACGATCTATGAATTCGACAAAACTGCCGACGAAATCCAATTTATCGTCGGCGAATTCATCGACGGCAAAACCCTTAACGATTACCGGAATCGGGAAAAACTGGACATCGGCGAAGTTCTGGAAATTGCGATCCAGGCGGCATCCGCACTTTCGGCGGCGCACGAAGCCGGAATCGTTCACCGCGACATCAAGCCCGAAAACATCATGGTCCGGCGCGACGGATACATCAAAGTTCTCGACTTCGGGCTGGCAAAACTCATTCAACCAAAGAGTTTTCAAATTTCCGATTCGGAAGAAATGACGCGCGAATTAAACTCGACGCATCCCGGCGCGATCATGGGAACTGCCGCTTATATGTCGCCCGAACAGGCGCGCGGAACCAAAGTAGATATTCGCACCGATTTATGGAGTTTGGGAGTCGTTATCTATGAAACGCTTACCGGACAGAAACCTTTTTCCGGTGAAACGTCCACGGACATTATGGCGGCGGTTCTGCGCGAAGAACCGCGTGCGCTCAGTTCGCATCTGGCAAACGTCCCGGCAGAACTCGAATGGATAGTTTCCAAATCGCTCGAGAAGAAACCGGAAAGCCGTTACCAAACGGCGAGCGAACTGCGGGCAGATCTCGAAAAGATCAAAAAAATAATCGAGTATGATGCCGGTTCCCGGCGACCTTCGAACAAAAGTCTGCAGAATGTCGAAGACAATCAGGGCGATAAAAAACAGACGACGGATAATGTGGGCGGCGCGACCCTGGGCGAGGCTCTCAAACTTACGGAAAACAATGCCGCTCATACCGAGAACGGCAATAACAGTATGTTTTCATACAGCGTCGAATACGTTTTCACACAAGCCCGCTCGCATAAAATCCTTGCGGCGATCGCCGCGTTGCTGCTTGTATCGCTGCTCTTTTATACGGCTTATCGCTTTCTTTTCGCGCAAACCAATCGCGGAAAAATCGACTCGATCGCGGTTTTGCCGTTTGAGAATCAAAGTCAGGATAAAGATATGGTCTATCTTTCGGACGGGGTCAGCGAAAATTTGATCAATCAGCTTTCCCGCCTGCCGCAACTAAAAGTAATTTCGAAAAATTCGAGCTTCAAGTTCCGCGAATCGAAGGAAGATTTGCAGGCGATCGCTTCAAAGCTGGGCGTTCGCGCGATTGTCACGGGCAGTACAGCGCAAATCGGCGATAATCTGGTAATCAAGTTTGAAGTCGTTGATACGGCTGAAAATAAACATCTTTCAGGCGGGCAATACGTCCGTAAAGCTCATGACATACTGAAAATTGAAAAGGAAATCCCGCAGGCTATTTCCGACCAGTTGAATTTGAAACTGACCGATTCAGAAACCAAACGAATTGCCACCAGCGGCACGGATGATCCGGAAGCATTTCGCTATTATTTGAACGGCTTGGTCGAATTAAACGGTCCGCAAAATATTCTCGGGCAGGCTCTCGAATATTTCCAAAAAGCCGTCGAACTCGACCCGAATTTCGCCGACGCGCATATTCAGATCGCTTCGATCTACTGGCAGCGCGCCAACGCCAGCGGCAACCCGAAACAATTGATGCCGAAGGTCAAAGAGGCGACGGCAAAAGCTCTCGCGATTGACCCGAATGTCGCCAACGTGCATGTGATGCTCGCCGCTTTGAAGGAATACGAATTTGATTGGCAAAGTGCGGAACAGGAATATCGGCGGGCAATTGAACTGAATCCGAATTTGGATTTTGCCCGTAACAATTATGCTTTTTATCTTTCGGTCATGGGTCGTCACGACGAAGCACTCGCCGAACTCGAACAATTCAAGCAGCGCGATCCGATCAATATTCGTCAATATTTAACGACTAAAGGAATCATTTTGGCGTGGGTGCGAAAATTCGACGAAGCACTCAGGGAATTTCAAAAAATCCAGTCGGCAGATCCTACGGGCGGCGTCGAGGATTTCAGTCTCGGCTACGTTTACGGCGGAAAAGGTTTGCACCCGGAAGCCGCTGCGCATTTTAAAAAAGCGGTCGAGCTTGTCGGCGGCGACGATGAATACAGCATCGCGCTGGTTTTTTTAGCCGTCAGCTATGCCAAAATACCTGAAAAACAAGCGGAAGCGCGCGCCATTCTGACCAGACTCGAAGAGATGAAGACCTATGTATCGCCGGCGACAATGGCAATTCTTTACGCCGCACTCGATGACAAGGACAAAGCTTTTCAAGCGCTCGAAAAAGCTTATCTGGAAGGCGATCTGCAGCTGCGTTTTATCAGCGTCGGTTACGAATATGACGCGCTCCGCCGGGACCCGCGCTTTGCCGATCTCACGCGACGAATCGGTTTGCTCCGGTAATACTAAACGTTTTTCTATAACTTCTATTTCCAATTTCGGTTTCATTTGATTAAAATAAAAACTGAATAATGGTTTATATAAAGGCTGTGCGCTTTATTCAAAGTACGATAAATTTTCGTATAAAAACTGCTTTAATCTGCGCGGACTTCATTAGATCATAAAAAATTTTCGAAAAATATTGATTCATTAAATGGCGAATAAAATTTTAATGCCGAAGCTTTCTCCGACGATGGAGGAAGG
>Ga0157375_10005997_pt1 | contig 10597 bp, 6 predicted proteins | sample M35metaG_FD_115311 | JGI IMG/M metagenome (GOLD analysis project Ga0157375, IMG submission 115311) | Miscanthus rhizosphere microbial communities from Kellogg Biological Station, Michigan, USA - M3-5 metaG | ecosystem: Host-associated > Plants > Roots > Rhizosphere > Soil | place: USA: Michigan... | reverse complement strand
CGAGACGCGGCGCAGGAGCGCCTTGACGCGGGCGAGCAGCTCGCGCGGCTCGAACGGCTTGGGCAGGTAGTCGTCGGCGCCGAGCTCGAGGCCGACGATGCGGTCCATCGGCTCGCCGCGCGCAGTGAGCATGAGGAGCGGAAGGTGGCGGGTGCGGCTGGCGCCGCGCAGCTCGCGGCAGAGATCGAGGCCGTCGCCGTCGGGAAGCATCAGGTCGAGCACCAGCGCGTCGTAGCTGTTCGCGGCGAGCAGCTCGCGCCCGGCCGCGAGCGAACCGGCGGTCTCGACCGTGAATCCGGCGCGGCCGAGGTAGTCGCTGACCATCGAGGCGAGGCGGGCGTCGTCGTCGACGAGGAGAAGGCGGGGCGTCATCGGGTGTCGTGCCTGGGCGCCGGCGCCGACCCGGGGGTCGGCGACCGATGCTGGCATTGCGGCGCGATTATCGGCGCGGCGGCATCGACTCCATGCGCTTCATGCGGTCTTCCATCCGCGCCTGGCGGTCGCGCATACGCTCGCCGATGCGGGCCCGCTGCTCGGGCGTCAGGACCCGGGCGACATCGAGCATGGCCTGCGTCATGCGCCGGCTCATCTGGTCGTGCTGCTGCAGCATCTGCTGGCGCACCTGCTCGACGGCGGCGGCGTCGACGTTCGGCGCGGTGAAGGCCTGCATCGCGCGCTGGCGCAGCGCCTTGCCCGAGGCGGCCTGCGCCTTCAGGTCGGTCGCAGCGGCAGCGGCGATCTGCTTGATCTGCGCCCGCTGCGCGTCGCTCGCGTTGAGCCCATCGAGCATGTGGTCGATCATCCGGCCCATGCGCTCGGGCGAGCCGCCGAACATCATCGATCCGCCGCCCATGCCGCCGTGCATCCCGCCCATGCCGTGGTGCATGCCTTCCATGCGCTCGTGCATGCCCTGCATTCCCGGGCCGTGCTCGCCGCCTCGGGGCCAGGCCATGCCGGGACCTCGTTCATTCGACGATGCCGCCGGTGCCGGCTGCGCCCACGCCGACAGGCTGAATGCCGCGAGGAGCGCCAGCACCGTGCCGAACATCATCATCTGGAGGCGCCGCGCGGCTGATGTCGATGCCGATGCGATTGCGACCTGCTTGCTCATCACTGCTCCTTCACCCGGTCATCGGGGAGTGCAATGATGGTGGCGGCCGGGCGTGAGGCCAGAGTGCCCGGGCGGTAAAGATCTGTGAAATGGCCGGCGTCCCGCAGCTCGTCGCAGCCGACTCGCCGCGGGACTCCCAGCTCAACGCGACGCTGGCCCGCTCACCTACTCCACGGCGCCGGCCGTGCAGCGTGCCGCGTCGCGCGGGTTCCCGCGCTGGTCGGTGGCCGGGCAGTCGCGGCCAGCACCGCGCAATGGGCTGCCGACTGCCGGCAGATGGGTCGGCGTGGGTCCTCCGTTGTTCGCCAGCGGCCCCAGCATCGGGTCGGCGAAGGAAATGCCGTAGACGCAGGGTGTGTCGGGCCGATCACCCACCACATGCGCGCTCGGCCACTGCATGTCCCCTGAACCGCTGGCCGGAGCAAATGTGCATTGCATCGGATTCCAGGGATCGTCGCTCGTGTTGTTGCTGAACACGGTGTTGTTGATCGCGAAATAGCTGTCGCCGAATATCGCTGCACTGAAGAGGCCGGGGCCGCCATTCGCTCTGTTGTCGGCGAACGTGCTGTTCAGAATCCGGCTCTCCCCCCAGCTGCCGCCGGTGAACAACGCCCCGCCGACGCCCGACGTCGCGACGTTGCCCGAGAACGTGCTGTTGACGATGTCGAAGCGGCTGTTCTGCAGCTGCGCCGCGCCGAACCCCGGAGCCGAGTTCCCGCTGAACGTCGAGGCCACGATCTCAAGGGGTGCAGAGTTCATGATGAAAAGCGCACCGCCTTGCCGTGCGGAGGAGTTGCCGCGGAAGTTGCTGCGGTCGATGGAAGTTCGGCGCGGCGCGAAATTCGATGTGCGGAACAACGCTCCCGCCAGCTCGTTGGCGCGGTTGCCGACGAAGGTCGAGCCGCAGACGATCACGTCGGTGTCGTCTTCGCCGTCGATGGCAATCGCGCCGCCGTTGCCACCGGCGCCACCCTGCCCGGCATGGCCCACGCCCGGGCAATTGGCGACGGCAGCAGAAGCGTAGTTCTGACCGACACCGTTGGCGACGTTGTTGGTGAAGTCGCTGTTGAAGACTCGCAGGTTGCTCTGCAGCATGCCGACGGCGCCGGCATTCGCCCCGGAATTGGCGACGAACTGCGAGCCGACGATCGTCACATCGAGCGAACCGGCGGCGAAGACCGCGCCGCCGCCAATGTCGGGGCCCGGAGTGGCTGCGGCATTGTTCTGGAAGCGCACGTCGATGACATGGAGCCGCGCGTCAAGGACCATGATCGCCGCTCCCATTCCGTCCGCGTAGCCGTAGGCACAGCTCGGGTTGGCCGGGTCCGGCGCAACGTATCGTCCGCCAGACGCCCTGGCGTTGCGCAGGGTGATGTGCTGCAGGGTGAGCCCGCGCGTGTTGCTGCGATAGGTCGGCTGCACCAGACTGAGGATGCGAGCGCTGCCGCCGCCGTCGAGGGTGATCCGGTTCTCGCCGTCGATGACCGTGTCGCGCCCCGTCGGCACATTGATTGTGTTCGAGACCGCGATCGTCGCCGGAGCGGCGCCGCAGTTGAATTTCACGACGCTGCTCGACTGCACGGCGGCGTTTAGGGCCGCTTCGGTGCAGCTGGCGGGGCTGCCGTCGCCGACCGTCGCAGCAGCGCCCGAGGTATCGGCCGCGGCGACCGAAGGCGTGCACATTCCGGCCGTCGGCGCTGGCGCGGGCGCCGGCGTCGGTGGCGCCGCATCGCCGGCCGAAGCCACGTCGCATTGCTTGACCACGCCATACAGAGGATCGACGCCGAAAAATGCATTGGTGCATTCGCCACCGCCCGAGACCGTCTTCGTGATCCAGCTCGAGCCGCTGCCGTAGCGAATCGTCTGCGTGCCATTCACCGTAAAGCTCGACCACTCGGTGGCGATCGGCGTCCAGCCGACGACGGCGGTCGATTGCACTTGGCATTGCTTGTAGACGCCGTAGAGCGGGTCGGCGCCGAACGCAGCGTTGCTGCAATCGCCACCGGCATCGACCTGCAATGTGATCCAGGTGTCGCCGCTGCCGTAGCGGACGATCTGAGTTCCGGCCACGGTGAAGCGCTCGCCCTCGTTCGCGATCGTCGTCCATGCGTCGGCGGCATCGGAATCGAGAGCGTGCGCGCCCTTGAGGGCCTGAGCTTCGACGGCGGAGGCAGTGTCGTTGCTACCTGCGCCGCCGCAGGCCGTCAATGCTGCGCCTGCAGCGATTGCAAAACAAAGAGGCGCGCGTGCGGCAGCGCGCAGGAAAGACACAAGAAGAGAGCGAGAAAAAGGCATCGGACCGTGTGAAAGTTGTCGAGGGAGCGGACCTTAGTCCGAGCGGCGGGACGACCCGCGGGGAAATCGCGTTACATCTGTATCGGATGTATCGAAACGTCTGCCGCTTCCACTGAGGGCCCGCGATCGAGGGTAACCTCCGGGCGCGCTTGCGCCTTATCGAGCGTCACTTCGCGCGTGCGCACGAACGGCATCGAGCGGACGTACTGTTCGACGCCTTGCGCCAGGGCACGATCGGCAGGATCGTCGGAGGCGGCAAGCCCACGCGCAATGTGGGTCCATGCTTCCACCGATCCCTCGCGATTGCGCGTGGAGGCCGGGCTCGACTCGGCGATGTAAGAGCCACCGTACTGCCACTGCCAGACCAGTTCGCGAAGCCCCTCCTTGCCTTCGCTGACGACGCCGCGGTCGTCCTCGAAGGGGAGCCTGCCGCCCCTGGCGATGTAGCGGAAGTGCGCGGCGATGGCAGCCATGCCTCGCCCTCCTCCCGTGACCTTGACCATGACCTGCGGGGCGCGCCTGACGACGGTCGCCCGGATGCGGTCGCGGATGACCGCTGCGCGCGCGCCCACGCCCGATCGCAGGCGCGCCTGGCGCGAAGCGACGATCCGGCTGGACGGATAGAACAGACGCTCGCCCCACTCGACCAGGACGCCGTCGACGCTCGGGCCTGTCACCGGACGGCCTCTTCCCAGCCCGCTTTCTCCGCCGCGCCCGCACGGCTCACGGTTGCGACCGGAGCCAGGTCGGCAATCAGCGATGCATACCGGAGATGCGCACGAACCTCGGACGACAGCGCCTCCAAGGTCGCTTCCACCTCTCCGGCTGAAGACACCGTTGCGCGCCGCAACTCGCGAACCAGACCATTGATGTTCGCTGCAACTCGCGCGATCTCGTCGTTCGAGGCGGTCAGTGCTGCTACGGCACGCCGGTGGTCCGCGCCGGTCAGGATCACCGGCGCACCTGCGATGAGCGTGCTCAGGTAGACGCCCTGCGACAGCCCGGCTGCTCCAGCCTGGGCCGCGATCTTCCGGGCGATATGAGGCGCGACGCGGACCGTGATCTTGGCGTCGCGGCCGACGTCGACGCCCGACGATGCTGCCTGCGACTTCGGCCCGGGCGGTGGCTCCGGACCCAGAAGCTCCAAGCTCAGCCTGTCACGCGGAGGGCCCGCCCCGATTCGGTTCGACCTGAGTTGAGAAGGATCCCTCGCGCCCTCGGTTGCTCAGCGTCCCGAGCCCTTGCCGATGCGCCGCGGGCGCGCATTGACCCACCATTACACCTCCTCTTGCCGCCAAGCCGAGGCACGCTTGGCCAGCTTCACCGGCGGGGGAACGCACCCTCAAGAATCAGTCTGCAGAGGGTCGAACGTCCGAGCCCGGTGAGCTCCTTCGCTGCCGCCCTCATCTACCAGCGACGCGTGCCGCGATCGACGACGACGCTTCCATCCTCTTTGACGAACGGCGGCAACCGCGGCACCGGCAGCAGCTCCAGCAAGGTCTCCGACGGCCGGCAGATCTTCGTGCCGAGCGGTGTCACGACTATCGGACGATTCAGCAACGCCGGGCGCTCGAGCACGAGGTCGAGCAGCGCGTCATCCGTCCAGGCCGGATCGTAGAGACCCAGATCGGCCCCGTAGGGAGAGTGCACCCTCACCAGCGCACGAACGGGCGCCTGCATCGCTTCCAGAAGCTCGAGCAGCTTCTCGCGCGAGGGCCGGGTCCTCAGGTAGTCGATGACCGTGGGCTCGATGCCCGCGTGGCGGATCAGCGTCAGCGCGTTGCGCGAGACCACGCAGTACGGGTTGTAGTAGATGGTGATATCGGACATGACCCCGTGCGCCGCCCGATACAGACATCACGCAAGGTTAGATCCGACGGGCGCAAACTGCACCGCCAATGGAACGGGACACTCGCCACGGGTGGTGGCGGCTACCTCTCACGATCGCTCAAAGGCGGTGTTTGGCGAAAATCGCTCTTGAGCGACATATTGAGAGGATCGGCTTTGACCAATATCGTTGCTCAAGCACCGCGGCCATACCGAGGCTTAGCTGGGGAAGCGGCTCGGCCATCGGCCAGGTCCGGATCGCCGAGATCGAAGCCAGGCCCAGACTGGTGAGCGCAGCTCGTGAAGCTGCTGTCGCCGCTCGTGCTTGTGGTCCGCGACCTCGAAGGCGGATCCTCTCCTGTCGCCGGGCCGGCACGGCTGCCGGTGGGTTGTCTTCGGATAGCAATTCCCACATGGTTGTTGCATTAACGAGGGCTGGCGTCCAAAGACTGGCGACACGCAGTTGAGCATGGCCACTTCCCGGCTGGAAGCATCCACCAGCGGTGGCTGATTGGGTTCAGCCTTTCCTGGCCGACAACATCAGCAAGGTCGAGCTCTGAGCACGGCGAGCGCGGTGCCGGTGACTCCATGTCGCGCCATCAGGAGCATTCACGGACAGCTTTGATGGTCCGACCTACCCGGCCAAACGTCGACGACGTGCCGTTCCATTTCGGGCCGTCGAGAGCCCACAGCGACTATGCGGTTGCGTCAGGGGGCGGGCGGCCAAGCGCTGCCTTCAGGCTCTCCTGTGTGGAGCGAATGCGCTCGATTTGCTCCTGAGTGGTCTGCAGCATCCAGCCGTCCGGCTCAACTGCACGTGCTTGCGCCTCGAGCCGAGCGGCGGCATCAGCCTGCCCAAGCCCGGCGTGCGCCTCCCAGGCAGAGGCGAGCAGCCAATATGCACGGCTCTTGTCGCATTCCATCAGCGCTTCGGGATCTTCCAGAGTCGGCGCGAGATACCGAAGGACTTGCTCTCGCGCCCGGCGCGCGACGACACGGTCCGCAATGGCGTCCTCGCTTCGACCCTCTTGTGCGCTTCTTAGCGCACGCACCTCGAGCAGCGTCGCGTAGTTGACGCCGTTGTAATAGTCCTGCTTAAGCTCGAAGCCGCGAAGGTACGCCTCGATGCTCGTGTCCAGTGCGCTTGGATCGCCCTTTTCGTCCCACAGCCGCTTGTGCACTGCCCCCCATAGCCCGAGAGTCTCGGGATCGTTGCTCGTCTGCGGCGAGAGCGTGGACAGCAGCCGTTGCGCCTCGAGCAATGCGGTGATGGCATCCGGCTGCTTGCCCTTATAGGTAGCGAGCGCGAGCTGGTGAACAACATGACGCTCGTTCGGCTGCCGGCGACGCAATTCGGTCAGCAACGCCTTTGCCCCAGCGAAGTCATTGAGGCGAAGGCACTCCTGGGCCTCGACCAGCAGCTCTCTCCGGGATGTCGAATCGGCGACGGCCGGAGGTTCTGCGGCATCGCGTCGCTGTGCTGTCTTCAGATCAGCTGCAGCACGTTCGGCGGCCGCCTCGACCTGCGCCACTGCCTGCTGTACGGCCCGTCGGGGCGGCTCGAGCTCGCTAAGAAAGGTGTAGACCGGGCTGTCTGTTGTAGCCGCTTCCAGAATGGGCGCGATGGCCTCCTTCAGCTCCTTTTGAAAGCGCTCCGCCTCCTTGCGGCCAATGTCCTCGCCGAGGTGCCTGTAGCGCCGAATCACGATGTGCGTGACATCGAACACGGGTTTGAAGCCCTCTTCCGCAACGACGATGGTCGCGTGCGGCCGCAGCCCGTAGCGCACGCCGAGCTCGAATGCCGCGTTGAGGTTGTAGGTCGACAAGTCGGCGATCACCAAGTCCGCGCCGAGAAGCTGCTCGTACATCGGCAGGTCAATGGTGCCCGAGTGCTTGATCTCGTCTGCACGAATGCATTGGACACCGCACGCCTCGACCGCTTCCTTGATGACCGCGTAGGACGCGTCGAGGTCAAGCACGCGACCATCCGTGAAGTCAGTCTTCTTGCCGAACCCTTGGATGACAAAGCAAGTTTTCATTGGAGCGTCACCATGAAGCTGAGGAAGGGCATGCTAGGCCTGGGGCGCCGCAATGCACGCGTTCCCACCGGCCGCGCTCACCGCTTCACCACGTGCCGAGTCCGCCTGCGCCGTCGGCACCCTCGCGTTCCACACGCAGAAACACGAGACTTGTGACCGGCGATGCGCTGCGACTTACTGTAGCGCTGCACCCGGCTCCCGTATGCCTAATTGCTGGTATGCGGCAATGAGGCGGATTCTTGGCATCAGTCCTGGCGCCAGCGTCCGTCGAATTACGGACCCCGGCGGTCCCCTTGGTCGATAGCAGCTATGGGTACTGCCATCGACTGCCCGCGTGAAGTAACTTCCGGGCAAACCACGTTTAAGCTCCTGCGCTCCCCAGCTCGCCTGCGGGCCGGCGGATGTTCGTCGCGTCCTCGTGCAGGTGGGAAACGAACGCGTTTGAGCCGCCATGGTCGGCCTCAGAACCGCGAGCCTCGGCCTGTGCGTCGCGCTGGCGCAACGGTCATGTCGGAGGTTTCGGTCATGCTCGCTGTTCAATGATTCAGCCCCTGTCATCGGCGGACGACGGACCGCAGCGTGCGTCCGCGTTGTCAGAGACCCGGGCAACCGACAGTCGGGCAGACGCATCGTCCGATGACGACACCGGCCGGTCGTACGATGCGTTCATCTCGTACAGCCACAAGGGCGAGCGCGATCTCGCGAGATCGCTCGAGCGCACGCTGCGGACATTCGGGCGCAAGTGGTACCAGACTCACGGTATCCGGACCTTTCGCGATGAGACGAACCTTGCGGCCGAACCCGACCTGTGGCCAGGCATACGGCGGGCCGTGCGGCACTCCCGCAACCTCGTTCTCCTGGCATCGCCGGATGCGGCGCGGTCCGAATGGGTTCCGCGAGAAGTGGAGGCTGCCGTACAGGCAAGGGGCATCAGTTCTCTTTGCATTGTTCAATCCGCCGGTTTGCTGCGATGGACTGATCCAAAGGCGACCCCAGAAATGCTTGCCGGTCCCGAACGGGCGCTGCCGTCCCAGGTCGATGTGCTGTTTGCGAAAGCGAAGGTCGAACCGGTCGTAGTCGATCTACGATCGTTCCGGGAGCTGTCCGAGTCGGAGCGGGCGACAAACGCGGAGTACCTATCGGCAATCGCGACGGTAGCCGCGAAGATTCTCGGTACCGACAAGGAATCGATCTGGGGCGAGTTCCACCACGCCCAGCGGCTGCGGAACATCTTCCTCGCGTCGGTGGCCATCGTACTGATCGCATTGCTGGCGGCGCTGGGTGTCCTCTTGTCTGCCGAGCGCGATGCGCGACACGCGGCGGAACTGGCGCTCGCGGAAGCGTACTTTCGCGAGGCGGTGACCCGCCGAGACAGCGACAAACCTTCGGAATCGCTGGCCTACGCGACACGCGCCGTGCAACTGAATCCCAATAACGCTGCGGCGAGCACGCTGGCCCTCGATCTGCTGCTGTGGCAGCCGTGGCCGAAGTTCGCGGTCGACGTCAAGCAGGAATACGCTCCGGTTGCGATATCGGACGACGGTCGAGCGCTTCTCGTTGGGGAGGGCAATCACGCCAGCTTCTACGAAACGTCGTCGCAAAAATCCCAGCCCGCCACACTAACGCACGATGTGTCGGTCAAGGCGGTCGGCCTGACCGCGGATGGCTCGCGCGCCGTCACTGGCGACAGTCGTGGGAAGGTCCGCGTGTGGTCGACGACCGAAGCGCGTGCCATCCTGCCTGAAGCATTGACCTGGGGTAAATCGATTAACGGCCTCGCAGTGAGCCCCGATGGCAAGTACGTCGCGGCGGCCTCGGATGCCGGAGTGCGGGTATGGGAGTTGAGTACGGGTACGGTCCGAACGTCTTTTACCGAAGCGGGGACGATGGGTTCGGTCGCATTCAGCCGGGATGGCAAGCGAATCGTTTCGCTGGGCTCGGACTTCAACATGACCCATGCCCACGTGTTCGATGTCGCCAGCGGCGCCAGGGTAGGCAAACCCTTCTCCACCGAAGGAGATTTTCCATACGCGTGCCTGGATGAGCATGGCGAGCGCGTGCTGATCGCTCATTACGGTGCGCCATCGTCCGCGCGCATATGGCACGTCGCGACGTCCAAAGCGGCATCACCTCCGCTGGTTCATAACGACTACGTGGTCGGCGCCCGGTTTCTCGATGACGGCTACATGCTGACCATTTCGAGCGACGGCACCGGCCGAATATGGGATCCAAAGAAGGTCGGATCGTCTCCGCCAAGAGCGGCATTCGTTCATGAGGCGACGTTGTCGACTGCCGCGACAAGCGCTGACGGCTGGTGGGTCGTGACGGCAAGCTCAGGCGGCGCGATCCGGATGTGGAATCGCCGAACGGGCCTGCGCCTGCCGCTGAAGGTAAACGGCGACGGTCCCGATCGGGACGTGCAGGGAGGCAACCTGAGCCCGGATGGTCAGTACGCGGTGTCCATTACAAGGCAGGCTGCGAAAGTAGTCTCCATGAGCACTGGTGTTACCCGCGTCTTCTCGCTCGACCCGCAAGGCGTTCATGGCGCGATCAGTGCTGACGGCAACCGCCTCGCGGTCCTGGGCTCGAGCGATTCCGGACGCTTCGTCAACCGCGATTCGGCGACGATGCTGGACACCACCACCGGCCGAAAGATCTTCGCAGTGCAGGCTCGAAGGCAGGGGCAAACCATGGAAGGCGGCATGCCCACCTTCGGGCTCGACTATTCGGCCGCAGCGAACCGCGTCGTCTTTTCGCATGGGCGCTTTGCCGACCTCGTCGATGCGACTACTGGCCAGTTGATCGGCAGCGAACTCAGCCACGACGACGTGATCCGAACCAGTCGCTTCAGTGCCAACGGCGATCGTCTTGTGACCACATCACGCGACGGCACCGCCCGGATCTGGAACTCCGCGGATGGCACACCGGTGGGGCCACCGCTCCAGCATCCGGATCCGGTCGTCGCAGCGAGCTTTGTCTCGGGCAGCGACGAGGTCATGACAGCATCGCGGCGCGGCGTCCTTCGGACGTGGGCTCTGTCGACACGAACATCGCGTTCGTTGCCGTTGCGCGGTGTGTCCTTGATCGGCAGCGCGGCGTTCAGCGGCGACGGAAAACGCGCGGTGACTACGGACTTCTCGAGCGGTGCAAGGGTCTGGGACACGGCATCCGGACTTCCGCTGGCCGAACCATTGGGCCAGGCCGAGGCAGTGATCCACCTGAAACTTTCCGAAGACGGCACCCGTCTCTTGACCGTCGGGAACTCGATATTGGTTTGGGACATGCCATCGGGTTCACCTGCGGAGGCCGGCACGCTCGTCGAATG
>Ga0157375_10005995_pt1 | contig 10599 bp, 12 predicted proteins | sample M35metaG_FD_115311 | JGI IMG/M metagenome (GOLD analysis project Ga0157375, IMG submission 115311) | Miscanthus rhizosphere microbial communities from Kellogg Biological Station, Michigan, USA - M3-5 metaG | ecosystem: Host-associated > Plants > Roots > Rhizosphere > Soil | place: USA: Michigan... | reverse complement strand
TTGGCATGCTCAGCATCATTTTTGTCGCGATCTATTTTCTTGGAAAATTTCCGGTTTCAGCCAAAACACAAGCCTATGCTTTGGCCATGTTTACCGCATTTCCATTAGCTTCACTGGGTATTTTACCCAATGCCATTTTAGCTGAGATTGCCCAAAACGATGCTTTTGAAACAGGGGAGAACCGGGAGGGAATGTTCTTCGCCGTAAAATACCTGTTTGTTAAAATGGGGCAAACTTTAGGAATAGCGCTGTTTGCATTTCTGACAGTTTACGGTAAAGATCCCGGCAACGACCAGGGCCTGCGCTTAAACGGCGTATGCGGATTTGCACTATGTTTTATGGCCATGATATTCTTTACCCGGTTTAGGGAGAGCGGCAGAAGTTGATTGTGTTGATTAGGTGAGTGGTTGACTAAGTTTTTTTCAATTTAACTCAATCAACCAATCCAACTTAATCAACTATTCACTAACCTTCCGCAATTTAATGATCTTCATAGCGTGCAGCAGCCTGATGATCAGGTATGAGGGGTCGAATTCGAACCAGCGTTTTGCAAAGTTCGCATCATTGGGTTTTTTGTGATGATTGTTCTGGAATAGCTCACCCATCATCAGAAAATCAAGGGGCAGAGTGTTCTTACTATGATCGTGATTATCAAAATTAGAATAACCATATTTATGCCCGCACCAGTTAACTATGGCGCCATGTATCGGTCCCATCAGAAAATGTATAGGCAACAGCAGGAACATCCACCAATGTGTAGCGTAAACCACATAAAATGCCGTGTATAATACACCGAATGATACCCGCGTAATCCACGAGTCGCCCATCCGGTCAACAAAAGACCATGCAGGGTAGCGGTCGCGGAACTGCGGCTCGGGTTCCATCTTATACCTTTGGTAATCGAGATAAATAGTTTTGGTTTTCATCATCAGCCCAAACACATCCTTAATAAAATGCGGCGAATGCGGGTCTTTTTCGGTATCGCTGTAGGCATGGTGCATGCGATGCATAATGGCGTAAGCGCGAGGGTTCAGGAATGATGATCCCTGAAATATAAACGTACAGAAATAAAATATTTTCTCCCAAAAAGGGTTCATCTTAAACATTTTGTGCGATGCATAGCGGTGCTGAAAAAAAGTCTGAAAAAACAGCGACAAAAACCAATGGCACAGGAAAAAAGCTAAGATGATCATGATTTATTAAACTAACGTAATAATGGAGCGTGCAAGTTTATGGATTAAATTCCGATAATTATCCATAAATAAAATACAATAAAAAAGAGCTCTATGTTTCAGGTAGAGCCCTTTTATTTTATGCAAAACTGATCCCGATAGCTGTCGGGACAACTGCAAACTTTTTTAGAAAGGAAGGTCGTCCTCGTCAGGTGCTGAACTGATATCTACTTGCGGTGCGTATTCCGGGGCGGTGTTATTGTTAGCGCCGCTCAATACGTTCACTTTCCATAACTGCAATGAGTTGAAGTAGGTTTTTTTACCTGTTTTGTCCGTCCAAGGGCGGCCTTTCAGGTTGAAGAAAATCTCTATATCGTCGCCCACGCGCAGGTTGTCCAGCAGGTTGCAACGGTCCTGTATAGCTTCAAATTTTAAATATTCAGGATACTGAGGGTTTTCTATGTATTCAACAATCAGTTCTCTTTTCTTCAATGACTCAGTTACCTGGGCGGTAGGTGATACCTCGTGTACTTTACCCTTAATTTCCATAGCTTATTAAAAATTAAAATGTAAAGTTAAGGGTTCAGAAATAAAATCACGGGTATTTAATTCATAAATTCGCCAACTTATTATGCAAGTTTTCCACACCGAGAGTAAAATCATAGTAACCTGCAACAAAAGGTTATCGCCCTACCTGCAAAGCGAAATAGAAGCGCTGAGCTTTGTCCCGGTTCGTGTTTTCCAAACCGGCGTCGAGCTCAAGGGGACCGTAAATGACTGTATTTCACTGAATCTCAATCTGCGTTGTGCCAGTCAGGTGCTATACCTGTTAAAAAGCTTTACAGCTGCCAATCCGCAGCAATTGTATGAGGAACTGGTAGGGATCGAGTGGGAAACACTGATCGATTTTACGGGCTATTTTTCAGTCACTTCCAATGTTAATAACGAGCATATCACCACTCCGCTTTTTGCCAATGTAAAGGTGAAGGATGCCATCGTCGACAGAATAAAAGATAAAAAAGGCATCCGGCCAAATTCAGGCCCTGAGCAAAATAAAACCGTTGTTCACCTGTACTGGCAGGATGATAAGGCCGAGGTGTTTTTGGACACGTCCGGCGAGACTTTAGCTAAACACAGCTACCGCAAAATTCCCGGCAAAGCGCCTATGCTGGAAGCCCTGGCGGCGTCAACCATCATGGCAACCAACTGGGACAAAAACAGCACTTTTATCAACCCCATGTGTGGATCGGGTACGTTGGCTATCGAAGCAGCGCTTTTGGCTACTGATAAAAGTCCGGGCTTTTTCCGAATGAACTACGGGTTTATGCATGCTATGGGCTATGAGGAAGAAGTGTTTTTTGTTGAACGTCGTAAATTGAAGGATAGATCAAAAAAAGTGCTCAACTTTAAGATCATCGCAACCGACCTTTCGGCTGACGCAGTTGACATCGCTCAGAAAAATGCAAAAACAGCCGGCGTAGAACATTTGATAGATTTTAGCGTTTGTGACTTTGCAGATACGGTTGTACCGGAAGAGCCAGGTGTAATTATGTTTAACCCGGAATATGGTGAGCGTTTAGGGACGCACACCAAACTGGAAGCGACCTATAAGCGCATGGGCGATTTTATGAAGCAGAAGTGCCTCGGTTATCGCGGTTATATTTTTACCGGAAATCCTGATCTGGCAAAAAGGATTGGGCTGAAGGCCAATCGCCGTGTAGAATTTTATAATGGCAAACTGGATTGTCGCTTGTTGGAATACGAGTTGTACGAAGGCAGCAAAAGGGAGCCGAAGGAAGTTTAAATAATATCGAACGCAGAATGTTGAATAATGAATGTTGAAGTATAATCGTTTACTTCGATATTCGACATTCGAAATCCGATATTCGTTATTTAAAGTAAATGAAGAAGATCTTATTATTAGCTGTTACCCTGACTATTTCAACCTATTGTATTGCCCAGCAAACACTGGCCTTCCCGTTCCAGGGGGGCAGTACCGCTATGACACAGTTTTTTAAGGATAGTATAACGCTATCACCTGAGATCATTAAAAGCAAGGCGACGGGCACGGTAGTGTTTAAATTTTCTGCCGATCAGAAAGGGACCATTCAAAAATTGGTGATATACTATGCCGATGACGCTGTTTTGGCACCACCATTGATAGAAGCATTAAAAAAATCGAACCACCATTGGGTAGTGCCTGACAACGAGAAATCGCACGATTTTATACTTTCATTCGCTATCAGCTTCAACCCTCCTGCAGCTACTACGCCATCGCCGCAAAAAGGGGTATATAATTTCTATCTGAAGAAAAAACCGATCCTCTCAACTAACCAGGTGCCATTGGATAATGTGACGCTTTTGCCGGCGGTTCAGGTAAAATATAGCATCGATTAAAAAAAGAACCAAGAACCAGGAGTCAAGATCCAGGATGATCTAAATTATTGTAATCTTGACTCTTGGTTCTTGGTTCTTGACTCTATTCCGGATATTTGAAGTTCAAACACAAAAAATGGAACATGCCCTGATCATTGAAAAAACCCGTGATTTTGTACGCAAAACTTTAGAAAATGCCGAAGGTGGACACGATTGGTGGCATATCCATCGCGTTTGGCTTAATGCGCACCGTATAGCTGAGGATGAAGAAGCAGATATGCTGGTAGTGGAACTGGCCGCATTATTACACGATATTGCCGACAGCAAGTTTCATAATGGAGATGAAGAGATCGGGCCAAAAACTGCAGGTACTTTTCTGAAAGAATTGAATATTGACGAGGATACAATTGTTCATGTACAGCAGATCATCCGCAATGTCTCTTTTAAATCGGGTTTTGATCAGAAAACTTTTCACTCCAAAGAATTAGAAATCGTGCAGGATGCCGACCGATTAGATGCCATAGGCGCTATTGGTATTGCCCGCGCATTCAGCTATGGCGGTTTTAAGGGCCGCGAGATATTCAACCCTGAGGTTGAACCAAGCCTATATATGACCAAAGAGGAGTATAAAAATTCTACGGCTCCTACTATCAATCATTTCTACGAAAAACTTCTGCTGTTAAAAGATAAAATGAATACCGTGACCGGTAAAAGAATGGCTGAGCAACGTCATGAATTTATGGATACATACCTTCAGCAGTTTTTTGAAGAAGCCGGGACGTTCTCTCGTAAACAATCCCAATAATTCATTATTTTAATTTCTTCTTTTTGCTTATAAACAAATACATGAGATAAGTTTTAGATTTATTTCAAATAAATTTTAGACTTATCTAAAATTATTATTAGATTTGGCTAATTAACTAACCGATTGGTTGGTTAACACTATCTTAAAGCTGAAAACATACTTTCGCCAAACGCATGAAAAAACTAATACTTATCCTTTTAACACTGATTGTTTTTACCGGCTTTTCTTTTGCGCAAGACACTGTAAAACAATCTCGTTTTAGTTTACATTTTCAGCAAACTGTTATCACCCAATACAAACCGGCATTCAGCGCTCCTTATACCGGGCAAAATAGCTTATCAACTATCGAAGAAACCCAAAGCTCTATTACCTCTACTCTGTATGGTGCGGCCCGGTTATGGAAGGGTGCTGAAGTTTATTTTAACCCGGAACTATCAGGCGGGGCAGGTTTGAGCAAAACATTGGGGGTAGCAGGTTTCCCTAATGGAGAGACCTTCAGAGTAGGGGCTGCAGAACCTAAAATATACATTGCCAGATTATATTTTAAACAAAACTTTGAGTGGGGCAAAGAGAAAGATACCATCGATGACGATGCTAACCAGTTGGCAGGCCTAAAAAGCAAGCGATACTTCTCATTTGCTATTGGCAAATTTGGCATGGCCGATTTTTTTGATGGAAATGAATTCAGCCACGATCCAAGGACCCAATTTATGAACTGGTCGCTGATGGATAATGCCGCCTGGGATTATCCTGCAAACACGCGCGGCTATATATTGGGTGCAACTGCCGAGCTTGGGCAGCCAGACTGGACATTGCGCTTTGCCTTCACTATGGTTACCACACAGGCAAACATGTCGATATGGGATAAAAAGATAGGAAAAGCTAATACCCAAACTATTGAATTTGAAAAACGCTACACGCTATCCGGTCAAAAAGGCACAGTACGTGTGCTTGGATTTTTGAATAATGGAAAATTCGGTAATTACAGAGATGCAATTGCTCAAAACCCTATCGCACCAAATGTGGACACTACGCAGACTTACGGACGTCATAAATATGGCTTCGGTATCAGCGCCGATCAATATTTTACCAAAGATTTCGGTGTTTTCGCCAAAGTGAGCTATAATGACGGCCATAATCAAACCTGGTTCTTTACCGAAATAGATCGTTCCTTAAGTTTTGGTGCAGTCTTGAAAGGATCGTCATGGAAACGTGCCGATGATGAACTGGGCCTGGCATTTGTTGCTAATGGTATTTCTCCAGATCACCGTGGTTATCTGGCTGCCGGAGGTTATGGATTTTTGATTGGGGACGGCAAACTAAACTATTCACCCGAAATGATAGCAGAGCTCTATTATAAAGTGAATGCTTATCAAAAGAAAATATGGCTATCGCCCGACTACCAGTTTATACTACACCCTGCTTACAACGCAGACCGCGGACCGGTTAATGTGTTTGGGATACGAGCGCATATAGAGTTTTAGTTTACGTAATTAATTTGGCCATTTTTTGCCCCGGTAGTTATAAAAATAAGTTTCTATTGTATTATAGATCTCGTAAGCGTCTCCGTCTACACCTGCCAGTTTAATGATTAAAGGGTCATAATACTCCAGCATGTGCCAGCGATAATATCTCATTATCGGATTTTTAGTTTGACCTATATATTTCCAGGGTTCTTTTACCATTATCTTCAGAATGTGTGATTCAGTTTCACCGTGGTCAACTTCGAATTGCAAATCATAAATATCATTCCATTCTATAGTGTATCCTTTTCCGTTAAGTGTAATGCTTTTCTTTGTGACGACTATTGCAGGCACCCCAATCATCATTAGAAAAGGACCTTTGATAGCAATCCGATAAACATATTGAACAACAAATAAAATCAACGGGTACCAGTAATACTCATGGAATTCGATCGCCTGCTTGATCATTTTTGAGATAGGTTCAAGCAAAACCAACGGCAACAAGATGGCTGCTACGATTTGATCCTTTCTGAACTTAAATTCTTCTGTTTGCATTTGCAATAAGGCTTGACATCTCTAAGATAAAATTTTTAAAAACCGCGGTTGTTTTGGTAATATCTTAAAATCGTATGATAAATTTCGTCATCATCACCTCTCACCAGGAATAAACTAACCTCAAATGGACTGAGACTCCAAAGATTTCTGGTATACCAGCGATAATATCTTGTAAAAGGGTTCTTTATTGATTTAATATATTTTTCAGGCTCTCTTACCCTCAGTATAACATATCTATTTTTAGGAGCTGTTATCCCTCCAAATGCACTACCATCTGAGGCTAAATACACATCCTTCATATCCGTCCATTTAATTGTATAACCTCGCTCAATAATTGTAATTGCCTCATTGGTTAAAACGACTGCTGGTTTGTTAATTAACATTAAAAATGTAATTCTCAGTTGTTTCCAAACAAGTAATGAAAATAGAATTATGAATAACAACGTCAATAAACTATGTGTCATCATCATCCACTTTATTTTATCTGAAAACCAATAGGTTATCGCGGGGGCTGCTATTACAAAGAATATGGGCTGCAGGGGGCTGAATGAGAACTCTTCTTTTTCCATTAGATAAGGCTTTGATATCATGCTAAGATAAAAATAATTAGGATAGATATTATTATGTTTGAACCGTCGTTTATATAGCATTATGAAAAAATACCCGGCAACTTTAGTCTTCTTACTCATACTAGGCTCTCTTGCTTTTGCACAAATAACCAAACACCCCGTTACCAAATCGTCTGTTACCTTCCAGATAAAAAACCTTGGGATCAACGTTGGCGGCAGCTTTAGCGGTCTTAAAGCTGATATCGATTTTGATCCGGCTCACCCGGAGGCCGGTAGTATCGAGGCATCGATCCAGGCAAATACGGTCAATACAGATAATGAAACCCGGGACAGCCATTTGAAAAGCGATAGTTATTTTGACGCTGAGAAATATCCCGAAATTAAAATGAAGTCGGTTTCATTTAAGCATAACGGCGGCGACAACTATACGGGAATTTTTAATCTCACCATTAAGGATAAAACCAACCAGGTACAGGTTCCCTTTACCTATACTGAAAACAGTAACGACGGCTTATTTAAGGGAACATTGAAAATAAAGCGCTCCGATTATGGCGTTGGCAACAAGAGCCTGGTAATGTCAAATGATGTAACTATTTCAATCGAAGTAGCCACTGGTAAATAATTAACCATAATTTAACATCAAGTTGCATTTGGAAAAAGTGTGTAATAACATACAAGTTGTAACTTTACTTGTATGAAATTGCGCGTACTTGTTTTTATTAATGCATTGGCAGTTGCCATCACTGTCTCTGCGGTCAATTATTATTTTAAGCATAGCTGGTATGATGTGGCCGTTACTTTTGGCCTAACCCTTACCATCAGTTTTGTTACTTTTTATATACTGCTCGAAAAGTATATCTATTCTAAGATCAAGATCATTTATAAGCTGATCCATAACCTGAAGCTTGGACGCGACCTCCGCGATGCTTTAGGCGAACATGTGAGCGCCGACCCGATAAATGATGTAGAGCATGAAGTGCAGGAGTGGGCCCGTCAAAAAAAATCTGAGATAGATGAATTGCGTAAGCAGGAAAAATTCAGGCGCGATTTTTTGTCAAACATCTCACACGAATTCAAAACTCCTTTATTTGCCATACAGGGTTATATCGATGCTATTATGGATGATGAATTCGAGGACACCGATATGGCGAAACAGTTTTTGGGAAAGGCATCAAGGAATGTAGACCGGTTAAGTTACCTGATTAAAGATCTGGATGAAATTTCAAAACTGGAAACTGGCGAAATGCCTATCAATTACACCAAGTTTAAGGTCAACGACCTGATCAAAGAGGTATTTGAATCGCTCGAGCTGAAAGCGAAAGAGCATAAGATAAAACTGGTGTTTAAACAAAAGTATGATGAGCCGATAGTGGTAAGTGCCGACAGGGAAAAGATAAGGCAGGTATTGGTAAACCTGATCGACAACTCATTTAAATATGGTAAAGAGGACGGAAGTACTTCGGTAAGTTTGTTTGAATTGCACGACCAGGTGCTGGTGGAAGTGACTGATGATGGTATTGGCATAGAAGAAAAATATCTGCCACGTTTATTTGAGCGCTTTTTCAGAACGGATACCAGCCGTTCAAGGCAGATAGGCGGTTCGGGATTAGGGCTGGCCATTGTGAAGCATATTATTGAAGCTCATGACCAAACCATTAATGTACGCAGTACTGACGGTCTGGGTTCAACCTTTGGGTTTACGCTGCAAAAATCAAAACAAGCGCTGCCGTTTCCGGTAATTCCGGCATTGAAGAGTTAACATTATCTTAACATTGCAAACATTACCTTTGCAAAAATTTAATATAAACGGGCCGAAGAGACCTTAATACATATCAAATGTCACTAAATAGTATTTTCCAGTATTTTGTTCCAAAAGACAAAAAAATATTTTTTCCTTTATTTGAGCAGGCTGCCAACAATGTGGTTGTAATGTCTAACGTATTGGTCGAGGCTGTAAACACAGTTGACACTGTTGCGCGGGAAGAATTGTTTAAACAAATCGACAAGCTGGAAAATAAAGGCGATGAGCTAACCCATCAAATCTACCTGGAACTGGGTAAAAACTTCATTACGCCGTTCGACCGGGAAGATATCCATTCGTTAGCTACTGCTATTGATGACGTGGCCGACTTTATACAAGGCGCTGCAAACCGTATGAGTTTGTATAAGATTGACGATTATAACGACGCAATCCGTAAACTGAGTGAATTGATATTACAAGCGAGCCTTGACCTGGAAAAAGCGGTACGGGAGTTAAAGGATCTGAAAAACGTAAGAAATATAGCTGATTCATGTATTAGAATAAACAGTGTGGAGAACCAGGCCGATTATGTTTTTGACCGCGCCGTTGCCGATCTGTTCCTTTATGAGACTGATGCCATCCGCCTGATAAAATACAAAGAGATATTAGCCGCATTAGAGACCGCGACCGACCGTTGTGAGGATGCTGCAAACGTAATGGAATCAATTTTAGTTAAAAACGCCTAATTTCGCCGAATGGTCACCTCATCACTGGTTGTAGTAGTTTGTCTGGCGTTATTATTTGATTATACCAATGGCTTCCACGATGCAGCCAATTCCATTGCTACCATAGTTTCTACAAAAGTACTAAGCCCTTTTCAGGCGGTTCTTTGGGCAGCTACCTTCAATTTTATTGTATTTTTCTTTATAAAAGAACACAAAGTAGCCAATACGGTATCTAAAATCGTTGTTGAACACTTTGTGACTATACAGGTATTGCTGGCAGGCCTTATAGCAGCCATCAGCTGGAACCTGATCACCTGGTGGTTCGGTATTCCTTCCAGCTCGTCACATACACTAATTGGTGGCTTTGCAGGTGCTGGCATTACTAACGCTTTATACCTCGGCTCATCGGCAGCAAGCGCTGTGAATATGGGCTATATCTTAAAAATCATTGCCTATATCGTTCTCGCACCATTCTTGGGTCTGTTGTTTGCTTATATCGTTACCATCATTGTATTACATCTTAGCAAAAACTCAAGGCCTTCTACAGCCGAAAAATGGTTTAAAAGATTACAATTATTGTCATCTGCAGCATTGAGCTTTGCCCATGGCGGTAACGACGCGCAGAAAGTAATGGGCATTATTTATGTAGCTCTAATCGCTGCTAAAGTAATTCCTTCGGGTAGCCACATGCCAGATTGGATTCCGCTTGCTTGTTACACTGCAATAGCCTTAGGTACGCTTTCAGGTGGTTGGAAAATTGTAAAAACGATGGGCTCCCGCATCACAAAGATCACGCCCTTAGAAGGTGTAAGTGCCGAAACAGCCGGTGCGATCACTCTATTTTTTACGGAACGTTTCGGCATTCCGGTTTCAACTACTCATACTATTACAGGTTCAATTATCGGCGTAGGTTTAACCAAACGTCTCTCGGCGGTTCGCTGGGGTGTAACCGTTAACCTCGTCTGGGCCTGGATCATCACTATCCCTATTTCGGGGCTAATTGCGGCCGGAGTATTTGCCTTACTGCGGTTAATAGGTTAATTTTACGCCCAAACGTTTAATTAACTATCTTATGAAGCCAACATGAGTTTTAAACGCACACAGGGGCATGTAAAATGAAAGAATGGTAACTTTCGTAAAAGAGAGAAAGCCATGAATCAGGAAGCCAACCCATCTGTGGTATTATTTGAGCA
>Ga0157375_10005993_pt1 | contig 10601 bp, 11 predicted proteins | sample M35metaG_FD_115311 | JGI IMG/M metagenome (GOLD analysis project Ga0157375, IMG submission 115311) | Miscanthus rhizosphere microbial communities from Kellogg Biological Station, Michigan, USA - M3-5 metaG | ecosystem: Host-associated > Plants > Roots > Rhizosphere > Soil | place: USA: Michigan... | reverse complement strand
TGCCGCGCGCCAGCGCGACCGGCGCACCGGCGGCGACGATCGGCAGCACGAACACGATGATCAGCAGCAGATAGGCCGGAAACAGCCGGCGCGCCTGGCGCACGTCGGCGGGGTCCTCGCATTCGATCACACCGACCTGGAACTGGCGCGGCAGGCAGAACATCGCGACGAACGCGAGCAGCGTCTGCGCGACGAAGCCGGACGGCAGACCATGCTCGGTGAATTCGCGGATCGGCGTGGCGATCGCGCCAGTCCAGCCGCTGGCATTGAGCGCATAGATGCCGATCGCGACGAACGCGACGAGCTTGACCAGCGATTCGACCGCGATCGCCAGCATCATGCCGTGATGGTGCTCGGTCGCATCGATGCGGCGCGTGCCGAACAGGATCGCGAACATTGCCAGCAGCGCGGCGATGTACAGCGCGCTGTCGCGCAGCAGCGGCTCGGCGTGCGGCGCGCTGCCGCTGAGCACGCCGATGCTCATCGCGACCGCCTTGAATTGCAGCGCGATGTAGGGAATCGCGGCCGTGACCGCGATGATCGTCACGAGCGCCGCCAAGCCATGCGACTTGCCGAAGCGCGACGCGATGAAGTCGGCGATCGAGGTGATGTTGCGCTGCTTGGCGACGACCGTCAGGCGGTGGAACAAACTGCTGCCGAACGCGAACAGCAGGATCGGCCCGAGATAGATCGGCAGGTACGACAGGCTCGATCCGGCCGCGGTGCCGACCGCGCCATAGAACGTCCACGACGAACAGTAGACGGCGAGCGCGAGGCTGTAGACGAGCGGGCGCAACCAGGTGCGGCTCGGATACAGCGGCCGGCGGTCACCGTAATAGGCAAGCGCAAACAGCGCGGCGACGTAGCCGAGCGATACGAGCAGCAACAGCCAGCCTGCGATCAAGCCTTCCGCCTCCCGTCGGCGCGAACCTGATTCGTGATTCTATCGGGGTGATTCTAGTCGGCGCGCGGCCGGGTTTCGCCTTGCAACGCGACATGAACCCCTTGACCCGGACCCGGATCAGACCCAAGCATGCCCGCATGCGCCTGCTGTCCGCCAGCGATTTCACTCCTGCCCGCGTTCCTGTCGCGCTGGCCGACGACGAGATTCACGTCTGGCTTCTTGCCGCGGACAGCGGCCGTGCTGCTGCGCGCGGAGATGGTCCGCGCGTGCGCGCACTGCTGGCCGCCTATCTCGAGCGCGCGCCGGATGATGTGCGCCTGGCTATCGGCGAACACGGCAAGCCATCCCTGGACAGACGCTTCCTGGCCGGTTCGCGCGCGCTCGACTTCAATGTTTCGCACAGCGGCGGCGCGCTGCTCGTCGGCATGGCCCGCGAACAGGAGCTGGGCGTCGATATCGAAACGCAACGCCGGCGGCGGCCGGTGCTGGATCTGGCCCAACGCTTCTTTGCCGCCGAAGAAGCATCGGCGCTGGCCGGCCTCGATGAGCCGCTCCGGCAGACCGCGTTTCTGCGCGTGTGGAGTTGCAAGGAGGCGGTCGTCAAGGCGCTCGGCAGCGGCATCGGCTTCGGTCTCGAGCGCCTGCAGTTCCGCATCGATCCGGCCGGCGAGCCGGTTGAACTGAGCGTGATCCACGCCTCGGCGGGCACTGCCGAAGACTGGCATATTGTTCGTCTGGCTCCGACCGGCGACCACGTGGGAGCGCTGGCGTGGCGCGGTCCGGCGCGGCGAGTGCGCGCTTTCGTCGCAGCAGCGGATTGAGTGTAAGGATTTTCCGGCGTGCGGCGGTTGCCGTGCCGCCACATTCGGGCTAAGTTTCGGATTCAAACGCCATGATGCCATCGCATGTGGAAGCTGCTGCGTAACCTGCTACTCGTCGCGATCCTGCTCGCCGGCGCGCTCAAGCTCGCGCTCTGGTACGAGGTGCGCCAGAGCGCCACGCGCCTGGTCAGCGCATGGGCGCCTGTTGCCCAGGTGCAGTACGACAGCATCGGCGTCAATCTCGACGGGACGATCGGCCTCGCGGGCGTCAGCGTCGTATTCGGCAAGGGTCCGGCACGTACGTCTTGGCGCGCATCGCAGGTCGATGTCGAGACGTCGGGTCCGTACTGGCTGCTGCGGCGCGGACTGATGGGCGACGAGAGTTTTCCCGCGCACCTGGGCTTGACGGTCAAGGGTCTGCAGCCGCCCGCCGGCGCCTCGCCGTTCGATTGGCGCTGGTTGAGCCCCCTGAGTCTCGTGCCATTCGAAACGTTTGGCTGCGGCGTGGTTTCCCGGCTCAGCATCGCCGATTACCAGCGCATGGGACTCAACCCCGGAGTTGCCCAACAGCACCTGGACTACCGCTACGATGCGGCGACGAATGCGTTGACGTTTACCGGCGAATTGTCGACGCCGCCTTTCTCGGCGATCTCGCTGAGCGGCGAGCTGCAGCACTTCGATGCCCGGTCGATCACGCTGAAGGGTTGGCCGAAGCTTCAGGTAGCCGTGTTGACGGCAGAGTATGCCGACAACGGCTACCTGGCCAAGCGCAACCATTTTTGCGCACAGCAGGCCGGCATGAATTCGGCGGCGTTCACCGACCAGCATCTCGACGCGATCAAGTCCTACCTCGACAGCGTCGGGGTGCAGACGACGGCCGGCGTCGAGACGATCTACCGCAGCCTGGTCACGAGCGGCGGGCGCATGAGCGTGCAAAGCCTGCCGAATCCGGGTTTCACGCTCGAGGCCTTTTCGGCCGAGGCGCCCGAGGCGCTCGTGCGTCAGCTCAACCTGACGACGCGGCACAACGATGCGCCGCCGGTAATGCTGCGACTCGCATTCAAGACACCCAATGTCGCCGACGACGCGACGCCAGCGGTAGCGTCGGTCACGACGGCGCCGACGGCGCCTGCTGGCAGCATCGTCACGAGCGCCAGCGTCGTACCGGCGCCGCCAGCGAAACCGCCTGCAACGCTCGTCACGGCTTCGCCGACCACGACGGCATCGTCGTTGCCGGTGGTGTCGAAACCTCCCGTGGTCGTGGCGTCGCCGGCGCCGGCACGGCCGGCCACGACTGCAACTACCGTGGCTGCGACGCCGGCAAAGTCGAACGGCACGAACGCAGCGCCGGCCGCCGTCGCGCCGGCGGCGCCCGCCACGTCCGGCGATGCCCGCGGCTTGCCCAGCACACCCGTGCCTCCGGAGGGATCGACGCTGGCTCTGGTCTGGAAGCCCACGGTCGATCGGTTGCCGGACGCGCCGCCACCGGCGCGCGACTACGACCTCATCGAAGCAGGCGCGGCAAACAACTACGCGGGCCGTTTCGTGCGCGTGCTGACCTCCGGCGGCAAGAAGGTCGAAGGCCACATCATCGGGCTCGGTCCCGATGGCACGACGCTCGCGTTGCGCGTCAACAAACCGGGCGGTAGCGCCGAACTGCAGGTGCAGCGCTCGGTGATCGTCGAAATCCGCTTGCCGCACCAGAAGCCGGCCGCAGCCGGCGGCTGAATCCTTCGCTTGCAACGAGCGGCCGCTCTGGATCGTCCGTATGGCAATGAACGATACCGGCGAGCCGGCTGCCGGATTCGCACAACGCGTCGATGCGATGACGCTGGCCCGGGCACAGGCCGGCGACATGCAGGCATTTGCGGCGCTGTACACGATGTTCGGCCGGCCCTGTTTCAACCTGGCTTTGCGAATCCTCGGCAACCGGGCACAAGCGGAGGATCTGGTGCAGGAGATATTCTTGAAGACAATCGGCACGATCCGCAGCTACCGCGGCGAAGCGCCGTTCGGCAGCTGGCTCAAGCGCATGGCGGTCAATGCCGTCATCGATCAACTGCGCGGCCAGCGCCATGCGGCGGAGACGGACAGCGAGTCACTGCTGACGGCCGAGGCGGCGAGCCAATCGACCGATCCGGCGGCGGTCGTCGACGCCTGGTCGTTGTTGCAGCGCCTGCCGGCGCGCGCGCGCGCAGTGCTCGTCCTGCACGAATTCGAGGGTTACACGCACGCCGAGCTGGCAGCGCTGTTCGGCCAGAGTGAAAGCTATTCGAAATCGATCCTCGCCCGCGCGCTCAAGCGCCTCGGCGAGTTGGTGGTGACCAGCGACGAATCGATGCCATGTCCGAGCCGGAATTGAGTTTCCACGAACTGGCGCAACGCCTGCGCCTGCGCGAATTGCCGGTCGGCGAGCCGTCGCCCGACCTGTGGCAACGCATTGCCGATACGCACACGGGCCGGTTGCGCCGCGCACGCAGGCGCCGCGCCATGATCGGTTCGGGTCTGGCCGCCATGATCCTGGTTGCCGTACTCGTCGCGCCGACATGGCTGGCGCCTTCGGCAACGCAGCGCGAAGTCGACTGGCAGGCGCGCGCGCAGGCGCTGGAATTGCAACTGCGTGCGTTGCGGGACAGCGCTGGCGCGAACGCGGACAGCGCCGGTGCGCTCGAAACGCAATCGGAGATCGCCCGCGTCGACGATGCCCTGCAGACGGCTTATGACACGGGCGCGCAAAAGGATCAGTTGGAGCTGCTGTGGAAGCGGCGCAGCGAACTGCTGGGCGCGCTGATCAGCGTGCGCCAGCGCCATGTCGAAATCAGCCGGATCTGACGATGCCAGTCATTCACAAGAGCAACAGTCCACGCCCCCAAGCCATGATCTGGCTGTTCGCACTGGGTCTGTCGGGCAGCGCTGCCGGCGCCGACGCGCCGAACGCCGCTGCTGCGCCGGGCGGCCCTTCGCCACAGGCCGAGCAGCGCGTGCGCCAGGACATGCAGGCGACGTTGTCGAACCTGGGCTCATCGGGCGCACTCGGGCAGCATCCCGATCAGGTGGCCGTGAGCCTCGATGAACCGGCGCGGCGGGTCACGAGCCTCGGTGCGCTGGTCGATTCGACCAGTGCGCAGAGTGCGCGCGATGGCCTGCACGTCCTCGGTGCGACGCCGGGCAGCAACGCCGATCGCCTCGGCCTTCGGCCCGGCGATGTCATCGTGGCGGTCAACGGCACCTCGTTGCGCGATCTCGGCGCCGATCAGCATGGACGCGCGCTCGCGGCAACGACGCTCAAGACCGTCGTGGACGGATTGCCGGACGATGCGACGCTGCAATTCGCCGTCGTGCGCGGTGGGACACCGGTAACGCTCAGCGCGCCGCTGGAGCCGGTCTATCTGCCGGCCATGCACGTGGAACTTGGAGGCGCGGTGGCGAGTGCCGACGTGCACCCGGCCGGCACGCCGGGGTCGGCTGCAGCGGCCGTCGCGGCGGCGCCCGCGGAGGGTTGCGGCCGCATCAGCATGTTCGATGTCTCTCCGCGCGGCGAGCACCTGTATGGCGTGCGCATTTTGCTCATAGACGGCACCACGCCGGGGCCACTGGGTACACCGACATTCCGCGTCAGCGCCGGAGAGCATCACCTGCTGGTCGCCGAAAATATCCCCACGACGCAACTCGGTGTCGGCGAGTTCGCCACGTTTCGCCGCAAAACCAGCAAACCTCTCATCGTCAACGTCAAACCAAACACGACGGCCTTGCTGGCGGCCGAACTGCATATGGACAAGACCACGCAGCTCAACAATGGCGGATATTGGGATCCGGTCGTATGGAGCGAGCAGCCTGAAGCCTGTCCGTGATATCTGTCACGGAACTTGTTGGAGCCGCCAAGGTCTGAAACGCTTGTCCCCTCCCTCCACAGGGACCACAGCCACAAGGATGTGGCTTCCACTTTCGCAGCGCTTGGCATGCGCTATCCTGCCAGCGTGATCCCGAGCATTCCTATCCCGCGGCTCTGCGCGTGGCGCCGGACGATTGTTGTCGTTCTTTGCCTGGGCCTCGTCGCCACGGCCGCGGCGGCCGCACCAAAGAAGGCGGCCGCGCCGAGCGTGCCCGATCGCTACCGCCGCGTGCTCGAAGACGGCGTCGCCAACGGCGCTTTCGACGGCGTGGCCGTTGGATTGATCGACGGCAAGCAGCAGCAGACCTGGTATTTCGGCAAACATCGCGACGCGCTGAATGAGCGCAGCGCTTTCGAAATTGGCGCCGTTACCGAAGTCTTCACCGGCATCCTGCTTGCGCAGGCGGTGCTCGACGGCAAGCTGCGCCTGACCGATCCGATCGGTAGCCTGCTGCCCGCCGATTTCCCCTGGGCCGACCCGGAGTTCGCAGCCACGCCTGTCGTCGCGCTGGCGACACAGACCAGCGGCCTGCCGGCAACGCCGGCGAATCTGTTCGCGGCCGATCCGGACGATGCCTACGCCGACTATACCGAGAGCGATCTGCTCGCCTTCCTGGCGAACTACCGGCCGCACGAGTGGAAGCGCGACTATGCTTATTCGCCGCTCAACGGTGCGTTGCTTTGCGTGCTTCTCGGCAAGCTGTACCAGAACGGCTGTTCGACGTTGTTGATCAGCAAGGTGCTGGATCCGCTGGGCTTGCCCAAGACCGGTTTCGGCGATCCGGCAGAGTTGCAGCAGGGTCACGCCTATGGTCGCGAAGCGCACCACTGGCACTTCAAGAAAGCCCTGGCGGGGGCGGCCGGTCTGCGTTCGACGCTGCAGGACCTGCTGGCATTCCTGAGCCACAACCTGCACCCGGATGATTCGGCCCTGCGTGGCGCGTTGCTGCTGGCGCGTCAGGCCCGCAGCCAGGCCGCCGTCGGAGGTCTCGGGCTTGGCTGGGCGATCCATGACGTCGAGGCCGAGCGCCAGACCTGGCCGTTGGTCTGGCGCGCCAGCCGCACCGGAGGCTTTTCGACTTTCATCGGCTTTCGCACCGATCGGCAGCAGGCGCTCGTGCTCCTGGCCAACTCAGCCGAAGACCTTGCTTCGCTGGGCATTGCCTGGCTGACTGGAGAAACTCCGCCGCCCGCGCCGCCGGCGCCATTTGTGCCGGACGCGGCCCGGCTCGCGCGTTATGCGGGCTTGTACCGTCTGTTGAATCACACCGAAGTCATCGTCGACGACGGCGGCTCGACGCTGCGCGTGCAGTTGCGCGGCCAACCGGCATGGCCTCTGTTTGCAGTCGCCGAGGATTCGTTCGTCACGCAGGGTGGCGCGGTCGGATTGTCTTTCATCCGCAACATCGACGAGATCAGCGGACTGCTGCTGCGAACGAATGGCGAGTTCGTGACTGGCGAGCGGTTGAGCGTGCGCGCGCCACGCCTGCGAAGGGTGGCCATTGCGCTGGACGCCTCGACGCTCGCGGGATATGCCGGCGACTACCGCCTCGATGCCGATACGCTGCTGCGCATTACCGTGAGCAACGGAGGGCTCGACACCCAGCTGAGCGGTGCGGCGCGCAGCGCCATGCGCGCCTACGCGACGGACCGCTTCTCCGACGCGGATGGGCTGAACGGATTGGTTTTCGAGCGCGACGAACATGGCCGCATCGTGTCCGTCAGCCTGGACCTGGCCGGCGGCGCGCGCGAAGCAAAGCCCACGAACTGGCGCGCGCCGTGAGCGTGACGGCATACTGGCGTTGACCTGATTCCTGGTCGCCAGCGACCGACGTGCCATGACCTTGCTCAGCGTAAACGTCAACAAGATCGCCGTGTTGCGCAATTCGCGCGGCGGCGACCAGCCCGATGTCTGCGCCGCGGCGCAGGCATGCATTGCCGCCGGCGCGCACGGCATCACCGTGCATCCGCGGCCGGACCAGCGCCACATCCGCCCCGGCGACGTCAGCGCGATCAAGGCCATGCTCGGGGGCCGGGTCGAATTCAATATCGAAGGCAATGCGTTCGCGCCGCCGCGCGGCGACTATCCCGGACTGCTCGCCCTCGCGCGCGCCGCGCGGCCGCAGCAGTGCACGCTGGTGCCCGACAGCGACGCGCAGCTGACTTCGGATCATGGCTTCGATTTGCGCGCCGATGCGCCGCGCCTCGCGCCGCTGGTCGCCGCGTTGAAATCGTATGGCTGCCGCGTCAGCCTGTTCGTCGACGCGGATGCCGGCGAACTCGAACGTGCCGCGCAGATCGGCGCGGACCGCGTGGAAATCTATACCGGTCCTTATGCGTCGGCGCATGCGCGCGGCGATTTCGCGCGCGAGCTCGACGCCTGCGTGCGTTGCGCCGGGCGTGCTCGTGCCGCCGGACTCGGCGTCAATGCCGGCCACGACCTGAGCCAGTCGAATCTGGCCACGCTCAAGAACGCGCTTCCGTTTCTCGCCGAGGTATCGATCGGCCACGCGCTGATCAGCGAGGCGCTTTACGCCGGGCTCGACGCGACGGTGAAGGCGTATCTGCGCCTGCTCGACGCCTGAGGCCGAGCAACGTGCCGATCAGCGATTGGCTGGTTCGAGGCTGATCCTGCGCACATCCGCGTTGCGCGCGGTCGCGAGAAGGTCCGTCACAAGCGCATAGTGCGTACTCGCCTCGGGCCGGACGAGCACGGGCGGTGCATCCGGCTGGCGCGCCAGTTGCTCGAAGTTTGCCGCGAGCGTCGCACGGTTGATCGCGCTGCCGTTCCAGTACAATTCACCGGTCTGCTTGATCGACAGATTGATTGGCGGCGGCGGAGTGGGACAGTTCTTCGCGCAAGGTGCTGACTCGAGTTGCAGTCGATGCGTTGTCATCGGTACGGCCAGCATGAAGATGACCAGTAGAACCAGCATGACGTCAACCAGCGGCGTGATGTTCATTTCGGCGCTGACGGTTCGGATCGGTGTGGCGAGTGCGGATGCAGTCATGATCCCTCTCCCTGGCTCACATAGCGTGCAACGAGCAGGCTACTCCTTTGCCGAGCGTGTGGGCAATCGTCAGCAGCAGGGCACTCGGCAAATGCACAAAGCAAAACGCCGCGTTTCCGCGGCGTTTCAGGTCTCGGCGTGTCGGCGCGGTTTCCGCGCTACTGCGCGCCGCGTGCCGGCAGGAAGCCGATCTTCGTCATGCCCGCGTTCTTCGCATCGGCCATGACCGTGGCGACTTGCTGATACTTCGCGGTCTTGTCGGCCTGGATCTGCAGTTCCGGCTGCGGATTCCGCTGCGAGGTGACGCGAAGCTGCGCCTGCAATGCGGCCTCGGTGATCGGCTCGTCGTTCCAGTACAACTGGCCGGACGTCTTGACGCCGAGCGTGATCGGCTCCGGCGGATTGTCCGGCGGTGGATTGAGCGTGGGCTGCGGCAGGTCGATCTTGATCTTGTGCGACAGCATTGGCACCGTGATCATGAAGATGATCAGCAGCACCAGCATCACGTCGACCAGCGGCGTGACGTTGATATCGGCCATCGGACCACTGCCGCCGCCTGAACTGAATGCCATGACTTGCTACCTCGTTCCTGAAACTGCAGGCGCCGCGCGGCGGCCCTGCTGGTTTACTGTTGCGCGCTCGACGCCTGGGTGATGAAGCCGACCTTGACCATGCCGGCATTCTTCGCATCGGTCATCACCGACGCGACGATCTGATACTCGGTCTCTTTGTCGGCGCGGATCTGCAGTTCCGGTTGCGGCGTGCGCTGGGCGGCAACGCGCAACTGCGCCTGCAATGCCGCTTCAGTGATCGGCTCGTCGTTCCAATACAACTCGCCGGTGTCCTTGACCGACAGCGTGATCGGCTGGTTCGCCACGTCTTCGGGCGGCTTGGCCAATGTCGCGATCGGCAACTCGACCTTGATCTTGTGCGCGGCCAATGGTGCCGTGATCATGAAAATGATCAGCAGCACCAACATCACGTCGACAAGCGGCGTGACGTTGATTTCCGCCATCACGCCACCGCCACCGCCAGAACTGAAGGCCATGACTTACTTTCTCGGTGCCGGTGCCGCAGCAGGCGGGCGCGGGCCCATGCCGCCGCCGGCTCCCGCCTCGACGCGTGCGCCGGTCGCGAAGAAGTCGTGCAGGTCGTGCGCGAATTCGTCGAACTGGGCATTCGTCACGCGGTTGGCGCGGACAAAGAAGTTGTAGGCCAGCACGGCCGGAATGGCGACGCCCAGACCGATCGCGGTCATGATCAGCGCCTCGCCGACCGGACCCGCAACCGTCTCGATGCCGGCGTTGCCGGACGCACCGATGCGGATCAGCGCGTGGTAGATGCCCCACACGGTGCCGAGCAGGCCGACGAACGGCGCGGTCGAGCCCACGGTGGCGAGCACGGTCAGGCCGCCTTCGAGGCGACCGCTTTCGCGGGCGACACCCTGGCGCAGCGAGCGATCGATGAACTCCGAGCGGTTCAACGCCTCGACCAGTCGACTGCCCTCATGACGCTGGTGGTGGGCCGCTGCCGAAGCGCAGTCGAGTGCGATCTTCGAGAATGGCTCCCACTTGGGCTGGTCTTCCATGAAGCGTACGGCTTCCTGGGTCGATGTCGTTTCCCAGAACGTGTGGCGGACCTTGTCGGTCCGCGAGCGGATCGACACGACGCGCCACATGTTGATGACGATGTAATACCACGACATCACCGACATCAGAACCAGGACCACGAACACCACAAGTCCGAGTGGATCGAAATTGTGGAGCAAGTGGTCGAAGCCCATCTGCTGCAGGGCCGCGGCATCGCCGTGGCTGCCTACCGGAGTGGTCGCACTTACATCTGGAACGCTGCCCGGTGCAGCTGGCTGTGCGGAAGCTGGATCTTGTTGCATAACCCTACCCTTTGTTTGAGGCCCTATAGTGTCACCGGACGAGGCAAACCGCTACCTCTTCCACTCAGAGAATCTAAAGATC
>Ga0157375_10005991_pt1 | contig 10604 bp, 10 predicted proteins | sample M35metaG_FD_115311 | JGI IMG/M metagenome (GOLD analysis project Ga0157375, IMG submission 115311) | Miscanthus rhizosphere microbial communities from Kellogg Biological Station, Michigan, USA - M3-5 metaG | ecosystem: Host-associated > Plants > Roots > Rhizosphere > Soil | place: USA: Michigan... | reverse complement strand
TCCGTGGTCGGCTCATGGCCGGCGGCTGGCGCCCTTACTCAGCAGCGCGCCGGTTTCGTGGCTGCTTCTCCGCTGCGAACCGTTGCTGGGACTTGTCCACGACATTTTGCTGCGTCGCCTTTACGGAGACCCTCGCCGCGTCCGACCGGGCACGCTCGCAGGCTATTCCGCTCCTTTCAGAATTCCCGGGACCCTCAACTATGGCCTGGGTGTTGTGCGGTCGTGGAACCGCGATCTCGAGGAACTGGAATCGGCCCTTCCCCGCATTAGAGATATCCCCACCCTGCTGCTCTGGGGCAGCAAGGATAAGGCGGTGAATCCGGCATCTGCGGAGTTGTTACGGCAGCAGTTCAGGGATTGCCGGCTCGAGGTCTTTGACGGCGTCGGACATCTCCCTTACGAGGAAGTTCCCGAAACCTTCAACCCATCCGTAATCGCATTTCTGGCGAGAGATTTTGCGCCTGCGGGAAGACATTATTTTCGCGGCCCCGCGCCACACCTGATACCTTGAAGGAAGAACAACACAGAGTTCATCTGCCTTGAAATCCAGCATCAAGCGAATCCTGGTCCTGATCGTAGGTTGGAGTTTCATCCTGCTGGGAATCCTGGGACTGTTTCTGCCCATTTTGCAGGGAGTGCTTTTCCTGCTGGTCGGGCTGATTATCCTGTCAACGGAATACGTATGGGCCCACCGGCTGCTGACCAGACTGAAAGAGCGCTTTCCCAGGCTGGGGCGGACAGCGGACCAGGCCACCGTCAAGGCGGCGGCATGGTTACGGCGGATTTCCGGTCAACCCGATCCGGATTGATGCACCATCGCGGCGGTGCTAGCCTCGAAGCAGCGAATCGCATACATGGCTGACCCCGCAATACCGGCTGTGCTGGCTCCTGATGCAGGCGTTCGCCGGTTTCTGCGTTTCGAAATCCCTGAAATCTGGATGCGTTTTCTGCTGGCCCTGCTGGGGTTGATTCTGGCTTTCGCCGCCGCCATCTTTTCCACCGTGGCGCGCGAATCGGGCAGCCTGTGGGCCACGGTGATCCTGGCCTCGGTTGCGCTGGTGCTGGCGGTGGTCGTGGGTCTGACCACAGTGCCGTATCTGGCGCGGAGGGTGGCGGGCAGCCGGGTCCGCGATGCCTTCAACTACGACGTGACCGGGGTGGGAATCATCTACGTGGTGAGTGTCCTGCTGATCGGGATTGCGGCGTTGAATACCGGCAACAACCTGCTTTACGTGATTGTAGCGGCGATGCTGGCGGCCATCCTGGTATCGGGCGTGGCTTCGGCGATTGTGTTGCGCGAACTGGAATTGGATATTCATCTGCCCGAGCAGGTTTTTGCCGGGCGTCCCACGCTAGGGAAGATGATGGTCCGGAACCGCCGGCGCTGGCTGCCTTCATTTTCCATCAGCGTAGTTCCGGTCAAGCAGAAGGCTTCGAAGCAATGGAAGTGGGTGCCCACGACTTTTGGTTTCCCTCCCGGGCAGCCGCCTGCCAAGCAGTGGGTGATACTACCCGACCGCCAGTTACGACGGATCGCCGGGGGCGCACCCGCTCCGCCTGGTATTTTTACCGAGTCGGCATATTTTCCCTACATTCCCCCGGCGTCGGAAGTCGCGGCGGAACTGGAACTCTGCTTTCCCCGCCGCGGACGCTATCAGCAGAACAGCTTTGGCCTGGCCACACGCTTTCCCTTTGCCTTCCTCACCAAGACGCGGCGGGTGGCTTTGGCCCGCGAGATACTGGTGTACCCGGCGGTTGAAGACACCGACGAATTTTTTGCCGTGCTCCCCCTGATCACCGGCGAATTTGAAACTTTTGCCCGCGGCCGCGGCGACGACCTCTATCTCATTCGCGAGTACATGCCGGAAGATTCAGCGCGCCACGTGGACTGGAAGGCAACCGCCAAATCCGGATCCCTGAAAGTGCGCGAGTTCAGCCGCGAGGACGATCGCAGGCTGCGCCTGGTTTTCGACAATCCAGTTCCGGGGTCGGTTTCCGAGCAGGCCTACGAAAACGCAGTGACCGCCGCCGCATCTTTGGCCTGGCACTTCTCCGAGAGCAATGCCGAGCTGTCGTTTTTGGCGCAGGGCTGCAACGCCGGAGCCGGCATCCATGAATTCCTGGCCTATCTGGCTACGGTCGATCCCGTGGCCGCTCCGTCGCTGCTCGATAGCCTGGAAGTTTCCGGCGAATACAATGTCATCCTCACCACTCGTCCGCACGGTTCTATTTCCGCAAATCTTTGGGCGTGCTCTTACTTTATTTTCATCGGGACCCAGAACTGATCTTCAGCTCTGCCGGCGCCCGAACGGGCCGCGGTCTTTGTTTCTTCACCCACCCTATCTTGACCCGGCATAGCGTCGTTAGAGACAAGATGACAGGGTGGAACAGGAAGGAACAAAAATCTGGCCCAGAACACGAAAAGCCCGATATCTTAGTGCAGCCGTAGCGCTATGGCCTGCATCCCAAGAATAGAGAAATGAGAGACGCCGCTTTGCCTGGCCAGCCGAAACTTCAGCGAGGTGAAAAGGACATGAATCGCAAATACTTCCAGCTGCTGAGCACGGTGCTGACGACTCTGGTCTTGGGGTTGGCGCCCTTGTCCGCCCTGGCGCAGAGGTCTCTCGAGATTCCTTCCGGGACTTCGATCCGGGTCCGCATGATCGACAACCTTAGCAGTGAGCAGACCCAGAGGGGAGACACCTTCCGGGGCACGCTGGACGAGCCGATCGATGTGAACGGACGGACGCTCTATCCCAAGGGCGCGGACGTCATCGGGCGCGTCACCGACGTGCATCCTACCGGCCGGCTCACGGAGCCCGGCGAACTCGACCTGGTGCTGAACACGGTGAGCTCGGGAACGGTGGCGGAATCGATCCATGTAGAACCGCTGATCATCAAGGGCGAATCGCACTCCAAGAGCAACGTGACCAAGATCGGCGGCGGAGCCGCATTGGGCGCGGTAATCGGCGCCATCGCCGGCGGAGGTAAAGGCGCAGCCATCGGCACCCTCGCGGGCGGAGCGGCCGGCACCGGCGCGGCTGCGGCCACCGGCAAAAAGCCGGCGATCGTCGAATCCGAAGCTGTGCTCACTTTTGTTACCTCCACAGCCTCGACGCCTGCGACTCCACCGCCGACCTCTAATGAACCATCGCCGCCTGCTGCCTCCGATTCCGTTCCAACCATCACTTCGGACTCGGCGTCGGGTCCGGATGACAGCGCTCAGTTGTTCACCCTGCGTGATCGCCGGTCGATTCGAAGCTGCGTGAACGAACATGCCTCCGACTTTCCGGCGGGCGCCACCCAGCGCCCGGAACTGCCTTCCGGGTCAGAACGTCAGATTCACCGTGGGGGGACCTTGCCTTCCGAGGTGCAGAGCCAGGCCCAGTCGCTGCCTTTGGTCTGTGAAGAGCAGTTGCCCAAAATACCCAGCGACCTTGAACGCGTCGTCTATGCCGGGCGGGTACTATTGATCGACAGCAAAGGGCAGGTCCTAGACATGTTCTATCTCGATCAGAATCAGTAGTCTGATGGCCGCAGCCAAGTGTGCGTCGGACAATCCTGTCCGATGCTTTTGACCTTGGTCTTGGCATCGGTGTGATATTTGAACGTCAAAGGCAAAACGTCGGACAGGAGTGTTCGACCCACACTGGGCGGGGTTTGCGGTTATTCCGGTAACCATTACCGGCGATTACCTTGGTACATTGACCATCTGAGCCAAACTGCTAAGGTTTACCTATAAGAGAAGTCTAATCACAGCAACTCCGTCAACCGTGGCGCCCCCGGCTGGCAGAAAACTGGTTGATGACCGTCGATCACCAAACCGCGCTCTGGATTGCCCACCCCATTCTGCAACTGGCGGTGGGGATTGCCATGTGGCGCCATAAACTGCATCGGCTGTTTCCTGTCTTTTTCGCGTACATCTGCTTCCAGATTTTCGCGTTTGGCGTTTTGTTCCCCATGTCATCGCAGTGGGTGAGTGCCAGCTATCAGCTGTTCTTCTGGTCTTACTGGTCCTGCGCTGCGGTCAATCTCATCCTCGGGTTCATGGTCATTTACGAAATCTTCCTGGACGTGTTCCGCCCCTATTACACGCTGAAAGACCTCGGATCGGTACTGTTCAAGTGGGCCGCTCTGGTCATGTCGCTGGTCGCCTTCGTGGTTGCGGCATCGAGTCCGACCGGGGACCAGGGGCCGATCGTGCAGGCGGTGATAACCGTGACCCGTTGTGTGCGCGTGGCTCAGGTTGGACTCATCCTGTTCCTTCTGGTTTTTTCCCGGTACCTCGGTGTGTCCTGGAAGCAACATAGCTTCGGACTTTCGCTGGGCTTGGGTTTGGCCGCGGGAGTCGAACTGGGTACTCTGGCGTTCCACGTCAGTGGCCATGCCTCGGAAGTTTTAGTCCACATGATAAATCTCGTGGCCTATAACCTTTCCATCCTCGTCTGGTTGGGTTATGCCCTCAGGAAGAGTCCGGAGCGGGCCCCGGGAGCGGAACTGTTTGTCCCCAACCGCTGGGAGAAGAGCCTTACTGATATTCAGAGTCCGGCGCAGGTTGATTCGCTTATACCCATGTTTGAGAACATGGTCGATCGCGCCTTTTCCCGCACCCAGGCGGATTATTCTCCAAAAGAAGGCGCACCCGATGCCGTGGTGCAACCCGCCCTGAGTACACGAAGCGGTATTCATTCCCTCCCGTCGCCAAGTCGTCGAGTGCATTAACTGTTTCAGCGGGTGGCGATTCCGTTTCACCCTACATGCAAGATTCTCTTTCAGTAAAAACCTTAACCTCATCTAGTACTTGAATAAGAGACGGAATCCAACACAGGGAGAAGGGTGCCCGCGGGTGCGAGACCGGCGTCTCCCCGAGCGTTCGGGACACCGCCAGGGCCTGATGCGATTCCGCCGAGGTGTGATTCCAAGAGTCGACCAGGCTGCCCTCTGGAGAAAAGGCTGGACGCGCGGACGGTCTTCTGTATAATGCCGCCACCGTGAGGTTTCCTCCCAGGAGCCTCGCAGCGTAAGGAGAACACCATGAAACGTGCGGTCAGGATGTTGATCCTGATGGTAGGTTTGGCTTGCACGTACGTGGCAATCGCGACCCCGATACTCAATGCAGAACTGGGCCCGATGCCACTGTGCAATCCTGCCAATCCCAATTGCTCGAAGCGATAGGCAAGTGGGATTAGGAAGAGGCTGTTAACTAGCCGCGCAAGTGGCTTTGGACCTGACCGGGCTGACCGATTGCGAATGCATTGGTCGGCCCTATTTTTTTGCCTGCGCGACCAGGTGGGCATTCAGCTCTTCAGCGCTATGCCAAGCATCCGCCGCAATTGTTCCGGGTCCAGGATTGGCGGCTGACAACTGAATCCGGAGCAGATCACTGCCGCCGACTTTCCCTCGCTCAGAATGGGCAACTGCGACAGCGTTTCCGCGAGTGCGGGTGGCAGATTCTGCGGAACGACTTTACTGGCCGCCAGGTTTAGCACGGTCTTGTGAAATGCGAAGAAGCCGGCCGTGACAGCGCTCAGCTGTTCTGCCACGCGGTCTTCTCCGATGACCGCAATCTGGGTATGCGGACGTGTGAAATATGCCGCTGCAATGCCATAAGTCGAGGCAAAGATCCCGAACTTGCCGGCCAGTCCGGCCAGTAGTTCCAGAGTTTGTTCCGCCTGTTCCCGATAGCTTTTCTGGTTGGTAAAGGCGTGCAACCGCAGCAACGCGATGGCAGCCACGGAATTCCCCGCGGGCGTGGGAGAATCCTGAAATGGCTTGCGGCGGGTGCCCAGTACTCCCAAAACCTTTTCGGGACCGCCTGCCGCCGTGTCGAAAAATCCGCCGGATACGGGATCAAAGAAACGCTCCACCATCCTGTCCACGACGCGCTGCGCGAAGTGGAAATAGCTCAGGTCCGCGGTGGCCTCATAGGCATCGAGGCAGGCCACCGCGGTGAAGGCATAATCGTCCAGGAGTCCCGGCACCAAACGCCGTTCGGCGGCCGGGTCGGAGTAGCCGACCACGTGCTGCAAGCCCTGCTCCGATTGCCAGGCTTCAGCCAGCACTCGGTCCAGTGCACGCAGCGCGAAATGTTTGGCCCCATCCAGCTTCAGCACCCTCGCGGCTTCCAGGTAGGCCGAGACACAGAGCGAATTCCAACCCACATAGACTGTTTTATCCACGTAAGGCGTGGGGCGCTTCAGCCGCGCGGCGTACATTTTCTGCCGCGCAGATTCCAGGAGGGTCTGGGCGCGCTCCGCGGTCAGGCCCAGCCGCTTGCCGATGTCCTCGAGCGAAGCCCGGACATACAAAACATTCTTCTCCGGATTGTGGTGCATCTCGCCGACTTCGTTGACGTCGTAGCGCAAACCCGCGACCGCCGCTTCTTCTTCCGTCAGGACGGACTCCATTTCCGCTCGCGTCCAGGTGAAATAGTCGCCGTCATCGTCCATCGAGTAGTCGGCATCCTGGGAGGCATAAAAGCCGCCGCGCTCGCGGTCGCTGAGCCATTCATCCATCCAGCGGACGATGTCGCGGGCCACCTCAGCGAAGAATTTCGAACCGGTCACCTGGAAGGCATGGACGTAATTCTTCAACAACTCGGAGTTGTCGTAGCACATCTTCTCGAAGTGAGGCACGATCCAGTGCTCGTCCACCGAATAGCGGTGGAAGCCGCCGGCGAGCTGGTCATAGACGCCGCCGCGGGCCATCTTCTCCAGAGTTGAGACGAAGACCTCGCGCAACTCCTCTTTTCCCGAGCGCGCGTATTGGTCAATCAGAAGATCGAGCACGGCGGGATGAGGAAATTTAGGGGCGCTTCCGAAGCCCCCATTCTGCGGGTCATACATCTTCAGCGCCGCTTCCACAATCTCGTCAATCACCCTGGAAGAGAACTCTCCGCTGCCGCCGGCGAAAGACTCGGCCCGGGAGATGGCGACCTCAACCATCTGCGCCTGGTCCACTACATCGCTATTTTTCTGGTGATAGGCGTCCGCGATCGACTGCAGCACGCGCTTGAAACTGGGACGTCCGTAGTTGTCGTCGGGGGGGAAGTAGGTGCCGCCGTAAAACGGCTTGCCGTCGGGAGTGAGAAACGCAGTCAGCGGCCAGCCACCCTGCCCGCTGATGGCGCTTACCGCCACCTGGTAACGGCTGTCAATATCGGGGCGCTCGTCGCGATCGACCTTCACCGCCACGAAACGTTCGTTCACGATCCGCGCTACTTCCGGATCGTCGTACGATTCGCGGTCCATGACGTGACACCAGTGGCACCATACCGCGCCGATGTCGAGCAGGATGGGTTTATTTTCCCGCTGCGCGGTGGCGAACGCTTCCTCGCCCCACTCGTTCCACTGGATGGGCTGATGCATGGCGGAACGCAAGTATGCGGAAGAGGCCCTGGAGAGCGCATTGAGGGTCTGGGTGGTCATCCTCGTAGTCTAATTGTTTTTGGAAGGGGCGGACGAACGAAGGCAGATTTCAGAACGCAGATCGAAGATTTCAGATTGAAAGTAAAACGGCAATTCACGCGATTTTCAATCTGCAATCTTCAATCCGGGGTCGCACCCAGCGGGTTCACCACCTGAACCGCGCCGTACTTCTGCCCCGCTGCCAAATCCTCGGAATACAAGATTGCCGCTCCTGAGCTTTCGGCCGCTTGCAGAATCAGAGCATCCCAAAAAGATGTTTGGTAGCGTAGCTCGATCTCAAGCGCCTGCAGGACGGAGGCCGAATCATTGATCACGATCTCCCAGCTCAGGTAGTCCTGAATGATCCGCCGTATTTCTTCCACCGGGAGCGGGCGGGCAATCTTGCGGCGAAGGTTAATGCAAAGTTCCTGCAGCACTTGTGTGCTCAACACCCCCTGCCCTGAAGCCCAAAGTTGCTCAACTAGTTGGCGGGCGCGCTCGTGTCTCAGGCCCGCGGAGCGATCATGGGCATAGAGCAAAATATTGGTGTCGACGAAGTATTTATCAGGCATGATCTATCGTTCGTGAAGTTCGTCGCGGGAACGTGGCGGCGTCCATCGCAGGTCAAGCCCCTCGCGCAGCCGGGCCAGGGCGCGCTTTCGAGCTCGCTCATAAGTCTTGCGTTCGCGCACGATCTGTTCAAGACGCGCGGCGAGGAGGGCGCTGATGGAAGTACCCTCTTCGGCTGCCAGCACGCGGATTTCGCGCAGGAGAGCCGCGTCCAGTTTCAGTGTAATATTGGTCTTCATTTTTGGTAGCACGTAAATATGTGCAGCACTATATTACGTGCTCTAGATTGCCAAGTCAAGTCTGCAGCACTCCAGAGAAGCGCCTGTCCTGGGCCGCCATCGCAGGCATCCGGTCACTGTTCTCATGCGGACAACTGCCGCGCAATCGCGCAATACAAATCCACTGCATCCTGCAGCTGTTTCTTTTCGACGTACTCGCCGTCGGTGTGGGCCACATGAATCGATCCGGGGCCGACGAGCAGGGGCTGTCCCCAGGCGCTGAGCGCGGGAATATCAGTAGTGAAAGCCGCAACCATGGTGGCAAGGCCGTCCAGAGTGCGCAGGCGAACAAACGGAATCTCGAGGACAAACTCAACTTTCGCCAGAGTGCCCACCGCTTCAACAATCCCCCGCTTTAGTTGCTCTGACGAGCCCACCAGGCGGTAGAGCAGTTGGGCGCGGGCTTTGTCCGGGACCACATTAGGGGCACGGCCGCCTTCGATCACGCCGATATTGAGGGTGCAGGGCCCGATGCCCTCTTCGACCGGCAGCGTCATCGCCCGCAGGCGTTGCAATGCCAGCAGCAGCTTGTCAATCGCCGATTCGCCCAATTCAGGGTAAGCCGAGTGCGCCATGCGCCCCTGCGCGATGACCTGGACCCGCAACGCGCCTTTAGACGCGATTGCGATCTGGTTCTCGGTGGGCTCGCCATTCACCAAAAATTTCGAGCCGGGAGGATTCTGGTTTGCCGCTTTGGCGCCCAGGCTGTCTCGTTCCTCGCCGACCAGAAAAAGCAGCCCTACATGAACGCCTTCCCCACGCAACCGTTCCGCGGCCTCGACCTGCGTCGCGATGATTCCCTTGGCATCGCAGGAGCCTCGTCCGAATACCCGCGTCGCATCTTCAGACGAAGGAATAAATGGCGGGACCGTATCCATGTGAGTGGAGAACACAACCGCGGGCCGCGGCTGATCGGAGGAGATGGCAAAAACATTGCAGCGCGCGCCTTCCACCGGAATCTTGTCTGCCTCAAACCCTCGCCGTAGCAATTCGCGGTGAAGGAAGTCTCCTACCCGGCCCTCGTTGCCGGTAATGGACTCGATATCGACGAGTTGACGGGTGAAGGCGGCGACAGTCATGCGCGACAGGATACCTTAGTCTCGCGCGGTGAGCATACTCGGCGTCCGGCGTGCCTTAAAACGCAATCACCACGGAGGACACAGAGGAATGCGGAATAGGAGAGTGGTCGAATGAGAGGATGGCAAAATAATCTGAGGATCGGCGGCAGCCTCATGTACTCCGTGTCCTCAGTTCCTCCGTGGTTCAAACAAACTGCAGACAATTGCCGGCACACGGAGAATGCCGAGGAACTTCGATTCGCTGCTATGCTTTACTGAACCGGAATGGAGACGCAAGCCGGCACAATCCGCTCCTTTTTTTTGGAAGGCCCCGCAGGCCGGCTCGAAGCCCTGCTCAATGCCGGGGCGCCCGGTGCCGCTTACTGCGCCGTCGTTTGTCATCCTCATCCCGTCTATGGCGGCACATTGCACAATAAAGTCGTCTTTCATGCCATGAAGGCGCTGAACAGCTTCGGTTTTCCCGTGCTGCGTTTCAATTTTCGCGGGACTGGCCTCAGCCAGGGCGAGCATGACCACGGAAGCAGTGAAGTGGACGACGTGCAAGCGGCGCTGGATTGGCTGGACCATGAGTTTCACTTGCCTCTCATCTTCTCCGGATTCTCATTCGGCGCGGCGGTCGGCTTGCGCGCGGCTTGCTCCGATGCGCGGGTGAGGGCTGCGATTGGACTGGGTCTGCCGGTGTCTCCCATTGACGATCGCACGTATGACTTCAGTTTTCTTCAGAACTGCGCCAAGCCAAAACTATTTGTCAGCGGCGATCGCGATCAGTTCGGAACGCCGGCCCAGTTGGAAGGGTTGATCCATTCGATCCCAGGCCCGAAGAAGCTGGTCCTGATCCCGGGCGCCGATCATTTCTTTGAAGGGCGCCTGCGCGAGATGCGCGACGCGATCGAGCAGTGGGTTAGCGAAGCAGTGAAGTTGTAATCATGCGAGGGCGAGACGCCCTCGGGACAGCCGGCGGGACGCCGGCGCTACGCGGCTTTCATATGCCTTCATCTGCTGCCGATCGCGAGAAGCTTGCCCTGGACATGCGGGTCACGGCGCGGCATCTGTTTGAGCATGCCCTCGCGGACGCCAGCATTGACCGGGCATTCCAGCGCCACGTGGATTGCGATCGCGGGGTGCTTCGAATTTGCGAGGACCTGCATGACCTGGATTCGTATCACCGCGTGCTGGTGATCTCCCTCGGCAAGGCGGCGCATGCCATGGTTAATTCGCTGGAAATGCAGGCGGGCAATCGCTTCCAGGGCATCGTGGCCAGTTCAGTCGAT
>Ga0157375_10005990_pt1 | contig 10605 bp, 10 predicted proteins | sample M35metaG_FD_115311 | JGI IMG/M metagenome (GOLD analysis project Ga0157375, IMG submission 115311) | Miscanthus rhizosphere microbial communities from Kellogg Biological Station, Michigan, USA - M3-5 metaG | ecosystem: Host-associated > Plants > Roots > Rhizosphere > Soil | place: USA: Michigan... | reverse complement strand
TAGTTGCGCATGTGCTCGAGCATCTCGACGGACAGGATCCGGTCGAAGCGCTCGTCGAGCTCGAGCGCGTTGGCGTCCGCCGTGAGAACACGCACGTTCGGCAGGCGGAGTGACTCGATGAACTCGCGTTGCAGCCGTGAGTTGGAGACCGCCAGGATCCGCGAAGCCGGGTAGCGCTCCGACAGCCAGCCCGTCAGCGATCCCCAGCCGCAGCCGAGGTCGAGGAGCGTCATCCCGTCTTCGACGCCGGCCCGCTCGCACGTCAGCTCGAGCATCGCCTCTTCGGCCTGGCCCAGCGTCTCGACACCGTCCGGCCAGAGACACGCGCTGTACTTGAGCCGTGGGCCGAGCACGATCCTGAAGAACTCTGCCGGCACCTCGTAGTGCTGCTCGTTCGCCTGCTCGACGTGCTCGGCGATCGGCGACTCCCGCAAACGGCGCACGAACGCGTCCTTGAAACCCGGCGGGCGGCGGCGCTCCCGCCGCAGGCGGCTCGAGCAGACCGCCCGGATCCCCGCTCGGAGGACCGAATCCGGCACGCGGCCGGTCTCGATCACCCGGTCGACGAGCGCTACGCCGGCCACGCCGTCACCGCCTTGTCGGCCTTGGACTCATCCCGCAGGGCCCGGGCGTGCGAGGAGAAGCTGGGCGTCGCGGAGCGCGCGTGTGCGGAAGGCCGCTTCGCAGAAGGCGAGGTAGAAGTCCCAGGTCCGCTCGAAGCGGCGGTCGTAGCCGAGCCTGCGCACGTCCTCGATCTGCGCGTGGAAGTTCGAGCGCCACCGGCGGAGCGTCTCGGCGTAGTGCTCTCCGAGCTCGTCGACGCTGTAGATCCCGAGTCGTGAGTGCCGCGCCGCCGCCTGCGTGAGTGCCGCGAGCGAGGGGATGAGGCAGCCCGGAAAGATGTAGCGCTCGATCCAGTCGGGCGTTCGCCGATAGCGATCCCAGCGCTGCTCGGGGACGAGGATCGACTGCACGGCGGCGCGGCCGCCCGGGGCGAGGACGCGGTCGATCGTCGCGAAGAAGGTGCCGAGCTGGTCGGCGCCGATCGCCTCGACCATCTCGACCGAGACGATCTTCGTGAACGCGCCTTCGACGCTGCGGTAGTCTTGCTCGAGGATCTCGACGGGAAGCCCTTGCGTGCGCTCGCGTGCAAGCGCTGCCTGCTCGGACGAGATCGTGATGCCGGTGACGCGGCAGCCGTGGCGCTCGGCAGCGTACCGTGCGAAGCCGCCCCAGCCGCAGCCGATCTCGAGCACGTGGTCCGCTGCGTCGAGCTCGAGCAAACGGCAGAGCCGGTCGAACTTCGCGCGCTGCGCCTCGGCGAGCGTCGCCTCCGGGCGCTCGAATACGCCGCATGAGTAGGTCATCGTCTCGTCGAGCATGAGCGCGAAGAGCTCGTTGCCGAGGTCGTAGTGGTAGGCGATGTTGCGTCGGGAGCGGCGGAGGCCGTTCCGCCGGTGCAGGCGCGGCCGAAGCTCGAGGAGGCGGCGCATGCCGGAGTGGCGGGCGGCTGCGCGGTCGACGTTTCGGACGAGCAACTCGAAAAGCGCGACGAGGTCGTCCGTGTCCCATTCGCCCGCGGTATACGACTCGCCAAGCCCAAGCTTGCCGCGCGTCGCCAGGCGCCGGAAGAAAGCGGCGTCGTGGATCTCGAGGCGAACCGGCGCACCGGAACCAAAGCGGCGCACGGCGCCACCGGGCAGCTTCACCTCGAGGGCGCCGCCGTCGAGGCCCTCGAGTGCCCGCTCCAGAAGAGCGGTTGCCGCGCGCTCGAGCGTGCGGCTGCGGAGCGGAGCCGGTTCCGCGCGGACGCTCACCGCCGCACGCTCCCCTCGCCCGGTACGAACGGCGGCTTGTGGTGGAACGGCACCCGCTTCAGCCAGAGTCGGAGCGCCTCGAAATGGATCAGCGTCGTCACCTGCAGCGGCTGCAGCGGGTAGCGCAGCAGGAGCGCCGCGAGGGATCGGTTCGAGAGCTCGCGGCGGCGCGCGTGCAGGACTGCCGTCAGCGGCTGGGCGCCGTCCGGGTCGCGGACGTGAATGCGCGCGCATACGTCGTCCCCCGGCTGGGAGAACGCGTACTCGTAGGTCTGGTCGAGCCCGAAGAACGGCGAGACGTGCAGACGCTTGCGCTGCTCGTAGCGCAGCTCTGGCCCGCGCAGCACCTCGGGGAGCCGCTCGCCGAAGGTGTTGTTCAGCTCCGAGACCATGCACCCGAGCGAGCCGTCGGCGCGGTAACACCAGTAGAAGCTGACCGGGTTGAAGACGTAGCCGAGCACACGCGGCTGCGTCAGCATCAAAACCCGCTCGATCGAGGGATCGGCGGCGAGTTCGATGACCGCCTCCTTCAACGGTGCGGCGCCGTCGAAGTGGTCAACGTCGCGGAGCGAGACGACGTTCGGCCGATTGACCGAAAAGAGCCGAAGACGCCGCTCGAGCTGCGACAGCTCGTCGAGGTCGAACAGCCAGTACGAGACCGGGTAGCGGAAAACGTGCCTCGCCGGTGAGCGCCGCGCATGCACGAGCGTGCCGGTGTAGATCGCAGACCTCACCAGTCGACTCCGAGCGCACGGGCGACGGCGACCCCACTCGCGAGGCCGTCCTCGTGGAAGCCGTTTCCGAAGTAGGCGCCGGCGAAGTGCGTTCGTCCGGCGGCGAGTCGCGGCAGCTGGCTCTGCGCTCGCAGCGTCGCGACGGTGTAGAGCGGATGCTCGTACGAGAATCGCCCGAGCACGTGCTCTTCGGGGATCGCCTCGTTCAGCGTCAGGCAGTAGTCGCGCTCGGCGTCGAGTGCCTGCAGCCGGTTCAGGTGATAGGTGATCGTCGGGCGCCCATCTTCGCCGAGGCGGTAGTTCCAGGACGCGCGTGCCGCCGCCGTCCGCGGCAGGAAGCGCGAATCGGTGTGGAGGACGGCGTCGTTCCTCGTGTAGGCGAACTGTCCCAACACGCGTCGTTCGTCCGGCGTCGGATCCTCGAGCAGCGCGAGCGCCTGGTCGGCATGCGTGGCGAGAACGACCCCGTCGAAGCGCTCGATCGCGTCGCCGATCCGCAGCTCGACGAAGGCCTCCGAGCGGCGGATGGAGCGCACGCCGGCGCCCAGGTGGAGCCGTCGGCCGAGCCGCGCCGCGATCGCGTCGACATACCGGTGGCTGCCGCCGGTGACGGTGCGCCAGCGGAAGCGGCCGAAGCCGAGCATCCCATGGTTGGCGAAGAAGCGGATCGCGTAGGCAGCCGGGAACTCGAGTGCGCGCCCCGGCGCGGTCGACCACAGTGCGGACGTCAAGGGCACGAGGAAATGACGACGGAAGCGCTGCGAGTAGCGGTGGAGGTCGAGGTACTCCGCCAGCGACTGCGACTCTTCCTCGGGTCGCGCCGTCCGCAGCCAGCGGCCGATTTCCCACAGCAGCGCGAGATAACGTGGACTGGTCGCGTTCGCCGGCTGTGCGAACGGACGCCGCCCCGAATACTCGAGGCCGCAGCCGCTGCAACTGACCGAGAAGGACATGTCGGACTCGTGCGCGGCGATGCCGAGCTCGCGGAAGAGCCTCGTGAGGAGGGGGTAATTGCGCACGTTGTGGACGAGGAAGCCAGTGTCGAGCGCGAGCCCGTCGTGCACCACCGTGTTCGCGTGCCCACCGGCGCGGGGCTCCCGCTCGAAGACCTCGACGTGGTGGACGCGCGAGAGGACATGGGCGGCACCCAACCCCGAGATACCGCTGCCGACGACCGCGATCCGCATCATTCTGTTAGTCTACACAAACATTGTACGATTCTTCGACGCAGATCGCAGTCGGCACCGTGCGGCCGCGAACGAGCCGCATCAGCCAGACGGTCACGCTCGTCGCGGTGGTCGTGCCGCCGCTCGGCCTGCTCTCGGCGATGGGGCTGCTCTGGGGCGTCGCCTTCCAATGGGTCGACCTCGCGCTCTTTGCGGGCTTCTACCTCGTCTGTGCCTTCGGGACGACGATCGGCTTCCACCGGTATTTCACCCACCGCGGCTTCGAAACCGGCACGGCCGTCAAGGTTGTGCTCGCCGTTCTCGGCTGCATGACGGTGCAGGGGCCGCTCACTCAGTGGGTCACGGATCACCGCAAGCACCACGCCCTCTCCGACAAGCCCGGCGATCCGCACTCACCCCATGTCGGCCACGGCGACGGCGTGCTCGGCGCGGCGCGCGGCTTCGTCCACGCGCACGTCGGCTGGCTCTTCGTCAACCTCGGGATGGAACAGGGGCGCGAGTACGCCAAGGACCTCTATGACGACCGCCTGCTTCGCCTGATCGATCGCGCCTACCTGCTGTGGGTGGCTCTTACACTCGGGCTGCCGTTTCTCATCGGCTACTGGCTGGGCGGCACGGTGGGCGCCGGGCTCGAGGGCCTCGTCTGGGGCGGCCTGATCCGCATCTTCGCCTACCAGCACGCGACCTTCAGCGTGAACTCGATCTGCCACATGTTCGGCCGGCAGCACTATCGGTCACGCGACGAGGCCCGCAACAACCGCCTCGTCGCGGCGCTCGTCTTCGGCGAGGGCTGGCACAACAACCACCATGCCTTCCCCGCCTCGGCTCGGCACGGGCTCGACCGCGGCCAGATCGACGTCTCGTGGTGGGTGATACGCGGCCTGGAGAGACTCGGGCTCGTCTGGAACGTCAGGGTGCCCGACGCCGCGCAGCTCGAGCGGCGCCGGCTCCCGAGCGCTGCGCGCTGACCGCGGAGCGGCGAGCTCGCCGGTACTGAAGGCGTCCCCGCCGCCGCCCGTCGGTACGCCGCGCGCATCGAGGCGACGACGGGCGATCCGGTGACGTACGGCCCGTCTCGTCGCTGCTCCGGCACGAATATCTGCACGAAAACTGTACAGACACTTGACAAAGGCGCCAGCAGTAGCTACGCTGCCGCACATAGTTCTGTATAGGTCTTGTTTAAGGAGTGTTCAAGATGCAGCAGAGAGTGCAGGAACTCGTGATGACGCGGCCCGAGACGAGCGCCAGGGCGCTCATCCTCCTCGGCGCCCTCGTCTCCTTCGTCCTCTCCGTCAGCCTGTGGTTCGGGGGCAACGAGCAGCAGGCCATCTTCGTCGGCCTCTGGGTGCCGTCCATTCTCTCGCTCGGCGCTCTGGTCGCTCCGCGAGGCGAACGATGAGCCCGGCCGCGCTGTTCGCGATGGGCGTGCTCGTGACGCTCGTCTACGGAACCGGCCTGTCGCTTCTCGTCTGGGGAGCGATCCTCGACGGCCGCGACGAGGCTCGCCGCAAGGCCGAGGAGGCCGACCGTGCACGAGTCGACCCCCGCCCCTCCGCGGTTCCTGACGACACCTCGACGCAGGCAGGCGACTTCCCCGCCGCAGCCTGACCGACGCAAACACCCGACAGCAACACACAACGGAAAGGAGATCGGAAATGAAGCGCATCATCTCGCTCGTCGCAGTACTCGCCGTCGCGGCGGCCGCCGTGGGGGGCACTGGCCCCGCCTCTGCGGGAACCCGCGCGTCGAAGGTCGACATCGTCCAGACGGCCGTCGCCGCCGGACAGTTCACGACGTTGGCGTCGCTGCTCCAGAAGGCCGGCCTCGTGGACACGCTCGCAACGGGCGGACCGTTCACGGTCTTCGCGCCGACGGACGCCGCCTTCGCGAAGGTCCCGAAGGCGACCCTCGACGCGCTCGCCGCGGATCCGGCCAAGTTGAAGGCGGTGCTGCTCTACCACGTCGTTCCCGGCCGCGTCACGGCTGCGGACGTCGTGAAGCTCACCTCGGCCAAGACCGCCGAGGGCAGGTCGCTGGGTATCAAGGTCGTGAACGGATCGGTGTTCGTCGACGGCGCGCAGGTCACGACGCCCGACGTGGAGGCGACGAACGGCGTCATCCACGTGATCGACTCGGTGCTGATCCCGAAGGAGGCGACCGCGCCCAAGACGATCGTCCAGACCGCTGTCGCGGCAGGGTCGTTCAAGACGCTCGCTTCGCTGCTCAAGAAGGCGGGCCTCGTCGGCACGCTGCAGGGCAAGGGGCCGTTCACGGTCTTCGCCCCGACCGACGCGGCGTTCGCGAAGCTGCCGAAGGCAACGCTCGCGGCGCTCGCCAAGAACAAGGCGAAGCTGCGCTCTGTGCTGCTCTACCACGTCGTCAAGGGCAACGTCTCGGCCGCCAAGGTCGTGACGCTCCGCTCCGCGAAGACGCTCAACGGCAAGGCCGTCTCGATCCGCGTCAACGGCGGCAACGTGCTCGTCGGGGGCGCCCGTGTGACGACCGCCGACGTCAAGGCGTCGAACGGCGTCATCCACGTCGTCAACAAGGTCTTGATCCCCTAGCGGACGACGCCTGCCCGCCGCCCGGCGCCGCACCCACGGCGCCGGGCGGCATTCGCGACGCGACCACGGAGATGTCCAGCGACGAACAGCGGCTCCTCGAGGGCCCGGTGGTGGAGGCGATCACCGCCGCCCTGGCGCTCCGGCGTCGAGGTATCGACGACGCCCGGGGTCGGCAGCTTGCGCGGGCGGCACGTCGTGCCGATCCGACCGCCCAGCTGCTCGTCCTCCACGCGCTGGCGCGCGGCGGCCAGGGCACCGGGCGCCTCCTGGTCGACGAGCTCTTCGCCTCGGACGACCGCAGTGGACACGCGGCCTGGGCGCTCGCGGAACGCCCCCGTTACCCGCGCGCGGTAGCGCCGCTCAGCGCAATGGCTGCGCGCGGCGGCTTCGAGGCAATGGTCGCTGAGCTCACGCTCGAACGATGGCGGACGACGCCGCCGCCAGCAGTCCTGCCGGCGCGCAACCGAAGCGCGCGCGGCCTCCGCATCGCACAGGTCTCGCTCCAGGGCCGCCTCGACGCAGGACTCCGCGGCGCAGGAGCGGGCGACGGCGGCGGCCTCGCGACGTTGATCATGAGCCTGACACGGGCGCTCGATGCCCATCCGGGCGTCTCAGAGGTGGTGACGTTCACGCGGGCGTTCGAGGATCCCTCGTTCCCCGGCCTCTACTCTCGTCCTGAGGAGCCGATCGGCCGACGCTCCCGACTCGTGCGCCTGCGCTATGGCCCCGACGCGTATCTCGCGACCGCCGTGCAGTGGGAGCACCGACGGGAAATCGAGCGTTCGCTCACACACGCGGTCGCGCGGCACGGTCCGTTCGACGTCGCCCATCTCCGGTTCGCCGACGTCGGCACGTTCGCCGCGGCCCGTGTCTTCGGCCGGCTCGGCGTGCCCGTTGTCTTCACGCTCGCACCCGACCCGCACGCCGTGCTCCGCGAGGCGGAGGCGACCGGGCGGCTCGACCGATCCACCTTCCCGCCGGCAGATCTCGAGCAGCACTACGTTTTCCGCGCCTGGCTCGTCGAGCGGCTGATGCGGGAGGCCGACGCGCTCGCCGTGCTCCCGCGGGCAGGCCTCGAGCGCGAGCTCGGCGACCTGCTAGGCCCCGCCTTCGCCGCGGTCGACCCCGATCGCCTCTTCACGATTCCCGAGGGGATCGCGGTCGACTCCGCCGCGCGGAGACCCGTCGCTGCCCGCGGCCCTACCGTCCGCTCCCTCGCATCGGCGATCTCCGCACTGCCGCCCGAGAGGCGGGGCCTCCCGCTGCTCGTCACCGTCGCCCGGCTCAACCGCGTGAAAGGCATCCCCGAGCTCGTCGAGGCATGGGCGGGCGACGCCGGATTGCTCGAGGGCTTCAATCTCGCGATCGTCGGCGGCGACCTCGAGAACCCGACACCCGAGGAAAGCCACGTGCTCGCGGACATCCGAGACGTCCGTGCGCGGTTTCCGCAGGCTGAAGACGGTCTCATCCTCCTCGGCCATCGGCCGCACGACGAGGTGTCCCAGCTCCTCCGCGCGGTGGCGCACGGCATACCCGGCGTCGCGGCACCCGGTGGCGTCTACGCGTGCTCGAGCCGGAAGGAGGAGTTCGGGCTGAGCCTCCTCGAGGCGCTCGCGGCCGGTCTCCCGGTCGTGGCACCCGACCGTGGCGGGCCGCCGACGTTCGTCGAGGACGGGAAGACGGGGTTCCTCGCCGACACCACCGATCTCGCGGCACTGCGAACCGGCCTCCGCCGAGCGGCGTCCGTCAGATTGAACGAGGCGCGCGCCGCCCGAGCCCGTTCGCGCGTCGAGCAGGACTTCACGATCGACGCGATGGCCGGCCGGCTGGTCGAGTTGTACGAGCACGTGACCCGCCGTCCCGCGCTCCGGGCTGCATGACCGCGCTGCTCGTCAGCCCCGACTACGTGTCGCACTACCTGCCGCTCGCTGCGGTCGGTTCGGCGCTCCACGACGCCGGTCGCGAGGTGGTGGTGGCGACCGGCGGCGGTCTCCGGGACCGCGTTCTGGGCGACGGGTTCGGGCACGTCGAGCTGCGCCTGGGCGCAGGGAGCAATGCCAGGCCCGAGACGGGCGCCGGCGACGAGGGCACCCGCGACTTCCTCGCTGCGACGTACGGGGGCATGGTCGCGACACTCGAGCACCAGGCGCGCCGCCGCCTCCACGACCTCCTCTGGGATCCCGAGCACGTCACCGCTCGCCTGGCGGAGATCGTCGATGAGGTCGACCCCGAGCTGGTGCTCTCCGACCACCTCACATTCGGTGCGTCGCTCGCGCTGCGTGCCCTCGGGGTGCCGTACACGGCGTTCCTTCCCGGCCACCCGTGCCAGGTACCGCCGCGTGAGCAGTCGTTCGGGTATCCAGCGCGGCGGCCGCCGGGATTCGCGGAGGAGCACGAGCTCGCTGAGCTGCGCGCGCTGTGCGACCGTGCCGCGCTCGCATTCACACGCCGGTTCAACGAGACGCTGCTCGAGCTCGCGCCGGACGCGCGGCCCGTTGAGAGCGCATTCGCGGCTATCGCTCCGCGGGGAACTCTCGTCAACTACCCCCGCGGCCTGGCCGGATCCGGCGTCGCGCGCGGAGCGGCGCTCGTCGGAACATGCGTCCGTGGCGAGCCAGGCGACCCCGAGCTCGACGCCCGCTCGCCGCGCCGCCCGCGCGCGTACGTCGCCCTCAGCAGCTTCCTCTCCGCCCGCTCCGACATCCTGCGCACGATCGCCGACGCGCTCCGTCGCACCGACCTCCCCGCGGTGATCGCCTCGGGCGTCACGCCGCTTGCCGACCTCGGGCCGCTCCCCGGCGGGAGTCTCGTCCGGCCCTTCCTTCCGCAGGTCGCTGCGCTGCGCTCCTGCGACGTGGCCGTCTGCCACGGCGGGAACAACACCGCGATGGAAGCGTTAACGGCCGGTTTGCCCGTCGTCGTGCTCCCATTCTCGACCGACCAGTTCGCCGTCGCGGCCGATCTGGTCGCCTCCGGCCTCGGTGTCGCCGTCGACCCGAGCCGCGCGACGGCGCACGACGTCGTAGCCGCCATCCGTCTCGCGCTCTCCCCGGCGATGACGAAGCGCGCCGCGGCGATGGGGCGAACCCTCCGCCGCGCCCCAGGACAGGAGCGCGCCGCCGCCCTTCTGCTCCGCACGAGCGCGCCTCGGCGCTCGCATGGGCCTGGCACACGCGAGCGGGCCGGCACGCGTGCGTGAAACGTCCCGACTGGTGCCGACCCAGGCCGCTCACGAAAGCAAGTGAGCCGGGACATCCCTGAGCCGGTGCGGGCCAACTACCCTTCGTCGATGGTGGCGGCGTGACCGGCTGGGAGACATCGGAGCGGGTGCTCGAGTCCGGCGGCTTCGAGTCGCGCCAGCGGGTGCTGGTGGCGGAGCCCGTGGTCGAGGCCTCCGAGGCCGGCGCGCGCACGCTCGGCGTCACCTACTGGCAGGCGGTCGACCGCTTCACCCGCGGTGGCATCCGCGCGAGCTGGACGGGCGGCGGCGGCAAGCTGAAGCTGCTCGGGGGTGCGACGCTGCTCACCTTCGGGCCGCCGGAGCTCTCGTTCGAGGGCGGGCTGGTCAGCTGCCGGCACGCGATCCAGGGTGGACTGCTCGCACTACGAGCCGGCGGTTCTGTCTCGCTCGCACAGCGACCCGAGGGCGATCAGCAGGAGCTGAGCGTCACGGTCGAGGAGTATCTGCCGCGGCTCGCCGCGCGCGCGGGCGCGCCGCCTTGGACGGGGATGCTCTACGCGAAAGTGCAAAGCCCCTTCCATGCCGCGGTCAGCCGCCGCTACTTCGAGCTCCTGCTGCGGAGCCGGAACGCGTGAACGTCACCGTTTTCGGCGCAACCGGCGTCGTCGGCAGGGCGCTTGTGCCCCTGCTGGGCAAGCACGAGCTGACCGCGGTCTCGCGCACCGCGCGTGACGAGCCCGGTGCCCGCTGGGTGGTCGCGGACGCGGCGAGCGGCGATGGCGTCGGCGCGGCACTCGAAGGTGCGGACGTCGTCTACTACCTCGTCCATTCTCTCGGCGCAGGCGACTTCGAGGAGCAGGATCGCATCGCGGCGGAGACGGTCGCGCGCGAGGCAGCGAGCGCAGGCGTCCGCCAGATCGTCTACCTGGGGGGACTAGGCGCGGACGGCCCCGACGCATCGCCGCACCTGCGCAGCCGCCGCGAGACCGGACAGCGGCTCGCCTCCGCGGGCGTCCCGGTGACGACCCTCCGCGCGGCGATGATCATCGGCAAGGGGAGCGCCGCCTTCGAGACGATCCTCGGCCTGGTCAAGCGGCTGCCGGTCATGGTGACGCCGAGCTG
>Ga0157375_10005988_pt1 | contig 10607 bp, 10 predicted proteins | sample M35metaG_FD_115311 | JGI IMG/M metagenome (GOLD analysis project Ga0157375, IMG submission 115311) | Miscanthus rhizosphere microbial communities from Kellogg Biological Station, Michigan, USA - M3-5 metaG | ecosystem: Host-associated > Plants > Roots > Rhizosphere > Soil | place: USA: Michigan... | reverse complement strand
TGGCCCGGCACCGCCGGCGCGGGAAGGGCACCGACGACGTGCCGCACGGACCGGTCCCGCCAGCCGGTGAGGAGCCCCGGTCCGGGGAGCACGGCCGTCCGGGGAGCGCCGGGAGCCGGCCGGGCCGACACGGTCAGCGGCCGGGGGGCGCGCCCCGCCTCCTCCGGTCCGGAGGTCCACGCGCCGCCGCCACGGCTCGCCCACCACCGCCGGTCCAGGCCCGGGCTCGACACGACACCGGCGACGATCTCGGCGAATTTATTGACCGTTCCGCGACCGACACAGCCGAGGGCTTGCAAACATTCGTTTTGGGTCGCGAGTCCGGTTCCGCCGCCGTGTGTCGCGACGATCAGTGAAGGAATCGTAATTGAAATATATAAATCCTTTTCGGGCGTCAGTTCGGAATAAATTACGCCTGCCGACGATTCGGAAACGTTCGCGACGTCTTGTCCGGTCGCGATGAACATTGCCGTGATGCCGTTAGCGGAATGTGCGCCGTTGTTGTTCGCGCCGGAGAGAAATGAGCCGACGTTGGCGACGCCCGCGTGATAGACGAGCGATTCGGGTTCGACGCGCATATGCTCGATCAAAACATCACGCGGAATCGTGCATTCGGCGGTGACGCGTTTGCCGCGCGTGCGCATGATATTGACCTGCGAAGCCTTTTTGTCGGTCGCAAAGTTCGATTCGAGATAAAAATGTTTGATCACGTCTTTTTCGTAAGCGTCGATGATCCAGCTGCACGCCGCAAATGTGGCGCGTCCGACCATATTTTGCCCGGCGGCATCGCCCGTCGTGTAATTGAAACGCAGATAAACGAATTTGTTCGCCGTGTACGGGTCGATGTACTTGAGTTTCGCAACGCTCGACGTAGCTTCGGCTTCTTCCTTGATCTTTTCGATATTGCTCAAAACCCAACCGACGAATTTGCGACCTTCGCGGGCATCTTCAAAGACGAAAACCGGCGCGCGCTGCATCGCGTCCGAAACGACCGTCGATTTCACGCCGCCCGACAGATTTAACACTTTAATGCCGCGATTGTATGAAGCAATCAAAGTTCCTTCGGTCGTCGCGAGCGGAATCAGAAAATCGCCGATCGCGTATTCGCCGTTGACTTTGAGCGGTCCGGCAAACCCGACCGGAATTTGCGCGACGCCCGTGAAGTTTTCGCAGTTTCCGGCAGTCGTGTGCGGGTCGAACGAGTAGTTTCTCAAGTGTTCTAATTTCGCGCCCGTATATTTTTCGACAAAATCCTGTCTGGCTTTGATGGCGCTTTCTGAATAATCGTCCTGCGTGTCGCGCGGAATCCGCACTTCGAGATTTTCGGTTTGGGCGATCGAATCTTCGACCTCGAATTTCAGAGCGCCGAACGGTTTTGCTTTAAAGGCGATTCCGATTTTATGTTTACCGTTTTCGAGATTGCCGATCGCGCATTTCACGGTCAAAACTTGTCTGAGCGGAAATGCGGCGTCCGTCACGGTTTCTGCCGAGACGAAATTGCCGTCGCCCAAATCAACCGAAATTTGTTCCATCGGAACTTCGCTGCCGTCGATTTTAATGCTCGTCAGTTCGGTAAATTCGCCGTCACTGAGACGATTTTTGAGCGCAAACTGCACGCCGCCGTCGACATTTTTCAGACTGTTGTTTGTGTAGAGCTGCCGAAGCAGCATACTCGGAATCGGAAAGAAACTCATAATTTTGTTTGTCCTTTTGAATAATAGGAAAGCGTCTCGGTGAATTTTACTTTTCTTGGGCGGTAAATTCAAACTTTGACCGTGATTAAAGATAGATTAAACTTCTAAGCATGAAAATCTTCGCCGTAACTTTTTTTCTTTTAATGTTTTTCGCAATTTCAAACGCCCAATGGCAAAAACAAAATATTGAGACGAAAGCGAGCCTGCGCGGTCTTTCGGTCGTCAGCGAAAAAATAATCTGGGCGTCGGGAACGGGCGGCACGGTTTTGCGAACCGTTGACGGCGGAAAAAACTGGGCGGTCATCAAAGTTCCCGAAGCCGAAAAACTCGATTTTCGCGACATCGAAGCTTTCGATACTGAAACGGCTTATATTTTAAGTATCGGGACGGGCGAAAATTCGCGGATTTACAAAACGACGGACGGCGGGAAGAATTGGAAACTGCAATTTCAAAACACGAACAAAAAAGCTTTTTTCGACGCGCTTGCCTTTTGGGACAAACAAAACGGAACCGCAATGAGTGATCCGGTTGACGGCAAATACGTTTTGATTGAAACGCATGATGGCGAAACGTGGAAACCGATTGTAACTCCGCCGCTTCTTGGTACTACACCATCTGGTCCTGTTAATTGTATTCCGATTCCCGGCAGAGGCAATTTATGCAATGCTCCATACGCGAAAGACGGCGAAGCGGCATTCGCGGCAAGCGGAACCTGTTTATTAAGGCAAGGGAAAAATAATGTTTTTTTAGTTTCGGGCGGAAATGACGCTAGAGTATTTCGTTCGGAAGATCGCGGGCAAAAATGGGCAGTCGCCGAAACGCCGATCGTCAAAGGCACTGCGGGAAGCGGAATTTTTTCGATCGCGATGTTCGACGCGAAAAACGGCGTGATCGTCGGCGGAAATTACGAAAAGCCGAATGACATTACCAACAATCTCGCTTTTACCGCGGACGGCGGAAAAACGTGGACGCTCTCGAAAGGCTTGAACGGTTATCGTTCGGGCGTCGCTTATATCGATAAAAAAACGCTTCTCGCGGTCGGCGCAAGCGGTTCGGATCTATCGACCGACGGCGGAAAGACCTGGAAAAATCTCGACAAGGAAAATTACAACTCGGTGCAGGCGAAAGGCAAAAAGGTGATCTGGGCAGTCGGCGCAAACGGTTTAGTGAGTAAACTTACAATAACAAAATGACAAACAAGAAATTGAAAATAATCCACAGCTTGATATTTTTAATTGTTTTGAGTTTTACCGCTCAAACATTCGGACAACAATCAACTCCCGTCATTTCGACGGAAGAGGAAATTGCGGAAAGCGTGAAGCTCGTGCCGTGCAAAAAAGAAGAGCGCTTTGATGCGGTCAAAAAGCTTTTTTCACAAATGGGGGTCAAAAACGAAGATATTACGATCGAAAAATACAATAAAGACAAAGTTTCAAACGTCGTTGTCAGAAAAAAAGGCAAAAGCGGCGAAACGATTGTCGTCGGCGCACATTTCGATAAAGTCGATGACGGCTGCGGCGTTGTCGATAATTGGACGGGCATTGTTATCACCGCGCATTTGCTGAAAACTTTCATCCAGATGGACACGGAGAAGTCATATATTTTCGTGGCTTTCGATCAGGAAGAAAAAGGCTTGCAAGGCTCTGATGCGATGGCAAAGGCAATTCCGAAAGAAAATCGCCAACAGTATTGTTCGATGGTCAATTTCGACAGTTTCGGAACAGGCATTCCGATGGCTTTAGGAAATGCATCAAGCTCGAAAATGCTGACGCTTGCCAAAAAAATCGCCGACGAAAGCAAATTCAAATTCATCGATATCACGGTCGAAGGCGCGAATGCCGACTCGTCTTCGTTCAAAAGCCGAGATATTCCGGCAATTACGATGAGCGGGCTTGATAATAACTGGATGACTTATATGCATTCAAAAAACGACCAACTGGCGAAAATTAACATGAAGTCGGTTTATTTAAACTATCGCTTCGGCTTAATGTATCTTGCCAAATTAGATTCGTCAGGCTGTCAGGAATATAAATAAATTCTTCGAATCTATGAATTTTGCGTGGTATGACATCATCGGTTCGATCGGCGTGGCGACGATAATTCTGACCTACGTTTTGCTGCAAACCGAACGAATCAGGAGCGAAAGCCTGCTTTATTCCGTGCTGAACGGTTTGGGCGCGGGGCTGATCGTGTTTTCGCTCATTTACAGTTTCAATTTTTCGGCTTTTGTCGTTGAATCTTTGTGGGTTTTGATTAGTATATATGGTATTGCGAAATATTTTTTAAAGGGGAAAAAAGTGAATAGCGAAAAGTGAAAAGTGAAAAACTAACGAAATTATTCACTATTCACTATTCACTACTCACTATTCACTATGAAGTGGCTGGTTGAAAAATCGAGATATTTGCCGATCGTGAGTGTTTTTGGAATGCTCGTCGGGGCGGTTGCCGCGTTGTTTCTCGGCGTCGTGAAAACCGTCAAGGTCGTGCAGACGGCGTTGACCAAGTTCGAAGAATCCGAGCCCACGCTTTACACGTTGTTTGAAGCTCTGGATTGTTTTCTCGTGGCGACGGCTTTGATCGTTGTGGCGATCAGTTTATACGAACTTTTTATCAGCGGTCTCGAGGTTCCCGATTGGATGCTCGTGACGGATTTGACGGAACTCAAAGCAAAGTTTACATTCGTCATTATTCCGGTGATGGCGGTCAAATTCGTGCAGAAGATTTTGAATTACGAAAACGCCGTTGATACGCTTTATTACGGCGCGGCGATTGCGCTGGTCTCATTTTCATTGACGGCGTTCAATTACATCAGCATCCGGGAAAAGGAAGCGAAGACGGAAGAAAAAAAACAGGAGGACGGAAGCGAAACTCGCGCCGCAGATTTAAAAAAATAGAGGAGTAAAAAGTTATGGATTTTAACGGACAAGACAATTACAACAATCAAAATGAAGTAAATAATTTAGTGCCTGACCGCACCGAGATGGAATGCGAAGAGCTTTTTGCGCAAGCCGACCGGCTTTTGAACGACGGCGTGATTATGGACGCGGTTGATAAGTTATCACAAATTCTGAAACGAAATCCGCGTTTCGGTAAGGCTTACAATCACCTCGGCTGGGTTTATGAAACCAAGTATAAAAATATGCAGCGCGCCGAAGAGTATTACAAAGCCGCGATAAACTACGCGCCGTATTACACCGCGCCGTATTTGAACTACGCGTATTTTTTGTCGAATCAGGGACGTTTCGAAGAACTCAAACCGCATCTCGACCGTACCGCGCAGATTCCGGGCATTGCCAAAGACACGATCGCCAACGAATACGCGACGATGTATGAAATGACGGGCAATATTCAGCAGGCGATCAAATCTTATCAGGACGCGGCAATCGTCACGCTCGACAGCGCGAAGCTCGACAAATACAAAGAGGGAATCGACCGCTGCCGCAAGAAATTGGAGATTCTGAATCCATCGGGCAGCTTTTAATTTGATAAGATGGTTTTGGGTTTTGGTCTTTGGTTTTTGAAAAACCGAAAGCCGAAAACCCAAAACCCAAAACCAAAATGCAAAGTTTTATTACCGTTCCATTTAAAGCCGAAAGCGGGCTGTCGCAGTATGACGGCATGGGCAAATTTTCGCCTGCCGGAATCGTTTTGGAGTTTGAATCGAAATTCCTCGGCATGATTAAAAGCGGCGTGCAGGAAAGCCGCATCGCGCTCGACGAGATCATGGACATTAAGTTCCGCAAAGGCTTTTTCAAATTTGCCGCGCGCATCGATATTCGTCTGAAAAACTTTGCCAAGCTCAGTGAGCTGCCGAGCAAAGACGGTAAATTCACGATGAAGATCAAACGCGAAGATTTCGACCTCGCTCGCGAAGCCGTCGAACGCACGCAAAAATTGATGACCCAACACCGCGAAAACCTCCCGCCCGCGCACACGCCGATCAGTGTTTTGTTTGACGAAGGCGAAGCGGAAACGAAAGAGTTAGAAGAAAAAAACTGACATATTCGAAGATTAAATAACGCCAAAACGCCGCAAAATTCGCCGGAGTATTAGAAATATATGTTACAAAAACTTTTTAAGCTTTCGTACATTTTGGCAATAGCGATTCTTTGTCTCTATTGCATTTCAAATCCTAAAACTGAAATTCAATATCACGGAGAAAAATCAAAACTTTCGGCGGAAGTGTTTGGAAAACTGGATTACAAGGTCAAAGAGTTCGATGAAGGCATGCCGGATGACTGGCACAAAGCTCAGTTTCAGACCATTTGGCAAAGAACTTATTTTGTTAAAAGAAACACGTCCGTGAAAGAAGCCGAGAAAACTTACCCGCGTTTCTGGGTGCGCGAAGAGGTTTACGAAACGGAAGATTTAGCCGCCGCAAGACTCAAAAAAATCGAGGACAAACCGCCGGAATATGTAGATTTTGACTATTTCATCGTCACCGGCTTTCAACGTCAAAAAAATGTTTACTTTATCCAAACCGACTCGGTTTTGTTCAGCTATTACATGGATGATTTCGCCGCTAAACTTTCTGAACAAATAAAATAAAAATTTATTAATATTGGAGTTTTAGTAAATCTATCGCTGTTCATTCGAAAAGCGAAAAGCCGGTTTAGGTTAGTTTTTGATGGTGTAATTAAAAGAAACCCGCAAGGAATTAATCAAAAGTTGCAAGGAATTAAAGAAAACCTTCAAGTAATTAAAAGAAAGTTGTAAGTAATTAAGGAAAACTTGCGACTTTCTTTTAATTACTTGCAGATAATTAAAAGGAACTTGGACATTTTCCTTAATTACTTGCAGGTAATTAAAAGGAACTTGCAAGTTTTCTTTAATTACCTGCAAGTTCCTTTTAATTACCTAATGGTTTTGGCTGGTTTTTTACCGCGCCGCAGGTATTCGCGGGTCGGTTTTGGGTTTCAGCTCGTAATTTACGGGCGGTTCGGCGCCCATCAGGTTTTTGACGAAATAGTCCCAGCGGCGGCGCATCATGTAATAGCTTGCCGCGCCGTAGCCGTGACGGGCGTTCGGGATAAGGATGAAATCGTAGTCTTTGTTCGCCTTGATCAGCGCGTCGATCACGAGATAAGTGTTGTACGGCGGCACGTTGTCGTCCATTCCGCCATGCGCGAGCAATAATTTGCCTTTCAGGTTTTTGGCGTTGATCTGGTTCGCCTGTTTTTCGTAATTATTGCCTTCCAGTAAACCGATGTAGCGTTCGCCCCAATCGTCTTCGTAGTTGCGGTTGTCGTGGTTGCCCGATTCCGAGATGCCGACCTTGTAGAAATCCGGGTAGCTGAACATCGCATCGGCAGTTGCGAAACCACCGCCCGAATGTCCCCAGACGCCGACTCTGCTGAGATCGAGATACGAATACTTCGCCGCTAATTGTTTGAGTCCGCTGATCTGGTCTTCGATCGTGTTGTCGCCCATGTCGCCGTAGCACGCGTCGTGGAAAGATTTTGAGCGGTCGGGATTGCAGCTTCCGTCAATGACGACGACGACGAAGCCGAGCTCCGCGAGCGCCTGATTGTCGTTGCGCGACGGTCCAAATGAGCGCGTGCCGACGCCGCCGCCCTGCGGTCCGGGATAGATGTAATTGACGACCGGATATTTTTTCGACGGGTCGAGATTCGACGGCGTGAACATCAAGCCGTACAGGTCCCATTTGTTGTCGCGCGATTTGACCGTGATCGGCATCGGCGGTTTCCAGCCTGCCGCGACGAGCCGTGAAATGTCGGTTTTTTCGAGATTCGTGACGAGTTTTCCCGTCATATCGCGGAGCACCGAAACGGTCGGCACGTCGGGTTTCGAATAATTATCGACAAAATATTTTTCGTCCGTCGAAAGCGTGATCTGATGATTGCCGTCTTCGGGCGTTAAGAGTTTGAGATTTTTGCCGTCGAAATCGACGCGGTAAAAATGGCTGAAATAAGGATCGCGTCCCTGTTCGCGTCCGCCGGCGTTGAAATATATCACGCGGTTTCGCTCGTCAACGCTTTCAACCGTCGAAACGACGAAATTGCCTTTCGTGATCTGGTTTTTCAGCCTGCCGTCAGCGCCGTAAAGATACAGGTGTCCCCAATCGTCTTTTTCCGAATACCATATAAATTCGTTCGATGCGGGCAGATAACGCCAGTTGATGCCGCCCTGACCCGATTCATACTGCGTTTTTACTTTTTCTTCGTGAATGTTCTTGACTTCGCCCGTTTCGGCGTCGGCAACTCTCAGATTCGCTTGTTTGTGATCGCGGGTCGTCGAAACGAACGCGAGTTTTGAGGAATCAGCCGTCCATTCGGTATCGCTGAAGCTTCCGTCGCACGAAATATCGTCGCAGAGCGTCGAACGATGCGCGTCGGGCGGCGTTTGCAGGCGAATCACGCGCGGAACTTCCGTATCGATGATCACGCGGTGAATCGTCGCGATCGGGTCGCCCGGCAGCGGATATTTCCACTTTTCGAGACGCGGCGCACCAACATTCGTCGAAACGAGATACATATCGCTCGTGCTGCGCTGATCCTGCTGAAACGTCGCGATCTTTTTCGAATCGGGCGACCAGCGCAAGATCGCGCGGTCGGAATGTTTCCAGCCCGCATTGTCGGTCGCGTAGCCGAAATTTTCGACGCCGTCGGTCGTCAGCTGGATTTCCTTGCCCGAAGCGATGTCGCGCATCCAGAGATTCCAATTTTTGATGTAAGCCGCTTTTTTGCCGTCGGGCGAAACGACTTCGAGAAAGTTCGGTCGCTGACTGCTCGCGGCGGGCGTCGTGATGCCGAGCTTTTCCAAACTTTCGGCAGCGGTGCGCGAACCGTCTGCCGGATTGATGAGCACGTATTCGCTTGTTGTCGGAGTCATCGCACGATACCAGAATCTGCCGTCGGGCAGAAACGTCGGGCGCACCGCGCCGCGGTCAACGAGCGGAGAAGTGTTGTAACCGAGCATTTTTTCGGCGCGGGCGTAATCGTCCGCCGTCAAAACTCTCGGTTGTTGTGCAAAGATGCTTGCCGTGCAAGCGATTATTAAAAACGCGATAGTCGAAATAAGTTTTTTGTTCATCAGTAGCTGTATTTTAATCTGTAAATATCGGAAAAAACAAATAGTTTCGCGGTGAAACCAGGGTTTTGGAAGTTTAATTATTTGGATTTTATCAAAATATTTGTATCTTTCCAGCTTACGCAAAATTCGGAGAAAGGTTTTTATTTTGTTATTATTGAAAGACAAAATTCAGATAAGGAAGAAAAAGATGCCGAAATATGTAATTGAAAGGGAAATCGAGGGCGCGGGAAATCTTTCAGCCGAAGAATTGCGGGGCGTTGCGGAAACTTCGTGCAATGTGCTGCGTAATCTCGGACCACAGATTCAATGGGTGCAGAGCTTTGTGACGGACGATAAGGTTTATTGCGTTTATATCGCGCCGAACGAGGAAATGATTCGCGAACACGCCGAGCAAGGTGGTTTTCCGGCGAATAAAATCTCCGAGATCAGAACGATCATTGACCCGACCACGGCTGAGGCTTAAATATATTTTTAGCCGATAAAAACCATTTGGAGAAACTTCCGCAACATTCGGGGATGTTTCTCCAAGTTTTGGGGAAGTTTCCGCAACATTTGGAGAAGCTTGACGAACATTTGGGGAAGTTTGCGCAAGATTTAGAAAAGTTTCCCCAAGACTTGGAAAAGTTTCCTCAAAGTTTGGGAAAGTTTGCGTAACATTTGGGGAAACTTCCTCAAGTTTTGGAAAAGTCTACCCAAAGTTTGAGTAAGGTTGTCTAAATGTTGGGAAAGTATCTAAATAATATTTTTTGAATGATCGAAAAAGCGCAAAGTCTCGGAAAGCTCATCAGTATTCACACCATCGCGCCCGCTTTTTTACAGCGCGCCGTGATTATCGCCGTCTTATCATTCGCCTTTTTTCTGGCGATGCTCGCAGTCTTTTCCATTCGCCAGAATTTTATTTACTTTTTTCTCTCGACGGCGTTTCTGATCGTTTATCTTTTCACGATGTTCGGTTGGCTGATGATGCGCAAAAATATCCTGAAGATTTACGAAAACGGCATCACTTATCGCAAGTTCACGGCGCGCTTCAGCGAAATCGAGTCAGTCGAGTCAAACAATAAAAAAGGCAAAATAAATTGTGAAATCAAAACAGCGAAAGGCGAGAGCGTTACTCTGACCGATTCGATCTACGAAGTCGGGAAAGCGGTCAAATTAATCGAAGCAAAGTTGAAAGTAAAAAGTTAAGACGACCTTTGCCGCAACTAATCGTCAAATAACTTCAAATTATTTTTCACTTTTCACATTTGCCCGCATTTTTTAGTATTCTATCTATTTGATATTTTTATTAAGTAATTCATTTATAAAACGGAGATTATATGAGTGTAGAAGTTGTCATGCCGCAAATGGGCGAATCTATTACGGAAGGCACTGTGTCGAAATGGTTAAAGGCGGTCGGCGATAAGATTGAGAAAGACGAGCCGCTTCTGGAAATCTCAACCGACAAAGTCGATGCCGAAGTTCCCGCGCCCGGCGCCGGCGTGCTTTTGGAAATTAAAGCGCAGGAAGGCGAAACCGTCGAAGTCGGCAGCGTTGTTGCCGTGATCGGCGAAGAAGGCGCGGTTTCAGCCCCAAGTCCCAAGTCCGAAGTCCCAAGTCCGGTTGAAACGCCGAAAGCGGAAGAGCCGAAACCTGTGGTCGAAGAAGTTAAGCCTGAACCTATCGTTGAACAAGAAGCGCAGATTGCATCGGCGACCGCAGCTGAATCAAATCCACAATCCGCAATTCCAAATTCGCAATCGAGCGCGGCTGCCGAAGTTGTGATGCCGCAGATGGGCGAATCTATTACCGAGGGAACGGTTTCAAAATGTCTTAAAGCGGTTGTCGACAAAATTGAAAAGGACGAACCGCTTTTGGAAATTT
>Ga0157375_10005986_pt1 | contig 10610 bp, 2 predicted proteins | sample M35metaG_FD_115311 | JGI IMG/M metagenome (GOLD analysis project Ga0157375, IMG submission 115311) | Miscanthus rhizosphere microbial communities from Kellogg Biological Station, Michigan, USA - M3-5 metaG | ecosystem: Host-associated > Plants > Roots > Rhizosphere > Soil | place: USA: Michigan... | reverse complement strand
GTGTTTTTCACGTGCAACGTCGACTTGAAGCTCGCCAGCTCGCTGCATTTTCGTCCGGCCATCCAGAGCAACTACAACGGAGCGATCGATGTGAACGGTCAGACGCTGACGATCGACACGTACAACACATACATGATGGGTGCGGTAAACGGAAGCGGCGCGATCGTGATCACGGGCACCGGGGTTCAGTTGTGGAACGGCGGGGCGTTCACCGGCACGGTGAGCGGAGTGGCCGACGTAGAAGGCTCGATGCCGGGAACAAACATCACGACATCAAAGCTGAGTGGCAACGGAGCCGTGGGGACGGTCAGCGGAGGCCAGATCTTCCCGGGCGCCTGGGATTTACGCGGTTCCGCGGACCCTCATAGTGTCGGCGTGTTGCACACGAAGACGTTCACAGCGAGCGGATTGAGCATCGATCTGAAACCGTCAGCGACCTCCGATCAAGTACAAGTCAGCGGGACGGTAACCATCAGCGGAGCCTTGGTGGTGACGATTCCGAGCGGTGTGCCTCAGGTGGGACAAACCTTCACAATCATCGACAACGATGGTGTCGATCCGATCAATGGCACCTTCTCCGGCATGCTGGAAGGTTCGACATTCTCTCTTGGCGGCCAAGTCATGCGAATCAGCTACCACGGCGGTGACGGGAACGATGTTGTCCTCGTAGTCGTCGTCGAGACCAGCACCGCTCTGACCCAAAACGCAAGCGCGACAAAGGTCGGCGAAATGTGGACTCTTACGGCGGCGATCAGCTCGGCTCTCGGCGTGCCGACGGGATCGGTTTCGTTTGCCGCTGATGGAACTGTTCTCGGTACCGCGCCCGCGGTGAATGGCGTTGCCTCGCTGACCACGTCGCTTCCGAGCGCCGGTCCGCATCACGTCATTGCGACATTCCTCGGCTCGGGCATCTTCGCCGACAGCATTTCAAACAGTCTTTCGCATGACGTAACGCACGGGCAGACCACGACCACAATCTCTTCCAATCCCTCGAACACCGTATACGCGCAGACAGTCCGTTTCACCATCACGGTGAGCCCCGTGGCGCCCGCAGCCGGTACGCCGGGCGGGAGCGTGACGATTCTGAGCAACGGCGCAACGGTCGGGACGGCGCCGCTCATCGGAGGGTCAGCGACTTTCGAAACGAACGCATTACATGCCGGAACGAATGCGATGACCGCCACGTACGCCGGCGACTCGAACTTCGACGGAAACAGCGCCTCCGCGATTCAGCAGAACGTTGCCAAGGCGTCTACCGAGGTCGATGCGCGATTCCGTTCGACGATCGTTGCGGGCGAATTGCCAATCATCACCATCTTCGTGAATGCGTCGCCGAATTTGTCAGTGGTTCCTACGGGTGCCGTGACGATCAGCGAGCGTGGCATTGATCTCGGTACTCAGTCTCTCGTCGATGGGAAAGCGCAATTGACTCTCAGTCCTCTGTCGCCGGGGGCTCACACGCTGATCGTCCGTTATGGCGGAAACGCTGATTTTGAACCGGGCAGCGAAACGATCACGCAATCTGTGACGGTCCCCGCGATCGCGGTGCACGATTTGCGCGTTACCGAAGGGAATCAGGGCGTGACCACCGTTTCTCTGATCGTCACTCTTTCCGCTGCAGTTGCAGCACCGGTGCGCGTTTCATTTTCGACGTTGCCCGGCACTGCGACAGAAGGGGAGGACTACGAGAAAGCGAGCGGCGTGATCGAGTTTGCTTCCGGTGAGCTGACGCGCGTGATCGAACTTCATATTTTCGGCGATACGTTCCCCGAGGTGGACGAGACGTTCTCGGTACTGCTCTCCGACCCGGTAAACGGCACGATCGAAAAGGCGTCCGCCGTGATCGTGATCGCGAATGACGATCAGATGCCGTCGCGACATCGTCCGTCGCGGCACTAGCACGATTGACTCTCACCGCCGCCTTCGGGCGGCGTTTTCTTTCTGCAGGTACAATCCCCGTTGGTCCTTCCGTACACAACTGAAATCAGCCGGCCTGACAAGCCGAGGTGTCCCATTCATGGTCCATAAACGCGCGGCTCTCATATCGCTGATCTGTCTGTTCGTTTGCTTGCCCGGATTCGCAGTCACGCGCTCATGGACGGGATCAGTCAGCGCGAATTGGTCCAATCCTTCGAACTGGTCTCCTTCCGGGACGCCCGCGGCGGTCGACTCGCTCATCTTTCCAGCGGGCTTGGCGCAGACGGCGATGACGAACGATCTGCCGGCGGGGACGCAGGTCGGAGCGATGACCTTCAACGATAACTTCACGTTGTCGGGGAACGCGCTGACACTGAACGGAGATCTCTCGTTCCTGAAGGACGCAAATGGTTTCCCCAGCGTCCACGTCACGTTCAACACGGACTTGAAGCTTGCGGCTGCGGTGACGTTCCGATCGGCCCCCAACGATTACAACGGCACGATCGACGTCAACGGGCAGACGTTGACGCTGGACGAGAGCAGCACCGTCAACGACACGGCAAAATTGAACGGTCCGCTGACGGGAAGTGGGACAATCACGATCGTCGGCCATGGCGCGTACATCACTGGAACCGGAACATTCAGCGGGACGATCACCGGTGCAATGAACGTGTCGGGCTCGCTGCCAAACGCGACGGTGAACGGCCGTTTGACGGGCTTGGGCACCGTTGGGAACACGACGGCGTCGGCGTTCTCGCCGGGGAACGAATCGCCGTGGAAGACATTCGGATTTGACATCGCCGCGGGCGTGCTGCACACAAAGTCGCTCGCGCTCACCACGAATACCAGGTTCGACCTCATTCCAGCAGGAGGCTCGGATCAGGTGCAGGTCACGGGGACCGTGGCCGTGGGCGGTTCTCTGACGATCGATGTCGTGAGCGGTGCGCCGGCTTCAGGGCAGACCATTACGCTCATTGCCAACGACGGAGCGGATCCGGTGAGCGGCACATTCACGGGGTTACCGGAAGGAGCAACGATCGCCGTCGGCACATCCACCTTCGCCATCTCCTATCACGGCGGCGATGGCAATGACGTCGCCTTGACCACCCTGTCGACGCAAAAGACATGGACGGGCTTCGCAAATACCGTCTGGTCGAACTCACAGAACTGGTCTCCTGAAGGCGTGCCGGCCAATGGCGAGGAGTTGCTGTTTCCGGCGGGCGTGTTCCCGATCATGACGAACAATCTTCCCGCCGGGACATCGGTCGGGGCGGTGACGTTCAACGACAGTTACACCCTGTCAGGCAACGCGCTGACGCTCAACGGCGATCTCTCCTTTCGGAAGGTGAACGGCTGGGCCGCGGTGAGCGTCACGTTCAACACGGACCTGAAACTGGCCACCGCGGTGACGTTCGGTTCCGCTCCCAATCGTTACAACGGTGCGATCGACGTCAATGGGCAAGCGCTGACGCTCGACGAAACCAGCGTTCTGAACGACGCGGTATACCTCAACGGTCCGCTCAATGGGAGCGGCACAATCACGATCACGGGCCAGGGCGCCTACATCAGCGGTATCGGGACGTTCAGCGGGACGATCACGGGACCGATGAGCGTCTCGGGATTTCTGCCGAATGCGACGGTCTTCGGGAGGCTCTCGGGAACGGGAACGGTCGGCACCGCGACGGCGGCGGCGTTCTCGCCCGGGAACGAGTCGCCGTGGAAGACGTTCGGCTTTGACAATCATGCGGGAGTGCTGCACACCAAATCGCTCGCGCTCACCAACGGCGCGCGGTTCGATCTCGCACCCGGGTCGACGTCCGATCAGGTGCAGGTGACCGGGACGGTGACAGTCACCGGCTCTCTCATCATCGACATCCTCAGCGGCGCAGCGGGGGCAGGTCAGACGTTTGTCCTCATCGACAACGACGGAGCCGATCCGGTCAACGGCACGTTCGACGGCCTTCCGGAGGGCGCCACCATTGCCGTCGCGAGCTCTGCCTTCGTACTTTCGTACCATGGCGGCGACGGGAACGATGTCGTCCTGACAGCGGTGTCGACGCAGAAGGCGTGGAGCGGCGCCGTGAGCAGCTCATGGGCAGATGCGCACAACTGGTCGCCGCAGGTCGTTCCCGCATCCGGCGAGGTTTTGCTCTTTCCGGCGGGCGCGCGCCTGAGCATGACGAACGATCTGCCGCCCGGGACGTTAGTCGGAGCGATGACGTTCAACGACAACTACACGCTGTCCGGTAACAGCTTGACGTTGAACGGAGACCTCGCGTTTCTGAGGGACGCAAATGGGTACGCAAGCGTCCAGGTCACGTTCAATACGGACATGAAGCTCGCCACGGCGGTGGTTTTTGGCTCGGCTCCGAACAATTACAACGGCGCGATCGACGTCAACGGGCAGGCGCTGACGATCGACGAAAGTCACACGGTCAATGAGACGGCATCCGTGAAAGGACCGCTCAACGGAAGCGGCACGGTCACGATCACCGGACAGGGCGCCTACATCAAAGGCACGGGGACATTCAGCGGGACGATTACCGGACCGATGAACGTATCGGGATCGCTGCCGAATGCAACGGTGAACGGTCGGCTGTCGGGAGTGGGGACGGTCGGCAACGCGACGGCGACGTCACCGTTCTCGCCCGGCAACGAGTCGCCGTGGAAGACATTCGGCTTTGACCTCGCCGCGGGAGTGCTGCACACGAAGTCGCTCGTGCTCACCGGCGGAGCCAGATTCGATCTCTTCCCGGGAGGAACTTCGGATCAGGTGCAGGTGACCGGGACGGTGTCTGTCGGCGGCTCTCTCACCGTCGGCATTCTGGCCGGCGCCCCGGCGGTAGGGCAGGCGATAACGATCATCGACAACGATGGGACGGATCCGGTCAGCGGCACATTCAGCGGAATGCCGGAACGCGCGGTTGTCCCCCTCGCAGGCCAGGTGCTGCGCATCAGTTATCAAGGCGGCGACGGCAATGATGTGGTACTTGCCGTACTGGCCGACACCAGCACCGTGCTTACGCAAAATGCGGCGGATACGAAGGTCGGCGAGCCGTGGACTCTCACCGCCACCGTGAGTTCCGCATCCGGCGTGCCGACCGGTTCCGTCTCTTTCTCCGCGGATGGAGTCACCCTCGGGACTGTCGCGGTCGTAAACGGAGCGGCCTCGCTCACGATCACGCCGGCGAGCGTCGGCACGCGCCACGTGACTGCAACGTTCGTCGGCACCGGCGTCTACGCCGACAGTGTCTCGGGCGTCCTGTCGCATGTCGTCTCCCGCGGCCTGACGAAAACCGAAGTCGCTTCCGATCATCAAAGCAGCGTGTATGGCGATGTGGTCCACTTCACGGCGACTGTGAGTGTGCTCGCGCCCGCGGCGGGCCAGCCCGGCGGAAGCGTCACCATCCTCGCCGACGGCAGCACGATCGGTACGGTTCCGGTGGTGAACGGGACTGCTATGTTCGAAACGGCGTCGCTGCACGGCGGATCGAGGTCGATTACCGCCACGTACAGCGGTGACGCGAATTTTGAAGGGAGCACGGCATCGGCGTTCCAGCAGTCGATCACGAAGGCGCCGACGCATATCGATGTGCGAACGCACGCCATCCTGATCGGAGCGTCGCCCACGATCGACATGTCGGTGAACGTTCCCGGACGGCCGGACCTCATCCCGTCCGGCACCGCGGCGATTGGCGACAGCATCCAACTCCTCGATGCGGAACCTCTCGCCCGAGGAGTGGCCACGTTCACGCTGGCGCCCATGCCGGCGGGCGATCACAGTCTGTTTGTCACGTTCAGCGGTGACGGCGATTTCGCAGCGAGCAGCGCCACGCTGACACAGACCGTCACGCTGCCGTCGATCTCCGCCGCCGGCACGCACATCTTCGAAGGCGATCACGGCGTGACCGTTGCCACGGTCGTGCTCACGCTTTCGGCTCCCGTGTTGGTGCCGGTTCGTGTTTCCTTCTCCACCATCGCGGGCAACGCGACCGAGGGAGAGGACTACGAAAAGGCGAACGGCGTCGTCGAGTTTGCGCCAGGCCAGGTTACCCGGGCCATCGAGCTTCACATCCTCGGCGACACATTTCCGGAACCGTCCGAGGCGTTCTCGGTGCTGCTCTTCGAACCGGTGAACAGTACGATCGACACGCCGTCTGCATCCGTCGTCATCGTCAACGACGATAAGGTGCCGCCGCGGCGTCGTCCTTCGAAGCCCTAGCGCATCGAGCCCGTACGGAGCGTTCGTTGGTTGAGACTCTCCTGGCCGAAGCGGGCGCGGCTGGGAGTTTCTAAATAGCTCTCCTGAGTTACGATGGCGCTTCGGTCCCAATAATCAAAGGCGTCCCTACTATGCTCAATCGGCTCCGCGTCGTCGCACTCCTCGTGTGCTTACTGACATCCGTGGCTCTCTTTGCCGCGCCGCGCACCTGGACTGGTGCGGTGAACGCCAACTGGTCGCAGCCGGCGAACTGGTCTCCGTCCGGAGTTCCTCAACCGTCAGACGCTTTGACGTTTCAAGCTGGTGCGTTGAATCGGGACATGATCAATGACCTGCCTGCGGGCACTGCAATCGGGTCGATGACCTTCAGCGGCGATCCATACACATTGAGCGGCAATCTTCTTACGCTCAACGGCAACGTTACCGGATGCACGTGTAATGCAGATCTCAAACTGGGAGCGGCGGTGACCTTCGCCAGCGTCAAAGTGAACGGCGCGCTGGACATCAATGGTCAAACGCTTACGGCAACCCAGACGAACTTCAAAGGAACGCTCAACGGAACCGGCACGATCGTATTGAATTCATTCATCAGTGGAAACTTCCTGTCGTCCAGCGGCAACTTCAGTGGAACGATTCAGGGAAGCGTTTCGGGCGGCATTGTGGATTTAGACGGAGCGTCACTGCCGAACGCCACGGTGATGATGGACATCGTCCAATTAGATTCGAGCAGCGCAACGCTGGGCGATCTGACCATGACGACAACCATACCGATCGGCCATGTCGCGATGGCCATACCGGGCGCGGTCCTGCATACAAAATCGTTTGTGATGCAAGGCGGCAGCCTCGGCGTGTCTGTCAGTTCTGCCGGCAGCAGCAACCGGATCGACGCGACGGGAATGGTCACTGTCGCGGGTACGCTCTTCGTCAGCGTGGGAGGTTCACCCGCCATCGGACAGACCTTCACGATCATCAGCAATGACGGCAACGACCCGGTAAACGGCACGTTCACAGGATTGCCCGAAGGTGCGACGGTTACCGCGGGCGGGATCACGTTAGCGATCTCGTATCACGGAGGCGACGGGAACGATGTCGTCGTCTCGCGGCCGGGGGCGACTACGAAGACCTGGACCGGAGCATCGAATGGGAATTGGTCGAATGCGGCGAATTGGTCTCCGGCCGCGCCGCCTGTACCCGGCGAGCCGGTGATTTTTCCGCCCGGCGCTCCGAACCGGAACATGACCAACGATCTGCCGGCCGGTACCGCGTTCGGTAGCCTGACTTTCAATGACTTCTATACGGTTGCCGGAAATCTGATGACACTGACCGGCGACGTGAACGGCTTGATATCAACCGCCGATCTGAAGCTCGGCGCTTCGATCGTTTTCACCGGCACTGTAAATGGTGCTCTCGACGTCAACGGTCAAACCTTGACCGCAACCGCGACGAGCCTCAACGGAACACTCAATGGAACGGGCACAATCGTATCGAATGCGATGTTCCCGGGCGGAATCAATCTGAAGGCGAGCGGCAACTTCAGTGGAACGATCCAGAGAGGCGCCTCGGGCGGAACGATCGATTTAGATGGAGCGTCACTACCCAACGCCACTGTGATCATGGACATCCTCCGGTCAAATGGGAGCAGCGCAACCCTCGGCGATGTGACCATGACGCCGGCATTGGCAGGGATGGTCTCGGCAGGCCCGGGCGTACTGCACACAAAGTCGTTTGTGATGCAGGGCGGCAGCCTCGCCGTGGCTGTCAATTCTGCAAGTGCCAACCGGATCGACGCGACGGGAGCCGTAGCAGTCGCCGGCGGTCTCGGTCTCTTTGTCAGCGGTTCACCCGCGCCCGGACAAACCTTCACGATCATCAGCAATGACGGAACCGATCCCGTGAACGGCACTTTCGGTGGCTTGCCCGAGGGCGCGATCATGAACACCGGTTCCTTAGGCTTCCGTTTCTCATACCGAGGAGGCGACGGCAACGACGTCACCATAACGGCTCTCGCAGAGACGTCCAGTTTCCTTTCACAGGACTCGGCGACAACGCAGTTCGGAGATCCGGTCACCCTCTCTGCGACGGTCACCTCGGTCTTCGGCACTGCCCAGGGTTCTGTGACATTCACCGTCGACGGCAACATTGTGGGAAGCGCTGTACTCGTCAATGGCAGTGCATCGCAAACGATCTCCTCGATTGACCTGGGGTCGCACAACATCGCCGTTCTGTTCCATGGCACCGGAGGATTCGCGGACAGCACGTCCGCGGCGATCTCTCATGTAGTTACGCGAAGCCGTGCGTCCATTGCCGTCACCGCCAATCACATGGTCAGCAGTTACGGCCAGACGATTCGATTTACAGCGACAGTCAGCGGATCGATTGCTTCACCTTCGGGAAACGTGACGATCGTGAGCGACGGCGTTACGGTCGGTACGGGAACGATCAACAACGGCGTTGCCGAAGTTGAATCGTCGTCTTTGCACGCGGGAGTGAGGTCGATTACCGCGCGCTTCGACGGCGATCTCCATTTTGAGCCAGGCACGTCGCCTGCGATTTCGTTAACCATCAATAAAGCGCTGACGTCGATCGACACGCGGTTTCCAAATCCGGTTTTGCTCGGCGAGACGCCGTTCATCGACGTTACGGTGATTGCCGCCCAGGGTGCGCCTCCCGGCCCGACCGGGACCGTCTCCATCAGCGACGGAAGCGGAACGCTCGATTCGCGGACACTCGATTCGGCGCATGCCGTTCTGGTTCTCCAGGCTTTCGCGGTCGGAGATCACACCTTCGTCGTGAGCTATGGCGGCAGCGCCGATTACGCTTCGAGCACGGCCACAATCACGCAAACCGTCGTCGTTCCGGGAATCAGCATTTCGGGGACGCGCGTGCGCGAAGGCGATTCCGGTGAATCCATCGTCTCCCTGACCGTGGCCCTGACTGCCCGCATGCGCGAGCACGTGAGGGTGTCCTTCACAACGGTCGCAGGGAGTGCCACCGAGGGCCAGGACTACGCGAAGGCAAGCGGTGTCATCGAGTTTGCGCCGGGCGAGCTGACGCACGCCATCGAGCTGCGCATCCTCGGGGATACGTTCCCGGAAAGCGATGAGACGTTCTCTGTGGTTCTCTCGGACCCTGTGAACGTGACGATAGATGTCCCGTCCGCGGTGATCGTGATCTCCAATGACGACCAAGTGCCGGCGCGGCGTCGTCCTTCGCGGCCCTAACCATCGTTTGTGGTAAACATGCGCCCTCGGAGGGAGAGCGCATGAATCGTCTGCTGCGGCTGCTGTGTGTCGCCGGTATCCTGGTCCCGGTTGCCTATGGGGCAACACCTCCCAAGGTTGCGACGCCGACGCTGCCCGATGCGTCGATCCTCAAAGGGATGCAGTGGCGCGAGGTGGGGCCGTATCGCGGTGGACGCGCCGATGCGGTAGTTGGCATTGCCGACCAGCCGAACGTCTACTATTTCGGATCGACCGGCGGCGGCGTGTGGAAGACCACGGACGCGGGCCAGTCGTGGAAGCCGGTGTCGGATGGATTCTTCGGTGGGACGATCGGCGCGGTTGCGGTTGCGCCGTCCGATCCGAGCGTCGTCTACGCGGGGACGGGCGAAGAAACCATTCGCGGCAACGTCTCGCCGGGCGCGGGGATGTGGAAGTCGACTGACGCCGGCAAGAGCTGGAAGCACATCGGGCTCGACGACTCGCAGCACATCGCGCGCATCCGCGTCCATCCTTCCAATCCCGATCTGATCTACGTCGCGGCGCTCGGTCATGCATTCGGTCCGAACGACATGCGCGGTGTGTATCGCTCGCGCGACGGCGGCAAAAACTGGGAGCGCGTGCTCTTCGTCAATCGCGACTCCGGCGCGGTCGACCTGAACATGGACCCATCCAATCCGCGCATCCTCTACGCGTCGACGTGGCGCTTCCGGCGCGGCGCGTATTTCTTCGACAGCGGCGGCGAAGGTTCGGCGCTCTGGAAGTCGACCGACGGCGGCGACACTTGGAAAGAGCTGTCGCGCAACAAGGGCATGCCCAAAGGGACGCTCGGCATCATCGGCGTCAGCGTCTCGCAGTCGAATCCGCAGAACGTCTACGCCATCGTCGAGGCGAAGGAAGGCGGCGTGTTCCGCTCGCGCGACGGCGGCGACACGTGGGCGAAGACGAGCGACCTGGCCGATCTTCGCCAGCGCGCCTGGTACTACACGCGCATCTACGCCGATCCGAAGGATGAGGACACCGCCTACGTCGTCAACGTCCGCTTCCACAAGACGAAGGACGGCGGCCGGACGTGGAGCGCCATCAACACGCCGCACGGCGACAATCACGATCTCTGGATCGCGCCGAACGATCCGCAGCGGATGATCGAGGCCAACGACGGCGGCGTGAACGTCACCACCGACGGCGGCGTGAACTGGACGAAGCAGGATAACCAGCCGACGGCGCAGTTCTACCGAGTCTCCGTCGACACC
>Ga0157375_10005984_pt1 | contig 10610 bp, 15 predicted proteins | sample M35metaG_FD_115311 | JGI IMG/M metagenome (GOLD analysis project Ga0157375, IMG submission 115311) | Miscanthus rhizosphere microbial communities from Kellogg Biological Station, Michigan, USA - M3-5 metaG | ecosystem: Host-associated > Plants > Roots > Rhizosphere > Soil | place: USA: Michigan... | reverse complement strand
GGCGGATCGCGTGCGGTCGAGCTCGTCACCAGTTCGGGCTACGGCGACGACGACCTGGCCGCGTGGCGCGCGGTCGACCTCGACTCCAACGTCCCCTTCGCGCGAGCGGTCGCCACCGGGCAGTCCGTGTGGGCGCTCACGGAGGAGGAGCTCTCGGTCTTCACCGACGCGCCCGAGCCCGGCGCGAAGGGATGGATTGCCGTCCCGCTCACGACCCGCGAAGGCGTCCGCGGCGCGTTGCATCTCTCGCTCGGCTCACCACATACCTTCAGCGACGACGAGCGTGAGTGGCTCGAGTCGATGGTCTCGCAGTGTGGCCAGGCGCTCGAGCGCGCGGCCCAGTACGAGGTCGAGCAGACGATTGCTGAGACGCTGCAGCGAAGTGTGCTCCCGAGCTCGCTCCCCCGCGTCGAGGGCGTTCAGCTCGCGGCGCGCTACCTGCCGGGCAGCGCTCAGCTCGACGTCGGCGGCGACTGGTTCGACGCGCTCCGGCTGCCGGACGGGAAGCTCGGCCTCGTCGTGGGGGACGTCGTCGGCAAGGGCGTGCAGGCCGCCGCGAGCATGGCGCAGCTCCGAAATGCGATTCGGGCGTTTTCCGTCGAGCGCCTGAAACCGTCCTCGGTGCTCGTCCGCCTCAACCGGCTCGCCGACGAGGTGCTCGAGACGTCGTTCGCGACGCTCGCCTACATGGCGATCGAGCCAGACACGAGGGTCTGCCGCTTCTCGTCCGCCGGCCACCCACCGCCCGCCATCGCATACCCCGACGGCCGTGTCGAGCTCCTGGAGAACGGACGCGGGCTGCCGCTGGGAACCGGGATCCGAACGAGCTACCGGCAGGAGACGTTCGAACTGCCCGCCGGCAGCGTCGTCGTGCTCTACACGGACGGCCTCGTCGAGCGTCGCGGTCGATCGATCGACGAAGGGCTCGACGCCCTCCGAGCGGCGATGGTCGCCGCCCCGAAGGATCCGGACCGCCTGCTCGAGCACATCCTCGAGCACGTCGTCGGCAACGAGGAGCGCGGCGACGACATCGCGCTGCTCGCGGTGCGGCTGCTTCCCGTCGCGCCGCGGCCGCTCGACCTGCGCGTCGCCGCCGATGTGGGGTCGATGGACCTCGTCCGCGACGCCATGCGCGCGTGGCTGCGCGGCGTCGAGCTTCGGCGCCCGGAAGCCGAGGACGTCGTGCTCGCCACGTGGGAGGCATGCGCCAACGCGATCGAGCACGCAGTCGAGCCGACCGACGGATGTGTTGCGGTCCGCGCATGGCTCGACGACTCGAGAGTGAACGTGACGGTCTCCGACAGCGGCCGCTGGGCCGCCCCGACCGAGCGGGGAGATCGTGGCCTCGGCCTCCCACTGATGGAGTCACTCGTCTCGTCGATGGAGATCGAAGAAAGCGAGGACGGCACGACCGTCACGCTCGAAAAGGTGCTCTCGGCCCCGGCCGAGTGACCACGGTCAGAGCAGCCAGATCAGCAAGAGGACGATCAGGATCAGTACGAGAACTCCGCCTCCGATGTACACAGCTCCTCCTTTCGTCGTTCGACCGACACGCCTATTCCCGTCCTCGCACACCAACGAAACCTCGCGTTTTGCGGGCATCACCTCGCGGGTACCGCGGGATGCAGGAGAACTCGACGAAGGAGGACGGGACATGCCGCCGCGTGGAGTGAAGAAGGGGACGAAGCGAGCCCGGCAGTACGAGCACATCAAGGAGTCGGTCCGCGAGCAGGGTGCCTCGGAGGGCGAGGCCGAGGAGATTGCAGCTCGAACGGTCAACAAGGAGCGTGCCCGCAGCGGCGAGGCGCGGGAATCGTCTGCGCTATCGCGGTCGGACATCTCGTCGGGAAGGCGTGGAGGGATCCGCAGCCATCGGAAGAGCCCTCGCGGCCGAACGCGTGACCAGCTCTACGAAGAGGCGAAGGAGCGCAACATCCGGGGGCGCTCGCGGATGACGAAGGCGGAGCTCCAGCGCGCGCTCGGCGGTCGGCACTGACGGGGTTTGGACGGGCCAATTGCGGGTAAGGACGAGATCGGTGATCGAGATCAGCCACCAGACGGAGGGTCCGACGGCGGCGGTCGTGATCGTGGAAATGACGCGCGGATCGACGACGGAGCTGGCACGTTTGCTCCGCGGAGCAATCGGCTCCGGGCAGGTCGACGTCGTCGTCGATCTCGGTGGGCGCCTCGACGCGAGCTCCGACCTGCTCTCGGTCCTCCACCGGTGCGGAGGTCAGCTGCGTGCCCTGGGCGGCACGCTCTCGGTCGTGAGCACGCGAGCGGAGCTTCGACGACTCTTCGACGTCACCCTCTTGAGCCAGGGATTCGCCGTGTACGCGTCGCGCGACGAGGCCCTGAGGCCCTCGGCCTAGCGCCCAGAGGGAGCGCAAGCGCGTACGCTCGACCCGTGTAACCCACGGAGATGACTCGCGTGATGGACAACAACGTCGACGCCCTCCTCGTCGCCTACCACCGGAACGGAGACGAGGCCGCCCGCGACCAGGCGCTGATCGAGCTGATGCCGCTCGTTCGCGCTCTGGCACTGCGCTACGCCGGCCGCGGCGAGCCGCTCGAAGATCTCGTCCAGGTCGGATCGATCGGCCTCATCAAGGCGGTGGACCGGTTCGACGTCGACCGTGGCGTCGACTTTCCGAGCTACGCGGTCCCGACGATCGTCGGTGAGATCCGCCGGCACTTCCGCGACAAGGCGTGGGCGATGCACGTCCCCCGCCGCCTCAAAGAGCTCAGCCTACGGCTCTCGCGCGTGCTCGACCAGCTGACGACCGAGCTCGGACGCTCGCCGACCATCGCCGAGCTTGCAGCGGCGGCAGGGGTCGAGGAGGAAGAGGCGATCGACGCGCTGGACTCGATGAACGCGTACTCGACGCGCTCGCTCCACGCGCCCTTCGACGACAGCTCCGACGACAACCTGACGGAGAAGCTCGGCACCGACGAGCCGGGCTATGCCGAGATCGAGGACGGGACCCTCGTGGCTGCCGGGCTCGACGCGCTCGACGAGCGCGAGCGGCGCATCGTCGAGCTGCGGTTCTTCGACGAGCTCACGCAGTCGCAGATCGCCTCGGAAATCGGCATCTCGCAGATGCACGTCTCCCGGCTGCTGCGGCGCGCGCTCGCGACGATGCGCGGGCGGATCGAGGAAGGTTCGCTGGATGAGTGATCTGGTCGTCCGCCTCTCGTTCCCAGCCAAGCCGGATTACCTGCTGCTGGCGCGCCTCGCACTCTCCGGCATCGGCCGCACGGCGCCGGTCTCCGAGGAGGCGCTCGCAGACCTCAAGCTCGCCATCACGGAGGCGTGCGGCAACTCGGTGCGCCACGCCTACCCGGAGGGGTCGGGCGACGTCAGCGTTGCGTACTCGCTTCGACCCGACTCGCTGGAGCTCGTCGTCGAGGACCAGGGCACGGGACTCGATCCGAGTATCGTGAACGCGACCTCGGAGACGGGCGAGAGCGGCATGGGGATGTCGATCATCCGCGCGGTGGTCGACCAGCTCGAGGTGCGTCCGGGCGCCGACGGCAAGGGCACGTACGTGCGCATGACGAAGCGGCTCGACGACTCCGACCCGCAGTAGAGCGCCGCACTCCGGTCAGTCAGTCGGCCCGAGAGCGGCGAGCCCCTCCGCTCGCGACGGAGCGACGGGAAGGACGCGATCGAGCGTGGTGATCTCGAAGATACGGCGTGCCGAGCCGCTGGGGAGGACGACCCGAACCTCGGCGCCGTCCTCGCCGAGCTCACGGACGCTCCGCACGATGGCCCCGAGTGCCGTCGAGTCCATGAACGACACCCGCGTGAGGTCGACGAGCACACGGGTTGCGCCGCGGGTCTCGAGGAACGCTGACAGGAGATCGGGTGCCGCGAACGCGTCGACCTCGCCCGCCGCGAGGACGATCCGCGTATGACCACTCTCCTCCGTTGCGACCGTGTGCACGTCCATAGGAAATCACTCCGTCGGTGCCGACTGATCGGCCCCTGCCGTCTGCATGTCGACCCGCGACACCTGCGCGTCGATCGCGTGCGACCGGACGCAAACCCGCGCGCGCGTTTGGAGCCCCGGCGGGAGAGGGAACCAATTGCCATGGACATCCGATTCGCGCACCCGGCAGAGGGCGCACTCGCGCGCGTCTTCGACCGGCACGGGATCGCGTGGCGCTACGAACCGCACACCTTCGTCCTCGAGCGCGACGAGGACGGCACCGTCCGGCAGGCGTTCACGCCCGACTTCTTTCTTCCAGAGGTTGGCCTCTACGTCGAGTGCACCGTGATGCGCCAGGCGCTGACCAGGCGCAAGCGGCGGAAGGCGCGGCTGACGACGGAGCGCACCGGCGCCCTCGTGGAGATCATGTTCCGGCGCGACTTCGAGCGCCTCGGCCAGCGCTGGGGCATCACCGAGCTCGCCGAAGCAGGACGGTCGGAGGCAGATGTTTCGACCGTTACGGCGCGGGGTACATCGTCCGCTGCAGTGAGCGAGAGCGCGCGCATGCTCGAGACCCCAGAGACCTTCTGCATCGACGTCGAGCGGAGCGCGAATATGGCCGTCGTCACCCTCGGCGGTGATGTTGACCTTCACTCCGCGCCGCTTCTCCGCGACCAGCTGACCGCCCTCGTCGACGAGGGTGCCCGCACCATCGTCCTCGACCTCTCCGAGGCGACGTTCCTCGACTCCATGGCGCTCGGCGCGATCCTGTCTGCGAAGAAACGGCTCACCGCCGAGCAGGGCCACCTCGAGGTCGTGGTTCCCACGCCGGAGATTCGGCGAATCTTCGAGATCACGATGCTCGACCGGGTCCTCGACCTCCACGAGACCCGGGCCACGGCACTCCGCGCGAGCGGCGATGCCGCCGTCTAGAGCGCGGCGTCGACGGAGGGATGAACGTGTATGAGTGTGTCGACCCCTGTGATCTCGAGCAGTCGGACGATCCCGGGATCGGCGGTGACGATGCGAAGCCGGCGTGCTCCCGAGCGGTCCCGCGCCGCAGCGACGAGCGTCCGGATGCCGGCCGAGTCGAGGAACGTGCAGCCCGAGAGGTCGATCACGAGTATCTCGCCCGAGATCTCCGCAAGCGCTTCCTCGAGCAGCGGCGCGGTTGCCAGGTCGAGCTCACCCGACACCCGTACGACGTGCGCACCTCCGGGCGCGATCTCGCTGCGAACGTCAAAATCGCCTGGCGTGGACACGGTGACCGAGTCTAGATGGTCGTCTCTGCTCAATTCGCCGACGTGTGGACGGCCGTGATGGGCGACCGCGTCGTCCTCACCATCCCGGCCGAGCCTCGCTTCCGTAGCGTCGCGACACTCGTCGTCGGAGGCATCGGAAGCAGGGCGGATCTCCCGTACGAGCGGGCAGACGACCTGCAGCTCGCAGTGCTGAGTGCGCTCGACGCAGGCATCGCGGACGAGATGACGGTCGAGGTGGATGCGAGCGACGGCCGGCTCGAGATCGCAGTCGGCCCGGTTCGCGACGGGAGCGGCGAGGACGCGGGGCTCGTTCGGGTTCTCTCGCGCCTCGTGGACGACGTCGCCTCGCAGCGCCGTGAGGGCGCGGAGTGGCTCACGCTCGTCGTTTCGGACGGGCGAACCGGCTAAGAGCCTTACGCCGAGATCTCCTCGACGAGACGACCCGTCGACTCGGGCCGCGACGTGCGCGCGATGTCGGCCTGGGCGAGGATCCCGACGAGGCGCCCGTCGGCGACGACCGGCAGCCGGCGAACCTGCTCGGACGCCATGCGCTGGAGGGCGTCGTCGAGCGACTCGTCCGGCGAAGCGACGACGGGGTTGTCCGAGCACACGTCCGCGACCGAGACCTTGTGCGGATCGAGATCCATGGCGACGACGTGCAGGACGAGGTCGCGGTCGGTGACCATGCCGACGAGCTTGTCGTTGTCGACGACGGGGAGCGAGCCGACGTCTTCCGACGACATCCGACGTGCGGCCTCGACCACGGTCGCGTCGCTCGCGATCGCGGTCGGCTGTGGCGTCATGACGTCCTTGACGGCGGTAGTGGCCATCGATTCCTCCTCAGCAGAGATGAAGAGATGAGGTTCCCGCGCGCCCCCTCGGCGAAACGCGCCGTTTCGCGCCGGGGCGCCGCGGGAACCTCACTGGCATGGGGCGTGAGCGCCCGACTCTCGTCTTCGTCGGCAGCAGGCGCTGTGGGGCATCGAGACGCATGGAGAGCCTCGTGGCGTGGGTCAAGGTAACGCAGAAGAAGCGCCTCGACGTCGTCGACGTGGATACCGAGCGAAGCCCAGGCCTGGCCCGCCGGCTGGGAGTGCGCAGCACGCCCACCCTTCTCGTCCTGAGCGGCGGCTCGGTCGTCCGGCGACACGAAGGTCGGGCAACGGGGCGCCAGATCGAGGCGTTGATTCGCCCGTTCCTCGACGGCGGCTGACTGTGCGACACTGTCCAGGCGACTCGTTTCAATGGGGAGGACGAGTGAGGGGACGAAAGGACAAGGACCAGTTCGAGGTGACCGGGGTCGCCGAGCGCCTGGCTGCCTACGGCGCCTCCGAGCCCGAGATGACAGTCGAGGTCGAGCTGGAGGACGACGCCTACGACGCGGAGCTCGTCGAGCGGGGAGCACGGCTCCTCGCCGTCATGCCGCGCAGGCAGTTGCGCGCGACCATCGAGGACCTCCTCTCTCCCCACGATCGCGAGCGCGGCCGTCGTGCCGTGGACGCCCTCATCGACGCGGCTTTCGCGATCGAGGACGAGACCGGCCACATCCGCAAGGTGGCGTAGGCCGAGTCAGCTCGTGGCGACGCCGATCGCGGCGCGCAGCCGCTCGATGTCCGAGTGGCGCGACGGGATGTCGTCTCTCGGCGCCGCGAGGCGCAGGTCCCGCAGCACCTCGAGAGAGGCGAGCAGGACGGGGAGCGGCGGCCCGCTCGCGGTGATCTGCCCGAGACGGCTCTCGTCCAGCTGGCTCGACGGCTGCTCGATGAAGCGCGCGACGAGCTGGTCGTGGTGCTGCGCGGCAGTGCGGCCGTGTTGCTCGCAGACGCGCATGAACGCCGTGGCGTTTCGTCCGAACCACGCCTTGTCCCCATCCGAGTCGAGCGCGTCGAGGAACTGGTCGAGGAAGCTCGCCCGGCGCAGGCAGTCGCGCAGGCTCTCCTGATCCTCGGGGCGCATGAAGAGCATCTTCTCGACGAGCAGCTGCGCGTAGTACGGATCGTTGCCGCGGCAGAGCCCGAGCAGGAGGTCGATCTCGTTGATGCCGGAGAAGTCTCCGGCGTTCGCCCCGCGATACTCCTGCCGGCCGACGCGGTACGGCTTGTAGTAGGGCCGGACGCTGTAGAAGAAGCGGTCGACGTCGAGCTCGGCGAAGAGAACGTCGTTGAACCGTCCGACGGCGTCGAGGGCGGCGCGCGCGTCGTCGAAGAGCGTCTCGGACACCGCATGAGAGATGCCGAGCGGCGCGATGCGCGACAGCGCGTCGGCCGCGCGTTTGTACGCGAGGATCCCGCGCGTGTTGTAGTCGAGGAAGAGGATCTCGTCGGGCAGCGACGTGAAGCTCTTCTGTCGGCCGTCCCGGGCGAGGTTGTGCGTCGCGAGGTGGCTCGTGGCGAAGCGCGGGACGACGCCGACCGACGCCCCGATGTGGAGGCCGAGCGCCGTGGCCTCCTCGTGCGGCGATCGCTGCTCACGCGCCGGGTTGGTGAGCTCGTGGCGGCGAAGTGAGGCGATGTACAGGCCGAGATCGCCGAGCACGTCGACCGCCGGGTCGAAGCCCTCGTCGGTGTTGCCTTCCTCTGCGAGAGCGCGCACGAAGACGCGACCCTCCTCGAGGATCCGCTGCTTCAGGTCGTCGCCGACTCCCTCGACGTTCGCGCGGTCCTCCCGCGCGAAGTACAGCTCCTCGAGCTCCGTGTTGAGCTCGACGAACGTCGAGCGGATCCAGGCATCGAAGGCCTCGACGTTCGCGCTCATCGCGAGCGATGCTAGACGGCGGACCCGTTCGTGCCCACGAGGACCCAGGTCTCCACCTCGCCCTTGCCCTTCACGTCGACGAGGCCGCGCGGCTCCGTTCGGAAGTCGTCGGCGAGAAGCTCCCACGTCGAGCGCGTGATCTGGATCGTGTCGGGTGTCCCGTGCGACTCCATGCGACTCGCCATGTTCACGGTGTCGCCCCAGAGGTCGTAGAGGAAACGCCGGCGGCCGATCACCCCGGCGACGACCGGCCCAGAGCTGATTCCGATGCGGAGTCTGACATCGAGCGAGCTCGACTCGGGGAGGCACGTCCTCGCGCACTCGCGCATCTCGAGCGCCAGCGCAGCGAGTGCCTGTGCGTGATCGGCGCGATGCCGGGGCACGCCGGAGGCGACCATGTAGCAGTCGCCGATCGTCTTGATCTTCTCGACCCCGTAGCGGTCGACGAGCTCGTCGAAGCTGGTGAAGAGACGATCCAGGAGGTCGACGACCTCGCGGGCGTCCAGACGACTCGACATCGGCGTGAAGTCGACGACGTCGGCGAAGAGGATGCTCACCTGGTCGAAGTGGTCGGCGATCGTGCTCGGGTCCCGCTGGAGCCGTTCGGCCACCTCGACCGGGAGGATGTTCAGGAGGAGCGCTTCGACCCGCTCCTGCGCCGCGTCCCGGCCGCGGGCGAAGGTGACGAGCAGGAGCATCGCGACGAACGAGACCGCGACGATGTTGAGGACGTCGAAGGTCTTGACGAAGGCCGTTGGCAGCTCGGCGCCCTCCGGCCGCACCAGCTCGGCCAGCACGAGCGAGATCGCGATGGTGGCGACGAAGGCCCCGAACCACGGCCAGGCGCGCTCGGGGCGACCGAATGCGACCGCGCCGAGGGGAGCGAGCAGCGACCACAGGATCACCGAGCTCGACTCCTCGAGGCCCCCGATCATGATCAAGCCGAGGGCCGGGGCGATGAGGATGAGCAGGAGCTGTGCGTTGCGAAGGAAGTCGAAGTTCTTCGTCCGGGCGAAGATCACGAGGCTGACGATCGAGCCGACGACGTAGCCCCACGGCGTGAGCGCCACGGCGTGCTCCCCGACGAGCCAGTAGAGGAGACCCCAGGTGAAGCCGGCCGGCAGGATGATGAGCGCGACGCCGACGAGGAGCCGCTTGCGGAAGCGCAGATCCGGCGGGTCCGTCGGGTCTGCGCCGATCGACAGCGCACGCTCGATGAGCTCCCCCAGCCGCCCCGACATCACGACGAGGCTAGACGATCGCGCTCGTCAACCCTCGGCCGCGCGCCGCTCGAGCTCCCGCTCCACATCCACCGGGTCGAGGCCGCGCGCCGCGAGCAGGACGTACGAGTGGAACCAGAGATCGGCGAGCTCCGAGATCAGCCGCTCGTCGCTCTCCCCCGCTCCGGCGAGCGCCGCCTCGACGCCCTCCTCTCCGACCTTGCGCGCAGCCACGGCGGGCTCGGCTGCCAGCCTCGCGACGTACGACCCGTTCGGCCTCGTCGCAGCGCGTTCTGCAATTCGCCGCCAGAGCCACGGCGCGAAGCAGGACACGGATCCCGTGTGGCATGTCGGCCCTGCCGGGCGGACGCGCAGGAGGATCGCGTCGCCGTCGCAGTCGTCGCGGAGCTCCTCGACCACGAGCGTGTTCCCCGAGGTCTCGCCCTTGCGCCAGAGACGCCCGCGAGAGCGGCTGAAGAAATGGGCCTCGCCGGTCTCCCGCGTGAACCGGAGGGCCTCGTCGTCCATCCACGCGAGCATCAGTACGCGGGTCGAGTCCGCGTCCTGGACGATGGCGGGAGTGAGCTCAGGCAGCATCGCGGAGCGGGACACCCAGCCCATGCAGCTCGGCGCGGAGGGACTCGAGACGGGCGGGATTCTCGTGGAGGATCGAGGCGAGCAGCGCCGCCTGCGCAACGTCGAGCGCATCGGCCACGTCGCGGGCCGACCCTGCCCCGCCGGACGCGATGACCGGGATCGACACCGCATCGGCGACCGCTCGCGTGAGCTCGAGGTCATAGCCCGCACGGGTGCCGTCGGCGTCGATCGACGTGAGCAGGACTTCCCCCGCGCCACGCTCCTCGGCCTCTCGTACCCAGTCGACTGCGAGCCGCCCCGTGGCGGAGGAACCCGAGCGCGAGCGTGCGTAGCCGTCCTTGGCATCCACGGCGACGACGACGGCCTGCGATCCGAGGCGGGCGGCGAGCTCCGTCACGAGCTGCGGCCGCTCGAGCGCCGCGCTGTTCACCGACACCTTGTCGGCGCCCGCCTCGAGAAGCGCCTCGGCGTCGGCAACGGCGCGCACGCCTCCGCCGACCGTGAACGGGATCGCGAGGCGATCCGCGATTCTCGCCACGAGCTCCAGCAGTGCCCCACGCCCTTCGAGAGTCGCCTTCACATCGAGGTAGACGAGCTCGTCGGCGCCCGCAGCGGAGTACGCGGCGCCGAGCTCCACCGGCTCGCCGACGTCCCGCAGGCCCTCGAAACGGACGCCCTTCACGACCCGCCCCTGGGCGACGTCGAGGCAGGGGATCAAACGCGGGAGAGGCATCGCTCGAGGAAGCGGGCACCGGCCGCGCCGCTCTTCTCCGGATGGAACTGGACACCGAGGAAGCTGCCCGACTCCGCGACTGCGACGAAACCCTCGGAGCGTGCCGTTGCCG
>Ga0157375_10005983_pt1 | contig 10611 bp, 15 predicted proteins | sample M35metaG_FD_115311 | JGI IMG/M metagenome (GOLD analysis project Ga0157375, IMG submission 115311) | Miscanthus rhizosphere microbial communities from Kellogg Biological Station, Michigan, USA - M3-5 metaG | ecosystem: Host-associated > Plants > Roots > Rhizosphere > Soil | place: USA: Michigan... | reverse complement strand
GTATTCTGGCGCGAGAATAAAGATTGCGCGGGTAAGAAACCCTGGCAGATCTTATTGAATCGGAAGTGAGAGCTTCTACCCGCCGCCAAGCTTTGCCAGCAACTCGGCCGTCGGATAGCCGTCCGCCGGCAGGCCGAATTTCACCTGCATCTCGCGGATCGCATTGCGGCTCGCGGCGCCGACCACGCCGTCGATCTTGCCGACGTCATAGCCGCGCTTGGCGAGCAATTGCTGCAGCTGTTTGGTCTGCGCCTGGCTCAGCGGCTCGAGCGGACCGTTGCCGCGCGACATTGCCGGCGCGCCGGCGAGGCGCGTGGCGTAATAGCCGGCACTGGTGGAATAGACCAGGCTCTGGTTCCACTGCAGATACACATCGAAATTCGGATAGGCGAGGAAAGCCGGGCCATTGCGCCCCATCGGCAGCAGCAGTGACGTCGGCGTGTTGTCCGCAGGCACCGCCTTGCCGCTCGGATAGGTCACGCCCTGCTTCGCCCAGAACGCACGCGGCTTCTTGATGGTGACATCGGCCGAGGCCCAATCCATCTCGGCTGGCACGCGCACTTCTTCCAGCCAAGGCTGACCTGCTTGCCAACCGAGGCCCTTCAGATAATTCGCGGCCGACGCCAGCGCGTCAGGCGTGTCGTGAATTAGGTCGCGCTTACCGTTGCCTTCGAAGTCGACAGCATATTGCCAGTAGACGCTCGGCACGAATTGAAACTGGCCGACCTCTCCCGCCCAGGGCCCCCGCATCTCAGGCGGGCTGAGGTCGCCCCGCTGAATCACCCGAAGCGCGTCCATCAATTGCGTGCGGAACTCATCGGGGCGCCGGCAGTCGAAGGCGAGCGTGGCGAGCGAACGGAGCGTCTCCATATTGCCCATCACCTTGCCGAAATCCGTCTCCAATCCCCAAAAGCCGACCAGCACCGGACCCGGCACGCCGAATTGCTGCTGGATCTTGGCGAACACGGGAGCGTTCTTTTTCAGAAGTGAGGACCCGATCTGCAGGCGGTTATTGTTCACCATGCGGTCGGAGAATTGCAGGAACGTCTGCGCGAACACCGACTGCCCGCGATCCTTGGCGATGACCGAAGGATCGTAAATCAGTCCGTCGAGCGCCATGCTCACGACGTTCGGCGAGATGCCCTGCCCCACCGCTTCCTTCTTGAAGCCTTGCAGCCATTGGCCGAAGGCGGCAGGCGGCTGACAAGCTGCAAAGCTCGCGCTCGAAATTCCGAGCAGCATCGTTGCGGTCAAGGCAGCAAGTCGGAATGGCCCCGTCATGCCCGCCACTAGGGCCGAAGCCATCTCACCCGTCAAGAGGCGAGCTTTGCAAATTGTGGAGCGTCGCCTCTGCATGTCACATGGCCTTGTCGGAGATGTTGAGTCTATAGGGAAGGAAGGAAAGCGAGCACCAGCAGCGGGATCAGGCCAAAAAACGCGGTGGCCCACATCCAGCCGACGCGGGATCGGCCCTTCTTCATCGCCAGGGAGCGCGCGATGGCGACGAGGACGACCATCAGCGCCAGCGAGACGATCAGTTCCAACGGCTCCAACTACCTGTCGCCCTTTTGATAGGTGCCGACAAGTTCCGCGCTGGCGAGAACATGGCCTTGCATCGCGGCCTCGAGCTCTGGCTTGGTCGGACTCTTCGCAGACACCATCGTGTCCAGCGCATAGAGCTTATGAAAATAGCGATGCCGCCCGATCGGCGGACAAGGACCGCCGTAGCTGTTGTGTTTGAAATTGTTGATGCCGGTCGCGGCACCGCGCGGCAGGCCGGACGTCGCCGCGCCTTGGGCAAGCTCTCGCGCGTCAGCGGGCAAATTGTAGAGGAGCCAATGCACCCAGACGATTTTCGGCGCTTTCGGATCCGGCGCGTCCGGATCGTCCATGATCAGGGCGAAGCTCTTGGTTCCGTCCGGAACGCCATCCCAAGCGAGTGGTGGCGAAACGTCGTCGCCCTCGCAAGTGTATTGCGATGGCATCGCTTCGCCGTTCTTGAATGCAGATGATGTGAGCGTGAGAGCCACGGCTGCGGTTCCCGCATCGGCAATCAGCGCGAGCCCTAACACGGTCGCGGCAAGCCACGATTTGAATGTCGTGGCGACGCCTTCAGGCAATCGTTTCGCGCGCTTAGTCGGTATGCGGCGGCAAAACGCCGAGCCGTAATCTGTCGATGAGCGCATCGATCCGTCGCATAGCCTCTTGCTTGCTCAAACGATGATGGAAAGCGCGCGGCTCGTGCACTTCCTCGCTGAGCTTTTTGAGATGGGAGGCCTGGTCGCCCGTCATCGGCTCGTAAGCCGAGACCGGTTCGGCAATTCGGAACTTTGTGGAGCTTTGGCTGAGTTCTTGGCTCGCTTGCGGCTCTCGCGTCTTCTTCTTGGAAGTCATTTTTGTCGTCGCACCCTTCCTTGATTTCCTAGACTTGATATCCCCATATGATTCGATACCCATATTCGTCGAAAAGGGCAACGATTAGGCGAAATTTGCACGTAATATCAGCAGACCTCGGCAAGGATTACACCCTAGGCACCTTAATCAGCCCCTAAAATTAGGACACGAAATCCACCTTCGAACCTTGCGCCCGATCAAGAGGAGACCGAAAGATGCGACGCCTAACCCCATTCTGCTTCGCCGTGAGCGCACTGGCGTTGCTGGCCGCTACGCAACCCACGGCCGCGAGGATCCAATGCAACGGCAATTTCCAGATGAACCCGTCCGGGCCGATTGCCACCCCCTATTGTGAGGAGGAGCAGATCGCCAGGGTGGCCCAGACCTATGGTTGGAAGGTCACCGCAGATGAGGTGCATAACAACCCCCTGACCAAGGTCTATGTCTGCCAGAACCTCGGCGGTGACGTCCGCATGAAGGGCTCTTGTGGCGCCTACTCGCCGGATAATTTCGGACCGCACTAAACTGATCCAGTCTAAGAAGTGTTGAACGCGGCGCTGGCTCCCTCGCGGGGCTGGCGCCAAATTTTTTTGACAAGTCTAATTGTCGCACGCGCTGATGTTCGCGGATTTACTAATAATATTCCCTGGCATAAATCCCCAATATTCATAGGTTTACGAGGTCATTCATAGTGAAACGTTGGTATCACGTGCCACTAAATGGCCCAATCATGACCTAATGCGGGCCGATTTTTCGCCCCGTTACCCGGTAATCTGCGGGCTCGCACCAACGAGTGCGGACTGACTTGATTCGTCGTCAGTCACTTCCTTCCCAAAACAATCGAATAGGAGCACAACGCATGTCGAGATTGCGCACGAACATTGTGACCGTGGGGCTGTTTAGTGCCGCGGCGCTGTTGCCCCTCTCTGCCGCAAAGGCTGAACAAGTTGGGTCTGCATCCTGGTACGCCCTGACCTCGCGTACCGCGAGCGGCGAAATGATGGATCCAAGCGCCATGACGGCCGCCCATCCTTCGCTGCCGTTCGGAACCAAGGTTCTGGTCGAAAATCTGACCAACGGCAAATTCGTCGAAGTTCGCATCAACGACCGCGGACCCTTCGTCGGGGGCAGAATCATTGACGTCTCCAAGGCCGCGGCCTCCAGCCTCGGCATGATCGGCGCGGGTGTGGCCAAGGTAAGGGTCGCAGCCATCGGCGGCGTTGAGGTGGCTAGCGCCAAGAAGGCGCCCATCCAGGTCGCTTCGGCCGAGAAGCCCCGCGGCGCCATGGCCGTTGCCGTGAAAACCGCTTCCGCCAAGGCCGGCAAGAAGATCGTCGTCGCCAAAGCTGAACTCCGGCGGGAGCCTAGCGTCCGCAAGCAGGTCGTCGCCTCCTATGAGAAGGCCCGCGCCAAGCGCCAGGGACGCGAGATCGCCTGGGCTCAGTCGAGCCGTGGCGGCCGCAAGCCGGTCCAGCTCGCATCTGCCTCGAACAGCTACGCAATTCTTGGCAGCACGCCGGGTTTCATGGAGAAGCAGGACCAGGCGAAGTCTCGCCGGGCCCGTGGCTAGCAGAAACCCCTAGCTTCCATCGCTAGAAACACAAACGCCGGGCCCTGCGCCCGGCGCTTGATTTCTCGGAGGGCCTTGAGGCCCCCGATGAGGTCGCTAATAGTTGTAGCGATAATAACGACGGGCGTAGGGGCGATAGTAGACTCTCTTGCAGTAGCGGTGCCCATAGGAATACCAGCAGCGATTGCGGTAGCCGACCTGCTCCACCATCGAGCTGTCGCTTTTGGCGATCGAGCCGAGCGTGCTGATGGGGGCGGCAGAAGCCGAAAGGGCACCGAACATGGCGCCGGCAGCGATAATACCGACAGTTGCCAATTTAACAGGCGTCATCATTATCCTCCATTTGCATAGGTCGCCGCCCTCGGCTCCCGGCGAGCTAAGGGCAGAAAATCCCGTTTGGACGACAATTCAAGGGCAAACTTCCCCGAAATCTCGCCGTACACGAAAACGTGAAAATGTCACAAGCCTCTCGCATTCTGCGGAAGGCCCTAGGCAGTGACGGTTAAAGATAGCATATTTGGTGAGGCGGGGTAACACGCCAGACAAGAACCAGGGACGAGATCATGTTGGGCAAGCTTCTGATCGCCGCTGCGGCGCTCGTCACCGCCTTCGCCCTCATTTCGGTGCCGGCAGACGCCGGATGCACTGACTCCAGTGCCACCGCGCGCGGACTGCATCAGGACGACGTGATGGCGCGTTCGGCCAAGCATCTGGAGCGTAAGATTAGGCATTGGGCGCACAAGAACGGGTCGACCTCGGTTCACGTTGGCTCGACCTCGACGACGTGCGTGACCAAGGCCGGCGCCCTGAGTGTCTGCACCAGCGGGGCGAAGGCCTGCTCATAGATGAAACGATCGAGGGGCGAACCGTGTTATGGTGATATTCTCGTAACCTGCAAAACTTAGACTTGGAAAAACGAATCAGAACTCGCGCTACACGCAAAGAAAGAATGCGGATCATGTCAGGAACTTCCCTCCTCCGCCGCTCGGTAATGCTGCTGTCGCTGCTCGCCTTCGCGGGCGCAGCGTGGCCGCTCCATGACGCGGGAGCCCAGGAGCCTGGCAAGGCGAATTCGGCTAAGCAGCCTGCGCGCCCCGGCGGCGTGGGGGGAACATCGCTCACCTTGAGAGACGTCTGGGGACCGGCAGAGATGCCCCCTGCTCCGAAGGATTTCGGACCACATTTCGATTTCCCGCCCGAGCCGTTGGGCGGCGGCCTGACACACGACCCCTATCCCAACTAAGTCGATCGCTCAGACCGGTCTTTCCGCGGTCCAGAATGGGCCTTGCACATATCCCCGTCACAATCTTACAGTGGGCCGCTTTGCGGGCAGAGTGCGAATGGTGGAGGCCGGCTGCGCGACTTTAAGCGGCCGCGATTTCTTTCCCCGTTTTAGGCTTGCCTGAGTTCAGTTCGCGGGAGTTTCAAATTCCGCGGATCATTTGGGGAAGGGAGGAGTTTCCCATGCGTCAGACCGGGACGGTAAAGTTCTTCAATCATTCGCGGGGGTTCGGCTTCATCACGCCGGACGATGGCGGCAAAGACGTTTTCTTGCATATCTCCGCCCTGCAGAAGTCGGGTCTTGCGGCTCCAGACGAAGGCGCGCGTGTCTCTTTCGAGACCGAGCCGGATCGTCGCGGCAAGGGCCCACAAGCCATCAACGTTCAGATGGGCGAATAGTCTCTTCCTACATTCAGACGCTGATGAGCTCGGTGCTAAACTCCGGGCCAGCAATCGCTTGCCGGCCGTGCTCGACGAGGGTGCGGCCGCTCCTGCTCGCGCTTGTCTTCATGGTCGCTTGTACGGCCTGCGATGCCGGCGAGCGCAATCGCCCCGGCGACTTCGATTATTACGTGCTCGTGCTTGGCTGGTCGCCGGCTTATTGCAACATCGAGGGACGCGAGCGGCGCGACGATCAATGCGAAGACGGCCGCGAGCACGCTTTCACCTTACATGGGCTATGGCCGCAGTATGAGCGAGGCTGGCCGAAGGATTGCCACATCTCGCATCGACCGTTCGTGCCGCAATCCGTAATCGATCAGATGAACGACATCATGCCGGGAGGCGGGCTCGTCATTCATGAGTATCGCGCCCACGGCACATGCTCAGGCCTCGACCCCGAGCGCTATTTCGCCACCGCGAGAGAACTCTACCAACACGTCGCCGTACCCCCGCCTTTCAAGCACGGAGATAAACCTCTCGAACTGAGCCCCGCTGAAATCGAGACCGACTTCCTCACTGCCAATCCCTGGCTCAAGCCGGACATGATCGCGATCAGCTGCCGCAAGGGACAGCTGCTCGACATTCGCGTCTGTTTCGATCGGGATCTCGCGCCGCGTGCTTGCGGCGTCAACGAAGATCAGCGCCTTCTGTGCAGACTGAATCGCGTGAGCGTGCCGCCTGCAATTAGAAGTGATAGATGAACGAGCCCCGATAGGTGTTCATGTCGGGATCGAATTTCAGCTTGCCGCCCGGATAGGCCACCGACTCTGTATCGAAATCGGTGAACTGATAATCGAAGCGCGCGCTCCAATTCTGATTGATCGCGACCTCGGCGCCGCCGCCGACGCTCCAGCCGAAGAACGTGCCATCGCGTGACGCGCCTCCGGGACCCGAGACCGGGAGATCGGCATTGGCCCAAGCGCCGCCTGCCGTTGCGAAGAGCAGCACTTGCGGCGTCACCGCAACGCCGGCGCGCAAGCGAAGATCCGCCATGGTGTTGATATCGGCGCTAGCTTTGTTGAACCCGGCATTGAATTTCCGGCTGCCGCTGACATCGCCGCCGAGAATGTCGCCTTCGAGGCCGATTACGATCGGGCCGTTCTGCCAGTTCCAGCCGCCGATGCCGCCGCCGACAAATCCGTTCGTCTCGATGTCGCTATTATTGCCGCTGAAGTCGTAATTGGCGGTGGCGCCGCCGATGGTTCCACCGACCCACCAGCCTGCAAACAGCGTATCGGGCGTTGGAGGTGGCGCATAGGCAAGCGGTGGTGGAGGCGGATTATTGAGGTCGGCACTGAGACCCGGGCTTGAGGCCGTGGCGCCTGCCGTCAACACGGCGATTAGAGCCACAGCCTGGTGCAATCGCGTACGCAAAACAGACTCCCTCGATTGAAGGCCTAGGTCCGTCGCCGCGCCAGCAAGGGAGCTTGCTGAACCAGGCGCTCACGGCCCCAGGGTAGTGCCCTACCCTTAATGATAATTAACAATGATCGGGGCGAAACTTCGCATGGTAAGCGGCCAGTTAATGACCATCCCGAGGCAGCGCTCCGGGACTAATTGCTAAGCCCAGTCAGGCAGTCACTAATTTTGTGGCGCGGAATAACGCGACCAAACCATGGCGAGTGATTTGGACCTCGCCGAAGCGCCTTCTCAGCCCGGCCTCGAGCGCGGCCTGGTCGTCGGCAAGATTATTGAAGACGCCCTTCTCGTTGTAGAGCGCGAATAGCTTCCGCGCGGCAAAGTTCGGCGCGACGCCGCGGCCGAGGATCGTCGCGCCGAACAGCACAGCGCGCTGCGCCATCACCGGCAACAGATGATCCAAAACCGTGAGCTTCTCGGTCATCATCCCCGGCAGACAATGCAGCACGTAAGTGAGCCCGAGCGAGTCGAAGGGGGCGCCCATTGCTGGCAACAGATCGAACAGGCTCGCCCGCACCAACTCGGGCTTAAAGCGTGCGAGCCTGCGCGCCGCCAGCTCCAGGCAATGACGATTGATGTCCAACAGGACCAGGCGATCGAATCTTGTTCTCCCTGATCGGTCGATGAAGAAGCCGGTGCCGGTCCCGGCTTCGAGATGATTGCTGGAGAGATTGTCGCGATAGAGATTGAGCAGGCTTCTCGTCGGACAGCGCCATGCCAACCTATTCGAGAGCCCATGCACCAAAACATCGTAGAAGGACAGCATGACAGGTGTGTAGATCGCATGCGCCTTGGCGACCGCATCAGCGTCACGCCGACCTCCTTCTCGACTTGCCTCTTGCTCGCGCATGGACCTTGTGTATGCACCGCGCGCGCAAAAAGAAAGGGCGCCCTAAGGGGCGCCCTTTGAACTCCGAAATCCTTAGCTCAGTGACGAACGTCTAGAACGTCGCCTTGAGGGTGCCGACCGCGCGCGCGTCGCAATTGTTGCGGCCGCCGCTCTGTGCCAAACACTCTGCATCGTCATAGGTGGTGTCGTAGTAGCGGATGTCGGCCGACCAATGGTCGAGGAAGCCGAGCGTCAGGCCGGCGTTCCAATAGGTGTAGTCCGCGGCGTTCTTGTCATAGGACTGGAAGCCGACCGTGCCGCTGAGGCTGGGCGAGAAGAAGTTCCACCACTTATGCCCCAGCGCATATCCGACCGTTCCCTCAATCGCATTGGAGTCGCCAAAGAACTGGAAATTATCCGGCGACCAATAATTGTTGACGGCAAGGGTCCAGGCGCCACCGGTCCACGATGCGCCGGTCTTCAACTCGAAATAGCTGATGTTCTCATTGTCGCCCGGATAGGTGTAGTAAAGGCCGGCGATGTTGAAGGTGATGTTCTTCCATTTCGGCGTGATGCCGATGCCGTAATCGAGCTCGATGCCATCCCCGAAGGCGGTATTCGATCCCCAGATATAGGCGTAGAACATGCCATAGGTCAGATCGAACTCGGGCTGCGCCGCCGGTTCCTGATTGGTGTTAGAAATGCTGCGGAACATATAGTCCGTCGTGATCGTGGCAGACCCCGTCAGCGTCAGCTTGGTGTCATCAGCTTTGGCGGGCAAGGCCAACCCAGCAACGAGCGCCGCGCTCAGAATGGCTGTTTTCGTAATCCCCGCGAACAAGCTTCCCCGTGTCATTGTCTTCAATCCCCCGGTTTAAGAGTCCCCGCCGAACTGTTTTCGTTCAAATGTAAGGAGACTCAGCGACCCAGACCCTGTCTCTTGCTACAGTCACAAACCCTTTGGCGATCAGCAATCGAAAAATCCCGACTTCTATCAAGTTCTGTCGCGACTGTGGCACGATTGCACCTATCCAAGTGATTTTGATTATTCCTTTAGCGTTTAGGGCTCCCGCCAAGACATTCGCAGGCCGGTCACTGGCTTTATTCGCTTGGCCTGAGATTATTTTTGAAGCCGCGCCTCCTGATTTCTTGGACAGGAAACCAAAGGAAAAACAATAGCTAGGGGCCGCTTCGCTAGTGGATGACGGACTTCAATAGCTCGCTGCCGCCCGACCATAGAATCTGGACCCCAAGGCAAAACAGGATGAACGCCGACAGCCGCACCGCGATGTCGGTGCCGCCGGGCCCCAGTAAGCGCTGGATGCGATCCGCATAGGCAAAACACAAGAAGATGGCGAGCGCGATCACCACCACGGCCGCAAGGCTCGCCAGCATGAACAAAATCTCATCCGTCGAATTGGTGTAGGACGCCTTGGAAAGTCCTAGGCTGATCACGACCGCGATAGTCCCAGGGCCGGTGGTCAAGGGCAAGGTCAGCGGATAGAAGGCCCGATCGAGCGGATCAGTCCGCGAATCGCCATCCGCCGAGGCTTCGAGTTCCTTGGTGCTGCCCTCGCTGAGCAGCTTCCATCCGGTGACGGCGACGATGAAGCCACCGGCGACCCGAAGCACCGGGATCGATATTCCATAGAACTCAAGGATCAGCGCCCCCAGCAAAAGCGAGCACACCAGTACGAAAAACGAATTTCTAGCAACCCGCCAGGCGAGGATGCGGCGGATTTCCGGTGTCACGCCGCGGGTCAAGCCTAAGAACACAAGCGCGGATCCCGGCGGATTGACCACCGGGAAGATCGCCGCAAGCACCAGCAAGAAGGTGTTGAAAGGAGTGCTCATTCAAAACCATTTCAATTGATGTGAATTGCAACCGTCGGCGACGCTCAAGTCGCACACCCTATCAGAAGCCCCTTCAAGTCTCGCCCCCGTCGATGTTGCCGTCGCCGACTTTTTGGCGCTGCCTGAGGCTTTCCTGAACGCTGGACATTTTCGGATACGCTCGCAACCAAAACCCGTAACGCGGAGTTTGTAAGTCATAGCAACAGTCGGCCATGGCTGTTGCTCTTCAGGAAGCCCGGTCCCCCTCCCCCGGGCTTCTAACTTTTGTGGTCTTGTAAGTCCTTGGAACTTTGAGCAGGAAATCGAGTTTACCGTGCAGTGAGTTCAGCATCAGACGAAAGGATCTTGTATGCGCGGATTGGTTTTGTGGATTCTTGGAGTGCCGATCTCCATCATCGTTTTGCTCTATCTCTTTAACATCCTCTAGGCCGATCGGCGCGACCTAGGACTTTCCTTCCATGCAGACGCAGGGAGGTTTTTTTGTGCCCCCACGTATTCCGCTATTTGCGAGCTCGAGTTCAGACTCCCGCGCCGACCTTTTACAGGGTTTGCTGATCGCAGCTCTCGTTATTGCCGGACTGTATTTCGGGCGCGAGGTTCTTCTGCCCCTCGCGCTCGCTATTTTATTGAGCTTTGTCCTCACCCCAATGCTGCTGTTGCTGCGGCGTCTCAAAGTGCCGCGAGTTCTCGGCGTGACAATCGTCGTCAGCTTCGCATTCGCCGTCATCTTGGGACTGGGCTGGCTATTCTCGCAGCAAGCCTCGCAGCTCGCCGAGAATTTTCCCATGTACAGAACTGCGATCGTCGAGAAGATCAGCGTGCT
>Ga0157375_10005978_pt1 | contig 10613 bp, 9 predicted proteins | sample M35metaG_FD_115311 | JGI IMG/M metagenome (GOLD analysis project Ga0157375, IMG submission 115311) | Miscanthus rhizosphere microbial communities from Kellogg Biological Station, Michigan, USA - M3-5 metaG | ecosystem: Host-associated > Plants > Roots > Rhizosphere > Soil | place: USA: Michigan... | reverse complement strand
GGTCATCCGTGCCTACGTCGAAAAACCGCGCACCACTATCGGCTGGAAAGGCCTGGCCTACGATCCCCACCTGGATGGCAGCGACGACATGGCCGCTGGCCTGACCCTGTCCCGCGAGCTGATGCGCGAAATGCTGCGCCTGGGCCTGCCGGTTGCCACCGAGCTGCTGCAACCCATGGCCGCCGGCTACTTCGACGACCTGCTCAGTTGGGTCGCCATTGGCGCGCGCACCACCGAATCGCAGATCCACCGCGAAATGGCCAGCGGCCTGGGCCTGCCCGTGGGCTTCAAGAACGGTACCGACGGCGGCGTCGCGATTGCCTGTGACGCGATGCGCTCGGCCTCCCACCCGCATCGACACTTCGGCGTCGACAGCCAGGGCCACCCGGCGATCATCCAGACCTCGGGCAACCCCGACACCCATCTGGTGCTGCGCGGCGGTCACCGTGGGCCGAATTACGACGCGCAGAGTGTGGCCCAGGTGAAACTCGACCTGGCCAAGGCCAAGGTGACCGCGCGGATCATGGTCGATTGCAGCCATGCCAACAGCGGCAAAGACCCGCTGCGTCAGCCGGCGGTGTTCAATGACGTGCTGGAGCAACGCCTGCAAGGGGATACCGCGCTGATCGGCATGATGCTGGAAAGTCATCTGTTCGAAGGCTGCCAGCCGTTGAGCACATCGATGAACTATGGCGTGTCGGTGACCGATGGTTGCCTGGGGTGGGATAGCACCGAGCAGTTGCTGCGCAATGCGGCAGAGCGTTTGCGGGAACACCGCGCAGCCCACTGACGGGCATCTGGGAGGGGACAGGCCCCCTCCCCCATCGGAGGGATGTTCGGTTCAGGACAGGGGGTGCAGCGCTTCGTCGAACTGCTCAAGTTTCGGGAACACCAGGGGCTGCTCATCCGCCAGCCCTTGCAGCCGCTGCTCGTACCCCATCAGAAAATCCTGCCGCGCTTGCGTGCTGATATACGGCACATGCCATGCCACAAACGGCGCCAGCACCTCAAACCCCACATACGCCAGCGTCCCGCGCAGAATCGGGCGCAACATCTCCTCCAACGGACCATGAATCGCCCCCTCGCCGAACATATGCTCGCGCCCACCCAAGGTTACCGTGACCAGTGCCCGCTTGCCCGCCAGCCCACCCTGATCGTAAAAGCGCTTACCGCCGTAACACACCCCCGACACCAGCACCCGGTCGATCCACCCCTTGAGCATCGCCGGTGCCGAGAACCAGAAGATCGGAAAATTAAGGATCAACAGATCGGCCCACAGCAACTTATCCAGCTCACCCTGGATATCCGCCGCTATCGACTGCTTTTTCACCCCCAGGCGCTGCTCCAGGGCGTACACCAGGTAGTCGGGATTCTCTCGGGTGGAAAAATCCGACGCCGATGCCACCGGGTTCCAGTTCATGGCATACAAATCGCTGACCTGCACCGCATGCCCCAGTCCTTGCAGCGTGGCGATGGCCTGGTCGCGCAGCGCGGCGGTAAACGACTGCGGCTCCGGATGGGCATGCACAATCAAAACTTTCATGTCAGTTCCTCAAGCAATAGGCGCCGCCCGTTGGGCCAGTCAAACCGCTCGGCCACAACGCTGGGTGTAAGGATGTCCCGTAGGTGCATGGCTTGAGTCATGTGGTGTTCGCCCATGGTCTTGCTCCTCTGACGGTCAACAGGCACAGGCATGTTTCAGCTCGATCAAGGTCACGCCATTGCGCTTGAAGCCATTGCGCAAGTCCGTTTGCAGTTCATCCAGGTTCTGTGGCTGGTTCACCGTGCAGCCGAATGCCTGGCCGAGCAGCGCGAAATTCGGATTGCGCGGCAGCACGCCGATAGGTTCGATCTCCAGGCTCAGCATGTCGTCGCGGATCTGGCCAAGGGCGTCGTTGTTCCACAGCAGTACCACCAGCGGGCTGTCCAGTTCCTCGACGGCGGTCGCCAGTTCCTGGGCGGTGTAGAGAAAACCGCCGTCGCCCACCAGCACCAACCCCGGGCGTTGCGGCGCGGCGAACTTGGCACCGATGCCCGCCGGCAGGCCATAGCCCAGCGTGCCGTAGCCAGTGGGGTGCAGCCAGCTGCGCGGCGCGCGGCTTTGGAAGGCATAGTTGCCGGTATAGGCCAGTTGGGTCATGTCGCTGCTGATGAAGGCGTTGACGGGCAACTCGGCGTGGATACGCTCGAAAATGGCCTGGTGGATCGACTGCAATGGACCGTGCCCCCGCGCTATTGCCTGCCGCAACGTCGCGACGTGTGATGCCGCCGCGTCAGCGTCGCGCGGTGCAGACGGCAGGCGTTCCAGCAAGGCCCGTAAGGTCTGCTCGGCGTCGCCGTTAAGCGCCACCGCACAGGGGTAGACATCATTGAATTTGCGCGGGTCGATATCCACCCGCAGCAGCTCGCCCTTGAGCGGCAAACGCTCGCACCAATAATCGGTGTCGGCCATCTCGGTGCCGACTGCCAGCACCACATCCGCCTCGCTGATCAGTTGCCAGCCCGGCGCCACGCAAAGGGTCGCACCGGCATTCAACGGGTCATCGATCGGCAACAGGCCTTTACCCGCGACACTGGTGAAAAACGGTGCCGCCAGCACTGTGCTCAAGCGCCGCAACACCGCACCGGCCGCCAGCGCGCCACCGCCGGCAATGATCATCGGGCGCCTGGCCGCCGAGAGTTTCGCCGCCGCCTGATCCAGGCAGTGCGCCGCAGGCAGGCCGCGCCCGGGACGCCGCACCACCTCATGGCTCCAGTCCCTTTGAATGGGCGCCGCCAACACATCCAGTGGTACCGAGATATGCACCGGCCGTGGCCGCTCACTGTCGAACACCGCATAGGCACGGGCGATCAATTCGGGCAAGTCCTCGGCATTCAAGGCCACCGCTGAAAACGCAGTGATCGGCGCAGTGATCGCCCGCTGGTCCTGGGTCTCATGCAAGCTGCCCCAGCCCTTGCCCAGGCTGGCGGTGTGGTTGACGCTGGAAATCACCAGCATCGGGATCGAGTCCGCGTAAGCCTGGCCGATGGCCGTTGCCGCATTGGTCACGCCGGGCCCGGTGATCACAAAGCACACCCCCGGCTTGCCGCTGACCCGCGCATAACCGTCGGCCATAAAGCCTGCGCCCTGTTCGTGGCGAGCCAACACGTGGCGAATGCCGCTGCCAGGCAACCCGCGATACAGCTCCAGGGTGTGCACGCCGGGAATGCCGAACACCGTGTCGACCGCATAGTGGGCCAGTAATCGCACCAGGGCTTGGCCGCCGGTCATCGTTTTATCGTGCATGCTCATCTCCTAAACGAATCAGCGCATCGACCGCCGTGGCGCCCTGGGCATTGACCAGTAATGGGTTTACATCCAGTTCCAGCAATTGCCCGGCGTTGGCGCATGCGTAGTCGGCCACTGCACGGATGGCGGCGACCAACGCGTCCATATCCGCCACCTCGCGCCCGCGAAAGCCTTGCAGCAAGACAGCGCTGCGCAAGCTGAGCACAGCATGGCGGATCGCATCATCCGTGGTGGGCAGCAGCAGGCTGCGGCTGTCTTTGAGCAATTCCACCAGGACGCCCCCGGCGCCAATCACCAGGGCCAGGCCGAAGTCATTCTCGCGCTTGATGCCGACGATCAACTCGGCCAACGGCGGCGGCGCCATGGATTCCAGCAACAATTGATCGAAGACCACACCCGGTGCGTACGCGGCAATGTGCGTGCGCATCTGCTCAAGCGCAGTCGCCAGGGCCTCGCCGTTTTGCAGGTTCAGCGCCACGGCCCCGGCTTCGGTTTTATGCGGTAACTGAGCGCTGACCGCTTTGAGCACCAGCGGGTAGCCCAACAGGCTCGCATCGGCCAGTGCCCGCCCCGGTGTACTCAACACCGCGGCCGGGGTGTTCAAGCCGAAAACCCGCAAGGCTTGCTTGGACGCCCACTCATCCAGCGCCAGGCCCTGGCCTTGCAAAGGGAGGGGGCACAGCGGAGCGAGGCGGGATTCGCCTCGCGCCAGCAAGATGCGTCGCTGATGTTGATACCCAGCGATCCGTCCCCAGGCTGCGAGTGCGTCCTCCACACCTTGCAACGCAGCAATGCCTTGGTCATGCAAACGCTCACGGGCATGGGGCGGCAGCAATTCGGGAAAAGCCGAAGTGACGAAACCGGTCTTGCCGTGCCGACTGAGCGCATTGCAGAACAGCTCGAGCAACAGGTCGCATTCCTGGCGCTCACCGGTGAATTCAGCCGGGTAGTCCAGTACCAGCATCGCAGCATCGGCGTCGGTACGCAGGACCGTGTCGAGCATGCTGTTGAGTGCCGTGCTGTCGCCCCAGATGGCAGTGGTGAAGTCCAATGGGTTGACCAGGTTGGCGTAGCTGGGCAACACCTGCGCCAGTTCACCGCGCTGGTTTTCATCCAGTTTGGGCAAGGCCAGGCGGTTGCGCTCGGCATAGTCTGCGATCAGCCCGGCATCGCCCCCGGAACAGGCCAGCGCAATCAGGCGATGGCCGCCCGGTAGATTGCCGCACGCTGCCGCCTTCAACGTCTCGACAAAACTCACCGGGCCACTGACGCGGATCACGCCCAGCCGCGCAAACAGGCTGTCGTACAACACATCGGAGCCGGACAACGAACTGGTATGACTCAACGCCAGCTCGGCACCGATCTGCGACACGCCGGTTTTCAACGCGATAATCGGAATACCCTTCTCCAGCGCCTTATGCGCGGCGCGGGCAAACCCCGGCACATTCTTCAAACCTTCCAGGTGCAGGCCGATGGCAGTAACGCGTGGTTCATCGAGCAACACATCCATCAGTTCGGCAACGCCCAGCTGCGCCTGGTTACCCACCGACGCCATATAGGCCACCGGTAACGAGCGATCGCTCATCGACAGGTTATAGGCGAAGTTGCCGCTCTGGGTCAGCACCGCCACGCCCTTCTCGACGGCCTTGCCGCCATGGGCCACCGGCCACAGCGCCGAGCGGTGGAGGTAGTCGAGCAGGCCGTAGCAGTTGGGCCCCAGCAAGGCCATCTGCCCCGCCGCCGCCAGCAACTGTTGCTGTAACACCGCGCCACTGGCACCGGTTTCGGCAAAGCCAGAGGCATAGCAGATGGCGCCGCCGGCGCCGATAGCCGCCAGCTCGGCGACGCAGGTCAACGTCAGCTCACGGTGGGTGGCGATAAATACCGCGTCCGGGCCGCACGGCAGGTCGGCGACGCGGCGCACACAGGGAATACCCTCGAGGTGGTCATGCTGCGGATTGACCAGCCACATCGGCCCGGTAAAGCCACCCTCGGCACAACGCTTGAGGGCACGCGCCATGCTGCGCCCGCCGACGAACGCCAGGTGCCGGGGCGCCAGCAGGCGCTTGAGATTGTCGCGAATAGCCTGGGACATGAGCGTTCTCCGCGCCGATCAACGCAACAGGGGCCGCAACAGTTCGCGGGCGATGATATGGCGCTGGATTTCCGAAGTGCCTTCCCAGATCCGTTCGATCCGCGCGTTGCGCCAGATACGCTCCACCGGGCCTTCGTCCATCAGGCCCATGCCACCGAAAATCTGCACAGCTTCGTCAGCGACCTTACCCAGGGTTTCGCTGGCAAACAGCTTGGCCATGCCGGCCTCGCCGTCGGTCATGCTGCCCTGATCCATCTTCCAGGCGGTGTGCAGGGTCAGCAATTCGGCGGCGCGAATCTGTGTGGCCATGTCGGCCAACTTGAAACTCACCCCCTGATAGGTGCCGATGGGCTGGCCAAACTGTTTGCGGTCCGCCGCCCATTGCAGGGATACATCCAGCGCGCGCTGGGCCTGGCCGACGCAATTGGCGGCGACCATTACGCGGCCGGCGGTGAGCCAGGCGTTGGCCACGTCCCAGCCTTTGCCCACGTCGCCAAGCACCTTGGAGGCCGGGACCCGGCAGTCGTCGAAGAACATTTCATAGGTGTGGTAACCACGGTTGCTCACGCACTTGGGGCCCCGGCGAATGGTCATGCCTGGGGTACCCCGGTCCACCAGGAACGAAGTCACCGCATTGCGCTGGCGACCGTTGTGTTCATAAGTGTCGGTGACGGCAAACACAATGGCGAAGTCGGCATGGCCGGCATGGCTGATGAAGTGCTTGCTGCCATTGATCACGAAGTCATCGCCACTGCGCACGGCGCGGGTCTTGATGGCGTTGGCATCCGAGCCGGCCCCCTGTTCGGTCAGGGCAAAGCAGTCGATTTTCTTACCTTGCACGCATGGCAACAGGTAGTCGCCAATCTGCGCGCCGGTGCAAGCCATCAGGATCTTGGACGGGCGCGCGACAAACACATGCAGCGCCCACGAGACCTTGGACAACTCCCGCTCGATCAACGCCTGGGACAGGTAATCCAGGCCACCGCCCCCCACCTCTTCCGGCATGTTGAACGCGTAGAAACCCGCGGCGATGGCGGTGTCGCGAATCTGCGCGGCGAGTTCCGGGGGAACCGCGTCGGCACGGTCTACCGCCTCCTCGTGAGGCAATAATTCCCTGGCAACAAAACTGCGTACCGCGTCCACCAACATGTCTTGTTCTTGGCTGAGTTGGAAATTCATGGCGCTACCTGTTCGGGGTCTTGTTATTGGCCGCAGAAATTCGCCGGGCGTTTTTCCAGGGAGGCGCGCAAGGCTTCGGCACCATCGACACTGCGCCCACACAACAGGCCTGCCGCGCGTTCTGCCTGGAGTTGCTCGGGCAGGCTGCGGTGGGCGCCCTCACGGATCAACGTCTTGGTCAGGGCGAAGGCGAGGGTCGGGCCGTTGGCCAGACGCGTCGCCAGATCGAGGGTGCGGGCGTGCAGTTGATCGTCAGCGACCACTTCGCCCACCAGCCCTGCCGCCAGGGCGCGCTCGGCGCTCCACAGCTCGTCGAGGAACAGCAGCCGCTTGGCTTGTTCGCTGCCAATCAGGCGCGGCAAGTGCCAGCTGGCACCGGCGTCCGGGGAGTAGGCCATGCTGGTGTAGCCAGCCTTGAAGCGCGCCGCTTGGCCGGCGATGCGCAGGTCGCAACACAGGGTCAGGTCCATGCCGGCGCCGACGGCGGTGCCGTTGATCGCGGCAATCGTAGGTTTGTCGAGGGTGTACAGGCGGGTCATCAGGGCGTGAGCGGTTTCGGTCCAACCGTAGGTTTCCAGGGCGCCACGAGCATCTGCCTCGGCCCATTCGGCGAGGTCGGCGCCGGCGCAGAAGCTGCGACCGCTGCCGGTCAATACCACCGCGCGCACAGCCGGGTCGCGGTTGAAGCCGTCGAGCAAGGCCTGCAGGTATTTGAGCGTAGGGATATCCAATGCATTGCGCTGGGGACCCCGATTAAGGGTGATCCAGGCAATGCCGGCTTGCACTTGGGTGAGCACGGGCGCGTCGGCAGTCATGGCTTCCTCGAATTATTTTAATTGGCTTGAGGGGTGCGACATGGGGCGATACTAAACGAGTGTTCAGCAAGGTTGCAATTGGCAGACTGTAAAATTTTCCAAAGGCCAATACCCACCCGGACATTGCATCCAGGCGGCGCGAAAACTCAGGGTTTGAGCAGGTAGCGCTGGCGACCGGCGCCTTGCAGGCCGTCGACCCAGGCTTCACAGATCTGGATGCCCTGCTCCGGCGTGAAGGTGCCGGGGTTGAGCCCCGACTCCAGCCACAGCCCGTCAAGCAAGGCACTCAGGCCGATGGCCGCAAGGTCGGCGTCGAACGGCTCCCACCCCTCCTCCCGGGCCATGTCGGCCAGGGCTGAACGCATGATGGTGCGGTACTCGGCATAGGAATGTTCGTGGGCCAGGTTGATGGCCGGCGCAGTCTTGACCGCGCCCCAGAACACCAGCCAGGCGTCGAGCAATTGCGGGTCGAGCAGCTCGGCGGAAAACGAGCCACGGAACAACGCCGACAACCGCTCACGGGGGCTGGACGGGGCCTTGGCCATGGTCTCGCGCAGCAGGTCCATGACCTGGCCGGTGACGGTGCGGTAGGCCTCGGCCACCAACTCATCCTTGCCGGAGTAGTGATGGCTGATCAGCCCCACCGATACCCCGGCCTCGGCGCTGATCTTGCGGATCGAAGCGCCCTGGAAACCATCGCGCTTGAGACAGGTGAGCGTGGCCTGGACCAGATGGGCCTTGCGCAACTCCGGGTCCATCCGGGAGAAACGGGTTTCCTGGGTCATGGGGGTATCCTTCGGTTGAGTCGGCCGCACGACTCTACATCAGTCGCGGTAGCCCGGCGACAGCCGATCCAGCGTGCGCAGCAACGCCGCCCACGCTTGTCGCCCAGGGCCACGGCTCACGCCCTTGCCCAACCATCAACCGGAAATGCTGCATTCGTGACTTGCAGTCAAGACTCCTTTTCGGATTCAACGGTTTTTCCGAAGGAACGACGGGCGGATACTCGGCGCCATTGTTTACCCCCTTCAGGAGTCACTGATGTCTATCCCCACGCACACCGTACCCGCCTTCGGCCTCGGCACCTTCCGCCTGCAAGGCCAGGTGGTGATCGACTCGGTCAGCACCGGCCTTGAACTGGGCTATCGCGCCATCGACACCGCGCAAATCTACGAAAACGAAGCCGACGTCGGCCAGGCGATCGCCAACAGCGGCATCCCCCGTGAAGAGCTGTTCCTCACCAGCAAGATCTGGATCGCCAATTTCGCCGAAGGCCAGTTGATCCCGAGCCTCCAGGAGAGCCTGCGCAAGCTCAAGACCGATTATCTGGACCTGACATTGATCCACTGGCCATCGCCGGAAGACCAGGTACCCGTCGCCGAATTCATGGGCCAGTTGCTGGAAGCCAAGCGCCTGGGCCTGACGCGCCAGATCGGGATTTCCAACTTCACCATCGACTTGATGAAGCAGGCCATCGCGGCGGTCGGCGCCGACAACATCGCCACCAATCAAATTGAACTGCACCCCTACCTGCAAAACCGCAAGGTGGTGGCGTTCGCGACAGCCCAGGGTATCCCGCTCACCTCCTACATGACCCTGGCCTACGGCGAGGTGCTGAAAGACCCGGTGATCCAGCAGATCGCCGAACGCCACCATGCGACCCCGGCGCAAGTAACCCTGGCGTGGGCCATGCAAAGCGGCTATGCAGTGATCCCATCGTCGACCAAGCGCGCCAATCTGGAGAGCAACCTCAAGGCCCTGGAGCTGACCTTGAGCGATGCCGACATGGCACAGATTGCTGGGCTGGAGCGCGGCCATCGCCTGACCAGCCCCAAGGGCATCGCACCGAAGTGGGACTAGACCCCAGCCACCGGCACGCGGGACAACTCCCGCAGCCACGGCAATACCCGAAGGCCCGTAGTGGCCTCGGGTGGATCAATGATGTCCATGAAATGTTCAAGGTTGATGGAGTCCGGCACGCCGGGCAGGCGAACCAGCACCGCCGGTGTGGCGCCGGTCGGTTGGCCCAGGTCCTGGTGGTCGTAGACCAGCACATGGCGTACCTGGGGTTGCGGCTCGCTGGCATGGGCCGCCAGCCCCGCATTGATGATCAGCACATCAAAGGGCTCGGCCGGAATGGCGGTGAGAATCTTGACTTCTTCGAAGGTCTGCACCGGAACGATCCGGTGGTACCCCAGCTGATTGAGCATTTTTTCGATGTATAGGCGTTGCAGGTGCTGTTCATCGGCAATCAGGATAGTCAGTGCTTTATTCGGCATGGCGAACCCCTGGGAGGCAGTCAGTGCTCGTCAGTGAGCGCCGCCCATTTTCCAGACATATCCCGAAGACAAAATCAGGCATATTCCCTCTTCACGTAGGATTTCTCCCAAACCCACCGAGTGGCACTCAACCCCAGTCAAGGCTGATTGCAATAACGGCTCAGATGCTGATGCAAATCACCGATCGCTTCCCCGACCGCTTGCGTCGCCGCCTCCAGTGCAGTGTGATCGCGCTGCTCACACACCCTCTCCAGCGTCTCGCAGACCTCGATCAGCGCCTGTGCCTTGACCATCCGCGCGCCACCCTTGGCGCGGTGCGCAAGGTCGTGCAGCCCGGAAAAGTCAGCCTGGTGCTGCAGGGACGACAACCGTGCACGATCGGTTTCCAAACTCTCGATTAACGGTATCAATAGCTCTTTCAGGGCGGCGTGATCATCGCCCGTCAAGGCGATCAGCGCGCTCAGATCAAACAGGGGTTCAGCCTCCGGCGGGGAAAAGCTGGCGCTGCGCACGGCCAACGCCGCGCGCAGATCTTCCAGGCCGGTGGGCTTGAACAGGCATCCGTCCATGCCCGCCTGGCGACAACGCTCGACCTCCTCAGGCTGGGCATTGGCGGTAAACCCCAGCAGCAGGCACGGCACCAACCCACGCTCACGCTCTTGCGCACGAATATCCCGCGCCAATGTGTAACCGTCCTTCAGGGGCATATTGCAATCGGTGATCACTCCGTCGAAGTGACCGGTCTGCCACAGCGCAAGCCCCTGTACGCCGTCTTCCGCCGTGGTAATGCGATGCCCGAGGAAACTCAATTGCCGAGTCAGCAGCACGCGATTGGCCGGGTAGTCATCCACCACCAGGATGCTCAAGGCACACGCCGGCGGCAGGTGCGCGGCGGGTGCCAACCCCGGGGCCGGCATGGCGTCGGTGGTGACCAGTGGCAGGCTCACATCCACCCG
>Ga0157375_10005973_pt1 | contig 10618 bp, 9 predicted proteins | sample M35metaG_FD_115311 | JGI IMG/M metagenome (GOLD analysis project Ga0157375, IMG submission 115311) | Miscanthus rhizosphere microbial communities from Kellogg Biological Station, Michigan, USA - M3-5 metaG | ecosystem: Host-associated > Plants > Roots > Rhizosphere > Soil | place: USA: Michigan... | reverse complement strand
ACGAAGTTTCGTGATGCCGTCATTGACCATGCCGAGCGCGAGGAGAACGAGGAGTTCACCAAGCTGGAGCGCAACCTCAAAGCCGACGACCGCGAGCGGATGGCAAAGGCGGTACTGGCCGCAGAGGCGATCGCGCCCACCCGCCCGCACCCAGGTGTCGAGTCGGCCAAGCTGAATTTTGCCGCCGGGCCGTTCGCGTCGATGCTCGACCGGGTTCGCGACCTCATCAAACAGGCAACATCGTAGCCGCAGCCAGTGTGCTGAGCTGACGCAAAATCGCCCGTGACGTCGGATGTGCGGGCGATTTTGTTTTGCCGGTAACCGCCGGCGCGCCGCTGGCCAGCCATATTGACATAATGTGCGCGAAGCAATTCGCACGGGAGTTGCGGCCTGGGGGAGCCTGGGACACAGCAAAACGGCCAAAGGACGACACACCGGGCCAGGAAGCTGAGTCACACGCGTAACACCAGGCACACTGGTAACTGTCAACTACGCCTGGAGGGTGTTGCCGTGTACCGAGTATTTGAAGCGCTCGACGAGTTGGGCGCGATTGTGGAAGAAGCCCGCGGCGTGCCGATGACGGCCGGTTGCGTGGTGCCCCGCGGCGATGTCCTGGAGCTGATAGACGACATCAAGGACGCCATCCCCGGCGAGCTCGACGATGCCCAAGACGTCCTCGACGCGCGGGACTCGTTGCTGCGCGAAGCCAAGGAGCACTCCGACTCGATGGTGTCCACGGCCACCGCAGAGGCCGATTCGCTGATCAACCACTCGCGCGCCGAAGCTGATCGGCTGCTGGCAGACGCGAAGGCCCAGGCCGACCGCATGGTGGCCGAGGCCCGTCAGCACAGCGAACGGATGGTCGGCGAGTCCCGCGAGGAGGCGGCCAGGATCGCCGCCACCGCCAAGCGGGAGTACGAGGCCAGCACCGGCCGCGCCAAGACAGAGGCTGATCGCCTGATCGAGAACGGCAACCTGGCGTACGAGAAGGCCGTGCAGGAAGGCATCAAGGAGCAGCAGCGGCTCGTGTCGCAGACCGAGATCGTGCAGACCGCGACGGCCGAGGCCACCCGTCTTATCGACTCGGCGCACGCCCAGGCCGACCGCCTGCGCGGCGAGTGCGACATCTACGTCGACAGCAAGCTCGCGGAGTTCGAGGACTTCCTGAACGGAACCCTTCGCTCGGTGGGCCGCGGCCGCCATCAGCTGCGCACCGCCGCGGGCACCCACGACTACGCTGCGCGGTAGCGTACGGCCGTCGCCGTAGGATTGTCCTTTATGGCGACGCATCTGAAGAAGGCGGCGCGTCGCGCGCCACGCTCGCCGCTCGTCATCAATATCTCCCGGCTTGGCCGGCGGCCAGGCTCGATGATGACCTTCTCCGAGACAGTCCCGAGCCCGTCGCGCATCGGGCTGGACCTGATCGGGATCGACGAGCGCGCGCCGCTGAAACTGGATCTGCGGATCGAATCAGTTTCGGAGGGGGTGCTGGTCAGCGGCACGGTGTCCGCGCCGACGACGGGGGAGTGCGCCCGCTGCCTGACCCCGATCACCGGAGACGTCGAAATCGACCTCACCGAACTGTTCGCCTACCCCGACAGCGCAACCGATGAGACCACCGAGTCGGATGAGATCGGCCGGGTCATCGACGACACCGTCGATCTCGAGCAGCCGATCATCGACGCGATCGGCTTGGCGTTGCCGTTCTCGCCGCTGTGCAGCCCGGACTGTGCCGGGCTGTGCCCGCAGTGCGGCGTGCCGCTGGCGACCGCCGAGCCTGGACATCGTCACGAGCAGATCGATCCGCGGTGGGCGAAGCTCGCAGGCATCCTGGATCGGGACGACAAGTGAGCGTCGAGCGGGCGGCGCTGGTGAAGGCCTTGGGGGTCGACCTGCCCGACGAACTGCTGACCGTCGCGCTGACGCACCGCAGCTATTCCTACGAGAACGGCGGGCTGCCAACCAACGAGCGCCTGGAGTTTCTCGGCGACGCGGTCCTCGGGCTGACCATCACCGAGGAGCTCTACCATCGCCACCCCGAACGCTCCGAGGGCGACTTGGCCAAGCTGCGCGCCAGCATCGTCAACACCCACGCGCTCGCGGACGTCGGCAGGCATCTGTCCGACGACGGGCTGGGCGCCTACCTGCTGCTTGGCAAGGGCGAGGAGCACTCCGGCGGCGCCGACAAGTCGAGCATCCTAGCCGACGGGGTCGAATCCTTGTTGGGCGCAATCTATTTGGAGCACGGTGCAACGGTGGTCCGCGAAGTGATCATGCGGCTGTTCGGCACGCTGCTCGACACCGCCCCGACGCTCGGTGCGGGGTTGGACTGGAAGAGCAGCCTGCAGGAGCTGACCGCATCCCGCGGCATGGGGGCGCCGTCCTACCTGGTGACCTCAACCGGCCCTGACCACGACAAGGAATTCACCGCGACGGTGATCGTCACCGACGTCGAGTACGGCAAGGGCGTCGGCAGGACGAAGAAGGAAGCCGAGCTGAAAGCCGCTGCGGCCGCGTGGACCGCGCTCGACAGTGCCTGAACTGCCCGAGGTCGAGGTCGTCCGGCGCGGATTGGCGGCCCACGTCACGGGTCGAACCATCACCGCCGTGCGAGTGCACCACCCGCGGGCGGTGCGTCGTCACGAAGCGGGTCCCGCCGACCTGACCGCGCGGCTGCTCGAGGCACAGATCACGGGCACGGGCCGGCGCGGCAAGTACCTGTGGCTGACGTTGGACGACGGTTCTGCTTTGGTTGTGCACCTAGGGATGAGCGGCCAGATGCTGCTTGGTGAGGTGCCGAACGAGAACCATCTGCGCATCGCGACGCACCTGGACGATGGCACCGCGCTGAGCTTCGTCGACCAGCGCACGTTCGGTGGCTGGATGCTTGCGGACTTGGTGACGGTCGACGGCACCGAGCTGCCTGCGCCCGTCGCGCATCTCGCGCGCGATCCGCTCGACCCGAAGTTCAATCGCGATGGAGTTGTTATGGTGTTGCGGCGCAAGCACTCTGAGATCAAGCGCCAACTGTTGGACCAGACGGTGGTGTCAGGCATCGGCAACATCTACGCCGACGAAGCGCTGTGGCGGGCCAAGGTCAATGGCGCGCGGCAGGCGTCGTCGCTGACCCGCGCGAAACTCGGTGAGCTGCTCGACGCCGCCGCCGATGTGATGGTCGATGCGCTTGGGCATGGCGGCACATCGTTCGACTCGTTGTACGTCAACGTCAACGGTGAGTCCGGCTACTTCGACCGGTCGCTGGACGCCTACGGCCGCGAAGGGGAGCCGTGCCGCCGCTGCGGCGCGGTGATGCGGCGGGAGAAGTTCATGAACCGGTCGTCGTACTACTGCCCGAAATGCCAACCGCGACCGGGGGCGCGGCGCAGTTAAACTGCCGCGTGGGCCCCACGCGAGTCCGCGAGTGACCGTGTCTGCACGCAGACACGCCGTGAATGCGTGGCATTTTGCGGTCGCTCGCGGGAAGGAAATAAGCCATGACCGAACTGTGGGTTGAGCGCACCGGTTTGCGCCGCTACACCGGGCGCAGCTCACGCGGCGCAGAGGTGCTCGTCGGAAACGAAGACGTCGAGGGCGTCTTCACGCCTGGCGAGCTGATGAAGATCGCCCTGGCCGCCTGCAGTGGGATGTCCAGCGACGCGCCGCTGCGCCGGCGGCTTGGCGACGACTACCAGACGACGATCAAGGTGTCTGGGGCCGCGGATCGCGAGCAGGAGCGGTACCCGCTGCTCGAGGAGCGCATGGAACTCGATCTTTCCAGCCTGTCCGAGGACGAGGTGGCGCGGGTGCTCACCGTCGTCGAGCGGGCCATCGATCAGGTGTGCACCGTGGGCCGCACGCTGAAGTCTGGGACCAAAGTGACGTTTGAGGTCAGTGATGCAGGAGTTAGCTGACATCAGGTTGACCGCCTGGGTACACGGCTATGTCCAAGGCGTGGGCTTCCGGTGGTGGACACGCGCGCGGGCGCTGGAACTCGGCCTCGTCGGATATGCCTCGAACAGGCCCGATGGGCGTGTCCAGGTTGTCGCGCAGGGGCCCCAGGACGCCTGCGAAAAGCTACTTGAACTCCTGCAAAGTGGCAAAACGCCGGGGCGCGTCGACAAAGTCGTCGCGGATTGGTCAGAACCGGGCGACTCGCTTCAGGGGTTCACCGAACGTTAGCCTCCGCGACGGTAGTGTGGCACGTCGTGCACCTCAAGAGTCTGACGCTGAAGGGCTTCAAGTCCTTTGCAGCACCCACGACTCTCCGCTTCGAGCCGGGCATCACCTGTGTGGTCGGTCCCAACGGTTCAGGCAAGTCGAATGTGGTCGACGCACTCACCTGGGTGATGGGTGAGCACAGCGCCAAGACTCTGCGCGGCGGCAAGATGGAAGACGTCATCTTCGCCGGGACGTCGTCACGGGCTCCGCTGGGCCGCGCCGAGGTGACCGTGACGATCGACAACTCCGACAACGCGCTGCCGATCGAGTACTCCGAGGTGTCGATCACCCGCCGGATGTTCCGCGACGGCGGCAGCGAGTACGAAATCAACGGCACCAGTTGCCGTTTGATGGATGTGCAGGAGCTGCTCTCCGACTCGGGCATCGGTCGCGAGATGCACGTCATCGTCGGTCAGGGCAAGCTCAACGAGATCCTCGAGTCGCGGCCGGAGGACCGGCGCGCGTTCATCGAGGAGGCCGCAGGGGTCCTCAAGCACCGCAAGCGCAAGGAGAAGGCGGTCCGCAAGCTCGACTCGATGTCGGCGAACCTCGCCCGGCTGACCGACCTGACGACCGAGCTGCGCCGACAGCTCAAGCCGTTGGGCCGCCAGGCCGAGATGGCCCGTCGCGCCCAGACCATCCAGGCCGACCTCCGCGACGCCCGGCTCCGGCTGGCCGCCGACGACCTGGTCATCCGTAAGGCCGAGTTCGACAACACCGACCAGGCCGAGACCACCCTGCGCCGCGAGCACGACGAGGCCGCCACCCGGCTCGACGCGAAAACCGTCGAACTGAACGCCCACGAAGCAGCGGTCAACACGCTCAGCGAGCGCGCCGAGGCCGCGCAGCAGACCTGGTTCAGGCTGTCGGCGCTCGCCGAACGCATCAGCGCGACGGTGCGTATCGCCAGCGAGCGCGCGCAGCACCTCGAGGCCGAGCCGGAGGCATCGAGCGGTCCCGATCCCGAAGCCCTTGACGCCCAAGCCGACGAGGTCGCCGCGCAGGAGCGGCAGCTGCTCGACGAGCTGGCGGAGTCGCGCGCCCGGCTGGAGGCGGCCCGCACCGAACTGACGGAGTGCGAGCGCGTCGCCGCGGAAGCCGAACGCGCCCACCTGGCCGCCGTGCGCGCCGAAGCCGACCGCCGCGAAGGCCTGGCGCGACTGGCCGGACAGGTCGACACCATGCGTACCCGTGTCGAATCGATCGACGAGACGGTGGCCCGGCTGAGCGTCGGCATCGAGGAAGCGGCGGCCAAGGCACAGCAGATGCAGGCGGAGTTCGAGATCGTTCAGAGCCGCGTCGGTGAGCTCGACGCCGGCGAGGTCGGGCTCGACGAACACCACGACCGCACCGTGGCCGCACTGCGGCTGGCCGACGAACGCGTCGCAGAACTACAGGCGGCCGAGCGCGGTGCGGAACGCCAGGTCGCCTCGCTGCGGGCCCGCATCGAGGCGTTGTCGGTCGGCCTGGATCGCAAGGATGGCGCGGCGTGGTTGCAGAGAAACCACGGCGGTGCAGGCCTTTTCGGCTCGATCGCCAACCTGCTGAAGGTCCGTGCCGGTTACGAGTCGGCCGTGGCCGCGGTGCTCGGTGCCGCCGCAGACGCGCTTGCCGCTGAGAACCTCGGCGCTGCCAAATCGGCCGTCGCGGCACTGAAGGAATCCGACGGTGGCCGTGCGGCGATTGTGCTTGGCGACTGGCCGCACGATGCGGCAGCGCCGACTGAACACCTGCCCTACGGCGCGACCTGGGCGGTGCACCTCGTCGAGGCGCCGTCGCGGCTGCAGGGCGCGATCACGGCCATGCTCTGCGGCGTTGCGGTGGTGCCGGACCTGTCCGCTGCGCTGGATCTCGTCGCGGCCCGTCCGCGGTTGCGCGCCGTCACCACCGACGGTGACCTCGTCGGTGCGGGCTGGGTCAGCGGCGGCTCGGACCGGAAGCCGAGCACGCTGGAGATCTCGTCGGAGGTCGAGAAGGCCCGCTCCGAACTGGCCGGCGCCGAGAAGCAGACCCGTGAGCTGTCCGCCGCGCTGTCCGGTGCGCTCACCGAGCAGGCCACCCGCCAGGACGCCGCTGAGCAGGCACTCGCGGCGCTCAACGAATCCGACGCCGCGATCTCCGCGATCTACGAGCAACTCGGCAGGCTCGGCCAGGACGCCCGCGCCGCCGACGACGAGTGGCAGCGCCTCATCCATCAGCGCAACGAGTTGGAGGCGGGCCGCAACCGGACCGTCGAGGAACTTGCCGAACTCGAACAACGGCTGCACAACGCCCAGCAGGAGCCGACGTTCGAAGCGGAACCCGTCGATCGCCAGGCATCGATGGCCGCGGCAGAACAGGCTCGCGCGTTCGAGGTGGAGGCGCGGCTTGCGGTGCGTACCGCCGAGGAACGCGCGAATGCCGTTCGCGGACGGGCGGATTCGCTGCGACGGGCGGCGGCCGCTGAACGCGACGCCCGGCTGCGTGCCAAGCGCGCCCGCGAGGCACGCGAACACGCGGCGGCAGTCGCTGCTGCGGTGGCCGAATCCGGACGTCTTGTCGCGCTGCGGTTGAGCGCAGCGGTTGCCGTCGCGTCCCGCGCCCGCGACGAGGTCGCCGCCGAACGCCAACACCGGGCGGGCGCGCTGACCAAGGCGCGTGAAGAAGTCAACGAACTCAACGCGAAGATCACCGCGATCACCGACGCACTGCACCGCGACGAGGTCGCTAAAGCCCAAGCGGCACTTCGGATTGAGCAGCTCGAGGAGCACGTCCTCGAGCAGTTCGGATTGGCGACCGCCGACCTGATTGCCGAATACGGCCCCGACGTGCCATTGCCGCCTTCGGAATTGGAGATGGCAGAGTACGAGCAGGCGCGCGAACGCGGCGAGCAGGTCACCGCGCCTGCGCCGATGCCATACGACAGGCCCACCCAGGAGCGGCGCGCCAAGAAGGCCGAGCGCGAGCTCAACGAGTTGGGCCGCGTCAATCCGCTTGCGCTGGAAGAGTTCGCGGCTTTGGAGGAGCGCTACAACTTCCTGTCGACTCAGCTCGAGGACGTCAAGGCGGCCCGCAAGGACCTGCTCGACGTCATCGCCGACGTCGACGAGCGCATCCTGCAGGTGTTCACCGAGGCCTATGCTGACGTGGAACGTGAGTTCCGTGAAGTGTTTTCGGCGTTGTTCCCCGGCGGCGAGGGCAGGCTGCTGCTCACCGATCCCGACGACATGCTGACCACCGGCATCGAGGTCGAGGCCCGTCCACCCGGCAAGAAGATCAAGCGGCTCTCGCTGTTGTCGGGTGGCGAGAAGTCTCTGACCGCGGTGGCGATGCTGGTGGCGATCTTCCGGGCGCGGCCGTCGCCGTTCTACGTGATGGACGAGGTGGAGGCGGCGCTCGACGACGTGAACCTGCGCAGGCTGCTGGGGCTGTTCGAACAGCTGCGGTCGCAGTCGCAGTTGATCGTCATCACGCATCAGAAGCCGACGATGGAGGTCGCGGACGCGCTCTACGGCGTGACGATGCGCGACGACGGCATCACCCAGGTGATTTCGCAGCGCATGCGCGGCCAGGAGTTGGTCGGCGCCGCCCACTAACTTGCGGCTTGTGGGCGGTTCGCAGCGGTGAGCGCTCCAATACGCACACAACTCACCGGATTTCGGTAACCCCGCGGCGCCGTAATGCCGTCAAATTGGCCGCACCGCAGCCGTGCAGGCAGACCAGCAGTTCGTCGATGAACCGCTGCAGCCAATCCTCAACGGCGGCAGGCGATTCGATCGCGAGCGCCAGCAGCGGCCGGGCCACCGCCACCGCGTCGGCGCCCATCGCCAATACCTTGGCGGCGTCCATGCCGGTGCGGATACCGCCCGACGCGACGATCGACACATCGGGCAGCGTGTGTCGCACCTCCAGCAGAGCATCCGCGGTCGGGATGCCCCACTCGGCCAGCGCCGGGTGGCGGATCTCGCCATAGCGCACGAATTGTTCGACCCGTGCCCACGACGTGCCACCTGCGCCCGCGACGTCGACAGCCGCGATCGGGCAGTCGACCAACTCCGCAGCGGCCGCCCCGCCAATGCCGTGGCCGACCTCTTTCAGGATCACCGGATAGCCGATCGAGCCCGCGATGTCGCGCAACCGCGAGATGGAGCCGGAGAAGTCGGTGTCCCCCTCGTGCTGCATGGCCTCCTGCAGCGGATTGGTGTGCACCGCAAGGGCATTCGCGCCGACGCGGTCGAGCGCCTTGACGAGGTCGGGGACCATGACCTCGTGGAGCTGCGCCAGCCCGATGTTTCCGATCAGCAACACGTCGGGCGCGACGTCGCGGACGCTGAACGACGTCGAGGCCGAGTCGTTGTCGAGCATGATGCGCTGCGAGCCGAGCATCATGCCGACGCCGAGCTGCTGTGCCGCCGCGGCCAGATTGCGATTGATGGTTCCCGAGAGCTCGGCCCCGCCCGTCATCGCGCCGATCAGCACCGGCGCTCGCAACCGCGTGCCCAGGAAATTCGAGGCCAAGTCGACGCTACCGAGATCGGTCTGGGTGAGCGCGTTGTACGGCAAGCGGAAACGCTCCAGCCCGGTCGTGACGGTTTGATAGTCGACCGCCTCGGACAGGCATACGTCGATGTGGCGCCGTTTGCGGGTTTCCATGCCGCCGGGGTCGAGCGTCACCGCCTAACCACCCTGAGACAATGGCGTCGTGTCGGAAGCTCTGTGGATCGCAATCGCGGTCATCGCCGTTCTGGTTTTGGTCGCGCTGGTCGTCGGGCTGGTGCGGTACCGGCGTCGACGGATCAGCTTGTCATCTGCAGACACTGCCACGCCCATCGACCGGTCCGGCGGGTATACCGCGTCTTCGGGGATCACGTTCAGCCAGTCAGCGCCTGCCGAGCCGGTGGAACGCATCGATACCAGCGGACTGCCCGCCGTCGGCGACGATGCCACCATCCCGCGCGACGCGCCGAAACGACCCATCGCCGACGTGCAGTTGCCTCAGGCCCCGGAAGCGCCGCCACCAGCTCTTGAGCCAGAGCCAGCTCTTGAGCCAGAGCCCGAGCCAGAGCCAGAGCCAGAGCCTGAACCCGTCACAGCCGCGCCGGTCGAAGAGATAGCGTCTGCTGCGCCCGATATCAGCGCCATCGCGCCGACGGAAGGCAGGCTGGACCGGCTGCGCGGCCGGTTGGCCAAATCACAGAACACGCTGGGCCGCGGCATGCTCGGCCTGCTCGGCGCCGGCGATCTCGACGAGGAGTCCTGGGAGGCCGTCGAGGACACCCTGCTGATCGCCGACCTGGGGCCCGTTGTCACCGAATCGGTCGTGACCGCGCTGCGGTCCCGGATGGCCACCAGCCGTGTGCGCACCGAGGCCGACGCCCGCGCCGTCGTTCGCGACGTACTGATCGAGGAGCTGCAGCCCCACCTCGACCGCTCGATCAAGGCGTTGCCGCACCAGGACAAGCCGTCGGTGCTGTTGGTCGTCGGCGTCAACGGCACGGGTAAGACGACGACCGTCGGCAAGCTTGCCCGTGTGCTGGTCGCCGACGGCCGCCGCGTGGTGCTCGGCGCCGCGGACACCTTCCGCGCAGCCGCGGCCGACCAGCTGGAGACCTGGGCATTCCGGGTGGGTGCGGAGGTGGTGCGTGGCGCCGAGGGTGCCGACCCGGCATCGGTTGCATTCGACGCCGTCGACAAGGGCATCGAATCCGGTGCCGACGTAGTGGTCATCGACACCGCGGGCCGGTTGCACACCAAGACCGGCCTGATGGATGAACTCGGAAAGGTCAAGCGCGTGGTCAGCAAGCGCGCCGTGGTCGACGAGGTGCTTCTGGTGCTCGACGCCACGATCGGGCAGAACGGGCTGCCTCAAGCCCGGGTGTTTGCCGAAGTCGTCGACATCACCGGTGTCGCACTGACCAAACTGGACGGCACGGCAAAGGGCGGCATCGTCTTCCGCGTGCAGCAGGAGTTGGGTGTTCCGGTCAAGCTCGTCGGTCTTGGTGAAGGCCCCGACGATCTCGCTCCGTTCGAGCCCGCGGCGTTCGTCGATGCGCTGCTCGGGTAACAAACACTCGCCAAGAAACGCGTGATGTAACACCGTCGAAACGAAGACGGGCTATCCGTTCACACGAGCGAAACGCCGCAGCGTCTTAGACGAAACAACCACTCAGCATTGTCTTGCAACAGGTCAACGGTCGTAAATGTGCGCGGCCGTGGCATGTCGAAGGAGGAAACTGCGAGTGGATGGATTCCCGACCCTCGGTATACCGGATACCGGTGATACCGCATGGATGCTGGCAAGCGCAGCGCTTGTCTTGTTGATGACGCCGGGCCTGGCCTTCTTCTACGGAGGCATGGTGCGGGCCAAGGGCGTGCTCAACATGATCATGATGAGCTTCAGCGCCATGGGTGTGGTGACGGT
>Ga0157375_10005970_pt1 | contig 10620 bp, 10 predicted proteins | sample M35metaG_FD_115311 | JGI IMG/M metagenome (GOLD analysis project Ga0157375, IMG submission 115311) | Miscanthus rhizosphere microbial communities from Kellogg Biological Station, Michigan, USA - M3-5 metaG | ecosystem: Host-associated > Plants > Roots > Rhizosphere > Soil | place: USA: Michigan... | reverse complement strand
GCTGGGCGCGGGGAAGGTGGTAGTGGTTATCGCAGATGATAACGCCAACAAAAGCCGCCCGGCGAAGCTCATCGCTTGAGAAGGACTGCATCCATGAACAAGAGCGAAATCAATAAATTCAGGACAACACTGCTAGCCAAGCAAACCGAACTGGCCCCGAGCCTTCGGAAGCGTGACGGCATCGCGATCGAAAAGACTCCGGATGCCTTGGACGAAGTGCAACTTGCCACGGAACGCGAAATGACGACCCGCAATCTGGAACACCAGTCGCAGGTTTTGCGCGAAGTCCGTGAGGCGTTAAATCGTATCCAGCAGGGCAGCTACGGAACATGCCTCAGCTGTGACGAAGAGATCGGCTTGAGACGCCTCAAGGCAGTGCCGTGGACGCCGCTGTGCATCGCCTGTCAGGAGCGGGACGACCTCGAGGGATTACGCTGGTTGCCGGCCAGGGCCGCGTGAAACTAGAGCGGCCCGAGTCTGCGCGACGGCTACTAGCCCTTGTAGTAGAAGCGCTCGTGCGACACTTGCCCATTTTTCCAGCGGCGTGAGGCAACCTGTTGTAATTTCGTACGGATACCGCTCTTGAATGTCACATCGTATTCCCACTCTGAGTACGAAGTATCGCCATTGACCGCTTCACCCAGAAGCCTTGCCCCGTGGAAGTCCTGAATCGAGTTGACGAAGTCCTCTTCCCGCTTCCGGTTCACACTCTTCCCGGTGAACGGCTGCGAGTCGTTTTCATGCATAACGACGTCGTCGGCATAGTAGGTTTCAAACGCGTTGAGAATGTCACCCGCGAGGATCGCCTGATTCAGCTTGCGGTCCAGCGCAGCAGTGTCGGATTGTGTTTGTGTTGTGTTCATATACCCTCTTGTTGATGTGTTACTACGAAAATATCTAAAGCCCCGGAGTGCGCCCGGCGGCTTCCTCCAGTTCGGCCCCTGCCAGCAGGTACGCCAATTGCGCTTGCAGTAAATCCGCCTGCGCTTTGTAGCTGGCTGCGGAAGCTTGCCGCTGCGCTGAAACCAGCACGATTCCCTGCGTCAATTGGTTTCCAGCGAGCCGCTCGCCCTCCTCGCGCAGCCGGACCACTTCAGTGGCCACTTGAAGCATTTGCCGCGTGCGCTCGACTTTATTTAAGCTGCGCTCGATCTGCACGCTCACCGTTTCCTGCAGCCGCGTCAGATTCTGCTGCGCCTGCGCCAGCTGGGCTTCGCGCTCGCGCACGGTGGCTCGGCGTTTCCCAAAGTCGAAAACATCGTAAGTCAAATTCACGCCGAAAGTGCCGAAGTTATGCACCAGGAACGGGACGCCGTTCTGATAGCTTTGGCGCGCGATCGCGGACACATCCGGAATATAGGCGGATTTAGCGGCGGTCACGCCGGCCTTGGCCTTCTCGACGGTTTGCATCGCCGCCAGGATCTGAGGGTTTTCGGCATACGCGAGTTTCAGGTACGCGTCACGCGGGTGCTCTTCCAGGAGCGCGGGCTGCACTGGGCTTAGTTCCAGCGGCGTATCCAGCGGAAGCCCCAGGACGTCGTTCAATTCAGTGTTCAGGTCCGACAACTGAAGCTCGGCCGTCAACGAGGTCTGCTTACTTTGCAGCAAGCCGGCACGGCCCTCAATCGTGGCGATCCTGAGGGCGTTCCCGTTTCGCACATCGTCTTCACTTTCGCGCAGCCGCGTCTCGGCGTATGTTGTCTCCTGATCGGCGGCGCGTTTTTGAAGACCGGTGACCAGAACCGCGTAGTAAAGTTGATGCACCTTCACCGCCACTTCGTTTTCAGCCTTCTTCACTTCGTCCCGCGAGGCGGCAATTTCCGATGTCGCGATCCGGTTGCTCTGACGGATACGGATTAATTGAGTGAGCGGCTGGACCAAACTTGTTCCACTGGTTACGAATGTTTGATTGCCTTGGTCGATCAAAATGTCGTGATTGGGTACCAGGCCAGCGTTCGGAATCAAGCCGAATGCGCCAGTAGGAATCCCGATATTTTCCACGGCTGTGGTGTGCAGGAAGTTCGACTCATTCTTGATTTCGGGGAAGTAATTCGCTTTGGCCCCAGCTTTCTTGTGCTCGTTTTCCTCCACCTTCAGGCGGGCAATTTTAAGCTCCCGGTTCTGATTGAGGGCCAATTGGACGGCTTCCGTCAAGGTTAACCGCCGAGGTTCGGCGGCCAGCGCGTGGCAGGCCCCTACTATGAAACCGATGCATGTGATGGTTGCGGCGTAAGGTTTGAGATTCATTTCGCGTTTCCTGCATGACGAAGATTGATGGTGCTCGGGCGCAAGAACACAAGCAACAACAGGTAACCAACGATGGCGCATGTGATTAGCATGAACGCATCCGAGGAAGCCAGCGTGTAGGCTTGAGCCCTGACCTGAGCGCTAAGAAGGCCGGCCGCTCGCGCTTGCGCATCGCCCGGTCCCGCCGATGATGGCGCCACAGCCGCGGCGAGCGAGCCGAGCCTTTCCGTAGTCAGCCAGCTGCCTGCGTCCACATGCTGGCCGAGCATGTTGGAGTGCCATTTCTCCTGCACGTTTAAAAACCGTGTAAACAGCGCGGTCCCCATCTGGCCGCCCAGAAGCCGCACCGTGTGGCACCAAGCGGAATAAGTGGATATGTTCGTGACGTTAGTGACAGCGCCCATTTCGAGAGCGAGAAGCACCAAGTTGGTTACCAGTCCGACAAACGCGAGCGCAACCCCTAGCGCGAAGACCAGTTCCGGCGTTTGGAAACTGTTTCCCGACCAGGTCGGATCCACGCGCGCCGCCATCCAGCACGCGACAGCGATTGTCGAAAAGCCCGCGGCCATGACGATGCGTGGTGGAATAAACACCATGGAAATCGCCGCCACCCAGACCAGCACAAATTGGGGGACTGCTACCCACGCCAGCGCCTGACCGGTTTGAATCGGCCGGTATTGTGGGATGTTCGCGAGGAATCCCGGGATCATCACCAGGGGCGCCAGCAGTGAAAACCGGATGAAAAAAATGCCCAGCCCGATGATCACGACATTACGCGCGTTGAGGAACGGCAGATTCACAAATGGATTCGGCTGACGAAGGCGTCTCACGATGGCGGCGCCGAACATAACGATTGCACCCGCGATGAGTCCGACGATCAATCCGGAGTTGAGCCAGTCCAATCGCTCGCCCTGATCGAGCACCGCATAAGTCATGCCCAAGCCAAGTCCCAAATAGAAGAAGCTGCGCCAACTCAGCCCCGGAGGAGGGGATGTGGACGAACGCGGTATCCCGAAAAAGACGCAGATCATGACCAGAGGCATCAGGACCCCGGCAGCCCAAAAAGTCCAGTGCCAGGAGAGGTGCTCTGCAAAGAGGCCTTGGATAAGCGAGCCGGCGTTATTGGTCACAACCACGTCCAGAGCGTACGCGGCGATTCCGAGCGGAATCAATTTGGGCGGCAGAGCCCGGGCAACGAACGTCATGGTGAGCGGATAAAAGCCGCCGGACGTCAGCCCGGCGATCACTTGCAGGGCGAGCATTACGCCCAATGTTGGCGAGAAGGGGAGCAGCAGAGAAGTCACCGTGAAGATGGCCCCTGAGATCAGCAGCACGCGCCGGATTCCGTACACCGCTCCTAGGAACACGGAGAAAACACCAATGAAAATCGTGCCCATATTGAGCGCCGTCGGAATCCACGAAGCTTCGTCAAAGCCCGCGCCCAGGGCCCCGCGCAGATCCGGCAACCCGACGCTCACCAGACGGCCGTTGAGGGTGGTCGTCATCAGACCGAGAAAAACGGCGGCTATTCCGACGTAGGGGTGCGCTGCGATTGTTGGCGCGCTCGGTCCGGTGCCTCTTGCCTCCTGTATGGATGTCGGAGGCCCGGGCGCAACTTCAACTTTTGCCGTCGGAGGGGCGGCTGGTGACAGAGCGCTCAACGCGCCGCTCCTTCCCGCGTCCGAATGGTCGCGACAACCGACAGGCCGGGGCGCAGATGGTCTTCATTCTTGCTGTCATCGAGAATGATTTTAACCGGAACCCGCTGGGTGACCTTGGTGTAGTTGCCAGTGGCGTTGTCCGGCGGCAGCAGCGCGAATTGTGAGCCGCTCGCGGGAGAGATTTGCGCGACCTTTCCACTCCAGACGACTCCTGGAAATGCATCCACACGGACCTCGGCCGGATCGCCCGCGCTGATGTAGCGAAGCTGGTCCTCTTTATAGTTGGCCTGTACCCATACGCTTCGCTGAACCAGCGACAGTACCTGTGTGCCCGGGCTGACCAACTGCCCTGCCCGGACCTTGCGCTCGCCCACGATCCCATTTTCCGGAGCGACGATCCGCGTATAATCCAGGTTCGTGCGCGACAGCACCAGCGCCGCGCGCTTGACGTTGACGTCCGCGCGCAGAAGTTGTTCCTGTGAATCCAGAACCGAGCGCTGGCGTTTCTGCGCTTCTACTTCCGTACGGCTGCTCTCCAATTTCGCCTTGGCCCGATTCAAGTCAGCCTTGCGGCTCGCAATCTGCGCGGCCGCCGATGATATGTCAGCTTCGCGGCTGGCAAGCTGCCCGCGATAACGTTCTTCATCCGCCACAGCCTGCTCCAATTTTTGGCGGGTCGCAGCTTCCGACGCAACCAGCGCTTCCTGGCGTTTCCGTTCGAGCGACGCGCGTTGAACCTCGGCCTGGGTCGCTGCCAAGCCGCCTCGGGCGTTTGCAATAGACGCGTTTGCCGCTTCGATCCCCGCTTCCGCGGCCACGATCTCCGCTTCCGCCGCTGTTATCCCGGTTTGCGCCTGCAGGATTCTGGCATCCTGAAGTTCCTTCTGACGCAGATTATTCACCACCGCACTTTCACTGGCCGTGACCGCCGCTTCAGCCTGCTGTACTTGGGCCCGAAAATCCTCATCGCGCAACCGCACTAACAGGTCGCCTGCCTTGACGGTCTGATAATCGGCTACTTCCACGGAAGCTACCAGGCCTGAAACTTTTGTGCTCAACGGCGTTAGGTCCGCGCGGACGTACGCGTCATCGGTCGACTGGTTCACACGCTCGCTGGCCCAGGTTTTCCAGTTCCCCGAGATCAGGAAAATCAACCCGACGGCCATCGCCATGATCACAACCGGCACAACCAATGATTTAAGCCGCTTTGACCAACTCTGGGCGTTCGCGTTGCCGCTAGGGGTTTGGGACTCTGCCATTGCCGGTGCTCTCCTCAAAAACGGAGAGGCCCAAGACCGGAAATTTGTTGGCGACTTTCTGCTTCCCAACAAAACGGTTACAACCGGCGCTCTCCCCAAGTGAAAGGGCTTCGGCCTCAGCGGCCGACCACGTGGAAAACGGCATGAAAAAGCTGCTAAGTTTCGTGGTGGCGCTGTGGGCAAGTCTCCCCGCACTCGCCCAGCAGGCCGACCCCCTACTGGAGCAATTGCAACAGCTCAAGCAGCAGTACGCCGACACCACGCGAGACTTGGAGCGGCGCATTGCCGCGCTGGAACAACAAATCACGGAACAAAAACAGAGCATTGCGAAAGTACAGCAGGGCACGGTCTCAGCGGCCGAGCTGGCTGCCCACGACGCTACGAAAACGGTTTTGGGCGAGGAGTCCAATCAAGTAGGATCGAAATTTCAAGGTCAATTGCCGTCAGAGCCCACTTACGATTTACTAAGAGAAGCAGAGCAAAAGATCTCGAAGCTCGAGGAGCAGCTGAACGCCTTTGAATTCCATGGATATTTTCGGTCGGGTTTCGGCATGAATAGCACCGGTGGGCAGCAAGTGGCGTTCCAGGCGCCCGGCGCCGGCGCAAAATATCGTCTGGGGAATGAAGCCGAAACGTATGGAGAGCTGATCTTTGTTAACAACTGGCTGAACCCTAATCACGATTCCAGCAAAGCGTGGATGAAGACAGAGTTCATGATTGAAGGCAACACTTCGAACTCTGCCAGCTATGCGAACTTTCCCAATGGCACGGGTAACGACCAGTTCCGTCTTCGCGAGGCCTTCATTCAGGTGGGCAACATCCTGCAGCGCCAGCCGAACGCCAAGTTCTGGGCCGGCGAAAGATACTACCGTCGCCAGCACATCGACATCGATGATTTTTATCCCTTGGACATGAGCGGCTATGGCGCGGGCGTCGAGGACCTCAATGTTCGAGTCGGCAAGCTGGCTGTGGCGTACCTGGGCAGCGCGCGTCCCGATATCATCACGGATAACGGCGCCCTCGCCAAGAACAACGTCGACGTGCGTCTGTACGACGTGAAAGCGCCGCTAGGCAGCTTGGGAGGATGGTTCAATTTCGCTACCTCGAAAGGCGGGAATACGACAGCGGGTCCGGCAATCCCAACTACCGATGGCTACGCCGTCGGGCTGCGCCACCAGAGGCTGGAATGGCACGGCGGTTATCACGTGTTTGGCATCCAATACGGAACCGGGGCCGCCAGCAACTACAGCACTTCGATCGATGATCCTTCACGTTTTGAACACAGTTCCAGGCGGCTGCTGATCACCGAACAGGTTCTGCTGCAACCCAACGACAAGTTTGCGATCATGCCGATCTTTATCTACCAGCGGTCCAAGGACGGCGTTCCAAGCCACGATTGGAACCAGTGGGTCTCGTTCGGCGCGAGACCGGAAGTCTTCTTCACCAAATATCTTTCGCTGGCGTTCGAAGCCGGTTTCGATCACACGCGAAGCGGGAACGGTCAATACGAGGGCTGGCTGCGCAAGTTCACGATCGCACCGCAGATTGGGGCGGGCAGAAAATTTTTCAGCCGCCCGGTGCTGCGCGCGTTCCTGACGTATGCTAATTGGTCGGATGGACTGCGCGGGTTTGTGGGCGGAACTCTCTATCTAAATCGCACAGGCGGGCTGACGTACGGAGTACAAGCGGAGACCTGGTTCTAGCGGGGACCCGACGAGAGGAAACCATGGCAACTCAAGACAGCACAACTCGTTCGACGACGCCGTCGACCGCTTCGCATGATTCAGCGACGCCCAATTACGCACGCCCGCTGGCTGTCGTCACCACGCTTTTCTTCATGTGGGGATTTCTCACCTCGCTCAACGACATTCTTATCCCGCACCTCAAGTCGATCTTCGACCTCAGCTATACGCGAGCGATGCTCATCCAATTTGCGTTCTTTTCAGCGTACTTCTTGTTCTCGTTGCCTTGGTCGAAGGTGGTGAACATCATTGGATATCAGCGGTCTATGGTTGCGGGTTTGTTGACCATGACCGTCGGAGCGTTTCTGTTCATTCCGGCCGCATCCGCCGCTTCATACCCGCTCTTCTTGACCGCGCTGGTGTTTCTCGCGTGCGGAATTACCGGCCTTCAGGTCGCAGCGAATCCTTATGTAGTAGTTTTGGGGAAACCTCAAACGGCATCCAGCCGGCTGGACCTGACACAGGCGTTCAATTCACTGGGTACCACTATCGGCCCAAAAATCGGCGGACTCCTCATCCTGAGCGCGGCCCCACTAGCTCTGGAACAACTGCGCCAGCTCGCACCGCAGGCTCTACAAGCGTACCGCGTGGAAACGGCGGCTTCAGTCAAGATGCCCTACGCCGTGATTGGCGTCGCGCTCTTGCTGCTGGCAGTGTTGATCGGCGCCTCCAAGCTGCCCAAGATCGCAGCCACGCACCCGGAACAGAAGAGCGACGATACCATCTGGAAGCATCCGAACCTGGCGCTCGCCGCGATTGGCATTTTCGCGTACGTGGGTGCGGAGGTTTCCATCGGAAGTTTTCTGGTGAATTACTTTGGCTTGCCTGAAATACGGGGTCTTTCGGCTAAGACCGCGGCAGGATTTGTTTCGTTCTACTGGGGCGGCGCCATGATCGGACGTTTTCTTGGCGCCGGGATTTTGCGGCGGGTGAAGGCGGGATACGCGCTGGCTTTCTGCGCGATCGCCGCGGCTGCACTGGTCACAGTATCGATGTTGGTCGACGGGACTGCGGCGATGTGGACTGTCCTCGCCGTCGGATTGTTCAACTCAATCATGTTTCCGACCATCTTCAGTCTGGGAATGGCTGAGCTGGGAACGCTGACAGGAAGCGGGTCCGGCCTTTTGAATATGGCCATCGTGGGCGGGGCGATCGTGCCACTGCTGGTGGGCGCCATGGCCGACCGCGTGGGACTTCACCATTCCTTTATTATTCCGGTGATCTGCTACCTGTATATCCTGTACTACGGACTGAGCGGATCGAAACCCAACAGCGAGCGGTACGCGAAGACCTAGGCGAAAAACAAGGGGAACGACAATGCTCATCGCTGGCGACGTCGGTGGAACGAAAACAGACCTGGCAATCTTCTCAAACGAGGCCGGACCCCTGGTCCCATTGGCGCAAACCAGGGTCCCGAGCGCTGATTTTCCAAGCCTGCAGGCGATCGTCAAGGAATTCCTGGCGAAGGAGAAAAAACCCGTCGATCACGCTTGCTTCGCGGTCGCCGGCCCCGTCATTGGGGGACGCGTAAAGGCCACCAACCTGCCTTGGGTGATTGACGAAAACTCGCTTGCGCAGGAACTGAATATTAACCGGCAGTCGGTGCACCTCATGAACGATCTGGAGGCGATTGCCCATGCCGTCCCCATACTTCGCCCGAGCGACGTGGAGACGATCAACGTGGGGGAGCCGGTCGCCAAAGGAGCCATCGGCGTGATCGCGCCGGGCACGGGTCTGGGCGAGTCTTTCCTCACCTGGGAGGGATCCAGATATCTTCCCCACAGTTCCGAAGGCGGCCACGCCGACTTTGCGCCCACGAATCAAAGACAGATCGGCCTGCTCGAATACATGCTCAAGAAGTTCGATCATGTGAGCTTTGAACATGTCTGCTCAGGAATTGGAATCCCGAATATTTACGATTATCTGCGCGAAGTGGAGCAAATACCTCAGGAGCCGGACGTAAGGGCACTCATTGACGCGGCGCCGAACCGAACGGCCGCTATATCCGCGCACGCCCTAGGAGGGGACGCCCACCGCAGCAAGCTGTGCGTGGAAACCATCGATACGTTCGTCTCGATACTCGCGGCCGAGGCCGCCAATGTGGCGGTGAAAGTATTAGCGACGGGCGGTGTCTACATCGCGGGCGGCGTCGCCGTCCACAACTTGGCCGCTCTGAAGCAGCCTTTATTTATGCAGTCCTTCAAGCGGAAAGGGCGTTTCTCGGAGATGATGGCGCGCATTCCGATTCATGTCATCGTGAGTCCAGCAGGACTGGCGGGAGCGGCCGCGTACGGCCTTAAGAAGTCGCCGGAATTCAAACTCAACTAGGGCGTGATATCAGCCAAGCGACTGACCAGCCAGTAGTGGGCTACCTTGAAGTGTAGGATAGATAGTCGGACGCCCATGAAGCTTCGGCGCAGGCATTGGTTGTGGTCGTTTTTGATCTCGCTTGCGTTGGTATTTGGCCTCAGCTGGATCGGGTATTTTTCGCGTCGCTTTAGCTTGCTTTACGCAATCGGAGCCCCTGGAAGGCGAGTGGTTTCGCTTTTCTTTCCGCGAGCCGGTTATCCCTCCGACTGGGCATATCTCTATCTGGTATTGGCTGTCGTCGTCGACGCCTTGTTATACATGTGGCCCCTCTTGATAGCTTGGAGATTTTTTGGGCCTAGATTTTCAAAGTAACCCACTACCGACCAGCCGTTGGTTTATTCCTGCTCGACGCGGATCTTTGTCGACAGCTTATGGGAGGCGCCGGGCGCGAGCAGGATCGCGTTATCCGCGGCATTGGCCGTTTCAACGCACACCATGTGTTTCCATCCATCGGCTTCCATGTCGGACATGCCCTTGCTCTTCTCACTCCACGGATTCCAGATCACGGTGCTGGCGGAGCCGCTCTTCTCGATGGTGATGCGGCGATCCCACGCCGGGTCCCACACTGTGCAAATGGCCCGTGTGTCGAGGTGCACCTGATCGGTTTCCTTGGCGATTCGCATCGGCTCGCTTTCTAGATTTTTGCGTTTGAATCCATCGGTCTTGTCTATGTAGGTAGTGTGTTCGAGCCCGAAAATCGCCGCCCGCTGAACATCGCCGACCGCCAGGTAAGTGTGCAGCGCCTCTTCGAAAGTGAACGGCGTCTTCCCCAGGTTCGAAGTCTCAATCTCCATTTCGAGTTCGGAGCCGATGGTCACACGAAAGCGCGAGCGAAAAGCGCCATCGAACAATTGGCGGGTAGAGTCGTTGTCGCTGAGCGCAAGCGTAATTTCCACTCTGCCGTCTTCACCTTGTTTTGTGCTCTCTACCGCCCATTCCGAGGTCCGCGCGAAGCCATGGGCGGGGCCGGGCTTGCCGTCGCTGCGAGTTCCAAACCACGGGAAAATAATCGGCACTCCGCCGCGAATCGCCTTGCCGGCCGCGAACAGACTTTTGGGGCTAAGAAATAGCACCGGCCGCTGTCCACGCGGGGTCCAATTCGCGAGGTGAGCACCTTGCAAATACAAATCGGCCTCGGCCGCCGGCGTTGAGATGACCGCGCGAGTTAAACCACCAGGGCGTGCTAAACCACCAGGCTCGGGTTCAAGCCGAAGTGCGCCTGGAATATCAAATCGATTCGCCAACTCGACTGTGGTCATAAATTCAAGCCGCGATGCGCGTCTTGCGATTCTCGGTCCTCTCGACTCTCTTCAAGTACGGCGCCAGCTTTCGCTTCGCGCT
>Ga0157375_10005967_pt1 | contig 10623 bp, 9 predicted proteins | sample M35metaG_FD_115311 | JGI IMG/M metagenome (GOLD analysis project Ga0157375, IMG submission 115311) | Miscanthus rhizosphere microbial communities from Kellogg Biological Station, Michigan, USA - M3-5 metaG | ecosystem: Host-associated > Plants > Roots > Rhizosphere > Soil | place: USA: Michigan... | reverse complement strand
TCTAGGCCAAGCTCTCCGGATGCCCGACCAACTGCACGGCACTCTCGACGCCCTCGTCCTCAAAACCCTTACGTTCGGCCCTCGCCACGGCTACGCGATCGTCAAATGGCTCCGCGAGCAGACCAAGGACAAACTGCAGGTCGAAGAGGGCTCCCTCTATCCCGCGCTCTATCGCATGGAGCGCGACGGCTGGATCAAAGCCGATTGGGGCACCTCGGAGCTCGGCCGCAAAGCGAAGTTCTACTCCATCACGGAGGCCGGCCGTCGTCGCCTCCGCACTGAAACCAAAGACTTCGCCGCCTTCGTCGAAGCCGTCGCGCCGCTGTTGTTGCCCACCTGATCGATGCGCCCCTTCACGCGCACCTCGGTTGCTGCCGAAGTGGACGACGAGCTCGCGTTTCATCTCGAGATGACGACGCGCGAGCTCATCCAGCAGGGCCTCACCCCGCAACAGGCGCGCGCGGAAGCCGAGCGCCGGTTTGGTGATATGAAAACTGTGAATGACGATTGCCGTCGCTACGGCACCGAGCGCGATCGGAACGAGCGTCGCGCGGAATATCGCGAAGAATTGAAGCAGGATGGCCTCTTCGCCGTCAGGCAGCTCGCGAAGGCGCGTGCGTTCTCCATCGTCGCGATTCTCACACTCGCCCTCGGCATCGGTGCGACGGCGGCAGTGTTCAGCGCGCTCGATGCGGTCGTGCTGCGTCCGCTGCCGCTCGAGGGTTCGGAGCGCATCGTGCAGCTCACGCCGACGCGAAAGGGTGAACCTTCCGGCGTTTCCGCGCCGGAGTTTCTTGGCATGCGCGGGACGCGATCGTTTTCGCACATCGCCGGTGCCGTACTGGGATCGGGTGTCACGATGGCGCGCGGCGACACGCCCGAGCTGATCGGCGCCGACCGTGTCACGTTCGAGTACTTCGACGTCTTCGCCGTCAAGCCGCTGCTCGGCCGCACGTTTTCGGCCGACGAGGATCGGCCCGGAGCGCCAAAGGTCGTAGTACTCAGCAACCGGATCTGGACGAAGCAGTTCAACAGCGATCGCGACGTCGTTGGCCAAACAATTCAGCTCGACGGACTGCCGCACACGATCATCGGCGTGATGCCGCCCGCGTTCGACTTTTCACGCAACACGGCGGATCTGTGGCTGCCGCTTGCGATATCGTCCGAACAAGCGACGCAATACAACGAGAAGTATCTCTCGATGTATGCGCGGGTCGGCGCCGGCGTTACGCTCGAGCAGGCGCGCGCCGCGGCGTCGGTCTCCGAACGCGCCATCGCCGAGCGAATGCCGGATCGTGTGGTTCCGGCGACGGACTTCGGCGTCGACGTCACACGCTTCGTCGATCGCATGGTCGGTGATTTCCGTAAGCTGCTATGGACGCTGCTTGGCGCCGTCGGGTTCGTGTTGCTGATCTCGTGCACGAACGTCGCGAACTTGCTGCTTGGTCGCGCCACGGGTCGCAGCAAAGAGTTGGCGATTCGCGCCGCGCTCGGCGCCGGTCGCGCGAGGCTCATTCGACAGCTGCTCACGGAAAGCCTCGTCCTTGCGACGTCGGGCGCCGCGCTGGGAATGGCCGTGGCGTACGGGCTTCTCAAGGTCATCGTTGCCGTGAGCCCCGACAGCGTCCCCCGCCTCGAGCAGGCGCACATCGATTGGCGGGTGCTTTCGTTCACCCTCGTGCTCGCGTTCGTATGCGCGTTGATCTTCGGGCTTTTGCCTGCGTTCCGCGCAGCGGGACCAACGTTGCAAGGAACGTTGCGCGAGGGTGGCCGCAGCAGCATGTCGTTCGCGCGCGATCGATTGCGTGGAATGCTCGTCGCGGCGGAAGTCGCGCTGGCGATCACGCTGCTGGTCGGATCGGGGCTGCTCATTCGGAGTGCGTGGCGGATCCAACATGTCGATCCGGGATTCGATCCGACCGCGGTGCTCGCGTCGCGGCTGATGCTGCCACAAGCGCGCTACGGCACGCCTGAAGCGGTTACGACCGCCTACGCGGCGATTCGCGATCGCGCAGCGGAGATCCCCGGCGTGAAATCAGCGGCGATCGTCTCAATCGTCCCGTTGACCGGCAGCGACGCGCAATCCTCCGTGCTCGCGGAAGGTCAGCCGCGCGACGTCACGCGGCCGACGGCGAATCTCCGACTCGCCGGCCCGGGATTCTTTGCGACGATGGGAATTCCGTTCGTCCTCGGCCGCGACTTCGCGCGCACCGACAACGCGCAGTCGCCGCGTGTGGCGGTGATCAACGAAACGCTCGCGAAGAAACTCTGGCCGGCCGTTTCCGCCCGCGACGTCGTCGGAAAACGCATCGACGCGATGTCGGGCAAACGCACGGAATCACGGTATTGGGAAGTCGTCGGCATCGTGCACGACGTGCACGACGCATCGTTGACGCAGGCGCCGCGGCCGGAGCTCTATGTTCCGGTCGATCAGACGCCCCGATGTTGTGGCCGTTGATTCAACGCTCGCTCGTGGTGGTCGTCCGCGGCGCGAACCCGGCCGTCGACGCTGAGACATTCGTGAAGCCGCTGCGCCGCGCAGTGGCGACAGTCGATGCGTCTTTGCCGTTGGCTGATGCACGGACGATGAAGAGCTACCTCGCAGGATCGCTCGAAACGGCGCGCATGAACACACTGCTCTTGTCGCTCCTCGGCGGGATCGCACTCGTGCTCGCGATGGTGGGGATCTACGGCGTCGTGTCGTATTTCGTGACGCAGCGAAATCACGAGATCGGCGTTCGCCTCGCGCTCGGCGCGACGCCGGCGGCGATCTGGCAGTTCGTGGTGCGAAGAGGCTTGGCGCCGATCGTGGTCGGCCTGATGGCCGGGTTCGCGCTATCGATTGCGACGAGTCGCGTGATCGAGGGGCAGCTCTTTCAGGTGAGCGGACACGATCCGGTCACACTTCTCGCGGTTGGCGGCCTGTTGCTGCTCGTCGGATTGTTGGCGACGTACGTACCGGCACGGAGGGCGATGAAGGTGCCGCCGGTCGTCGCACTCAACGAGGGCTAGGGAACGGCGGCTGGCCTTTAGTCGAGAACCTGCCGTACGGTGCGCGCCAGTTCGTCGGGTGTGAACGGTTTCCGCAGGAACCGCATTCCATCCTCGAACACGCCGTGCTGCGCCATCGTGTCGTCCGCGTAGCCCGAGATATACAACACTCGAATATCCGGCCGACTCACCTCGATCCTCGCGACGAGCGTCGGCCCTGACATTCCCGGCATGACGACATCCGTCACGATCGCGTGAATCCGCCCGCGGAACGTCGTCGCCACCTGGAGCGCCTCTCGTCCACCCCCTGCCGAGAGCACGTTGTATCCGTTCGCCTTGAGCGCGCGCTCCGCGAGTCTCCGCACGCCCGGATCATCTTCGGCGAGCAGGATCGTTTCGGTTCCGCGCTGGCCGCGTCCCCGTTCTGATTCTATCTCGCGCGGGACTTCGTTCGCGGCGCAGGGCAGGTAGACGTCGAAGGTCGTCCCGCGGTTCGGCTCCGACCGCAAGCGAATGAAGCCGCTCGACTGCTTCACGATTCCGTACACCGTCGATAGTCCAAGCCCGGTCCCTTTGCCCGGATCCTTCGTCGTAAAGAACGGCTCGAAGATGTGCGGCTGATGTTCTTTCGGGATGCCTTCGCCCGAGTCGGTCACCGAGATGCGAATGTGTTTCCCCGTGGCGCCGCACACGCGCGCTCCGGGGCCCTGCGTGACGATCTCCTCGGCCGTCTCGATGATCAGCGTGCCGCCATTCGGCATGGCGTCGCGCGCATTGATCGCGAGGTTCATGAGGATTTGCTGAAGCTGGGCCGAGTCGACGAGGATTGCGCAGGGGGTGCGCGCCACCCGAAGACGCAACATGATGTCTTCGCCGATCAACCGCGCCAGCAGCCGCTCCGTCTCGCGCACCGCCCGGTTGACGTCGAGCAGTTCCGGATGGCGGGATTGTTTCCGGCTGAACGCGAGGAGCTGTTGCGTCAACATCGACGCGCGCTCGGCGGCCTGTCGAATTTCTTCGGCGTCACCGCGACGATCGTCGGCGCCGCCGCACTGGCTGATGATCAGCTCCGTGTAGCCGCGAATGACCGTGAGCACGTTGTTGAAGTCGTGCGCGACGCCGCCGGCGAGGCGGCCGACCGCTTCCATCTTCTGCGCTTGGAGGAACTGTTCCTCGAGCATTTTGCGCTCGGTGATGTCCTCGATCATGCCGATCCCGTAGATCGACGAATCCTCGGTGCTGCGGTCGATCGAGGCATGGAGCTTGGCCCATACGACCGAGCCGTTCTTGCGGACGTACCGCTTTTCGATCGAGTACCGGTCACGCCTTCCGCTGGCCATCTCGGCAAACAGCGAGAGGTCCGCTTCGAGGTCGGCCGGGAAGGTCACATCGGCGAATGTCTTGGCGCGGAGCTCCTCGGCGTCGTACCCGAGCATGTCCCAGAGCGCTGCGTTGCTCTCCAGGATCCGACCGCTGGTCATCTCGATGACGGCGATGCCGATCGACGCTGCGTCGAAAATCGTGCGAAAGCGGCGGTCGCCATCATCGTGGCGCGCGCCGCTTGCCATGTCTGTTGTCATTTTCACTAAGAAGCGTCAGCTTAAATGAACCGATTCAGTAATCGAAACGCAACCCCAGCGTACCGTAGATGACCCGAACCGCGGATCCGCGACGTCGCGAAGCGATTCTCGCCGCAGCCCGCCAGGTATTCCAGCGCGACGGATTCGCGGATGCCCGCATGCAGGACATCGCGCGCCGCGCCCGCATGGCGGTAGGGACGCTCTACCTCTACTTCGACTCCAAGGACGCGCTCGCTCGCGCGCTGGCAAGCGAGACCTTCGCCGCGGCCGGCGCAGTCATCGCGCAGGTCTTCGAAGAAAAGCCACTCACGCGCGCTCGCATACGGCTGCTCGTCAAGCGCGTGTTCGACACGGTTTTCGAGAACGAAGCGGTGGGCCGTCTCGGTATACCGCTTTCCGACATTGCGCCGACCCTCGCACCCGAGGCCTACGCACACGTGGTGAGTCAACTTGCCTGGGCGCTGGACCGGCAAATGGAGCAGGGACATGTTCGTCGCTACGAGGCGTCCACGTTGGCTGATTTCGTGACGATTCTGCTGCGCCGCGCGGTGCTGCAATCCGCCGATCATGGCCGCGTGCGCGAGCCGTTCGAATCGACGGTCGTCGACCTGCTTTCCGCCGTGCTGCTGCCGTAGACTCCGAACCTAGGCGATGACTGCCGTGCAGTTCGGGCACCGCTTCGCGGGAATCGGAATCGACAGCGTGCACTCGGGGCATGGCTTCGTGCTCTCCGTCGGCGGAGCCGGTTGTGCATACATCCGATTGAGCATGCGTACGATCATGAAGATCGCGAGCGCGACGATCAAAAATCCAACGATGTTGTTGATGAACGTGCCGTAGTTGAGCGTGACGGCACCGGCCGAGTGCGCCTCGGCGATCGTCGCGTAAGGCGGCGCCGCTTTCTCGCCGGGTTTCAGCACGAGAAAGAGATTGGAGAAATCGAGCTTGCCGACCACGAGTCCGATCGGCGGCATGATGATGTCGTCGACCAGCGATTTCACGATCGCGCCGAACGCGGCGCCGATCACGACTGCAACTGCCAAGTCGACGACGTTGCCCCGCATGACGAACGCCTTGAAGTCTTTCAGCATCTGATCGCTCCTTGCGAATTGTTCGACGCGCGAAGGTAGCGTGGTCAGAGAGGTGCGGCGAGGGGAAGTTTTTTTTCCTTCGAATGCGTTGCCTGTTTTGCGCCTGACAATCCAGGCGGGTCTCGACGAGGCGCGACACTCAGTCCGGCACCAACACCGGAGCAGCTCCGCGCAAATCGATCGTCACTCGCGACGGCCGCGAGGAGCTCGAAGGAGTCGGCCACACTTCATCGTCGACGTGTGTATCCGTCGCCGGCCAATCCATCTCGACGTGCCGCACGCGCCGAGTGACGAGCGGCGGGCATCGTGCTGCGCCCGACCGCGATGCGATGAAATCGGCAAGCGCGTCGCGATCCTCGGCGCGCACGAGCACGAGGTCGTGGCGTCCATCGAGCGGACTCGCATTCGGCTGGAGAAGAATCCGCGGACCAATCGCGCCGATGTTCAGCACCTCGGCGGCCAGGTAGTCGCCGGACAGGTCTTCGCCGTCGGCGCGGATCTCGACACGATGCACCGGCTGCCGTCGCACCAGTCGCGCAACGCCGCGCGCGGCACGCCCCCATCGATCGACGCTGCGCGTCGCGCGTGAACGCAGCGACCGCCAGAGCTGAAGCAGCGGCTGATGGCCTTCCTGCAACATGGTGCCGATGAATCCGAATCCCGCCGCCTCCACGAAGTTGTCCTCGTGCCCATCACCCCGAATGCGGCCGATGTCGATGCGCTCGAGCCGCGCCGTCGTGAGTCGGCCGGCAAGCATCGGAATCGGCGCGTCGGCACCGATCGACCGCGCGATGTTGTTGGCGGTTCCATTCGGCAGAACGAACAGCGGGATCTCGGTCCCGCAGAGTGCGACGGCGATCTTGGCGACGGTGCCGTCGCCGCCCGACACGACGAGAACGTCTGGCCGGCTCTCGATGGCGCGTGTGATCTCGAGGTCGTCGATGTCGAACGTGTCGACGCTGTCGCCGATGTCGCGAAAGATCCGTGAGAGGTCGCGCGTCGAGTACACGCCGCGACCCGCGTTGTCGTTATGAATGAGTGCGATGCGCACTTCTATAGAAGGGGAATTGGTTCGCTTGTTGCCCAACGTGTCGGCGAGCTACCCGCTGATAAGGCAATTCGCATGCGTCTCCTTCTCGCCAATGATGACGGGGTGTATAGCCCTGGCCTCGCCGCGCTCGCCGACATCGCAGCCGAGCTCGGTGAGATACACATCGTCGCGCCTGACGTCGAGCAATCGTCGATGGGACACGCGATCACGCACTCGCGTCCGATCTCGATCAAGCGAACGCCGATCCACGGCTACGATGCGCATCGCGTCAACGGCACGCCGGCCGACTGCGTCGCGCTCGGCACCAATCTGTTCCCGGGTGTCGAGGCCGTGTTGTCGGGAATCAATCTCGGTCCCAACATCGGCAATGGGATGTGGCATTCCGGAACGCTTGCCGCGGCGAAACAGGCGGCGCTTCTGGGCCGTCGCGGAATTGCACTCAGTACGCCGACCGGTGCAACCGAGCCCGACTTCAAAGCGCTGCGGCCGTGGATCGCGAAAGTGCTCGATCTGCTGCTGAATCAATCGGACCTGCAACTCGTGAACGTCAACTTCCCGCCGAATCCAAAGGGAATCTGTTGGACGCGGATGGCCGTCACGCACTATGACGGGCGTGTCGTGCCGATCACCGATCCTCTCGGTCGCAAGCTGTACTGGCTCACGGTGGAGCGGGTCGAGCATCTCGAAGAGGGCACCGATCGTTGGGCGATGCGGAACGGATTCGTGTCGATCACACCATTGCGCCTCGACCTCACTGACGAGCCGGCGCTCGAGCACGCGAAGGAACTGTACCCGGTGTAAACGCGTCTAGTTGACGCCTGACTCGCGCGCGAATAATTCTCGGACAGGGCGTGCAGGACGCCTCCCGTCCGCGGACAGGACTGAGTCCACCTGTGCAGTGCAGCGATCGACGGCCGGTTCTTTCACGAACCTCCTTCGCCCGATCGGCGGACAACGGGCACTTCGAGGATGCTCGTCATGACCCAACACTCGCTGCCCGTCGTTCTCAACCTGGATCAGCTCAAGCACCAGGCGAAAGATCTGCTCCGCTCGATGCATCGTGGTGACGCCGATGCGATCGCCGAGCTCACCGAACATCATCCACATCCGCCGGTGCCAGAGCAGACGAAGCTCGCGGATGCGCAACTCGTCCTCGCGCGCATCTACGGCGCGTCGTCGTGGACACGTCTCGTGCAGGCGTGTGATCTGATCGCCGCGATTTGGGCCGATGACGTCGATACCGTGCGCGAGCTCGTCGTCGCGCATCCGAATCTGCTCACAGAGAACGCCGGAATTCGAAACGAGAATTGGGGTCCGCCGATGAGTTACGCGGCGAACGTCGGCCGCGATCGCATCATCACGATGTTGAGTGAGCTCGGCGCGAAGGACTTCCAACACGCCATCGGTCGCGCGGTGCTGCAAGGTCGAATCGACACTGCGCGGTTGCTGCATCAGATGATGGGATCTCCCAAACCGCCGCCGGGCGCACTTGGCTCGCCGGCGTATACGTTGAGCGTCGCGGGCACGGAGTTTCTGTTTTCAATCGGCGTGGAGATTGTCGATGCGCAGGGAAATCCCGACGCGCCGGTCGATGTCGTGATCGACACCGACAGCCGTGCGCCAGAGCGGAAACATCGCATCCTCGAGATGTACGTCGAGCACGGGTTCGTCTTGCCCGACACGCCGGTGATGGCAATTCATCGCGGCCGCATCGATCTGCTTGCGGCACACGTCGATCGCGATCCGTCGCTGCTCTCGCGCACGTTCAGCTACGCCGAGCTTTTTCCGGTCGAGTTGAAATGCGCGCAGCCGTTGCAAGGCGGTTACGACGAGCGTCTGCCGCGCACACCCGTGTCGGGCGGAACGTTGCTGCATCTCTGCGTCGAATTCGACGAGCTCGAGATCGCCGAGTGGCTGCTTGCGCGCGGAATGAATCCGGATGTGCCTGCGGCGGTCGACGCGAATGGATTCGGTGGACACACGTCGCTCTTCAACGCCGTGGTGTCGTATCCGCATTTCTGGATGAATTTCACCGGAGGATGGGCGCATTCACGCAAACCGCTCGAGCCGAAGTTCGCGAAGGTGTTGCTCGATCACGGCGCGGATCCGAATGCGCGCGCGTCGTTTCGCATCGCGATTGGATCGAACGAACAGCCGGCCTTCCGCGATTTTCATGACGTCACGCCGCTCGAGTGGGGTGAGGTGTTTCCAAACAAGATGATCGTGAACGGCGCGGCGATGGAGCTGTTGTAAACACAACGCGTTCACGTTGACGAACATCCGGTCAGGCCCGCGGCGATGCCGAGGTGAGAGTGAACAATGAGGGAACACTAAAAAATGCCGAAGACGGCCGAAAAAACCTAAGACACAACTCAGCACCGGGGTGCGAGCTCGCTCGAGGCTCACCCAGAGTACTGGTAGTTCCCTGCAGGTTTCGGCCTTTTTCTGGGTCAAAGGGAGTTCCCTCCGCCGAGGGTGGCGGTTGACGGCGATGAACCACAGTTTCAGCTACATGCGTCACACTCTCGCCACGCTCGGCATCGTCGCTGCGCTCGTCGCAGCGCCGCTCGCGGCCCAAGCTCCGGCCGACTACGGTCCGGTGAGCATGAACGTCGAGGAGATCGCGTATCCGTATCCGGTCTCCACGTTCGCGTTCAAGCTGTACGGTCAAGACGTCAAGATGTCGTACATGGACGTGAAGCCGACGGCGAACGCGAACGGACAGACGGTCGTGCTGCTCCACGGCTTCAACTTCTTCGGCGAAGCGTGGCGCGGCACGATCGACGTCCTCACGCGCGAAGGATTCCGCGTCGTCGTGCCCGATCAGATCGGCTTCGGCCGATCGTCGAAGCCATTCATCCCGTACACGTTCAACGACATGGCGATCAACACGCGTCGCCTGCTCGAGTCGCTGAACATCGACAAGGCGGCGATCGTTGGACACTCGATGGGCGGCATGCTCGCGTCGCGCTTCGCGATGCTCTATCCGACCGTCACCACACACGTCGCGCTCGTGAATCAGATCGGACTCACCGACGCGCGTGCTGGACGTCCAATTCGCCACCTCGACGAGTTCTACGTCGGCAACGCGCCGCCGTCTCGAACGTGCGAGCAAGTGCGGCAGTCGAGCACGCGCTACTTCGTGACGTGGAAGCCGGAGTACGAGAAATACGTCCGCATCCACTGGGGCTGGACGCAGCATCCCGACTGGGCTCACTTCTCTCGCGTGCGGGCTGCGCTGCAGCAGATGCTTTCCGCCGAGACGGTCGTGTACGACTGGCAGCACATCAAGTCGAAGGCGCTCGTCATTGGTGGCGACAAAGACACGCCGCAATACCCGGCACAAGCAAAACACGTCGCCGAGTCGATTCCGGGGGCGGAGCTCGAGCTGATTCCGAATGTCGGACACGTGCCTCAGTTCGAGTCACCGGACGTTTTTCACGCGCGGCTCGTGCGGTTTCTGAAAGGCAATTGATCGATCATCACGAGCGCCGCTCTCGTGCTCATACAACAGGAGAGTTCTCATGAGCCTTCGACCCGTCGCCCTCGCCCTGCTCGCGTGTGCATCCGCTGCCGGCGCGCAGACCTCGATGATCCTGCCCGGTCCGTCGGGCCGCGCACAGACGAAGTTCGAGATTCTCGTTCCGCCGGCGGTGCGCGCCGAGCCGCTCACGGGTCGCGTTTATGCGATCATCAGCCGAGACAGCACGCGTGAGCCGCGCCTGCAGGTTGGCCGTGTCGGCGCGCCGATGTTCGCCCGCGATGTCCAACGACTCGCGCCCGGCACTCCGGCGACGGTCGACGGCACCGACCTCGGCACGCCGGTCTTCGACATGGCCGACATTCCCGCCGGCGACTATTGGGTGCAGCCGTTAGTGAACGTCTACTCGGAGTTCAAGCGGGCCGACGG